>Ga0207657_10000011_pt1 | contig 186233 bp, 188 predicted proteins | sample KBSC33metaG_FD_184316 | JGI IMG/M metagenome (GOLD analysis project Ga0207657, IMG submission 184316) | Corn rhizosphere microbial communities from Kellogg Biological Station, Michigan, USA - KBS C3-3 metaG (SPAdes) (version 2) | ecosystem: Host-associated > Plants > Roots > Rhizosphere >...
CGCCGCGCCTCGGCGAACATCCCCGGCTCCCGGCGCGGCGGGCGGAACGGACCCGGCGCATGGGCGGCCTCGGGCCGGTGGTCGTCGGCCAGCACCGGGCTGCCCAGCGCCTCCGGCCCGAGCGCGGTGGCCAGCCGTGCCAGCACCGTTTCCAGCGCCGCGTCCCCCGCCGGCGCATCCCCGAGGACGCCCTGCTGGCCGTGGTCCTCGCAGGATTCGTCCACCGTGAGGATCAGCGTCGCCACCGGTGCGTCGAGCCGCACCGACTCGAGCCGGTGGCGGATCAGATCCAGAAGGAGCTTCGGATCGGTGGTGGGCCGCGCCAGCGCCAGCGGCACGGGGTGAGGACCGGCAGGCTCGAGGACGAGGGTCAGCGTCAGCCGCACCGCCGCGCGCTGGCGGCCACGGAGGCGGGCCGAGAGCCGGTCGAGCGTCGCCTTGAGCGCGAACAGCAGCGGCTCGAGCGACTCTGCCGGCGCATCGAGCGTGCGCACCTCCTCCACCACCTCCGGCAACACCGCGGGGAGGAGCCGCGCGGGGTCCTGCCCGCGGACCAGCCCCTGCGCCCTGAGCCCCTCGGCGCCGAGCCGGGAGATGACCTGGGTGGGCTGGAGCACCGAGAGCTCGCCGAGCGTGGACAGCCCGAGCGCCCGGAGCGAGGCCACGACCTCCGGGGCCTCCTCCAGCGCCTGGAGGGGAAGCGCCGCCAGCGCCCGCTCCGAGCCTCCAGGGGCGACGCAGGCGCGGGTCGCGGCGCCGTTGCGAGCCAGGGCCCGCGCGGTGAACAGCTCGGAGGCGAGCACCACCCGCGCCCGGTAGCCGGCGGCGCGAGCCTGAGCGTCCACCTTCTCCACCAGGCCGGCCTCTCCACCGAAGAGCGAGCCTGCCGAGGCATCCAGCCACACCCCGTCCGGAGCCGAGAGCATGAAGGCAGGGGTGAAGCGGAGGAATCCCTCGGCGACCGAGGACAGCGCCTGCATCTCGGCCGCCGCGTCGTACGGAGCATCGCGGAGCGCCGGCAGGAGCGCACGCGCCGCGGTGAGCGTCATGCCGGCGCGAACTCCGTCGCGCTGGGCCGTCCCCGAGGCGAAGGCCACTCGCAGCGCCCCCTTCGTCTCGTGCACCAGGGCCAGCGGCTGGGCGGCGAGGCCGGGCTCCTCCAGCACCCGGCGCTGCACCGGGAATCGTGGCAGGTGGACGTAGACGATGCGGTGGCTCACGACCCGACCCCCAGTGATGGTGCGAATGACGGCAGCGGCAGGTCCCTCCCCGGCCGCTGGCCCTGGATGCCGACGAGCCCGTCGCGGAGCGTGCAGGCGCGCACCCGGCGGAAGGGCGTGGAGGGCGGCATCGGCACGGGCGGCGCGTCCAGCCCGTGGCTGCCGGCGGCGGCGTCGGATGGGCCGCCCGGGGTGAGCAGCTCCCATGGCACCTCGATCGTCCGCGACGCGGAGCCCTGTCGGCTGCGCACCACCTCGAGGCGCATCGCGCGCGGGCCGGCCGCCGAGACGTGGAGCCGCAACGTCCCGTCCGCGGGCGCCTCGGAGGGCGTGAGGAGCAGGAGCAGCCCACCGCTCCGGCTGGCCGCCTCGACCAGGCGGCGCGACTCGGGCGGCGACAGCCGGACGTCGGTGCGGGTCAGATCCAGGCCCACCGCGGCAAAGGCGCCGCTGCGGAGCAGCTGGAGCGCGCTCCAGGCCAGCTGCCTCGACTCGGGAGGCCGCACCACGAGGAGCTGCTCCAGCCGGACGCCGAGCGAAGGCAGCGCCGGCGTGTAGAGCGTGCGCGGGCCGTCCACCCAGGCGGCGAGCCGCAGCGCCCGGTGGGCCTCGGCGATGGCGCGGAAGGCCAGCCGGGTCCGCCCCGAGGCCGGCTCTCCCCACAGCTCCACCACCTGCCCCAGCGGGAAGCCTCCTCCGGGGAGAAGACAGTCCACCGGTGGAAGACCGGTCCGCAGCACCGAGAGCAGCTGACGTGGCGCCGCCTGCAGCGTCCGGATCCGCTCCCGGAGCCGCTCGAGCACTGCCGGATCTGCCCGCGCCGCCGTGGGCTCCATCTGCTCGCAGCCTCCCTGACGAGGACTCTATACGTCCGTTCAGTATGCATGGGCCACTGACGACGCCAGGCGTGCGGGGTACACCGGGGTCGATGCTGCCCCTGGCCTCGCTCCTCCTGCTGGCCGTCCTCCCAGTCAGCCGCACCGAGCTCCGGGTGACCACCGCCGACGGTGTCCACGTCGCGGTCCGCGAGGTCCGGCCAGCCGCGCCTCGCGCCGGGGCCGAGCCCATCGTCCTGCTCCACGGCGCGCGGGTCCCGGGCATCGGCTCCTTCGACCTCCCCGTGGCCGGAGGCTCGCTGGCCGAGGACCTGGCCGTCCTCACCGGCGCGCGGGTCTACGTCCCCGACGTCCGGGGCTACGGTCGCTCCGACCGCCCGGCCGCGATGTCCCGCCCTGCCGGAGAGAGCCGCCCGCTCTGCCGTTCCTTCGAGGTGGTCCGGGACGTGGACGCCGTGGTCCGCGCGGTGCTCGCCCGCACCGGGGCCCGTCAGGTCACCCTCCTCGGCTGGGCCACCGGAGGGCTGTGGGCCGGCCAGTACGCCTCGCTGTGGCCCGAGCGCGTCGGGCACCTCGTCCTGCTGAATGCGCTCTATGGGGGCGCCGCGGTCCACCCCATGGTCGGGCCCGGCTCCTCGCTGGCCGACACCGCGCATCCGGACCGCCTCTCCCCGGACCTGGGCGGTTACGCGCGAGCCGAGGCGGCCTCGCTGCTCCGACCGTGGGACCGGTCCCTCGGCGACGACCCTTCCGCGCGGCGAGACCCGGCGATCGCCGAGGCCTATGTCCGGGAGGCGCTCGCCAGCGATCCTCAGTCCGGCCGCACCTCGCCGCCGTCCCTCCGCGCGCCGCTGGGGGCGCTGGAGGACAGCTTCTTCCAGGCCTCCGGCCGCAGGCTCTACGACGCCGGATCGATCACCGGCGTGGTGCTGCTCGTCCGGGGGAGCGCGGACTTCTGGAGCCGTCCCGAGGACGTGCAGGCCTTCGCCCACGACGCGGTCCACGCCCGCAGCGTGCGGATCGTCGAGATTCCCGGCGGGACCCACTTCCTGCACCTCGAGCGCGCGGGGGCAGGACGGGCGCAGCTGCTGGAGGTGCTCGGCCAGACGCTGCGCTGAGCGGCGCTCAGCCCGCGCAGAGCAGCTTCACCTCGACCTTCGTATCGGTCGGCCGGCGGAGACAGGCCTGCTGGAATCTCACCGCCTGGGGCTGAGTCGACGTCGCCTCGACGAAGGTGATGCCGCCGTTGGCGAGGGTGCAACGCTGCACGCTCCCGTCGGCGCGGGTGATGTCCACCGCGAGGAGCCTCGGGTCCGGCACGTTGTCGGTCAGGGTCAGCGTCTGCGGAATCGACGCCACCTGGGCGATGTCGACGAGGCTCTGGTGGTAGTCGGGCAGGCAGACCGAGTCGAGGTTGGTGAGCGATGGATCGAAGGCGAGCGCCATCGCCCGGTGCCGGTATCCGGGTCCGCCGCTGGTCGGGCAATCCACGTTCTGGATCACGGAGCCGCCATCCCCGAGCGAGCCCTGGACGCCCTGCGCCGCCTTGTTCGAGCGGGCCACCGGGGCGATCGCTCCCCACAGCACCTCGCGCAGCCGGCCCTTCCCGTCGTCCAGCCGCTGGAAGGCGGTGACGTAGTCGCCCACCGGGCTGAGCTGGGCCTCGTTCAGCGTGCAGAAGTCCTGACCCTCGGCATTGGTGAAGACGACCGTCGGCGGGTCGTGCGCCATCTCGCTGCAGTCGTCCTCGTCGCTGACCGCGACCACCAGGAGGCGAGCGCCGTCCCGGAGGAAGCCTGCATTCGGGCTCCCGCCGTCGGGTAGCGTGGTCCAGAAGCCGGTCTGGGTCAGCGCGATCCGGGCCGCCTCGAAGGGCGTCTCCTGGAACGAGCCATTGATCCCCAGCGCCCGGATCGCCACGCTCAGCCGGGCGACGATCTCCGGATCGGGATCGGTCAGCCATCGCTCGCCCCCGCCTACCCCGCCATCGGCGGCGGGGAACTGACGCAGCCAGCCACCCTGCGGGTACTTGGTGAGCAGCAGCTGGGTGCCGAAGAAGGCCGAGTAGACCGAGGTGTTCACGAGACCGACCCGGAGGTTCTGCTGCACACCCGCGCCGGTCTGCAGGACCTCGACGAAGGTGGGAAGCTCACGGGCGACGCCCTCCTGCTCCTCGCTCATGGAGTTGCTGTCATCGACCACGAAGAGGATGTCCGTCTGGACAGGTGCAAACAGCGGCGCGTCGTACGCGCAGCTCGCCGGGACGTTGGATCCCGCCCGGTCCTGCGGCGCCTCGCACGTGCAGCCGCCGAGCGTGCCCAGCAGGCCAAGGACCCCGAGCCACACCCAGTGGCGCGGGCGCTTGACGGCGTCGGTTTCTGCTCTATCGGTAAGGGTCTGACTCGGCATTCCGGCGGTTTCCCTACGAAGGACTTTTGATTGCTAGCCTGTGTTCCAGGCAGTACGGACGAGGAAAGGCGCTGAAGTTTCCGACGCACCTGAACGGAGCGCGAATTTTCATGTCGGACGAGAAGAAGAAGGGCGGCCAGTCCGCCACCGCGATGACCTCGGCCATGGGTCCGCCCCCGGCCCTCATCAACAAGGACGACATTCCCCAGGTCCTCCCCATCTTGCCACTTCGGAACTCGGTGTTCTTCCCGGGTGGTGTCCTACCCCTGGCTGTGGGACGTCAGAAGACCATTGCCCTCATCAAGGATGCGGTCCGCGATGACCAGCTGATCGGTGTGGTCACGCAGCGCCGGGCCGAGGAGGAGGACCCGGGGGCGAGTGATCTCTACGCGATGGGGACCGTCGCCCGCATCGTGAAGCTGCTGAAGATGGGCGAGGACAACTACTCGCTCGTGGTCCAGGGGCTGGCCCGCTTCCGGGTGCTGGACCTGGTCCAGGAGACCCCCTACCTCAAGGCCCGGGTGGAGCCCGCGGACGACAAGACCTCGGCCGAGAACGTCGAGGTCGAGGCGCTGGGCATCAACCTCAAGAAGCTGGCCCGCGAGGTCATCGAGCTGATGCCGGAGCTGCCGGCCGCCGCGACCGAGCTGGTCGAGTCCATCACCCACCCCGGCCACCTGGCGGATCTCATCGCCGCCAACGTCGACGTGCCCATCGAGGAGAAGCAGGCGGTCCTCGAGACGGTGGACCTCAAGGCCCGGATGAAGCTCGTCCTCGAGCTCCTCAACCGCAAGCGGGAGATCCTGAAGCTCTCCAACAAGATCGACTCCGCCGTGAAGGGCGAGATGTCGAAGACCCAGCGCGAGTACTACCTGCGCCAGCAGCTCAAGGCGATCAAGGAAGAGCTGGGCGAGATGGGCGAGGAGGAAGAGGAGCTCGACGAACTTCAAGAAAGGCTCAAGAAGGCCGGCCTTCCGCCCGACGTGGAGAAGGTTGCGACCAAGGAGCTCAACCGGCTCAAGACCATCCCCGCGGCCTCCAGCGAGTACACGGTCGCCCGGACCTACCTCGACTGGATCGCAGACCTTCCGTGGGCCAAGACCAGCGAGGACAACCTCGACATCGAGAACGCCCGCTCCACCCTCGACGCCGACCACTACGGCATCCAGAAGGTAAAGAAGCGGATCCTGGAGTACCTCGCCGTCCGCAAGCTGAAGAACGACATGAAGGGCCCCATCCTCTGCCTGGTGGGCCCGCCCGGCGTGGGCAAGACCTCGCTCGGCCAGTCGATCGCCCGGAGCGTGGGACGGAAGTTCGTCCGCCTCTCCCTCGGCGGCGTGCGCGACGAGGCGGAGATCCGTGGGCACCGGCGCACCTACGTCGGCGCGCTCCCCGGCCGCTTCATCCAGAGCATGAAGAAGGCCGGCACCAAGAACCCGGTCATGATGCTGGACGAGATCGACAAGCTCGGCGCGGACTTCCGCGGCGATCCCTCGGCCGCCCTGCTCGAGGTGCTGGACCCGGAGCAGAACAACAGCTTCAGCGACCACTACCTCGACGTGCCGTTCGATCTCTCGAAGGTGCTGTTCATCGCCACCGCGAACCAGCTCGACCCCATCCCCGGCCCCCTCCGGGACCGCATGGAGATCATCGAGCTCTCCGGCTACACCTTCGAGGAGAAGCAGCAGATCGCCCGCATCCACCTCGTGCCCAAGCAGCTCCGGGAGCACGGGCTGTCCAGCGACCACATCGCCATCGAGGACGATGCGCTGCTCACCCTCATCACCAGCTATACCCGCGAGGCGGGCGTGCGCAGCCTCGAGCGGCGCATCGCCGACATCTGCCGCGCGGTGGCGGTGGAGGTCGCGGCCGGGAAGACCGACAAGCAGATCATCACCTCCGACCGGGTGAAGGAGATCCTCGGCCCCGAGGCCTTCTACTCCGAGGTCGCCGAGCGCACCGAGGTCCCGGGCGTGGCCACCGGTCTCGCCTGGACGGCGGTGGGCGGTGACCTCCTGTTCATCGAGGCCACCAAGATGGCCGGCAAGGGCGGGATGACGCTGACCGGGCAGTTGGGCGACGTGATGAAGGAGTCCGCGCAGGCGGCGCTGAGCTATTTGCGCAGCAAGGCGGACCTCCTCGGCATCAACCCCAACTTCCTCGAGAAGACGGACATCCACCTCCACTTCCCGGCGGGCAGCATCCCCAAGGACGGCCCGTCGGCCGGCGTGACCATCCTCACCGCCCTCACCTCGCTCATGACCGGCATCCGCGTCCGGGGCGACACGGCGATGACCGGCGAGGCCACCCTCCGCGGGCTGGTGCTCCCGGTGGGCGGCATCAAGGAGAAGGTGCTCGCCGCGCACCGGGCGGGCATCAAGCGGGTCATCCTCCCCGAGCGCGTCCGCAAGGACCTGAACGACGTCCCCGAGCAGGCCAAGAAGGACATCGAGTTCATCTTCGTCACCCAGATGGACGAGGTGCTCAAGAACGCCCTCGAGGCCGACCCGTTCAAGGCCCACGCCGGGACGCCGGACGGCGGCTCGACCCCCGACCTGCCGAAGCCCGAGGTCGTCCCGCCGGCATCGCCCGAGATCCGGGCCTGACCGATCAGCGAAGCCGGGCCGCGCCTGTGACGGAGTGAACAGGCGCGGCGTCGCCGCGTGATGTCCGTCCCCGACGGAAGCGACCCCGCCCGACCGTCCACCAGGACGTTCTGGCGGCTCGAACCCGGTCTGGGCGTTGAACCCGGAGAAACCGCGCGTAAGATGCCGGAAACGCTCGGACCGGACGGGGGTGAATCGCCCTCGTCCGGGGCCGTCCGAGACCGACATGCCCCTCTCCGTTGCCATCCCGGAACAGTGCGGAACGTTCCGCGGTGCCCGGGCGTTGATGCGAGGCGGAGGAGCGTCTCGCGCATGAGCCTCGAGGGCCGGCACCTGGGGCGCTATCGGCTGCTCGAGCCACTGGGCTCGGGGGGCATGTCAGTCGTGTACCGCGGGCTCGATACCTCGCTGCAGCGCGAGGTCGCGGTGAAGGTCCTCCACCCGCACCTCGCCCGTCAGCAGGACGCGCGCGCGCGGCTCGCCCGCGAGGCGCGAGCGGTCGCCCGGCTCCAGCACCCCAACATCCTCGAGGTCTTCGACTTCGCCGACCCGTCCACCGAGGACGCGTTCCTGGTCACCGAGCTGGTCCGCGGCGAGACGCTGAAGTCCTTCGTCGAGCGGGAGCGGCTCTTCCCGCCCGAGCTGGCTGCGCTGGTCATCCAGCAGCTGGCGCGGGCGCTGGCGCACGCCCACGAGGCGGGGGTCATCCACCGCGACCTCAAGCCCGAGAACGTGATGGTGCGCGACGACGGAGTCCTGAAGCTGATGGACTTCGGCATCGCCCGGGTGCTCGACCCGGCGGAGCGGATGACGGTCACCGGAGCCCTGGTGGGCTCGCCGGCGTACATGGCTCCGGAGGTGATCGACGGCCAGCCGGCCACCGCCGAGTCGGACGTCTTCTCGCTGGGCACCCTTCTCTACTGGCTCTGGACGGGGACGCTGCCCTTCGCGGCTCCGAGCACGCCGGCGACGCTGAAGCGCATCCTCGCCGGGACCTACGAGGATCCGCGCGGCGTGTGTCCGGCCATCTCCGATGCGCTGGTCAACATCCTCGACACCTGCCTCGCGCACGATCCGGTGGACCGCTACGCGAGCGCGAGAGAGCTGGAGCAGGCGCTCTCGCAGACGCTGGACGACCTCGGCCTCACCGACGGCGAGACCGTCCTCGGCGCGTTCTTCGCCGACCCCGCGGCGACCCGTCCGACGCTGGTGCAGCGGCTCGTTGCGACCCTCCTCTCCAAAGGGGCGGAGGAGGCCGCCGCCGGAAGGCTTCCTCGTGCGCTCGCCCGGGTGGACCAGGCGCTGGCCCTCGAGCCGGACGCGCCCGCGGCCCGCGCGCTCCTCGACCGGCTCCAGGCCAGCCTCCGCCGCGGGCGTGCCCGGCGCCGGGCGGTCGGCATCGCCGGCGGCGTCGTGGCCGTGACCGCGCTGCTCGCCGGGGCGACGGCGCTGGTCCGGGCCCAAGCTCGTTCCGAGGACGCCACGCCGACGCTCGCGGCGACCTCTCCGGCCTCGTCGGTGGTGACCACGGCAGGCGCGCGGCCCACGGCGCCCATGGAGGCCGTTGCCCGCGAGGCCGCGGTGGTCCCCGCCAGCGTCTCGAGCACCGTGGAGGCGCCCCCCGGGAACCGTCTTCCGGGCGCCGAGGCGGAGCGGAACGAGGCCCCGGCCGATGCACCGCCGCGCCCGGTCCACGGCCTTCCCCGGCCGGCGCCGGTCCGCTACCAGGTCCTGGTCCGTCCCTACGGCTCGCTCCAGGTGGACGAGGAGCGGAAGAGCTCCGAGGCGCTCAGCATCCATAGCCTCGCCCTGACTCCCGGACGTCATGTCCTGCGCGTGAGCTGCCAGTGGTGCGAAGATCAGGTCGTGCCCATCGAGGTCGTCGCCGGCAAGCCCGAGACCCTGGCCATCCCCGCACGGCTGAAGCCGGCCGGGCTGCGCTTCGCCTTCGAGCCTTCCTCGGCGCAGGTTCGCGTCGGTGAGGTGAGCCAACCGGCGACCGAGTCCCTCTCCCACCCCTTCGAGATCGCCTCACCGCGAGCGCCGACGCGCTTCGTCCACCGCGTGGAGTACGAGGTGACCGCTCCGGGATATCGCGCGATGCGCTCGAGCATCGAGATCCTCCCCGGCACCACCCGGACCCTCACCGGAAAGCTGGTGCCCGAATGAGGCGAGCCGCGGGGTGGGTGGCCCTCGCCCTGCTGGCCGCGTCGCCGGCCCAAGCGCAGGGAGGACCGTCGGCCGGGGAGGAGGCTGACCTCGCCGCCGTTCAGTCGGAGTTCGAGTTCGGCCACTACCGCGAGGTGCTGGAGCGCGCCGAGCGCCGCATCGACCGCGGCGGGATGGACGAGGCCTCGCTCGTGCAGTGGCACAAGCTCGCCGGGCTCGCGGCCTTCAACCTCCGGCGCACCGAGGTCGCCCAGAGGCACATCGCCGCGCTGCTCCGGCTCGACCCGGACTTCGCACTCGACCCGTTCGTGTACCCACCGGCGGCGGTGGCCTTCGTGGAGAAGCAGCGGCAGACGCTGGCCCCCGAGCTGGACCGCATCCGCGCCGAGCGCCGGTCCCAGGCCGAGGCCGCGAGGCGCGCCGCCGAGGAGCGCGCTGCCCTGGCCCGGCAGGCCGAGGAGCAGCGCCGGCAAATCGAGGAGATGTCGCGGCAGGTCACCGTGCGCACCGTCGAGAAGCGGAGCTTCCTGGTGAACTTCGTTCCGTTCGGCGCCGGGCAGTTCCAGCAGGGCCGGGTGGCCGCGGGCACCGGGTTCGCCATCGCCGAGGCGCTGCTCGGCATCACCAGCGTCGTGGCCTTCTTCGCCTACGGCGCGCTCATCGACACCCGGACCATCACCGTCGACAACCGCTTCCCCGGCGCCGCGCCCATCGTCGAGACCGGCATCCCCGCCAACCGGGAGGACGAGGCCAAGGTGTGGCGGGCCCTGAAGATCGGCGCCGGCCTCGGTTTCTACGGGGTCTGGGCCGCTGGCGTGGCGGACGCCATCATCCACCACCAGGACACGGTGGTGACCACCCGGGTGGAGACGCCGCCGTCTCCGCCTCAGCCCTCATCGCCGCAGGGGGCGCGCATCGGCCCCGGTCCGGGCACGATCGGCGCGTCCGTGACCATCCGCTTCTAGATCCATGGCCCGGCTGGTCCTCACCTCTCCCGGCGGCGCCGTGCGGAGCGTCCCCCTGGTCAAGCGCATCACCAGCGTCGGCCGCGGCGCCGACGTCGACGTGCGCCTGGAGGACGCCGGCGCACCGGAGCACGCGCTCACTCTCCTCTGGGATGGCAGGAGCTACCGCGCCGGAAGCGTGGGCGCGCCGTTCCTCGTCGACGGAAAGAAGCGCGACGCCCACGTGATGAAGGACGGCGACGTCCTCCGCGTCGCCGACACCTGGATCGCGCTTTCGATGACCGACGTCCCGGCGGTGAGCCGCCGCGGCGACGAGCCGGACCGGGAGGCGAACGCGACCCTCCAGCGGCTGACGGACTTCTCGGCCCGGCTGCTCCAGTCCGGCGACGTGACGGCGCTGCTCGAGGCGCTCCTCGACGAGGCCATCGACCTGACCGGCGGTGACCGCGGCTTCCTGGTGTTGATGGACGGCGAGCAGCGCGTGGTCAAGGTGGCGCGCAACGTCGCCCGGGAGAACGTGGCGCTGGACCTCGAGCGGCTCTCGGACACGGTGGTGGAGCGGGTGCTGCGGAGCGGCGAGCCGCTGCTGGTGTCGGACGCGACGGTCGACCCGGAGTTCTCGGCCAGCACGTCGGTGGTCAACCTCAAGCTCTCCAGCGTGCTCTGCGTGCCGCTGATGCACCGGGGACGGCCCTTCGGGCTGGTCTACGTGGGCAGCGATCGGGTGGGAACCCACTTCGACCGTCGCGGCCTCGACACCCTGACCATCTTCGCCGCGCAGGCCTCGCTCCTGGTGCAGAACGCGTTGCTCCTCGACGAGCTGCGGGCCGACAACCGCGGGCTCCGGGAGCGCCTCGAGCATCAGCGGTTCGGTGACCTCCTGGGGAGCTGTCCCGGGATGCAGGAGGTGTACAGGCAGATCGAGAAGGTCGCCCCCACCGACCTCTCGGTGCTGGTGATGGGCGAGACCGGAACCGGCAAGGAGCTGGTGGCGCGCGAGCTGCACCGACGCAGCCCCCGCGCGACCGGGCCGTTCGTGGCCATCAACTGCGGTGCGATCCCCGAGACCCTGCTCGAGTCCGAGCTCTTCGGCCACGTGAAGGGGGCCTTCACCGGCGCGGTGGCCACCCGACCGGGCCGTTTCCAGCAGGCCAGCGGCGGGACGCTGTTCCTCGACGAGGTGGGGGACATGCCGCAGCTGCTCCAGGTCAAGCTCCTGCGGGCCCTTCAGGACCGCACCGTCCAGAAGGTGGGCGACCACCGCGACGAGCCGGTGGACATCCGCGTCGTCGCCGCGACACACCGCACGCTGGAGGACGAGGTCAAGCGGGGCACGTTCCGCGAGGACCTCTACTACCGGCTGGCCACCCTCACCCTCCGCGTCCCGCCACTCCGCGAGCGCGGCGAGGACGTGGCCGTGCTCGCCCGCGGGTTCCTGGTCACCTTCGCGGAGGCATACCGCGCCACGGCCCGTGGGTTCACCCCCGGAGCGCTCGCCGCCATCCGCCGCCACCCCTGGCCGGGGAACGTCCGCGAGCTCGAGAACCGGATCAAGAAGGCGGTGGTGCTCTCCGACGGCCCGCTGGTCCGGGCCGAGGACCTGGACTTCCCACCCGAGGAGCTTCCTCCGCTCACGCCGCTGCAGGAGGCGAAGGACGAGTTCGAGCGCCGCTACGTGCTCGAGGCGCTGAAGCGCCACGGGGGCAACCGCGCCCGGACGGCACGGGCGCTGGGCGTGGACCCGCGCACCATCTTCCGGCTGCTGGAGCGGATGGACGACGTCCCGCCGGACCGGGAGGAGGAGCCCGGGTGAGCGCTGGCCGTGTCGCGGGACTGCTGCTGGGTGGTGCGGTGCTGCTCCCGGCCTGTCTCCTGCCGCAGGAGGACCACGTCATCCAGCCGCTTCCGCCGGCGATGAACCAGCCGCCGCGGATCCTCGAGAGCCTCCTCCAGCCGTCGAACCGGTTCGTGACCGTCAGGAACGGGAGCGACTGCCCGAACCTCATCTTTTCCGCCCCGGTGGCCGACCCGGACGTCCAGGACCCGCTCATCTACAACTTCTACGTCGACGCGGACCGGTTCCCGGCCTTCGTGAAGCAGGCCACCATCAGCGCCGACAACAAGACCGTCGATCGCCCCGACCCCGCGACGTACGAGGTGAGCTTCGCCATCCCGGGACCGCTGCAGGAGCCGGGGGAGCACGTGGTCGAGGTGCTCGTCTCCGACGGCGCGCTGGTGAACCGCAATCCCCAGCCGAGAACGGTCATCCTGCTCGACGGAGGAACGGCGCTCGATCCCACCTACGCGGTGACCTACGCGTGGGCGGTGACCGCGGTCGCTGGACCTTGCCCGTGAACCGCGCGTCGTCTCTTCCCGTCCTGCTGTCTGCGTGCCTGCTCCTGGCTGGCTGCAACCTGTTCAGCGAGCCCAGCCCCCCGGAGGGCAGCTGCACCGGGGACAAGGACTGCCCCTCGCCGCAGCGGTGCTACGTGGACGGCTGCGGGACGCTCCCGGCGGACCTCCTGGCCGAGGTCATCACGTCGGCGCCCACCGGCGTCACGAGCGTGGACATGCCGCTCGGCCCGCCGGTGGCGAACATGCCGCTGGTCCTCCCCGCGCAGCAGTTCGTCCAGCTCACCCTCCGGCGCGGCGCGGGCCCCTACCCGGCCAGCGTGCAGCTCCTGGCCAGCGGCACGAGCTCTCTCCTCCCCGGGGTGACCCGGACGGCGCAGTCGGCCGGCGCGGCCGCGAACGGCGTCTTCCAGCTCGGACTCTCCACCGGCACCTACACCATCGTCGTGAGTCCGCTGGACCCCTCGGTTCCTCCGGCGACGCGCACCGACGTGGGGATGGACGCGGGGATGACCTCGCTCACCGTGGACCTGCTCCCGGCGGCGCAGGTGCAGACGGTGACCGGCAGCGTCCTCGCGGGCCCCGGACAGCCCGAGACGGTGCCGCCCACCGTGCAGCTCCTGGCCACCGACGGACGGGCGCTGTCCCAGGGCATCGTCGCGGACGCGGCGGGTGGGTTCCAGCTGTCGTTCGGCACCGGGACGCTGGCCGGCGGTGCGCTCCTCCAGGTCAGCCCCGGTCCGGGCGTGCCGGGCTCCGTCTCGGCGTTCCCGGTCTCGGACCCCTCGCAGTTCGGGTCCCCTTTCCTGGTCGGTGACACCGCGCCCCCCGTCGTCGTCTCGGGACAGGTGGTCGGACCCGACGGGGCGCCGGTGCCGGGAGCGAGCATCTTCATCCAGGGGACGGTGCTCGGCGGCGGCACGGGCAACGTCGGCCCGGCGTACTCCGGCGACGCCGGGACGTTCAGCCTCTCCACCCTGCCCGAGGACCATCCGGGGTCGCTCCAGCTGTGGATCGTCCCACCGCCGGGGTCCGTCGCCGGCCTGCTGCGGACCTCGGTGAACGTCCCAGGGGGGTCCCCGGTGGCGGGCAGCTGGACCTGCCCGGCGCGACCGGTGCTGAGCGGGGGAATGCTGCTCCCCGACGCGGGGCCGGTCACCGGCGCGGTGCTCCGGGTGGATCCGGTGTCTCCGCTGGACGCCGTCACTCCTCTGCCGCCCACCGGCGCGTCGGGGCAGACCGGCGAGGCCGGAACGTTCGCCCTCCGGCTCGACCCGGGGGTGTACCAGCTGGAGGTCCAGCCCGGTGGCTCGCTCCCGGTGCTCCGGCAGCTGGTCCGCGTCTCCGGGACGGGCCTGCAGCTCGCGCCGGTGACGCTCCCCAGCGGAAGGACGCTCACCGCCCGCGTGCTGCGCGGCGGCTCGACACCGGTGCCCCAGGCCCTCCTCCGCGTCTATCGCAACGAGACGCTCGACGGCGGACCGACCCGGGCAATCCTCCTCGGCGAGAACGTCTCGGACGACAGCGGCCTGGTGCGGCTCCTCCTCCCGCAGAAGTAGCCGGGGCCTCAGCCGCCGCGGGCCGCTGCCATCATCCGGTGGAAGCGGTCCAGCGCGGGGCCGATCTCCCCGGAGTACTGCACGGCGGACGTGGTGTAGAGGTCCTCGAGGTGCTCCAGCTGCCGGAAGAGCGCACCGATCTCCTTGCGGTCCGGAGCATCGACCCCGCAGCTGCTCTCCGCCTGACGGAGCCGCTCCAGCCACTCCACCCGGAAGGACATCCAGCTCGTGTCCGCCAAGGACGCCGGGGTGATGCCGGTGAGCGCGCGCCGGCGCGCTTCCATCTCGTCGAGCAGGGCCGAGGCGCGCTCCACGCACGCCTCCGGCGCGAGGGTGGCGGTGCGGACCGGCTCCCGGCGCGGGCTCATCGCCCACACCGACCGGGCGACGCTCGCCGTGATCAGGATGCAGAACAGGGAGACCACGACCAGGTAGACCCCGAGCACTGCCACCCGGAACGGGCGGTAGCGGGGGTCACGCACGGGCGCGGGCCGGGCCATCTGCGCTCGTTCAGGGCTGGCGCGCCGGAGCACCCGCCGACGCCGGCGGGAGCAGCCCCGCGGAGGACTCGGCGGCGGTCTTGAACACCGCCCGCTGCCGGGGACCCGACGCTCCGCCGTCGGCCTGGACCGCGGGCGCCACCGCCTGTGCGGGCCCGGCGGCCGGCGTGACGGTCGTGGCGGTGGGCGGCGCCACGGCGCCGGTCGGCCCGGTGGTGACGCCTGCGTCGGTTCCGTCGCCGGTCAGGGCGCGCTTGGCCGAGGAGAGGCGGGCCTTCAGCATCGGGGTGAACTGGGAGGCGGGGTACATCCCCAGCGCCTCGCGGGCCACCGCTGCGGCCTGGTCCGGCTTCCCGGTCTGCTCGTAGGCCTGGGCGAGCAAGGTCATCGCCCACTCGCGATTCTTGCTGCGGCGGTCCTTCTCCACGAACGTCTTCAGGGGAGCGACGGCCGGCTCGTACTTCCGCTGCTGGACCAGAGCGTTGCCCAGCATGAAGGACGCCTCGAGCTGCTCCGGCTCGGTGGGCTGCATCGCCAGGAAGCGCGAGAGATCTTCGGAGGCGGCAGCCCACTCGTTCCGGCGGAACGCTGCCTTGCCCCGCTCGAACGCGGTCTGGCCAAGCTCCCGCTTCAGCGCGGCAGCGCGGTCCGCCAGGGCCTGCCGCTCCAGAGGATCGAGCTTGCTCTGGTCCACCTTGGTCAGCGCGGTGATGCCCTCGAGGCGGCGATCCCCGGGGAGCTCGGTCATCATCCGGTAGGCATCGGTCGCCGAGCGGCGCGCAGCGGCCACGGCGGCCTGGTCCGCCCGCTCCTTCTCCATGGACTGGGTGAGCGTCTTCAGCTCGGCCACCGCCTTGTCCCGCTCGCCGTTGGCGGCGGAGGCCCGGGCGCCGGACAGCAGCAACGCCGCGGTGCCGGCCAGGATCGCGAACAGCGTGTAGGCCGCAGCAGAGGACATCATCTGCTTGCGCTCGAACTCCTTCTGCCGGGCCCCGAATGCCTTCACCTCGGAGTGCAGGGTCTTCAGGAGGTTGTCGGTGCGGATCACGAGGTTCCGCCCCTCGATCACCTCACGGCGGATGTCCGCCAGCTCTCGTTCCAGGTCCGTCCCCAACGTGTCCTCTCGTGTGCCAGGTGGCGCCTCTGAACAGAACACCTCGGAGCCCGCATTCCAAGCGCCGCTCGCTCGCCCCCCTGGTCGCGCAACATCGCGCTTCAGCCCTGCTCACGAGAGCAGCGACAGCACCGCGCGCTCCTCGACCACGACGCGGCGATGTCGCACCCGCGTTCCCGGATCGGTGGCGTCGAGCGCGGCCAGGAGCTGTCGGATCTCGTCCGCCGACGGCTCGCGTGTCTCGGCCGAGGCCGCGCAGGCGAGTGCCGCACGTACCTCGGCTCCGCCTTGCCCACCCTCGAGCGCTGCGACGGCCGCCTCCACCAGCGCCTCGGGCCGCTGGCCCACCAGCGCGGGCGGGACGCCGACCAGACGGAACGCGTCCGGGCCGAAGGGCTCGACGACGAGGCCCCCGGCCGCGAGCGCCTCGCGGCGCGCGGCCACGCGGGACTCCATCGCCGGAGTGAGGGCCAGCGCCGAGCCGAGGAGCGGGGCCGCCAGGGGCGCCGCGGCCTCGCGCTCGAGCCGGTGGGCCACCACGCGCTCCCGCGCGGCATGGAGGTCGAGCACCACCAGCGAGCCACCTGGGCCCTCGCACACCAGCGCCCGACCGCGCAGCGTCCCCAGCGGACGGAGGGCGGAGAAGTATCCCGGCGAGGGGGCGGCATCGCGGTCCGGCAGTGCCTCCCCGTGCGCGGCCGGACGGTCGTGCACCTCGGGGAGCGGCAGCGGCGCCGCCGAGGCCCGGGAGAGGAATCGCTCCACCGCTGCCGCGTAGTCGGTCGACGGCGGCGCACGGGCCGGGCCGCTGCCGAGGGCGTCCCGGAGGACCGCCCGGGCGATCGCGACCTGGACCGCGTCGGTGACCTCGGCGGCGTCGGCGAAGCGCACCTCGAGCTTCTGGGGATGCACGTTCACGTCCACCCGGGAAGGCTCGATCTCCACGAAGAGCACGCCCACCGGCTGTCGTCCGGATGGGAGCGACGGGGCGAGCCCGCGGTGCACGGCGAAGTGCAGGGTCCGGTCCCGCACGTGCCGGCCGTTCACGAAGACATAGAGGGAGCGCGCGGTGGAGAGGCTGAACTCCGGGGCGGCGATGACGCCGTGGATGCGCAGCCCCAGTCGCCGCTCCTCGACCGGGAGGAGGAAGGGCGCGACCTCCGGGCCGAGCGCCGCGGCGATTCGCTCGCGGAGATCACCGGCGGCCTGCGGGAGGACGTGGACCGTGCGCCCCTCGTGCTCGAGGCGGAAGGCGACGGCGGGGTTGGCGAGGGCGAGGCGGAGGACGGCGTCCTCGACGTGCTTCAGCTCCGTCTCGGCCCGGCGGAGGAACTTGCGGCGCGCGGGCACGGCGCCGAACAGCTCCTCCACCCGGACCTGGGTCCCCGGGCGCGCCGCCGCCGGCGAGACCCGGGCCTCGCCGTCCTCGACGCGCACCTCGGTGCCCTCGGCGGCGCCGTGGAGCGAGGTGCGCAGGACGAGCCGTGACACCGAGGCGATGGCCGCGAGGGCCTCGCCGCGGAACCCGAGGGTCCGGATGGCGAGGAGGTCCTCCGCGGTCCGGAGCTTGCTGGTGGCATGGCGGCGAACGCTGAGCAGGGCATCGTCCCGGGACATCCCCGAGCCGTCGTCGGTGACCTCGATGAGCCGGGTGCCGCCGCCCTCGATGGTCACGGTGACCGAGCGCGCCCCGGCGTCGAGCGCGTTCTCGCCCAGCTCTTTGACCACCGAGGCCGGACGCTCGACCACCTCGCCGGCGGCGATCTGGTCGATGAGGGCGTCGCTGAGGAGCGCGATGCTCGGCATCGTCGAGCTTCGCGCTACACCGGGCGCCGGGGGGCACGCAACGGCGGGGTGGCAGGGAGCGAGGAGTTCCGGTACACCCCGGCCCCGAAGGATGGGGCGAGAGCGCAGCAGTACCCTGCGGGTGGCCGTCACCGGCCCGACCAGCGAGTTCGGAGCCCTGCTGCTTCCGAGACTCCTCGCGGAGCCACGCATCGCGCAGCTCCTGACCTTCGGTCCCCGTCCGGTGACCGGGGCGCGCCTCGTGCATCACCGGGTCGACCTCACCCGGTGGGACGTGGAGTCGGAGCTGGAGGCGGCCCTGTCGGAGGCCCCGGTCGACCTCCTGTTCCACCTGGCCTTCCTGCACGGCCGGACGCGCTCGGCGGCCTTCGCCCACGAGCTGGAGGTCATCGGCACGCTCCACACGCTGGCGGCGGCGGTCCGCGCCGGCGTGCGGCACGTGGTCGTCCCCTCCACCACCGTGGTGTACGGGGCACGCGCCGGGAACCCCGTGCTCATCGACGAGGACGCGCCCCTCCACGGAGCGCCCGGCAGCCGCTTCGTGACCGACCGGGTGGAGGTCGAGCGGCAGCTGATGGCCTTCCGCCGCGACCACCCGGAGGTCGGGCTCACCGTGCTGCGCTTCGCGCCGGTGCTTGGTCCGACGGTGGACAATCCCGCCACCCGCTACTTCCGGCGGCCGCTGGTACCGACGCTCCTCGGGTTCGACCCGCTCTGGCAGGCGGTGCACGAGGACGATGTGCGAGAGCTGCTCGTCCGCCAGCTGGAGACGCCGGTGAGCGGGACGTTCAACGTGGTGAGCGACGACGTGCTCCCGCTCTCGTCGCTCATCCGCCTGGCGGGGACGATCCCCTTGCCCCTGCCCCCGCCCCTCGCCCGAGCGGCGCTGCGCGGGCTCAACTCGGCCGGAATCACCGCCACGCCCGGGGCCCTCCTCGACTACCTTCACTACTCCTGGGTGGCAGACGGGACGCGAGCGCGTGGTCGGCTCGACTTCCGTCCCAGGTTCGGGGCGCGCGAGGCCGCGGCCTCGGTGAGGAGCTGACGAGCGATGGGCAGCAGGCGGGTCCTGGGGAACGACCCCTTCCAGCGTGGCGCGGCGGAGCGGCCACCCGTTCCGCCCGCGCCGGCGGAGACGCCGCCCGTGCCCCGCTCACCTCCCGAGCCCACCGGGAAAGGGCCGGCCCGGACGCAGGCGACGTCCTCACCGCGGGGCAGCAAGCGCGGCGAAAGCGCGGCGGCGGTCTCCGGCAAGTCCGGCGGCGCCGCTGAACGGCGAACCTCGGCGCGGAAACGCTCCGCCGCCGTCGAGACGCCCCGGACGCCAGCGTCGCCGCCATCTCCGAGCGGGGACGCCGGGGGTGCCCGAACCGTCGCACCGCTCGCCGAGAGCGCGAGGTCCGCGGCGGTTCCTCTCGCGGCGTCGGTCGTGCCCGAGCCGCCGCCCGTCGCGCCGGCCTCCGCACGCGCCGAGCCCGCCACCGGGTCGTCCGGCGGTCCGAGGGCTCCGGTCCCGGCGGGTCCAGTCAGCGATGCTCCCGCGGCCACGTCCGCTCCGACCCTCAGCTGGACGCCGCTGCCCGACGCGGTTGCGCCGGTCCCCGACGAGCCCGCGCCCCGGCCCGCGGCGGAGGCAGCGGGAGCTGGAGGAACCCTGGCCGAGGTCCTCCGCGAGGCGCCGGGCCTCCTCGCAGAGGCGTGGTCCGCGCTCGAGGCGGCGCTCCGTGCGCTGCGCGCCGGCCTGGGCACGGCGGGGGGCGAGCAGCTCGACGTGTACGGCCGGGACGCTCGGCTGACCGAGGCCGTCGCCCCGCTGGTGGACTTCCTCTACAGCCGCTGGTTCCGGGTGGAGGTGGAGGGGGCGGCTCACGTGCCGGCGGGCGGCGCGCTGCTGGTCGCGAACCACGCCGGAGCGCTCCCGCTGGATGGACCGATCCTCCACGAGGCGCTCCGCCGCGAGCGGCCCGACCTCCCGGACTCACGGTGGCTCGCCGAGGATCAGGTCTTCTACGCCCCTCTCCTGGGCACTCTTTTCAACCGCCTCGGCGCCGTGCGCGCGTCGCCGGACAGCGCCACGCGCCTCCTCGCCGAGGGGCGTCCGGTGCTGATCTTCCCCGAGGGCATCCAGGGCATCGGAAAGCCCTTCCGCGAGCGCTACCGGCTGCAGCGCTTCGGCCGGGGCGGGTTCGTGAAGCTCGCGCTCCGCACCCGCCGCCCGATCCTTCCGGTGGCGATCATGGGGGCGGAGGAGACGCTGCCCCTGCTGGGGAAGCTTCCCGGCGGCTTCCTCGGCGTGCCGTACCTGCCGGTGACTCCGGTCCCGCTTCCGGCCAAGTGGCGGATCCGCATCGGCGAGGCGATCGACGTGCCCGCCGGAGCGAAGGAGACCGACCTCTCGGTGGTGGAGTCGGTGGTGGACGCGACGCGAAACACCATCGAGCACATGCTCCGCGAGCTGCTCGGCGCCCGGGGCGGCGTGTTCCTGGGGTAGAAACCCCGTGGACGATCTCGGCTAGTCTCGGCGCGTGGCCTCTCGCGAACCTACCGCCCTCGCGGCGTTGCTCCCCGACGTCCTCGGCCGCCTGGTGAAGGACGGCCACGGCGCCGGAGCACTCGGGGCGCTCTGGTCCCGTGTCCAGGGCGGGGTCATCGGCGCGCAGAGCCGGCCGGTGGACCTCCTGGAGGGCGTTCTGCGCATCGACGTCCGCGGCGCGACCTGGCGGGCGACGCTCCAGGCGCAGGAGGCAGTCCTCCGCGAGCGCTGGAACACGGCGGTGGCGAGCGCGCCCGTCCGGCGCATCGAGTTCCGACTCGCCCCGTGAGCCTGCTCCTCTCCCTGGTGCTGCTCGCCGCGCCCGGATCGGCCGGCCCTCCACCTCCCGCCACCGAGCTCGCAGATGGCGAGACGCGGGCGCTGCTCCACGTCCGGCAGACCTTCGAGCGCATCGGCCGCTCCTCCCCGGTGAGCGACCCGGCGCTGACCCAGGCCGCAAGGGCGCTGGCCCGTGAGGGCCTCCTGGCCACCGCCGAGGCGGCGAGCGGCGCACGCATCGGCCTCGCGGTCTCCGAGGCCGGCGGCTGGGACCCCAATCCTCGGCTGGTGCTCATCCGGAGCTGGCCCACCCAGACCACCCTCCACGCCTTCCTCCAGCGGAACGACTTCGCCTCCGAGGCGGCCACGCACGCGGGGCTCGCGCTGGTGGCCGACGACGACCACACCGTGCTGGCGCTCCTCCTCGCGGACCGCAAGGCGCAGGTCCAGCCCTTTCCGCGGAAGGTGGAGAAGGCCCCCTCGCACCAGAAGCTGTGCTTCGAGCTGCGCGCGCCGCTCGGCCGACCCTCGGTCTTCGTCACCCGACCGTCCGGCGCGGTGGATCGGCTCCAGGACATCTCCGGCCGAGGTGCCACCCGCTGCGTCCCGGTGACGTTCCAGGTCAACGGGCGGCACGCGCTGGAGGTGCTGGGCGACGGCGCCGAGGGACCGGAGGTCGCGGCGATGTTCTCGGTCGACGTGGGCCCGGTGTCCCCCGGGCTCGCGGCCGAGTCCGCCCGGGGGCCGGAGCCCACCACGCCGGCAGAGGCCCGGGCCCGGCTGCTGGCGCGGGTGAACGCGCTCCGGGCGGCCGGGGGAGTGGCGACGGTCGAGCCAGATCCGAAGCTGGACGCCGTGGCCCAGGCCTATGCCGACCGGATGGCCGCCCAGCGCTTCTTCGCCCACGTCTCGCCTGACGGCGATGCCCTCCCCGACCGTCTCGAGACGGCGGGCTACGCCTACCAGACGTCGGGCGAGAACCTCGGGATGGCCTCCGGACCGATGGCGGCGCACGCGGCCATCGAGGAGAGCCCCGGACACCGCAAGAACCTCCTCGATCCGGCATTCGAGCGGATGGGCTTCGGCCTGTCGCGCCAGGCCCGCGACGGAGGGTCCGGATCCGAGGTGCTGCTGGTGGAGCTGCTCGCGACGCCGGCCCGGTCGGGCGTGGATCCGGTGGCGGCGGCCTACGCGCGCCTCGGCGCCGAGCGAGCAGCGCTGAAGCTCCCCGCCCTGCAGCGGAGCGCGGCGCTGGAGGACATCGCCGTGCGCCAGGCGAAGGCGGCGCTCGCCCGCGACGACCCGCGGGCACCGGACATCGACGGCCAGGTGTTCGGGACGCTCGCCGAGGCGCGCGCGGCCTCGGCCGACCTCTACGTGGCCCGTGACCTCGCGGCGCTGCCGCCGTCGCGAGGCCTGCGGGAGGCCCGCTACTCCCTGGTGGGCATCGGCGCGGTGCGCGGCGACTCGGCCACCTACGGGAAGGGCCGCTACTGGGTGGTGGTCATCTACGCGGGACAGTGAGCCGGGACGGGCGGCGACGGACGGACGTCGCCGCTCTCCGGTCCGCTCCCCGGCGGGGAATGGACCTGGACGAGCGAGGAACCCCGGCGCGGGTCAGATTGCGCGACGCTGCGTCGCGTACGCCTCGATGCCGAGCGCGGGCGCGGCGACCGTGGCGTACAGCGGGCACTTCACGCAGGTGAAGCTCTGCCATCCTCGACGCACCGCCTCGTCGAGGCAGTGGTCGTAGTGAGCGCAGTTCAGATTCCGGTGGACCTCGACCCCTGCACGCTTGGGTCCTGCCTCAGGGTTGATCGTCTGGGGCAGATCGGTCGGGCACGGTTTCATCGGCTGTCTCCACGGGGGACGTCGAGATGGGCCTCGAGGGGGCGTGCAGGACGCGACGTGAGCTGACTTGTGGTGGAAATCTTCCCCTCGCCTCTCCGGGCCGTACCCGGAGTCCGCGGTGGTTTATGCGGTGCCACATTCCGATGTCAAACCAGGGTCGGCGCGGAGGACGCACCTCACCCAACCCACGAGAGGGACAAGGGTCGGCGGGCCGTGCGAGCATGCAACTCCTTCATGGTGCCCGCCTCTCGTGGTCCCCGGACGCGCCCGCGCGGGCGTGCCCGCCGGCTGTTTCATGCCGGGCGGTGGCTGGCCCTCTGCGTCGTGGCGGCCGGCCCGGCGGCCCGGGGGCAGTCCGAGCGGCTGCTCGAGGCCACGCGCCTTCAGCGCGCCTCGGCGCTGGAGATGGCCCAGGCGGAGCTGGCGACCTGCACCCGGAAGGGATGTGCCCAGGCGCCTCAGCTCTCGTTGCTGGCGGGGTCCCTTCTCCTCTCCCGGGGAGAGCCCCGCGAGGCGCTGGTGCAGCTCCGGAAGCACCCGGCGCCACCCCTGCTCGCGCCTTACCGGAGCTTCGCCATCGGACAGGCGTACTTCTACATCCGCGATTTCAGGGCGGCCGCCCAGGCGTTCCAGGAGGCGACCACCGCACCGGGAGTGGTGGCAAACCGTGCGGTCGCAAGGGCCGGGGAAGCTCTCCTGCGGGCCGGAGAGGCCGGGCAGGCCCTCCCCCTCATCGAGCGGGCCCTGGGGGCCCTGGGAGGGCCGGAGCTGCTCTCGGCGCGGGCGGAGGCCCGGGCGGCCCTCGGCGACCTCGGGGGGGCCCAGGCGGACCTCCACACGCTGATGGTGCGCTACCCCCGCTCGCAGGCGGCGATCGACGCGGACGCGGAGCTGCGGGGGAGCTCGGCGCCGGCGGTGGCGCTCACCTTGGACGAGCGCTTGCAACGGACCCGCGTGTTCCTCGACGCCGGGGACGCGAAGGTGGCCCTGGCGGAGCTGGACCGGAGCGAGACCAACGGCCTGGTGCGGGACCCTGGGGCGCGCGCCCAGGTGGCTCTGCTCCGGGCACAGGCGTTCTTCGCGCTCAACCGGGCGGAGGACGCCGAGGACGCGCTGGCGGTGGCGGCGGCCGGCCCTCCGGCGACCGCGGCCGAGGCGATGCTGGTCCGCGCCCGCCGGCTGCTGAAGCTCGACGAGCACACCAAGGCCATCGAGCGGCTGCAGGAGATCTCGAAGAAGTTCGCGGGCGAGCCCGCGTCGGAGGAGGCGGACTACTTCCTCGGCTGGCTGGCGCTCCAGGAGGGAAAGCTCCAGGTGGCGGCCGAGGCGCTGGAGAGCTTCGAGAAGAAGCATCCCGAGTCGCGCCGGCGAGACGAAGCCTGCTTTTTCCGGGCGCTGGCGCAGATCCGCAACGGGAACTGGGCGGAGGCGGACCGGGCGCTCCGGGAGCTTCAGGACAGGTACTCCCGCAGCAACCTGGTGCCGCAGGCGAAGTACTGGCGGGTCCGGGTGAAGCAGCTCGCCGGCGGAAAGCCGCTGGACGACTACCAGGACATCCTCAAGCTCTACCCCCAGACCTTCTACGGGCTGCTGGCGCAGGAGCGGCTCCGCGAGCTGGGGGCGAAGCCGGAGCCGATCTTCACCGAGCGCCCTCACCTCTCGAGCAAGGTGGCCGCGGCGCCGGAGCTGGCGCTGCCGCGAGCCCTCGCGAGCGCGGGACTGTGGCGCGAGTCGGGCGAGGAGCTCCGGGCGCGGCTGGGAGCCGTGCACACGCCGGAGGCGGCCTTGCGGGTGGGGACGGCGCTCGCGCGGGTGGGCGAGGCGTGGGCGGCCTACCACCTGGCGAACCGCCTCCTGTGGGGGAAGGCTTACGCGCAGAAGGATCCGGCGGCGCTCGCCCTGCTCTACCCGCGGCCGTACGTGAGCCACGTGGACGAGACGGCGCGGGCGCAGGGCGTCCACTCCTCGCTCCTCTACGCCATCATGCGGCGCGAGAGCGCGTTCCAGCCGGATCGCCTGTCCGCGGCCCGGGCGCGCGGCCTGATGCAGCTGATGGCGCGGACGGCGAGCGCCATCGCTCGCGAGCTGCAGCGTGACCCGCCGGAGCCCGACGAGCTCTACCGCCCGGAGCTGAACCTCGATCTGTCGGCCTGGTACGTGGGTCAGCTGGCGAAGCGCTTCGTGCATCCGGCGCTGATCGCGGCGGCGTACAACGCGGGCCCGGCGGTGACCCTGAAGTGGACCAGCGAGCTCGGGTCGATGCCGGTGGACCTCTTCGTCGAGTCGATGCCCTTCAAGGAGACGCGGGCCTACGTGAAGCAGGTGGTCGCGGACGACTACCTCTACCAGGCGTTCTACGGCGGGGCGGAGGCGCGCCGGCTGGCGATGACCTTGCCCAAGCCGGCGTCGAACGGGATCGAGTTCTAGGGCTGGTCGGAGGTCCCGGGTCGGAGCAGCGGGCCACCGGGTCGGGCGTCGGTGCGAACGCCGTGCTCGAGCACGACCTGTCCTCCGACCACGACCAGGTCGAAGCCGAGGGGGTATGACGCCGGCCGCTCGAAGGTCGCCGTGTCGATCACCCGGGCTGGATCCAGGACGACGAGGTCGGCCAGCGCGCCGGGTCGGATGACGCCGAGGTCCGGCACGCCGAGGCGCTGCGCCGGCAGCGAGGTCATCTTGCGAACAGCCTCCTCGAGCGTGAGGAGGTGCTGCTCGCGCACGTACCTCCCGAGGATCCGCGCCGTCGTCCCGAAGGCCCTCGGGTGCGCCCGGGTGTCGGCGAGCGGTCCGTCGGTGGCGGGCGCTCCCCAGTCGGTGCCGATGGAGGTCCAGGGCTGCACGAGGGCGAGGACGAGGTCGTCCTCGGAGCCGAAGGCGCGGAAGGCCATCGGATTGCCATGGTCGCGGAGCACGAGCTCGACGAGGGCGGCGGCGGGCGGAAGCCGGAGCTCGCGGGCGACCGAGGCGAGCGTCTTGCCGGTGAATTCGTCCACACCGCCGGTCAGGCTTCCACCGAGGGTGATGCGATCGGGCTCGCCGGGCGCCCACCGGGCCTGGATCTCCTCCTCCACCCGCCGGCGCTGCGCCGGATCGCGAAGACGCGCGAGCATCGCCTCCCGTCCGCCGTCGCTGGCCCAGGCGGGCACGTCGGTCGCGAGCCGGTTCGCGGCGATGAGGTACGGATAGACGTTCGCGGACACGTCCTGTCCCGCGGCGCGTGCGCGGGCGATGTGGGCGACCACGTCCTTCATCCGCCCCCAGTTCTGCTTGCCCCAGACCTTGAGGTGCCAGATCTCGACCGGAACGTTCGCGCGCCGGCCGATCTCGATGGCCTCGTCGAGCGCGTCGAGGACCCCGTCCTCCTCGGTGCGCAGGTGGGTGGCGTAGAAGCCATGGTGGCGACCGGCGGCCTCGGCGAGGGCGACGAGCTCGTCGGTGGTCGCGTACCGGCTGACGGCGTACGGCAGGGACGAGCCGACCCCGAACGCTCCCTGTCGCATGCCGGCCTCGACCTCGGCCTGCATGCGCCGGAGCTGGTCCGGAGCGGGCCGGGTGTTTCCGCGGCCGAGGACGAACGCGCGGACGGACTTGGCGCCGACCAGGGTCGCGACGCGGATCGCCGGCCGATCTCGGTCGAGGCGGGCCCAGTATCCGTCCAGGGTCTCCCAGTCGATCCGGAGGTGGAATCGCTCGAGATCGCGCCACTCCTCGAGCGCGCCAGGATCGACCGGAGCGACGGATTCTCCCTCGCCATGGAGGACGGTGGTGATGCCCTGGCGGATCTTTGCCTCGGCCCTCCCGTCGATGAGGACCGAGAACTCGGACTGCCCGAGGAGATCGATGAAGCCGGGGGTGACGACGCGACCGGAGACGTCGATGCGGCGGCGAGCGGGTGCGGAGGAGAGGTCTCCGAGCGAGACGATCCGATCTCCGCGGATCCCGACGTCCGCCCGGACGCGCGGCGCGCCCGTTCCGTCGACGACCTCGCCGCGTTCCAGGACGAGGTCGAGGGGCTCCGGGCCACCGCCCCGGGACGCGCAGGCGTTGAGGAGCAGGCCGAGACACAGGGCGAGTGGCTTCACGGCATGCCGAGTGTGACACGGGGCGGCTGCTCCCGGATGTCCGCTCCAGCGGACGGGTCGAGCCGTGCGAGGGGCTCGGGGTCGTGCCCGGCGAGGGCCAGGACCGCGAGGCGCTCGCAGGCACCGCCCAGGCGGGAGAAATCATCCGGCAGGGCCGACGTCAGCGAGGGACACCGTGCGAACCCCCTGTCCGACCGTCGGGCCCCTGCCCGCTCTCCTGGCCCTCCTCGCTGCCGCGCCTCTCCTGGGGGCCGAGCCCTCCACCGCGAAGGGACAGGCGCTCTCGTTTCCACCGTACGACTCGGTCCCTGGGCTCGCGCAGTACGCCTCGCGGGAGGCGTACACGACGGCCGCGGCGGACCGGCGGTTCGTGATGGAGCAGATCCGCTACCCGAGCGATGGCCTCACGGTGCTCGCCTACGTCTACCGTCCGGTGGCATCGAGCGGGCGGCTCCCGGTGGTGGTGTTCAACCGCGGGAGCTGGACCTGGGAGTCGTTCCACCCGCAGCTGCTGGTGATGGCGCACCGTCTCGCCGAGGCCGGGTACGTCGTCGTCGCGCCGATGTACCGGGGCAGCGGCGGCGCGCCCGCACGGGACGAGATGGGTGGGGCGGAGCTCGACGATCTGCTCAACCTCCGCCCGGTGCTCGCCACGTTTCCCGGCGTGAATCCGGCGCGCGTCTATCTCTACGGCGAGTCGCGGGGCGGGATGATGGTGTACCAGGCGCTGTGGAGCGGCTTCCCCGTCCGGGCGGCGGCGGTCTTCGGCGCCTTCACCGACCTCGAGGGGATGCTCGCCGAGCCAAAGGGCCTGGAGATGGCCCGGAAGATCTGGCCCCAGGAGCTGGAAAAGGATCGGGCCGCGCTCGTCGAGCGGAGGTCGGCGCTGCGCTGGCCGGAGCGGATCTCGGCGCCGGTCTTCATCATGCACGGGGGCGCCGACCGGTCGTGCCCGCCCGAGCAGTCGCTGAAGATGGCCGAGGCGCTCCAGGCCGCAGGAAAGCCGTACGAGCTGAAGGTCTTCTTCGGCGAGGGGCACGTTCTGTCGGGCCGTGCGGACGAGCGAGACCAGGACGCAGTCCGCTGGTTCCGTCGCTTTCCCTGATCGGTGCTCGTCGTCCGCCTATGTGCCGACGAGCTCATCGTTCTGGGCAGATCCACGACGACGCCGTCCGCTCGCGGGGCTGAGCGGCTCGAGGGTTCGTGCACCTTCGGCGTGCGGAGATCCCCGTCACGGAGGACAGCGAGGCCCCGAGGTGAGCAGCCGCGCCACTCGGGGTGCTATGGCAATCACGCGCAGACTCGACGTGAACCCGCCACGCGTGTTCGAGGACTTGTGCGGGCTCGTTCCGCACGCTCAGTCATCGAAGTTGCTATTGCACCTTGCGCCGTATCCGGGGGACCTCCCGCCTAGGCTCGGACCGCCCTCGCCGCGCGTTCAGATGGCAGGCCGCCGATCAGCTCGGGCCGGGGGAGTGAGTGACGTGGAGAGCGCACGAGGTCGCGGAGGCCGCCCGGTCCGGCGCGGCGTGAAGGCATCCGGGCGCCCCGACTCCCCTCGGAGCCGTCCGGACCCGTGGATCGGCGTCCGAGAAGAACGAGCTATCGCCCGTCGATCGGAAGGACGCCCCCACACGACCAGCACGTCTCGAAGTTCGCCGGGTTCTCCTCCCCGCATCGCCGGCACGTGACGTTCGCCTCGTCGGCCCGCTGCGACGCTTCCCGGAGGACCTCGTTCGCCCGCTGCGCGTTCCGGGCCTGCACCCACACCTCGACCGGGTCCGCCTCCAGCGCCGTCATGTGCCGGCCGCGGATCTCCCCACCGAGACCACGCTTCCCGAGCGCGGCGAGCAGGAGCTCCGCGTGCCCGACGCTCGGGCACCGGCTCAGGAGCAGCCACTCCGATCCGCCGGCGCTCATGAGGTCGCGCGACGACCGGACGGGCCGCCCGTGAGCTTCGCGTAGGCCACGGCGACCTCGCCGGCGACCCTGGCGTTCATCGACAGCAGCGCCACGTTCGCCCGGAGCGTCCGGCCACCCGTCGCCTCGACCAGCCGCGCGAGCAGGAAGGGCGTGACCTCCTTCCCCGAGACCCCCTGCCGGCGCGCCTCGGCCTCCGCGGTCAGGAGCGCCCGGTCCACCTCGTCCCGCTTGAGCGCCACCTCGATCGGTGGCGGAACGGCGAGGACGATGGCCTGCGGCAACCCGAGGCGGTCGCGCTGCGCCTGGAGCGCCTCGGCGGCGAGCTCCGGCGTGTCGGCCCGGTGCTCGAGGCGGAGCCCCGAGCTGTCGGCATAGAAGGCGGGAAACTCGCTCGTCCCGTACCCGAGCACCGGAACGCCGAGCGCCTCGAGGGCCTCGAGCGTCCGCGGAAGATCGAGCACGCTCTTCGCGCCGGCGCACACGACCATTCCCGGATAGCGGGCGAGCGCCCCGAGGTCGGCGGAGACGTCCCCGCCTTCGCCACGGTGCACGCCGCCGATTCCTCCGGTCGCGAACACGGGCAGGCCGCACGCCGCGGCCACGGCGCAGGTCGCGCTCACCGTCGTCCCGCCGGTCGCCTTCTGCAGCACCGCCGAGGCCAGCTCCCCCACCCCCACCTTCCACCGCCGCTCGCCGCCGGAGGCGAGCCGCCGGACCTCTTCCCCGGACAGCCCGCAGCGCACCACCCCGTCGACGACCGCGACCACCGCCGGAACCGCGCCCGCCTGGCGCACCGCCTCCTCGCAGACCCGGGCGGCCTCGAGGTTGACGGGATGCGGAAGGCCCTGGGCGATGACCGAGGACTCGAGCACGACGATGGGCGCGCCGCTGGCCCGGGCTCGCTCCACCTCGTCGGAGAGCCGGACCTCCACTAGTGCTCCGACCGGGGCGTGGTGAGCACAGCGAGGTGGCCGAGACCGAAGCGAGCCGGCCCACACGAGGAGCGAGCGGCGGAGGCGTACCCCGTGGTACGTCGAGCAGCGGAGCGACGAGGCTGCGCGTCGCAGCAAGAGGATCGGCCGCCGCAGCGGTCAGCATGCCCCGGTCGGAGCACTAGCTGGGGCGCTCCGCGAGCAGCACGCCCTGCATCTCCTCGTCGTCCAGCGGGCGCCCGTCTCGACCCATCGCCACCGCGTTCACGCCGTCCTCGTCGATCTCCACCGTGGCCCCCTTCCGCCACTCGGTGGTCTGGGCGGCGCCGTCCACCAGCTTGCCGGTGATGCGGCCCTCCTCCCAGGAGAGCACCTCGAGCCAGAGGTTCTCCTGGACCGGGTCTCCCTCGGGGTGGGTCTCGAACGGGGCGCGAACGAGAAAGGTGAGCGGCTCCATGAGCCCGCGGCGGTGGAAGCGGGCCTTGAACGCCGGCCGGAGCCGCGCGGCCTGGCTGGCCAGCGCCTCGGAGCGCGTCGGGTCCTCCTGCTCGAAGCGGCTCCGGTAGGGCCTGAGGAGCTCCGAGGTCGTGTGGCGACCCTCGGGCGAGACCACGGTCCAGTACTCGCCCTCGTGGCCCTCGAACGTCTCCAGCGGGACGCCGAGCATCCCGTGCCGGGCCTCCTCGGACGAGACCAGCATGAAGGCCTCGCCGTTGCTCGTTTCCATCGGGATGCGCGGCGTCGGTCCCTCTCCGAAGGCGATGTCGGTGCACAGCTCGTGGAGGAAGCTCTCCGCCGGCAAGAGGTCGGCCTCGGCGAGGTGGAAGATCTCCACGTCTCGCTGGCCGAACTTCGCCATCCCGTGCGAGTGCACCCAGAGCGGCGCGTCGCCCGGGACGGCTTCCAGGGCGTGCAGGTTCACGTGGTCGCGGATGTCGAAGTCCAGCTCGGTGATCTCCCGAACGTCCTCCTCCTCGTGGAGCTTGAAGGCGCTCGCATCGAGGAGAACGCCTTCCCGCTTCTCGAGCAGGCCGCGCACGCACCACAGGGCCTCGAACACTCCCACCGTGGGCTGGCTCCCGGGCGGGGTCTCGAACGCCACCCGATAGAGCCCGCGGGCCTGCCGGAGTCGCGCGTGGGCGCTCTCGCTCCCCGTCAGCAGCTCGGGTGTCCACCCGAGGGGCGACTCCAGGGCCTCGAACCGCACCGCGATCTCCGCCTCGGCGGAGCGGAGCCGGAAGCTCCCCGGAGCCTCGTCCAGCTCGACCGTGACCTCGTCCGTCTCGAACGCCTCCCCGATCGTCTCCGCGCCCAGCGGCTCGGTGTCCTCGGTGGCGACGATGTAGACCTCCTTCACGGGGCGAGGACTCCCTTCGCTGCGACCGGTCCGGGCACGACTACAGCACCCGGGGATGCGGGGGGACAGGGCGGGTTGCAGCTTTGGTCTCGTGTAGACTGGACCGCGGCCGCATGCGACCACCCGGACGGAACTTGCCGCCCCACCAAGCCGCGATGCTCGCCGGACGCTCGGTGAGCGCGACCCGCGGCGAGCCGGTCGAGCTGGACGAGGACGGGCTTCCTCTCCAGACCCGCATCCGCTCCGAGGCAGCGAGCACCGCCCTCAACGTGGTGGCGATCCTCCGCGAGACCCTGGAGGACTTCCGCAACGCGGACCGGTACTTCAAGGTCAAGGCCGCGATCCTCGGCGCGTGGGCGGTGCTCAGCCTGGCGGGCGTCTTCGTGGCCTGCCCCGGCGCGCCGACCCTGATGGGCCCCAGCACCTCGCTCGGAGCACGGCTGATCATGGGCGAGGAGCCGGAGCACCCGGCCTACGTGCTCTCCAACGAGAGCGATCGGGCCTGGGAAGACGTGGTGGTCGTGGTGAACCAGTCCTACCGCGCGGCGATCAGTCACGTGGAGCCCCGCGCGTTCGTCACCATCACGCCCAAGCAGCTGATGGGGGACAACGGGAAGCTCGCGCCGTTCAACCTCAAGGCGACCGACATCGAGCTCCATACCCGCAAGGGAAGCGTCCTGTTGCTCAAGGACGGCCTGCCGCGGTGACGCTGGAGCCCATCGTGCACGCGCCGGCTCGCCTACTCCTCCCACCTCGCGCAGCCTCCGGAGACGCCGTCGGAGATCCGGGTGACGTTCGAGGCGTCGGACGGGGGGTGCACCGTGCGATTCGAGCACGGTGGCGCGCAGAACGCGGACCAGCGCGCGAAGTTCCGCGAGTGGCCGCTCCTGCTCCGCCGGTTCGCGGCGCTCGCCGGCCGGTGACAGCGGAGACCGGCCGATGTGACCGGTCCTCGCCTGCCCTCGCGGCCGATCCCGTCGCCGCGCATCGGTGACGGGACCCGAGTCCCGCGCCGCCCTCGCTCCAACCAAATCGGCCAGTCTCCGCCGTGGCGACGCCGCCCTACTCCTTCTTCTCGGCCTTCCCGGAGTCGGCCTTCGCCGGGCGGTCCACCAGCTCGAGGAGCGCCATCTCCGCCGCGTCACCGGTGCGGAAGCCCAAGCGCACGATGCGGGTGTAGCCCCCGGGACGGGTGGCGTAGCGGTCCTTCAGCTCGCCGAAGACCTTCTGGAGCACGGCGCGGCTGCGCACGTTCCGCTCCGCGAGCCGGACGTTGGAGAGACCACCGCGCTTGCCGAGGGTGATGATTCGCTCGGCGAGGCGGCGGGCCTCCTTGGCCTTGGGCACGGTGGTCTTGATCGCCTCGTGCTCGAGCAGCGAGGTGACCATGTTGTCCAGCATCGCCAGCCGGTGGCTGGTGGTCTTCTGCAGCTTCCTGTGTCCGACGCGATGGCGCATCGTCTCGTCCTTTCCCGGGCCGTCTCAGGTACCCGGCTCACTCCGTGTTCGGTTCAGATCTTCGGTTCGGTGGGCGGCGGAAGCGAACCGGGCTTCTGCGGCCAGTTGTCGAGCTTCATCCCCAGGGAAAGCCCCATCTCGGCCAGGATCTCCTTGATCTCCTTCAGCGACTTCCGGCCGAAGTTCTTGGTCTTCAGCATCTCGGCCTCGGTGCGCTGGACCAGGTCACCGATGGTCTTGATGTTCGCCTGCTGCAGGCAGTTGGCGCTGCGGACGCTCAGCTCGAGCTCGTCCACGCTGCGGAAGAGGTTCTCGTTGAGCTTCGCCTCCTCCTTCGGCGCCTCGGCGATGACCGGCTCCTCGGTCTCGTCGAAGTTGATGAAGACGGTGAGCTGCTCCTTGATGATCTTCGCCGCGTACGCCACCGCGTCCTGCGGGGTGACCGAGCCGTCGGTCCACACCTCGAGGCTGAGCTTGTCGTAGTCGGTGACCTGCCCCACGCGGGCGTTGGTCACCTGGTAGTTGACCTTGCGGATCGGCGAGAAGAGCGCGTCGATGGGGATGGTCCCGATCGGATCGCCGGGGTTCTTGTTGTTGACCGCCGGCACGTAGCCGCGGCCGCGGCGGCAGGTCATCTCCAGCCGCAGCTTCCCGCCCTCGGACAGGGTGCAGATGTGGTGGCCCGGGTTGAGGATCTCGACCTGGTCGTCGGCGATGATGTCGCCCGCCTTGACCTCCTTCGGGCCCTCCACCTCGATGCGGAGCGTCTTCTGCTCGTTGGTGTGCATCCGGAGCAGGACTTCCTTGAGGTTGAGCACGATGTCGGTGACGTCCTCGGTCACCTCGGGAACCGTGGTGAACTCGTGCTCCACGCCCTCGATCCTCACCGAGGTGATGGCGGCGCCCTGGAGCGAGCTCAGGAGCACGCGCCGGAGCGAGTTGCCCAGCGTCGTCCCGAAGCCGCGCTCGAGCGGCTCGGCGACGAACTTGGCGTAGGTCTGGGAGAGGGACTCCTGGTCGATCTCCATCCGCCGAGGCTTGATGAGATCGCGCCAGTTCTTCGCGTTGAATGCTTCAGCCATGACTGCTTCCTTCACTTTCTTCCCGGTCGCGCCACCCACGTACCCGTCCGAATGACGGGAGGACGCGCCGCTTCACTGCGCCTGCCGTGCTGCTGTCTGCGTTGCTACTTCGAATAAAGCTCGACGATCAGCTGCTCCTGGATCGGCATGGTGAGGTCCTCGCGGTTCGGGACGCTCTTCACCGTGCCCTTCATCGCCTTCTTGTCGAGCTCGATCCACTGGGGGACGCCGCGTCGGTCCACCGTCTCCAGCGCCTCGGCGATGCGGAGCATCTTGCGGCTCTTCTCCGCGACCTCGATGACCGTCCCCGGCTTCACCTCGAAGGAGGGGATGTTCACCCGCTTGCCGTTGACCGTGAAGTGACCGTGCCGGACCAGCTGGCGGGCCTCGGCCCGGGTATCCGCGAAGCCCATCCGGAACACCACGTTGTCCAGGCGGAGCTCCAGCAGCTGGAGCAGGGTCTCACCGGTCTTGCCCTTGGCGTGTGCGGCGCGGTGAAAGGAGCCCCGGAACTGCGACTCGAGCAGCCCGTACATCCGCTTGACCTTCTGCTTCTCCCGGAGCTGGGTGCCGTAGCCGCTGAACTTCACGCGGCCCTGGCCGTGCTGACCCGGGGGGTACGGGCGGCGCTCGATGGCGCACTTGTCGGTGTAGCAGCGGTCCCCCTTCAGATACATCTTGAGGTTCTCGCGACGGCAGATGCGGCAGGCGCTGGCGGTGTATCGAGCCAAGTCTCTGTTCTCCTGGAGGTGGTCTAGACGCGGCGGCGCTTCGGCTGCCGGCATCCGTTGTGCGGAATGGGGGTCACGTCGCGGATCAGCGAGATTTTCAGGCCGGCGGCTGCGAGCGCCCGGAGGGCCGACTCGCGGCCCGCGCCGGGGCCCTTCACCATCACGGTCACGTTCTTCAGCCCGTGCTCCATCGCCTTGGCGGCGGCGTCACCGGCCGCGACCTGGGCGGCGAAGGGCGTGGACTTCCGGCTGCCCTTGAAGCCACGCGCGCCGGCGCTGGACCAGGAGATGACGTTCCCGGAGACGTCGGTGATGGTGATGATGGTGTTGTTGAAGGTGCTCTGGATGTGCACCACGCCGTTGAGGATGTTCTTCTTGCCCTTGCGCTTCACGCGCTTCTCGGCTGCGCCGGGGACGGCCGCGGCGGCGGCTTCGGGAGCGGGGGCTGCGGCGGGGGGCGTGACTTCGTCGGCCATTCGAATCTCTCGTCAGTCCTGAATCGGGTTACGCCCGGGTGGTCGTCGGGGCGGTGGCCTTGGGCCGGATGATCCCGCGCTTCGGGCCCTTCCGGGTCCTGGCGTTGGTGTGCGTGCGCTGGCCGCGGACGGGCAGACCCTTGCGGTGCCGGAGGCCGCGGTAGCAGCCGAGGTCCATGAGCCGCTTGATGTTCATGGTGACCTCGCGCCGGAGATCGCCCTCGACCTTGTAGTCGGACTCGATGATCTCGCGGATGGAGCGCGTCTGCTCCTCGGTGAGGTCCTTGGTCCGGGTGGCCAGGTCGACGCCCGCCTTGGTCACGATGTCCTGGGCGGTCTTGTTGCCGATCCCGTAGATGTACTGAAGGGAGATCACCACCCGCTTGGCGGGGGGAAGGTCGACGCCGGCGATGCGAGCCATGCTGGTTCTGGTTCCTCGTTCCCTGGCCGGGCCCTTAGCCCTGCCGCTGCTTGTGACGCGGGTTCGCCGCGCAGATCACCCGGACGACCCGCTTTCTGCGGATCACCTTGCACTTGTCGCAAATCTTCTTCACCGACGCGCGGACCTTCATGGCGAACACCGACTCCTGGTCGAGCGGCCCATCTTCCGGCCGCTCCTGGAAAGCTCGTTCCTCTTGCTGGGGGAACTACTTCGCCCGGTACGTGATGCGACCCCGGGTGAGGTCGTACGGCGACAGCTCCAGCTTCACCTTGTCGCCGGGGAGGATCCGGATGAAGTGCATCCGCATCTTTCCGGAGATGTGCGCAAGCACCTTGTGGCCCCCGTTATCCAGGACCACCCGGAACATGGCGTTGGGGAGCGGCTCGATGACCGTCCCCTCCACCTCGATGGCGTCGTCCTTCGGCACTGCGGCGACCCTCTCCGACCTTCGAAATCTCGGCAGACAAACCCCTTTGACCCACCAGCTTGGTGAACGAGAAAGCGCGCCGCCATACCAGCCGGGGCGCGCCGAAGCAAGGTCTTCTACCGGCGAGGCCTCGACATTTCAAGCCGTTGTCCCCCGTGAGGGGCGGGTCAGCACGTCGTGCCCGTCCTCCGTCACGAGGATGGTGTGCTCCCAGTGGGCCGAGAGCCGGCCGTCGAGGGTCACCGCGGTCCAGCCGTCGTCGAGGACATCGACCCCGGGCCCACCTGCGTTCACCATGGGTTCCACCGCCAGGACCATCCCCGGGCGCAAGGATTCCAGTGTGCCTGGACGCCCATAATTGGGGACCTGGGGGGCCTCGTGGAGCTTCCGGCCGATCCCGTGACCGACGAAGTCCCGCACGACGCTGAACCCGAGGCGCTCGACGTGGGACTGGACCGCATGGCCGATGTCCCCGATGCGGTTGCCGGGCTTGATGGCGGCGATGGCCGCCTCCAGCGAGGCGCGGGTGGCCTCGGCAAGCCGCCGGGCCTCGTCCGAGACGGCTCCCACCAGCACTGTCCGGGCTGCGTCACCGTAGAAGCCCTCCACCGAGACCCCGAAGTCGAGCTTCATGAGGTCGCCCTCGGCCAGCTTCCGGGTCTTGCTGGGGATGCCGTGGACCACCTCGTGGTTCACGCTCGCGCAGAGCACGGCCGGGAAGCCGCGGTAGCCCTTGAAGGCGCTCTTCGCCCCCTTCTCCTTGATGAGCCGCTCGGCGAGCTGGTCCAGGTCCCAGGTGGTGACGCCCGGGGCGACCGCGGCCTCGAGCGCATCGAGGATCTCCGCGACCACCCGGCCGGCGCGCCGCATCCGGTCGATCTCCGGCGCGCTCTTGAGCTCCACCGCCATGGGAGGAACCATAACTGGAAGCCGCGGCCCCCACCTCTCCGACGCGGGGTGCTGCGCCTCCCACCACCGCCGCTAGCGCTGCTTGAGCGCGGCCACCACGGCGGCCTCGATGGCCTCGGGCGCGCCCACCCCGTCCACGACCTGGAGGACCCCTCGCCGGGCGTAGAAGTCCTTGAGCGGGGCCGTGGACGCCTCGTAGGCCTGCATCCGGGTCCGGACGCTCTCCGGCTTGTCGTCCTCGCGCTGGACCAGCGAGGCGCCGCACAGGTCGCAGAAGCCCTCGCGCCGGGGCGGGTTCTGCACGATGTGGTAGACGCTGCCGTCCCGCGGGCAGCTCCTCCGCCCGGAGATTCGCTCCACCAGCGTCTCGATCGGCACCTCGAGCGAGACGACCGCGTCGAGCTTCCTCTTGTGGCTGGCCAGCGCCTGGTCGAGCTTCTCTGCCTGGGGGATGGTGCGCGGGAAGCCGTCGAGGATGAAGCCCTTGGCGGCGTCCTTCTCGAGCAGCCGGTCCCGGACGATGCTCACCACCAGGTCGTCCGGGACGAGCTTGCCCGCCGCCATGATGGGCCCGGCCTGCTTGCCGAGCTCCGTGCCGTCCTTCACCGCCTGCCGGAGGATGTCACCGGTCGAGACCTGGGGGATGCCGAAGCGCGCCGCGAGCCGCTTCGCCTGCGTCCCCTTCCCCGCGCCTGGTGGTCCGAGCAGGACCAGGTTCATGAGCTCCCCTCCCGCGACGTCGACCCCGGACGACTATGCGGCCGGCCGCATTCGACCGCGGATGCGCGGCCCGCGTGAACCGGCGAAGCCCTCGTAGTTGCGGCTGATGAGGTGCCCCTCGATCTGCTGCACGGTGTCCAGCGCCACGCCGACCACGATGAGGAGCGCCGTCCCGCCGAACTGGAAGGGCAGCCCGCCGAAGGCAGGGTTGGAGAGGATGGAGGGGATGACGCAGATGAGCGCGAGGTAGATCGCGCCGCCGAAGGTGATGCGGTTCAGCACGCCGGAGATGTACTCCGCGGTCTGCCGGCCGGGCCGGATGCCGGGGATGTACCCGCCCTGCTTCTTGATGTTGTCCGCGACGTCGTCCGCCCGGAAGGTGAGCGTCGTGTAGAAGTAGGTGAAGAAGATGATCAGGAGGACGAACACGCCGTCGTAGAGCCAGGCGTTGCCCTCCAGCGCGTGCTGCACCGTCGCCAGCCCGGGCAGCCAGTTCCCCAGCGTGGCCGGGAAGCTGAGGATCGCTCCGGCGAAGATGGGGGGAATCACGCCCGAGGTATTCACCTTCATCGGGAAGTAGGTCGCCTGCCCGGCGAACATCGTCCGCCCCGCCATTCGCTTGGCGTACTGCACGGGGATCCGCCGCATCCCGCGCTCGATGTAGACCACCACTCCCACCACCAGGAGCATGAAGACCGTCAGCACCGGGATGAGCCAGGCCTTGTCCTTGGAGAGCTCGACCAGGCGGCTGGTGGCGCTCGGCAGCCGAGCGACGATGCCGGCGAAGATGATGAGGGAGATGCCGTTGCCGATGCCGCGCTCGGTGATGCGCTCGCCCAGCCACATGATGAAGGCGGTGCCCGCGGTGAGCGTGATCACCGTCATGAAGGTGAACCACACCGAATCGTTGGGGACGACCACGTGGTCGATCTCCACCCCGTTGCGGCCGGGGATTGTGTGCCGGCCGAGCGAGGCCAGCCACCGGGAGATACCGATGCCCTGGACGATCGAGAGCGCGATGCTGCCGTAGCGGGTGTACTGGTTCAGCTTCTGCCGGCCGGCGGCCCCTTCCTTCTGGAGGCGCTCCAGCGTCGGCACCACCACCGTCAGGAGCTGCATGATGATCGATGCCGAGACGTACGGCATGATCCCCAGCCCGAAGATCGACATCTGGTCCAGCGCGCCGCCGGAGAACAGGTTGAAGAGGTTCACCAGCCCGCCGCGCGCCTTCTGCTCCTGCATGTAGGCGTTCATCGCGACCCGGTCGACGCCCGGGGTGTTGATGAACACGCCCAGCCGGTACACGGCGAGCAGGGCCAGGGTGTAGGCGAGACGGGTCCGGAGCTCGGCGACCCGGAAGACGTTTGCGATGGCTCTGAACATGGAGGAGGCGGTCGGAAGACTACACTACTACAACCGTTTTCAGGCCTTGGCGCCCTTGCCCGCGTGGGCTCGCGCTGCCGCCTCGGGCTTGTGGTCCATCAACGGGACGAGGGTGACCGAGCCACCGGCCGCCTCGACCGCTGCGCGCGCCTTCTCGCTCACCCGGTGCACGTGGATGGCGACCTTCCGGCTGAGCTTCCCCTCGCCGAGCAGCTTCACCCCGGTCCAGCGGCCCTTCACCAGGCCCGCGTTGCGGAGCGCGGTCTCGTCCACCGTGGCGCCGGCGTCGAAGGACTCGAGCTGGCCCACGTTGACGACGGCGAACTCCTTCCGGTTCGGCGCGGTGAAGCCGAACTTGGGCAGGCGCCGCTGGAGCGGGCTCTGACCGCCCTCGAAGCCCTCGAACCGCATGTTGCCGGTCCGGGCCTTCTGGCCCTTGCCGCCGCGGCCCGCCGTCTTGCCCAGGCCGGAGCCCTGGCCGCGGCCCACGCGCTTCTTCCGGTGCCAGCTGGCCTTGGGCCTTCTGAGATTCGAGAGGGAAGTCATCTCACTGCTCCTTCGACGCGCGGGCCGCCCGGGCCGCCTCGCGGGCCTTCACGAACCGCGGCTTCCGCCGCGGCGCCTTGGCCGGGTTGTCCTTCACCACCTCTTGGCTGACGAGGTGGCGAACCTTGGAGATCATCCCCCGGATGGCCGGGGTGTCCTGCAGCAGCCGCTCCTGGCCGAACTTCGTCAGGCCCAGGCCGGCGATGGTCCGGAGCTGGGTGTCGCTCGCCCCGGCGAAGCTCTTGGTCAGCTTGATGCGCAGTCCCATGTCCGTTCGTCCTAGGCGTGCTTCGCCAGCTCGATGTCCCGGCCCCGGAGGCGCGAGACCTGATCCGGCGAGCGGAGCGACTTCAAACCAGCGACGGTGGCCTTGAGCACGTTGTGCGGGTTCCGGCTGCCCTGGCTCTTGGTGAGGATGTTCCGGATGCCGGCCGCCTCGAGCACCGCGCGCACCGAGCCGCCGGCGATGACGCCGGTTCCCTCGGCGGCGGGCTTGAGGAGCACCCACCCGGCGCCGAAGTGACCGAGCACCTCGTGCGGGATGGTGTGGCCCTGGAGCGGGACGCGGAAGAGGTTCTTCTTCGCGTTCTCGCCTCCCTTGCGGATCGCCTCGGGGACCTCGTTGGCCTTGCCGAGGCCCACGCCGACGTGGCCGTTGCCGTCGCCGACGACGACCAGCGCGGAGAAGCTGAACCGCCGGCCGCCCTTCACCACCTTGGCCACGCGGTTGATGTTGACCACACGATCGCTGAGATCGAGGTCGTTGGGATTGATCGGAGTCGCCACTCGCTGGGCCTTTCCTAGAACTCGAGGCCGGCCTCGCGGGCCGCCTCCGCCACGGCCGCGATGCGGCCCTGGAATGGGAAACCGTTTCGGTCGAACACCACCCGGGTCACGTTGGCGGCCTTGGCCTTCTCGGCCACCAGCCGCCCCACCCGCTTGGCGTCCTCCTTCTTGTCGCCCTCGTCCTTCCCCTTGAGCTCCTTGGAGAGGCTCGAGGCGAACGCCAGGGTGCGCCCGGTGGAGTCGTCCACCACCTGGGCGTAGATGTGCTTCAGGCTCTTGTACACCGTGAGCCGGGGTCGCTCGGCGGTGCCGGACATCTTCCGCCGGATGCGGGCCTTCCTCTTCAGTCGTGGGTCGCTGCTGGACATGTCTTCCTCGATCCGTCCGGCGGGGATGGGGACCTCCCCCACCGGATGATTGGGTGATGAAGGCAACCGCTACGCGGTGCCGGTCTTCCCTTCCTTCCGCCGAACGCGCTCGTCGGCGTACTTGATGCCCTTGCCCTTGTACGGCTCGGGCGGGCGGAGGGCGCGGATCTTCACCGCGGTCTCCCCCAGCGTCTCCCGGTTCGCGCTGCGGAGCGTGAGGCCGATGGTGGGCAGGCTGTCCTCGGTCCGCGCCACCTTGTCCACCTCGGCGGTGACCCCCTCGGGGAGGTTGAACACCACCGGATGGCTGTAGCCGAGCGCGAAGTGGATCTGCTTGCCCTTCACCTCGGCGCGGAAACCCACGCCGCGGATGTCGAGCTTGCGCTCGAAGCCGGTCGCCACGCCCCTGGCCGCGTTGGCCAGGAGGCTGCGGGCGAGGCCGTGGAGGGCGCGCGCCTGCCGGGTGTCGTCGGGCCGGTTCACGTGGATCTGCCCGTCCTTGACGTCGGCGGTGATCCGCTCCGGGAGCGACACCTTCATCTTGCCCTTGGGACCCTCGAGGGCCACCGCACCGCTCGCCACCGAGGCCTTCACCTTGGGGTCGAGCTTGATCGCCAGCTTTCCGATTCGGCTCATGTCAGTACACCGTGCAGATCAGCTCGCCGCCGATGTTCTTCTTCCGGGCGTCGGCGTCGCTGAGGATGCCCTGGCTGGTGGAGAGGATGCTGATGCCCAGGCCGCCGAGGACCGGGCGGATCTCGCGCACCGGCATGTAGCGCCGGAGCCCCGGCTTGCTGATCCGGCGGATGCCGGTGATCACCGGGCTCTTGTCCGGGCCGTACTTGAGCTGCAGGGTGATCTCGCCCTGCGGCTTCACCTCGTGCTCGGTGTAGTCCGCGATGTAGCCCTGCTCCTTGAGCACCCGGGCGATCTGGACCTTCATCTTGCTGGTGGGGATGACCACCTTGTCGTGTCGCGCCCGCGAGGCGTTGCGGATGCGGGTCAGCATGTCGCCGACCGGATCGTTCACTGGCATGTGCTGACTTCCTCTCGCTCGTCCTTCGTCCGGCTGCTCTTTCACTGAAGAGCTCTGCCGGGCTCGTCGTTGTCGCCCGCGGCCGCCTGGCCGTGCCGTCACGGGGGTCCGTGCCGCGGACGTGCTCGTCCTGCTTCTACCAGGAGCTCTTGATGAGTCCCGTCACCTCGCCCTGAAGCGCGCGCTTCCGCAGGCAGATCCGGCACATCTGGAACTTGCGCAGGAAGGCGCGAGGCCGCCCGCAGAGCGGGCAGCGGTTGTACTTGCGCACCGCGAACTTCGGCTTGCGCTTTGCCTGGGCAATCTTGGAGAGCTTGGCCATGTCTCGTCGTTCTCTTACTGGCGGAACGGCAGGCCGAAGTGGCGCAGTAGCGCCAGCCCCTGCTCGTCGTTCCGGGCGGTGGTGACGAAGCTGATGTTCAGCCCCTTCACCTTCTCGATCTGGTCGTAGTTGATCTCCGGGAAGATGATCTGCTCCCGCACCCCGAGGGTGTAGTTGCCCTTCCCGTCGAATGCCTTGCTGGACACTCCCTTGAAGTCGCGAACCCGGGGGAGCGCCACGTTGATGAGCCGGTCCATGAACTCGTACATCCGGTCGTTGCGGAGGGTGACCGCCGCGCCGATCGCCTGCCCCTGACGGAGCTTGAAGTTGGCGATGCTCTTGCGGGCCCGGGTGACCACCGGCTTCTGCCCGGTGATGGCGCCCAGCTGATCCACCGCCGACTCGAGGATCTTGTTGTTGGCGAGGGCCTCACCGAGGCCCATGTTGATGACGATCTTGTCGAGGCGGGGGACCTGGTTCGGGTTCTTGAACCCGAACTCCTTCATCAGCGAAGGGACCCCCTCCTTGCGGTAGCGGATCTTCAGGCGGGCGGGCTTCGTCTCCAGCCCCTCCTCGATGTTGGCGGAGAAGCCGGCCTTCTTGACCTCGTCCTTGCCCTTCCGCTTCGCCTTCTTCTCGGCCTTCGGCTTGTCTGCCTTCTCGTCAGCCATCTCGCTTCGTCCTCGCTCTCGCTTCGACGGGGCGTCTGGTGCCTCCTCCGCCGTCGATCTCGAGCCTCAGAAAAACTCTCAGCCCCCCGAACCCAGGGGGACGCCCATGGAAGCGCGCAGTCGCGCGCCAGTGTCCTTGCTCAGTCGATGTTCGCGTCGCACTTCTTGCAGAAGCGAAGCTTCTTGTCCCCGTTCACCCGGATTCCCACCCGGGTCGGCGCGTCGCACTTCTTGCAGACCACCTGGACCGCACCGAGCGCGATGCTGCCTGGCCGCTCGAGGATGCCGCCCTCGGGGTTGGCGCGGTCGCGGCCCTTGCGGATGTGCCGCTTGACGGTGCGCAGGCCCTCGACGCGGACGCGGAGGGCGTCATGGTCGATGGCGAGGAGCTTCCCCCGCTTGCTGGCCTTGTCCTTGTTGGACCGCTCGGCGCCCGCCACCACCTCGACCAGGTCGCCCACCTTCAGCTTCTGCATGGCTCTCTCTCGTCTCGCCTTCCCCGCCCTAGAGCACTTCCGGAGCGAGGGAGATGATCTTCATGAACTTCCGGGCACGGAGCTCGCGGGCCACCGGGCCGAAGATGCGGGTGCCGATGGGCTCGAGGTCCTTGTTGATCAGCACCGCCGAGTTCCCGTCGAACTTGATGAAGCTGCCATCCGGCCGCCCCACCTCGCGCTTGGTCCGGACGATGACCGCCTTGGCCACGTCCCCCTTCTTCACCTTGCTGTTGGGAAGCGCCTCGCGCACCGAGACCACGATGATGTCCCCGATGCTGGCGTACTTCCGCTTCGAGCCGCCGAGCACCTTGATGCAGAACACCTTCTTGGCGCCGGAGTTGTCGGCGACGTCCAGCACGCTCGTCATCTGGATCATGGTCGACCTCCCTCCTTACTCGCGCGTCCCGCGCTCGAGCACCTCGACCACCCGCCAGCGCTTGTCCTTGCTGGTGGGCCGGGTCTCGGCGATGCGCACCCGGTCGCCCTCGTGGAGCGTGGGGTTCTTCGGGTAGTCGTGGTCCTCGGCGTGCGCCTTGTACTTCTCGCGCAGCGTCAGGATCTTTCCGTACTTCCGGTGTGCCGCGCGGCGCCGCACGGTCACCACCACCGTCTTCTGCATCTTGTTGCTGGTGACGATGCCGGTGCGGGTCTTGGGGCGCCCGCGGTGGCTCGCGCTCTCGGTCGCGCCGCTCTGTTCCGTGGTCTCGGCCATGTTCGTTCCTCGCCTCAGGCCTTCGCCGCGGCGGACTTCTCCTTCTGGGTGATGACGGTGAGGATCCGCGCCAGATCCCGGCGGCTCTCGGCCCGCTTCGCCGGGGACTCCAGCGCTCCGGTCCGCAGCTTCAGCCGGTCCTTGAACAGCGACTCGCGCAGCTCGGCCGCGCGCCGGTTCAGGTCCTCGAGAGTCAGCTCGTGCAATTCCTTGGCGGTGGCCATGACTCGTTCCTCGACAGCTACAGAGACAGATCCGCCCGGTGGACGATCCGGGTGAGCACCGGGAGCTTGGCCTGCGCCAGCTTCAGCGCCTCGTGGGCCAGCTGCTCGTTCATCCCGCCCATCTCGTACAGGATGCGGCCGGGCTTCACGACCGCGACGTAGTACTCGACGCCGCCCTTTCCGGTTCCCATCCGGGTCTCGGCGGGCTTCTTGGTGATCGGCTTGTCCGGGAAGATGCGGATCCAGATCTTCCCGCCGCGCTTCACGTGGCGGGTCATCGCGATACGGGCCGCCTCGATCTGCCGCGAGGTGATCCATCCGGGCTGGGTGGTCATCAGCCCGAATTCCCCGTAGGTCAGGTTCGAGCCGCGGAACGCCTTCCCCGGCATCCGGCCCTTCTGCATCTTGCGGTACTTGGTGCGTGCAGGCTGAAGCATCGAAGTTCTCTCTTACCGTCCGGCCACCGGCATGCCGGCGCCGCCGCCCTTGGTCGGGAGCACCTCGCCGCGGCACACCCACACCTTGCAGCCGATCTTCCCGTAGGTGGTCTTCGCCTCGGCGAACCCGTAGTCGATGTCCGCGCGGAGCGTGTGCAGGGGCACCCGACCCTCGCGGTACCACTCGTAGCGCGCCATCTCGCTTCCGCCGAGCCGGCCGGCGCAGGCCACCCGGATGCCCTTGGCGCCGAACTTCATCGCGGTCTGGATGGCCTTCTTCATCGCCCGGCGGAACGCGATGCGCCGCTCGAGCTGGGTGGCGATGTTCTCCGCGACCAGCTGGGCGTCGGTCTCGGCCTTCCGCACCTCGACGATGTTCAGGAAGACCTCGTTCTTGGTGAACTTCTGGAGGTCCTTCTTCACCGTCTCGATGCCCGCGCCGCGCTTGCCGATGACGATGCCCGGCCGTGCGGTGTGGACGTTCACCTTCACCTTGTTCGCGGCGCGCTCGATCTCGACCTTGCTGACGCCGGCGTGCCCCAGCGACTTCTTCACGAACTCACGGATCCGGATGTCCTCGTGGAGCCACTGGGCGTAGTTCTTGTGCTCGAACCACTTGCTGTCCCAGGTCTTGATGACCCCGAGCCGGAAACCGATGGGATGGACCTTCTGACCCAATGTCTCAGCTCCTCGCCTTCCGCGAACGGACGGGCGTGTCGGCGAGCACCACGTGGACGTGGCTGCTCTTCTTGTGGATGGGAGTGGCCCGGCCCATCGCTCGCGGCATGAACCGCTTCAGCGTCGGACCCTGGTCCACCGAGATGGTCTTCACGTAGAGGGCGTCCACGTCCACCTGACCCTTCGAGAGGTCGGTGGCGTTGGCAACCGCGGACTGGATGAGCTTCGCGACCGGCTTCGCCGCCGCGCGCTTGGTGAACCGCAGGATGTTGAGGGCCGCGCCCACGGGCTTGCCGCGGACCAGGTCCACCACCACCGCGATCTTGCGGGGCGACATCCGGTAGTTCCTGAGGTGAGCGGTCGATTCCATGTCAGCTCACTTCGCTCCGCCGGGCCCGGGGCCGGAAGTGGGCTTGGCCACCTTCTTCTCCGCAGAGTGGCCGGTGAACGTCCGGGTGGGAGAAAACTCGCCCAGCTTGTGACCCACCATGTTCTCGGTGACGAAGACCGGGATGAACTTCCGGCCGTTGTGCACCGCGAAGGTGTGCCCCACGAACTCGGGAAGGATGGTGGACCGGCGCGACCAGGTCTTCACCACCTTCTTCTGGTTCCCCTTGATGAGGTCCTCGACCTTTTTCAGGAGGTGGGGGTCCACGAAGGGGCCCTTCTTGATCGAACGTGCCACGTGCTCGCCCTCTCCTACTGGCTCCGGACGCCGCTCCGGCGCCCGCTGACGATGAACTTGTCGGTCCGCTTGTTCTTGCGGGTGCTGAGGCCCTTGGTCTTCTGGCCCCAGGGTGAGACCGGGTGCGGGTTGCCCTGGCCGCTCTTGCCCTCGCCGCCGCCGTGCGGGTGGTCGACGGGGTTCATGGCCAGACCGCGCACGGTGGGTCGGATGCCGAGCCAGCGGCTCTTGCCGGCCTTGCCGATGCGGATGATGTCGTGCTCGACGTTGCCGATCTGCCCGATGGTGGCGCGACACTCGAGGAGCACCTTGCGCACCACGCCCGAGGGCAGCCGGACCTGCGCGTAGCCGCCCTCCTTGGCCATCAGCTGTCCGGAGCTGCCCGCCGAGCGGATCATCTGTGCCCCGCGGCCGGGCTTGAGCTCCACGTTGTGGATGGTGGTGCCCACCGGGATGTTCGCCAGCGGCAGCGCATTGCCCGGGCGGATGTCCGCCTCGTTGCCGGCGAACAACGTGTCGCCGACGGTGAGGCCCTGCGGGGCGAGGATGTAGCGCTTCTCGCCGTCCGCGTAGTGGAGCAGAGCGATGTTGGCCGAGCGGTTCGGGTCGTACTCCACGCTCGCGACCTTGGCCGGGATGCCGTCCTTGTCGCGCCGCTTGAAGTCGATGACCCGGTAGCGGCGCTTGTGGCCGCCGCCCTGGTGCCGGCGGGTGATGTGGCCGTGGACGTTGCGCCCGCCCGAGCGCTTCATCGCCTCGGTGAGGGACTTCTCCGGCCGGTCGCGGGTGATGTCCGCGAAGTCGCTGACCGTCGTCAGGCGACGGGCTGCCGAGGTCGGCTTGTACTTCTTGATGCCCATGTCAGACCACGCCTCCCTCGAACAGGTCGATCTTGTCGCCTTCCTTCAGCGTGACGATCGCCTTCTTGTAGTTGGGGCGCTTGCCGATGCTCTTCCCCACCCGCTTCACCTTGCCGCGAATGATGGTGGTCCGGACCGCCTCGACGTGGACGTTGAACAGCGTCTGGACCGCGTGGGCCACGTCGTGCTTGGTGGCGTCCCGGTCGACGAGGAAGCTGTAGTGCCGGAACTTCTCCCGGGCGCGATCCAGCTTCTCGGTGATGAGCGGGCCCTTGATGACGTTGGTCGGAAGCATGATCAGCGGGCCTCCAGCGAGCTGTTGAGGGCCTGCGCCGCTGCCGAGGTGAGGACCAGCGCCTTTCGCCGGAGGAGCGACTCGAGGTTGAGCCCCTCGGGAGGGAGCACGTCGAAGTCGGCCAGGTTGCGAACCGTCCGGTGGAGCAGCGTGTTCTTGCGCTCGTCCACCACCAGGGCGTCCTTCAGCTTCAGCCGCTTGGTGAGGAGCTCGAGGGTGGCCTTGGTCTTCGTCGATTCGAGGTCGAACGTGTCGACGATGACCAGCGCCTTCTCACGGGCGCGCATCGAGAGGGCGGCGCAGAGGGCGCCCTTTCGGACCTTCTTGGGCGGCCGGTAGCTGTAGTCGCGGGCCTTGGGTGCCATGGCCTTGCCGCCGCCGACCCACTGGCTGGCGCGGATGGAACCCTGGCGGGCGCGGCCGGTGCCCTTCTGCTTGTAGGGCTTCTTGCCGCCACCGCGGACGAGCGAGGTGTTCTTCACGCCGACGGTGCCGCGGCGGCGATTGATCTGCTGGAACTTGGAGACCTCGTAGAAGAGGTTCGGGTTCGGCTCGGCGCCGAACACGGTGTCCGAGAGCTCGATCTCGCGGACCTTCTTCCTATCCAGATCGACGACGTCGAACTTGGCCATGGCTAGCTCTTGATCTCGACGTCGACGCCGGCCGACAGGTCGAGCTTCATGAGGGCGTCCAGCGTCTGCTGGGTGGGCTCGAGGATGTCGAGGAGCCGCTTGTGGGTGCGGATCTCGAACTGCTCCCGGCTCTTCTTGTCCACGTGCGGGCTGCGGAGCACGGTGAACTTGTTGATCCGAGTCGGCAGAGGGATCGGTCCCGCGACCCGGGCGCCAGTGCGCCGGGCGGTCTCGACGATCTCTCCTGCGGACTGATCCAGGAGCTTCGAGTCGTACGCCTTGAGTCGGATGCGAATCTTCTGAGTCGCCATTCTTCTTTCGTCCTCGACTGCAAAGACGGCCGAGAGGACCCCTGCCTGGGGGCCGCCCGGTGTCCCTCGATGCTCCTGGTTGTCACAGAACTGCTGCGACGAAGGGGCCGGCTAACTAGCAGCCCCACAAAACACACGCAAGTCCCGGCGATCGCACCACAGCACCGGGATACCTACTGCGCTCGTTCCTGCCGCCTGCTGCGGCGGTCCTAGGAGCAGCCGCCCGCGATGGCGGTCGAGCCGCCAACGAAGACGAGCAGGGTCAAGAAAACCCGGTGGACGGCAGGTGACCCAGCAACCTTCCTGAAGATCTGCGCCATTGCAGCCCCCTGTCGAAACGACCTCGGGTCCGGTAGACCCCTCGGCGAGTTCGCGACAGAGGACCACAACCACACTCAGTAGGCAAGGGTGTAGGCGCTTGGATTCAGCCTCCTGTATGGGAATTCAGCTCCCCTGTACTGATCGAAGGGTGGCTGCTGGCCCAACTACCTGATTTCGCCCGGCGCGCTTCGCCTCGTACAGGCGCTCGTCCACCTGGGCAAGAACTGCGTCGAACGTCTGGCCGTCCTCCGGCCAGCTCCCGACGCCGGCACTCACGGTGAGGTGCTGGGCCCCCTGGGCCGTGGGGAGCACCACCTGCGCCAGCTCGATCCGAAGCTCGTCGACCCGTCGACTTGCGCGGGCGACGTCCATCCGCGGAAAGGCGACGACGAACTCTTCGCCGCCAAATCGCGCGACCAAGTCGGTCGTCCGTACCAGCTTCCGGAGCCGTTGCGCGAGGAGCTGGAGCGCGCGGTCACCCGAGAGGTGACCATGGAGGTCGTTGTATCGCTTGAACTCGTCGACGTCGAAGAGGGCAATGCTCAGCGTCGACCGGTCTCCGGAGCGCATCAGCTCCTCCTCGATGCGCTCGAGGAAGGGACGGCGCTGAGAGAGCCCGGTCAGGTGGTCCGTCCCCACCATGAGCCTCAGATGCCTGGCCCATTTCGCGGTTGCGACCGAGGTGGCGCCCACCCCGATGAGGACGATGATCCGGAATACGTGGGACCTCAGCACGAAGCTGCCGGCATCCTCATCGACGATGGTCGTGAGATCCCAGTGAGCCATGACGTAGGACGTCAGCCCCAGGAACTCGATGACCACGAGCGCACTCGTGAAGGCGCACAGTCTCCAGTCAAACCGGAGCGTCGAATTGATGACGACGAACCCGTACGTTTCGAAGAGGAAGCGATTGTTGATCGCTCCCATCGGCTTCCCCATGGCCACGAAGAGGCAAAGGGTGGTCGTGATCAGCGTCACGTCCAGCGCGCAGCTCAACCACGAGACCCAGGGGCGCTGCACACGGAACGCAAGGAACAGCATGCCCAACGCATAGAGCGGGGCGGCGAAGGTGAGCGTGACGCCGAGTCGGTGCGTCACCACGGCCGGATCGAAGATCGTGTTGGTGATGACGATCGTGAGGATCAGCCCGAGACGCATCAGCCCGACGAGCACCTCGCCGGACGTGCGCGCGCGAACCAATGCCTGGTCGGTGTTGTCCGACAGCAGCGCCCGCAGCAGCGCTGCAACTCGCTCTGAGAGGCTCAACTCCCGACAGTCTGCCAGGCCACGGGTTGCGGTGCTTGCTGGAGAAAGTGTGGTGGAGCCGCCTCCCCCGAGTGTGTCGGCGCATTCCACATCCGAGGTCGGGCTGCGTCCCACAGCGCGCTGCGTCCTGAGCGTTTTGAGGAACAGACCGGGCTAGGCCCTGGGCGCGCCGCGCACCTCCCGACAGGTGAGACAGTGTGCGGCCTGTGGCGTATGCTGCGCATTTCGCGAATCGCCCCGGAGGTCGAGATGACCCTCTCCCGACGTGCGTTTCTCGCCGCTCAGGGGGCCGCCGCCGGCGCCGTCCTCGTTCCCGGACGCCTCCTCGCCGCCCTCGAGGCCGCCACCCCACCCGCCCCGGCAGTCGACGACTGGGCCAAGGTCCGCGGCCTCTTCCGGCTCTCGCCCGAGTACCTCCACTTCGCCGGCTTCTTCATCGCCTCCCACCCCGCCCCGGTCCGCGACGCGATCGAGTCCTGGCGCAAGGCCATGGACGAGAACCCGTTCATGGTCGTCGACGGCGGGCTCTTCGAGGACGAGGCGAAGAACGTCCAGAGCCGCGTCCGCGAGGCCGCCGCCACCTATCTCGGCGGCAAGGCGGAAGAGGTCTGCCTCACCCCGAACACCACCACCGGCCTCGCGCTCGTCTACCACGGCCTCCCGCTCAAGCCCGGGCAGGAGATCCTCACCACCCACCACGACCACACCTCGCATCACCTGTCGATCGAGTACGCCGCCCAGCGCACCGGCGCGACGTTCCGCAAGATTCCCCTCTTCGACGATTCCGCGAAGGCCACCGTCGACGAGGTCGTCGGCCGCATCCGCAATGGCGTGAAGCCCGCGACCCGGGTGGTGGGCATCACCTGGGTGCATTCGCAATCTGGCATCCGGCTCCCCATCCGCGCCATCTCCGGCGCCATTGCCGAGCTCAACAAGAAGCGCGACCCCCAGGACCGCATCCTCCTCGTCGTCGACGGCGTCCACGGCCTCGGCTGCGTGGACGAGAACGTGGCCGACCTCGGCGCCGACTTCTTCTGCGCCGGCACCCACAAGTGGATCTTCGCCCCCCGCGGCACCGGCCTCGTCTGGGCCCACCCCGAGGCCTGGGCCCGCCTCCGGCCTCTCATCCCCACCTTCTCGGACGAGGAGCCCTACGACGCCTGGATCCACAGCCGCCCGGTCAAGGGCCCCACGAACGCCCGGCGCATGACCCCGGGCGGCTTCCAGGCCTACGAGCACCAGTGGGCCAGCGTTGCCGCCTTCAAGCTGCATCAGACGATCGGCCGCGCCCGCATCGCCACCCGCGTCGCCGAGCTCAACGGCCGCATCAAGGACGGACTCGCCGGCATCCGCGGCGTCCGCCTTCACACCCCGCGCGACGCCGCACTCTCCGCCGGCATCTGCTGCTTCGAGGTGGATGGCAAGAAGCCCGCGGACGTGGTCAAGGCGCTCCTCTCGAAGAAGGTCATCGCCAGCACCAGCCCCTACGCCAACACCTACGCCCGCCTCTCCGCCGGGATCTTCAACACCGAGTCGGAGGTCGACCAGGCGCTCGGAGCCCTGCGCACCAGCATCGCTTGAAGGGCCTTCACGGGAATCTTCACAATTCCCCGCTGGTGCGAGCGGGGCTCGCCGTTACACGCTCGGCCCTCACCCCTCAGCGCGGGAGGGCTCTCCGATGAAGCTCGTGGTCAACGGCCGGGAACGCGAGGTCGAGGCGCCGCCTGACATGCCCCTGCTGTGGGTGCTCCGGGACGTGCTCGGGTACACCGGGACGAAGTTCGGTTGCGGCATGGCCCAGTGCGGAGCGTGCACGGTCCACCTCGACGGCAAGGCCATCCGGGCGTGCGTCACCCCGGTCTCGGCGGTCGGGAGCCGGGCGGTCACCACCATCGAGGGCCTCTCGGCCGACGGCTCGCATCCGGTCCAGAAGGCCTGGGCGGAGATCGACGTGGTGCAGTGCGGGTACTGCCAGTCCGGGCAGATCATGAGCGCCGTTGCGCTCCTGGCCGAGAACCCCCGCCCCACCGACGACGACATCGACGCGGCGCTCTCCGGCAACATCTGTCGCTGCGGCGCCTACCAGCGGATTCGCGCGGCCATCCACCGCGCCGCCGAGCTCAAGGGAGGGGCGTAGCCATGACCGCCATCTCCCGGCGCGACCTCCTCACCGCCTCCGGCACCGGTCTGGTCATCGCCTTCGTCGTGCCTCGCCGCGCCGAGGCGATGCTCGCCGGGCCGCCCTCGAAGAAGAAGCCGCTCCCCCCACCGAACGCCTTCCTCCGGATCGGCTCCGACGAGTCGATCACCATCCTCCTCGCCCACTCCGAGATGGGCCAGGGCATCTGGACCACGCTCCCGTTGCTCGTCGCGGAGGAACTCGACTGCGACTGGACACGGATCCGCGCCGAGCACGCCCCCGCCGCCCCGGTCTACGCCCACACCGTGATGGGGATGCAGATGACGGGCGGCTCCACCACCACCTGGAGCGAGTTCGAGCGCTACCGCACCGTCGGCGCCGCCGCCCGGCAGATGCTGCTCCGCGCCGCCGCCGAGGAATGGAAGACCGACGCCGCGAGGCTCCGGGTCGAGAACGGCTACGTCATCGGCGGCTCCCGCCGCGCGTCGTTCGGCCAGCTCGCCGAGCGTGCCGCGGCGCTCCCCACCCCGGCGAAGGTCACCCTCAAGTCGCCCTCGCAGTGGCGGCTGGTGGGCAAGCCGACGCGCCGGCTCGACACCCCGGAGAAGATCACCGGGCGGGCACAGTTCGGGATCGACGTGCAGTTCCCCGGCCTGCGCGTCGCCATGGTCGCGCGTTCGCCCGTCTTCGGTGGCAAGGTCCGCTCGTTCGATGCCACGGAGGCGAAGAAGGTCCCCGGGGTCGAGCAGGTCGTGCAGGTGCCGAGCGGCGTCGCCGTCGTCGCCACCAGCACCTGGGCGGCGAAGCTGGGCCGGGCAGCGCTGAAGACCGACTGGGACCTCGGGCCCGGAGCCTCGCTCGACACCGAGGCCATGCGCGCCGAGGCGCGGGCGCAGTCCCGGACCGACGGGGACGTCGCCCTCTCCAAGGGTGACGTCAAGGCCGCGCTCGGCAAGGCAGGCCGGCGGCTCGAGGCCGACTACGAGGTCCCCTACCTCGCCCACGCGCCGATGGAGCCGCTGAACTGCACCGTGAAGGTCGACGGCGACCGGTGCGACATCTGGACCGGCACCCAGTTCCAGACGATGGACCAGAAGGTCGCCTCGGAGATCCTCGGCCTCCAGCCGGAGCAGGTCTTCATCCACACCACCTTCCTCGGCGGCGGCTTCGGACGGCGGGCGACGGCCACCTCCGACTTCGTCCGCGAGGCCACCGAGGTCGCGAAGGCCGCGAAGGTCCCGGTCAAGGTCGTCTGGACCCGCGACGACGACATCCGCGGCGGCTACTACCGCCCGATGTTCCACCACCGCATCGAGGCCGGCCTCGACGCGCACGGCCGCCCGGTGGCCTGGAGCCACACGCTCGTCGGACAGTCCCTGCTGGCCGGCACCCCGTTCGAGGCCATGGTGAAGAACGGCATCGACGAGGCCTCGGTCGAGGGCGTCGTCGACTCGCCCTACCTCGCGGCCATCCCCGCTCGCCGGGTCACGCTCCACTCGCCGAGGCGGCCGATCACCGTTCTCTGGTGGCGCTCGGTGGGCAACAGCCACACCGCGTTCGCGATGGAGTCGATGATCGACGAGCTCGCCCACGCCGCAGGTCAGGATCCCCTCCGGTACCGCCTCGCCCTCCTCGCGCGCTCTCCCCGCCACGCCCGTGTGCTCGAGGTCGCCGCGGAGAAGGCCGGCTGGGGCGGTCCGCTGCCGCAGGGACACGCCCTGGGCCTCGCGATGCACGCCTCGTTCGAGAGCGTCTTCGCTCAGGTCGCCGAGGTCTCGGTGACGCCCGACGCGACCATCCGCGTGCACCGGGTCGTCTGCGCGCTCGACTGCGGGCAGCCGATCAACCCGCTGGGCATCGAGGCCCAGGTGCAGGGCGGGATCGCCTTCGGGCTCGGGGCCGCGCTGCACGGGGCCATCACCTTCCGGGACGGCCGCGTCCAGCAGAGCAACTTCCACGACTACCGGGTCCTCCGGATGGACGAGATGCCGAAGGTCGACGTCCACATCGTCAAGAGCAGCGCGAAGATGGGAGGCATCGGCGAGCCCGGACTTCCTCCGATCGCTCCCGCCGTCGGAAACGCGCTCTTCGCGCTGACCGGAAAGCGGCTCCGGTCCCTCCCCTTCCGCCTGGCCTGAGCCCGCCCATGCGCCTGCTCTCGACCGCCTCGCTCCTCGCAGCCGCTCTCCTCGTCGGCTGCTCCCACGCCGAAGGTCCCTCGCCGGCCAGCGCGACTCCCACCGCCGCAGCCGCTCCGCGCGATCCCGCCGCCGACTTCGAGATCGTCCGCACCGTGCTCCAGGACCCCCGGTGCCAGAACTGCCATCCCGCAGCGGACCATCCGCTCCAGACCGACCGCAGCCTGACCCACGTGATGAACGTCCAGCGCGGTCCAGACGGCCACGGGCTCCCCGGAGCCCACTGCGCGACCTGCCACGGGAAGGCCAATCTTCCCGACAGCTATGGCACCCACCAGCCGCCGGGTGTGGCCACCGACTGGCACCTCCCCCCACCGGACATGAAGATGGTCTTCGTGGATCGGAGCTCGAAGGATCTCTGCGAGCAGCTCAAGGACCCGCAGAGGAACGGCCACAAGGACATGGCGGCCCTCATCCAGCACGTGAGCAGCGACCCGCTCGTCCTCTGGGGCTGGGCTCCGGGCTTCGGCCGCAAGCCGGTCGCGGTGCCGCACGCGGACTTCGTCGCGGCCTTCACGCGCTGGGCGAACGCCGGCGGACCATGCCCCGCAGAGGGACCCAGGACCGCGTCTCGCCTCGACGGGGCCACCGGCGGCTCCGCTCGCTGACCCCACCGGACGGTCGACCGTGGGCTCCGACTCGACGCAGACTCGACGGTGGCGGCGGCTCGATCTCCCCGCCCTCGAGGACTTCGCGGAGGACGGGCAAGCCTTCCACGGACGCGTCCAGGTCGACGAGACGGTCCCCTGGTCGACGGAGTACCGAATCGCGTTCAACGAGCAATGGATCACCTTCGAGACTGCGGTGTCCGTCCAGCGCGCCGGCCGGTCCCGCCAGCTCCAGCTCCGGCGCGAGCCGTCGGGACGCTGGCTGGCCGATGACTGCGAGGTGGAGGCGTGCCGCGGAGCGCTCGACGTCGACCTCGGCGTCACGCCCTCGACCAACACCTCGGCCATTCGCCGGCTGGGGCTGCCTGTGGGTGGGAGCGCCGAGCTGACCGCGACCTGGGTCCGCTTCCCCGAGCTGGTCGTCCAGCCCCTGCCCCAGCGCTACACCCGGCTCGCCGAGCGGACGTACCTCTACGAGAGCCTGCGCGACGGCGTGGTCGTCTTTCGCGCCCGCCTCGAGGTGGACGGGACCGGCCTCGTCGAGCGCTACGAGGGCCTGTTCGAGCGCATCGACTGATTCCACCGCCCGTTCCGGCGCGCCCCGGCTAGGCTCCGCGGCCCCATGAACATCTACGGGCTGGTCCTCGCGATCATCGTCCTCGCGCTGCTCCTGGTGAGCGTGAGCCAGGTCCGCAAGACGAAGACCAAGGCCGACTACCTGGTCGCCGGACGCACCCTGCCCTGGTACATCCTGGTCTTCACCCTGCTCTCCTCGTGGATCGGGTCGGGCTCGCTCTTCGCCGGCGCCGAGAACGCCTTCCGCAACGGGTTCGCCGCGCTCTGGCAAGCTGCCGGCGGCTGGTGCGGGCTGCTGGTCATCTACTTCATCGCTCCGCGGGCCAGGAAGTTCGCGCAGTTCACGATCCCGGACCTTCTGGAGACCCGCTACGACGTGTGGGCCCGCGTCCTCGGGGCCACCGCCATCCTCTTCGCCTTCACCGCCATCGCCTCGTACCAGTTCAAGGGTGGCGGCGACATCCTGCACATCATCTTCCCCGGCCTCGACGTCGTCGCGCGCGAGACCTTCGGCATCGCCGCGGGGAAGGAGCACGTGCTGGGGATGGTGATCATCGCCGTCTTCGTCGTGGTCTTCACCGCGCTCGCCGGCATGGCCTCGGTCGCATACATGGACGTGGTCATCGGGAGCCTGGCCACCGTCGCCGCGCTGCTCTCGATTCCCTTCCTCCTGTCGAAGACCGGCGGCTGGAGTGGAGCCCATGCCCGCCTGCCGCCCGAGTACTTCCAGGCGTTCGGGAAGTTCGGCGGCGCGGGGGGCGGCTTCGTCCGCGCGATGGAGCTCCTCGTCCCGACGATGCTGCTCCTGATGGGCAACCAGAGCATCTACCAGAAGTTCTTCAGCGCCCGGACCGAGCGCGACGCACGGCTCTCCGTCGTCTTCTGGCTCGGAGGGACGGTCCTTCTGGAGATCCTCATCGTCACGATCGCCGTGCTCGGGGCGGCCCTCTTCCTCCACGACCCGGCGGTGAAGCCGCGAGAGATCATTCCCTACACCGCCCGGAACGGGATGCCCTCGCTGGTCGGCGCGATCCTCGTCGGAGCGATCTTCGCCAAGGTCATCTCCACCGCGAACAACTACCTGTTCTCGCCGGCGACCAACCTGGTCAACGACGTCTACACCCGCTTCGTGAACCCCGACGCCTCGGACCGGTCGGTGCTCCGCGTCTCCCGGGTGCTCATCGTCGTGCTCGGCCTGTTCGCGCTGATGCAGGGGACGGTGAGCGAGTCGATCCTCGCGATGTCTCTCTACGCGTACACGGTCTACTCGGCTGCCATCACCCCGGTGGTGCTTGCGGCCTTCTTCTGGCGCCGCGCCACCGCGCCCGGGGCGATCGTGTGCATCCTCGCCGGCACCGCCATCACCATCGTCTGGAACCTGCAGCAGCTCGCGCTCCAGGCCAAGCGAGACACGTTCCTGCCCGCGTCATGGCTCGAGCGGGACGCGATCTTCCCGGCGCTCGTCGTCTCGGTGGTCTCGCTCGTGGTCGTGAGCCTGCTCACGCGCGCACCCGCGCCGGAGAAGTGGCGCCCCTTCGCGGGGACCGACGTCGAGACTGCCTAGAGGCGGGCCAGCATTCCCTGCAGGGCCTGCTCCAGCGTCTCCTTTCCTCGCTGCACCTGTTCGGGGTGCTCGAAGGCGAGCCGTCGGGAAGCGATGCCCTGGTACAGCCCCTGGTACATCTGCGCGAGCTCGGGCGAGAAGCCCATGCCGGTGAAGGCCTCGGCCACCTGATCGAGCGGCTCCTCCAGGGGCTCGACCTCGGTGTCCAGCAGCTTGGTGAGGACCTGGGCCACGTCCGACGGGCACACGTCCTCTGGACCGCAGAGCTCCACCACCCGGTGGGCTTTCGGGTGCTCGAGGATCAGCTTCGCGGCGGCCTGTCCGACGTCGTGCGCGGCGACGTGCGCCCACTTCGTCCCGGCGGGCAGGAAGGAGTTGAGCAACCCTTCCTTCGCGTCGGGCAGCGCCGGCGCCCAGTTCTCCATGAAGTAGCAGGGGCGGAGGAAGGTCACCGGCGTCTTGAGGGTCCGCAACTCCTGCTCGGCGTCGTGGAGCAGGACGACCGGACCCGTCCCGTCGGCGTGCTGGGCCCCGACCGAGGAGAGGAAGACGACGTGCTTCACGTCCGTCCCCGCGATGGCGTGCACCATCGCGTCGATCATCTTCTTCGCCTTTCCACGCACGCCGCTGGTGTTCGGCGGGAACGGCGGGATGAGGAGGAACGCGGCCTCGGTGCCCCGGAGCCCGTTGAGCAGGTCGTGGACGTTGGAGAGATCCACCTGTCCCACGTGCGCGCCGCGCTTCTTCCAGCGCTCGGCCTTGTGCGTGTCGCGGACGATCACCCTCACCTTGCGTCCGCTGTCCAGCAACGTCTGGGCGACCACCGACCCCACGTGCCCGGTCGCTCCGGCGACGACGTACTCCGCCATGAGAACCTCCTCGGTGAACCCTACACGCCGCTCCGGGGAACGAGAACCACCTTGCTTGGCGAACCCCGGGCGACCTGCTCGTATGCCCGTGCAGCATCCTCGAGCGGGTGGCGCTCGCGGGAAGGATGCGGGCGGAGTCGACCGGATTCGAACAGCGGCCGGAGCGGGTCCAGGATCCTGGCCCCGGCGTCCCTGACCAGCGCCACCACCCGGGCCCCGAGCGCCCTGGCCCGCTCGGTGACGGCCCGGCCGATGGCGCCAGCCGCTCCCGAGACCGCCGGCCCGTGCGCGGTGATGCGGAGCGCCCTCATGGATGCGCGTCATGCCACGGTGGCCGCCGGCGCGGAGGCGGGACGGGCGGGAGTGTTCTGCCGCGGAGTTTTCCCGTGACCCCACCCGGCAGCACAGCCGCGTCGGAGGCGGCCGATCATCGTCGAGAAGGAGGCGCCAGTTGCCACCCTGGTCTATATGCGCCCCCACCCAATGCGACGCGCGCTCAAGATCCTCGGTCTCGTGGTCGGTGCTCTGGTCGTGGTCGTCGGCGCCTTCCTGGTCTACGTCCAGATCGACGGGATCCCCCGCTACCCCGTGGAGAAGGTCACCTTCCGGGCCGATCCGACCCCGGAACGCCTCGAGCGCGGCAGGGTGCTCGTGAACAGGCTCTGCGCGGGGTGCCACCTCGATCCAACCACGCGCCAGCTCACCGGCAAGCACATGGCCGACGCGCCGAAGGAGTTCGGGCCCATCTACTCGCCGAACATCACCCGGCACCCCACCAAGGGCATCGGCACCTGGACCGACGCCGAGCTGGCCTACCTCCTCCGCACCGGTGTGAAGCGAGACGGGCGATACACGCCCCCGTACATGGCGAAGCTGCCGCACATCTCCGACGAGGACCTGGCGTCGATCATCGCCTTCATGCGTTCGGACGATCCGATGGTCGCCGCCTCCGATCGCGATCCACCCGGCGTTCCGCAGCCGTCCCTGCTCACCAAGGCGCTGTGCCACACCGTCTTCAAGGCGCTCCCCTACCCCCGACAGCCGATCACCGCGCCCCCGGTGACCGACAAGGTGGCGTACGGGCGATACCTGGTCACCGCGCTCGAGTGCTACGGCTGCCACTCGGCGGACTTCAAGACGATGAACATCGCCGAGCCCGAGAAGACCGCGGGCTACCTGGGCGGAGGAAATCCGATGCTCGACCTCCGCGGGCACACGGTTCCTACCCGCAACCTGACTCCCGACCCGGAGACCGGCATCGGACGCTGGTCCGAGCAAGACTTCGTGACGGCGGTCCGTACGGGCTTCCGGCCGGACAAGACGCTCCTCCGCTATCCGATGGGGCTGCTCCCGGACCTCTCCGACCAGGAGGGCGCCGCTCTCTACGCCTATCTCCGGTCAGTCCCGGCCATCCGGAACCCGTTGCCGAAGCCGCCGGCGTTTCCGGCCGCGGGCGCGAAGCTCGACGGCAAGGCCCTCTACGAGCAGTACGGCTGCGTCTCCTGCCACGGGGACGACGGCGTCGGCATCGCCGACCTGAGGCAGGCCGCGGAGCACTATCCGACCCAGGAGGCCCTCGAGTTCTGGATCCTGGACGCGCCACGCGTGCGCCCCGGCACCGGGATGCCCGGATGGAGAGGCGTGATCCACGAGGAGCACCTCAAGCCCCTCATCGATCACGTGCTCGCCCTGGGGAAGACCAGGAGCTGAGCGCCACGGTCAGCGGCAGACGTATTTCCCGGGCCGTTCCCGCTGGCAGCGGTCCGGCGGGCCCTCGCGCTCCCAGACTGGCATGAGCCCGATGCGTCGGGCCGCCTCAGAGAACTCGGGCAACGTCCGGGTCGGCCGACCTGCCGGCAACCACATCGTGGGAAAGGGCAGCGAGTCGTTCCCGCTGGGTCCCCGCTCGAGGAGCTCCAGCGCCTCACCGGGTCTCCCGAGCCGCATCAACGCATAGGGCACCGGCCCGCTGATCACCGCGGGTCGCGCCGCGAGGTAGGTCTTGATCAGCCCCAGAGCCCGGTCGCGCGCCTCGACGTCCCCGAGGGCGCCGCGCGCGGTGGCCTCGGGGAATCCCTGCGGCAAGTCGAGAGACAGCGCACTCAGCCCCGAGGTGAGCTGCGCGATCGCCTCCTCGCGCTGACCCCGAGCTTCGGCCACGTAGGAGAGCGAGATCCCCGCGTGAGCCAGGCCGGCATCGCGGGAACGCCGCGCCAGACGCTCTGCGAGGTCCAGGTCACCCTCGGCGAAGGCCGTGAGCCCACGCCAGTTCAGCCCATTCGGATACATCGGGTCGATGGTCAGCACCTTGTCGAGGATCCGGTTGGCCCGCTGCAAGTAGCCTTCGCTGACGAGGGTCGTCGCGAACCAGAAATTGGCCGTGACGTCGTCGGGATCGAGCTCCAGCGCACGACGGTAGGAGGGCTCCGCCTCCAGGAGCTGGCGGCGCTGGACGAACGTGAGCCCGAGCACCGCGTGGGGCTCGCCCAGGGAGGAATCGAGCTCGATGGCGCGATGGGCGGCCTTCTCGGCCGCGGCCAGGGAGGAGTTGAAGTCTCCCGGCCGATAGATCGGGGTCAGGACCCAGAGCGTGGCGAGCCGTGACCACCCTCGCGCATACCCGGGGTCGAGACGCAGGGCCTGCTCGAGCTGCGCGATCGCATCCGGGAACCGCGCCCCGTCGCGTCGGTTGAAGATCGCCGTGGCCTGGAGATACAGCGTGTACGCCTCCGGATTGCTGGTGGCCACCGGAACGAGCCGGTTCTGCTGGTCTCCCTGGAGGACCACCTTGAGCTCGTCGGTGATCGCCCGGGCGATCTTCTCCTGGAGGTCGAAGACGTTGGTCAGGTCGCCATCGAAGGTCCGGGACCAGCGGTGGAAGCCGTCCGACACCTGGATCAGCTGGGCGGTGATCCGCACCCGGTTGCCCTGCTTCCGGACCGATCCCTCGACGAGGTTGGCCACCCCGAGCGTCTCGCCGATGGTGCGGAGGTCCTCGTTCTTTCCCTTGAAGGCGAACGACGACGTGCGGCCGGCGACCTTCAATCCCTTCACCCGGGCCAGGGCATCCAGGAGCTCCTCGGTGATGCCGTCGGAGAAGTACTCCTGCTCCTTCTCCGAGCTCAGGTTCACGAAGGGAAGCACGGCGATGGAGGGGGTGAGGCCGGAAGCGACGGTTTCGCCTTGCCTCGTCCCCGGGTTCGAGCGTGGGCCCGCAGCGAGCTTCCGGAGCGTGCCCCCGGCCCAGAGCGCTCCGAAGATCGCGAGGACGGCGAGGGCGGCGGCACCCACCCACCACCGTCGACGTCGTCCGGGCCCGGGGCTCGCGGGTGCGGTGGTGACGGCGACCGTCGGCGAACGGAGCGCCTCGAGGTGAAACGCGAGGTCGCGTGCCGACTGGAATCGTCGGCCGGGGTCCTTCTCCAGACACCGACGCACCACCTGCGCCACGGCGGGCGGCACCGTGGCCGGGAGCGCCTGTGGCTCGTGGTGAAGGATCGCGTACCCGCTCTCCACGGCCGATGCGCCCGGAAACGCTCGCCCTCCCGAGAGAAGCTCGTGGAGCACCGCTCCCAGGCTGAACAGGTCGGTGCGGGCATCGACGGGATCGCCCCGCAGCTGCTCGGGAGACATGTAGCCCGGGGTTCCGATCACCACCCCGGTGCCGGTCTTGCTGCTGGCCGAGGCCATGGTCTCCGCGAGGAGGTCCCGGGCCGCCGTGTCAGCGGCAGGATGCGGCTCCTGCGCCCCGGCGATCACCTTCGCGATGCCGAAGTCGAGCAGCTTCACGTGGCCGTCGCGGGTGATGAGGACGTTTTCCGGCTTGAGGTCCCGGTGGACGATGCCGCGGTCGTGCGCAGCCGCGAGTCCCTCGGCCATCTGGGTCGCCCAGGCCAGCGCGATCGGCAGCGGCACCGGGCCATGTGCGAGCCGCGTGCGGAGCGTCTCGCCCTGCAGGAGCTCGGTGACGAAGTACGGCTTGCCGTCGTGGACTCCCACGTCGTGGAGGGCGACCACGTTCGGATGGCTCACCGAGCCCACCAGCCGTGCTTCGCGCTCGAAGCGTTCGACGAATGCTCCGTCGGCGCCCAGCGCCTCGGAGACGACCTTGACGGCGACCTCGCGCCCGAGACGCGTGTCCCTGGCCCGGTAGACCTCCGCCATTCCGCCCGCACCGAGGAGGGCGACGACCTCGTAGGGGCCCAGCCGGACCCCGGACACGAGTCGCATGGGCGGGACCTTACACTGTCGTCCCGTCCTCGCGGCCGCCGCTCGAGCTGGACTGACGCGGGCGCCGTCCGCGCCGGCGGTTCTTCGCAGTCGTTCCGCACGTCTCCATCTCGCACCAGCGGCGGTGCCCGTTCCGGCTCCGGTCGACGTAGACCCACCCGCAGTCCTGCCCTCCGCAGACGCGGAGCCTCGACGATTCCTCGGAGAGGAAGAGCTGGACCGCGTCCCAGACGACCGGCCACAGCGGGCCGTCGAGCGCTTCGTCGAGGTCGGGCCAGCCAGGGCGGAGCCCGACGGTCCCGGGAGCCGGCTCGAGCACGAGGTGCCCAAGCGCCTCGCGCAGAAAAGGGGTGAATCGATCGGCGGCGGACGCGACGCCGCGGTTCGCGACGAGCGCCACCACCGCACGGTGAAGCGTGCGCCGGAGCTCCCGGCACCGCTCCAGCGTCCGCTCGGCCCCCGTGGGGTCCGCGGCCGCGCGCCTCCTGAGTCGCACCGCCGCGGCGGCGCCAAGAATCCCCGCCTCGACCGCCCACTCGAGGATCCGTCCGTAGCTCGAGAGTCGATCCTCCGCCGGCCCGGTGGCGGGCCAGTCGGCGGTGTTCAGCAGATCCAGTGACGGCCGGCCCCCGACGAACTTGAACGGGAGGTGGGGGGCGAGCGCCGGCAGCGATCGGGGGGGTTCCATGGTTCGCCAGTGTACACCAGTTTTATCGACTTGACTGGTGTCATGAGACTAGATACGTTGACACCACTATAACGCTGTTGGCAGGTGTCATGGAGGGACGGATGAGCTCGCTGATCGCCCGCCTGTGGGAAGGGAGCACCCGTGCATCGGACGCCGACCGGTATCTCGAGTACCTGCGCCGGACGGGCCTGGCGGACTACGAGCGCAGCGCCGGCAACCGGGGCGTCCTCGCGCTCCGACGCCTCGAGGGCAGCCGGGCGGACTTCCTGCTCGTCAGCATCTGGGAGTCCGAGTCGGCGATCCGCGCGTTCGCCGGGGATCCGATCGAGCGTGCCCGTTTCTACCCCGAGGACGACGCCTTCCTCGTTCGGCGCGAGGAGACGGTCCGCCACCTCGAGCTCGTCCATCCCCCGACCCTCCGGCTTCGCTGAGGAAGTCATGCCCCGCCCCGCTCGTTCCGCCCTCGTCGCCGCGTTCGCCGCCATCTACCTGTTCTGGGGAGGGACCTTCCTCGCCATCCGCTGGGCGGTGGCGGACGTGCCGCCCCTGCTGACCATCGCCCTGCGATGCGGAGCAGGCGGCGCCGTCCTCCTGATCTGGCTGTGGATGCGCGGTGAGTGGGTCCGGCCCTCGGTGCGGAGCTGGATGACCGCGGCCGTCGCCGGGACGCTGCTCTTTCTCGGCTGCCACTCGGTGATGGCCACCGTCGAGCAGCGGGTGAGCTCGGGAGAGACCGCGCTCCTCCTGACGACCATCCCCCTGTGGATGGTCCTGGTCGACTCGATCCGCAGGAAGACGGCGCCACCCTCTCTGGTCGTCGTCGGGCTGCTCTTCGGCGCGGCCGGAGTCGCGCTCCTGACCGGCGGCGCGGTGCTCTCGGGCGGCAGCGCGGGCGACCGTCTCGCCCTGGTGCTCTGCGCGCTCTTTTGGGCGGTGGGCTCGCTCGTGGCGCGCGACGGGGAACGACCGGCGTCGGCCGTGCAGGCCACGGCCATGCAGCTGCTGAGTGGCGCGGTGGTGGTGGCGCTGGTCGGCGCGCTCTCGCCGGAGGGCCGGCGGTGGGCAGCGGTCCAGCTCACGCCGCGGGCGACGGGGTCCCTGGTCTTCCTGGTCGTCTGCGGGACCGCCCTGGGCATGGCCTCGTTCACCTGGCTGATGCGCGTCGCGAGCCCGGCTGCGGTCGGCACCTACGCCTTCGTCAACCCGGTCATCGCCTTGGTGCTGGGCCGCGCCGTCGGCGACGACCAGCTGGGGCCTCGCTCCCTCGCGGCGGCGGCCCTGGTGGTGACCGGAGTCGTCCTCATCCAGCGCGCCGCCGCCCGACCGCGAGCGACGAGCCGCAGGATCGACGGTCCAGTCGAACTGACGCAGGCCGCGCCGAGGGCCCCTGGCTCCTACGAGCGTCGGACTGCCGAGCTCGACACCGGGCCCGCCCGTCTCTGGGTGCGATCGGAGGGCTGATCGCGTCCGCGCCGATCAGGACGGCTGGCGCGGGTTGCGCGCTTCGGCGTCGGCGCGCTGCCGGCGTGACGACCGGGGCGCCGCGATTCCGGTGACCTGGAGGCTATCTCCACAACTGAGACCACCGGTGACATTCGGAGCTCGTAAGTCCTGCAGATGGTCCTGCGATTCCTCCCCGAGTGATGGTTGTGGATATGGCCTGCGCGCGGGCGCGTCGCGGCCGGGGCGCTCCCGGCGCGCGGTCGGCTTCGCCTCGTCGGACACGGGCGATCAGCCTGAAGTGGAAGTGGGGAAGCCGGCCCGGGGCGTCACGGCATGGGTGCCCTTCCCGGGACCGGGAAGGCGGGAGCCCGCGCGACGGTGGGTCCCGGCCAGGAGAGCGCAGGAGATCGCGCAGGCCGGTCGTCCTGGCGACGAGGTGCGTTGCAGCATCGTCCTAGGGGCGCGCCGGTGCGCCAGCGTCCAGGCTCAGTGTCCGCGGATGCGGGCGATGATCTCGTCCGCCACCTGCTTCGGCACCGCCGCGTAGTTGCTGAACTGCATCGTGTACGTCGCCCGGCCCTGCGTCCTCGACCTGAGATCGGTCGCGTAACCGAACATCGTCGCCAGCGGCACCAGCCCCTGGATGTGCTGCGCGCCGCTCTTCGGCTCCATCCCCACGACCTTCCCCCGCCGGGCGTTCAGATCTCCGATGACGTCGCCCATGAACTCCTCGGGCGTGACGACCTCGATGGACATGATCGGCTCGAGCAGCACCGGCCCCGCGGCCGGCGCTCCCTCGCGCACCGCCATCGAGCCCGCGATACGGAAGGAGACCTCGTTCGAGTCCACGTCGTGGAAGCTCCCGTCGATCGCCTCCACCGCGACGTCCACCATCGGGTAGCCCGCCAGCGGTCCGCTGCTCATCGACTCCTCGGCTCCCTGGAACGCCGCCTCGATGAACTCCTTCGGAACCTTCCCGCCGGGGATGGAGCTCTTGCTGCTGAACCCCTTGCCCGACTCGTTGGGCGAGAGGCGGAGCACGATGTCTCCGTACTGCCCGCGGCCACCGGACTGCCGGATGTAGCGCCCGCGCGCCTCCACCGGCTGGGTGATGGTCTCGCGGTAGGCCACCTGCGGCTTCCCGACGTTGGCCTCCACCTTGAACTCCCGCAGGAGGCGGTCGACGATGATCTCCAGATGGAGCTCGCCCATCCCGGCGATGAGCGTCTGTCCGCTCTCCGGATCGGTCCGGACCCGGAACGACGGGTCCTCCGTCGCCAGCTTCTGCAGTGACGCTCCAAGCTTGTCCTGATCGGCCTTGGTCTTCGGCTCGATGGCGATGTCGATCACCGGCTCGGGGAACTCCATCCGCTCCAGGATGATGGGCTTGTGCTCGTCGCACAGGGTGTCACCGGTGGTGGCGAGCTTCAGGCCCACGCAGGCTGCGATGTCCCCCGCCAGGACCTCGTCGATCTCGTCGCGCTTGTCCGCGCGCATCTGCACCAGCCTCCCGATGCGCTCCCGCTTCCTCTTGGCCGGATTCCAGGCCGCCATCCCGGTCTCCAGCCGCCCCGAGTACACCCGGATGAAGGTCAGCGTCCCCACGAAGGGGTCAGTCATGATCTTGAAGGCCAGCGCGCTGAACGGAGCCGTGTCGCTGGTCTCGCGGGTGAGGTCATCCCCGGTCTTCGGGTCCTTCCCGTGCACCGGCGGGATGTCCAGCGGCGACGGCAGGAAGTCGACGACGGCGTCCATGAGGGGCTGCACGCCCTTGTGCTTGAACGCCGAGCCGCACAGCACCGGGAACACCTTGCGCGAGATGCAGCCCTTGCGGAGCGCCGCCAGCAGCTCCACCTCGCTCGGCTCCTTCCCGTCGAGGTAGAGCTGCATCACGTGATCGTCCTGCTCGGCGCACGCCTCCACCAGGTGCGCCCGGGCGGTCCTCGCGGCGTCCAGCAGGGCCGCCGGGATGTCCACCACCTCGAAGCGGCTGCCCAGCTCCGTCTCGTCGAAGGTGATGCCCTTCATCCGGACCAGATCGATGACTCCCTGATGCTGCTCCTCGACTCCCCAGGGGATCTGCACGGGCACCGCGTTCGCCTTCAGCTTCTCCTTGATGCTCCGGACGGACATGTCGAAGTCCGCGCCCAGCCGGTCCATCTTGTTGATGAAGCAGATGCGGGGGACTCCGTAGCGGTCCGCCTGCCGCCACACCGTCTCGCTCTGCGGCTCGACGCCGTTCGCCGCGTCGAACACCGCGATGGCCCCGTCCAAGACTCGAAGGGACCGCTCCACCTCGATGGTGAAGTCCACGTGCCCCGGAGTGTCGATGATGTTGATCCGGTACCGCTGATCCCGCCGGTTCCAGAAGGCGGTGATCGCCGCCGAGGTGATGGTGATGCCGCGCTCGCGCTCCTGCACCATCCAGTCGGTGGTGGTGTTCGCGTCGTCGACGTCCCCCATCTTGTGGATGGTGCCGGTGTAGAAGAGGATCCGCTCGGTGGTCGTCGTCTTCCCGGCATCGATGTGCGCCATGATGCCGATGTTGCGGTAGCGCTCGAGCGGGAAGTCGCGGGCCATGATCGATCTCTACAAATGACAACGGCCGGGAAGCCCGGCCGTCGGAACATCGCAACGAGCGGGGCTCGTTACCAGCGGTAGTGCGCGAAGGCCTTGTTGGCCTCGGCCATCTTGTGCGTGTCCTCGCGCTTCTTGACGGCGTTGCCGCGGTTGTTCGCCGCGTCCATGATCTCGCCGGCGAGCTTCTCCTCCATCGTCTTCTCGCCGCGGGCCTTGGCGTAGGTGATCAGCCAGCGCATCCCCAGCGCCACCCGGCGATCCTGCCGGACCTCCACCGGGACCTGGTAGGTCGCGCCACCGACCCGGCGACTCTTGACCTCGAGGACCGGCTTCACGTTGTCCAGGGCCTTCTTGAAGGTGCGGAGCGGCTCCTCCTTCGCCCGCTCCTCGATCAGGGCGAAGGCGCCGTAGCAGACGCGCTCGGCGATCGACTTCTTGCCCTTGCGCATCAGGTCGTTGACGAACTTGGTGACCAGACGGTCCTGGAACTTGGGATCGGGGAGAATCTTCCGCTTTGCGACGACGCGACGACGAGGCATCTGGATCCGGTTCCTTTAGCTCGGGCGCTTCGCGCCGTACTTGCTGCGGCCCTGCTTCCGTCCCTGGACGCCGACCGAGTCCAGGGTGCCGCGGATGATGTGGTAGCGCACGCCGGGGAGGTCCTTCACGCGGCCTCCGCGGATCATGACCACCGAGTGCTCCTGGAGGTTGTGACCCACGCCGGGGATGTAGGAGGTCACCTCGATGCCGTTGGTCAGCCGCACGCGCGCGACCTTCCGCAGCGCGGAGTTCGGCTTCTTCGGCGTCGTGGTGTAGACGCGGGTGCACACGCCGCGCTTCTGGGGAGACTCCTTGAGCGCCGGGCTCTTCCCCTTCACCACGAGCTTCTCGCGCCCCTTGCGCACCAGCTGACTGATGGTCGGCATCCCGTCCTTGTCCGTCGTACGACGGAGGCCAGCAGCCGGGTACACGCCCAGCGCGAAAGCCCCCGAAAAGAGGGGGCCGTCTATCACGCTGAACCGCCTGGAAGTCAAGCCTCAGGCACCGGCCCTGACCACCGTGTCTCCGCCGCCCTGACCTCGCCGACTATTGCCAGCTTGGGACCACTTCGGCCTGGACCTCGTCTGTGGCGGCCCTGACCTACAGGTCGAGGACCATGACGATCGCGTCCTCCCCCTCGTCCACGTAGTAGTTGGGGCGGATCCCGACGGGCCGGAAGCCGAAGGCCCGGTAGAGCTCCAGGGCGGCGGCGTTGCTCCGGCGTACCTCCAGCGTGGCCAGGGTGCATCGCTTCTGCCGGCCGACGTCGAGCGCGGCCTGGAGCACCGCCCGGGCCACCCCGCGCCGCCGGTGCTCGGGCGCGGTGGCCACGTTCAGCACGTGGAGCTCGTCGTGGACCACCCAGAAGATGACGAAGCCGAGCAGCGTCATCCCCCGGGACCCAGGCTCCTCCGCCACCAGGATGGTGGACCAGTCGTGACCCAGCTCCCGGGCCAGGAGGTCCCGGCTCCAGGGGTTCCGGAAGGCCTCCTGCTCGATCTCCATCACCCGCGGCAGGTCGGCCGTCGTCATCGGCCGGAGCTGGAACGCGCCCCCCGGAGTGTCCTTCAGCTTCCTCACCGGGTGGCCTCCCCGAGGCCCAGCTGCTCCCGCGCCAGGTCCTCCGGCCGGGCGATGATCCGCACCGGGATGGACGTCCGCAGCTGCGCGAGCGCCTCCCGGGCGAGCACGTACGCGCGCTCGCGCTGCATCCGGTCCCGCAGCGGCCCGCGAGCGTCCTCCCAGCTCTTGCCGCCCTTGTCCGCCTCCCAGGCCTTCCGCACCTCGCTCTCGGGGACCTGCGAGCGCAGGCGCACCCGCCCCTCGATGAACTTCTCGGTCCGCACCGCGCGAGCGAGCACCTCGGCCAGCGAGGCACGGTCCGCATCGTGCGCCTTGAGGAATCCCTCGAAGGCGGCGGCGCTCGGGAAGCGGGACTCGAAGGTGCGCAGGCGCTGATCGAGCTCCGCCGGCTCCACCGGATAGGCGTTGAGCTTGTCGGCCTCGGCGGTCGCCGCGCGCTGGGCGATGGCGAGGTCCAGGGCGTTCTGGATGGTCGCGGCATCCAGCGGCGCCGTGGCCGCCTCCACTCCCCCGCGATCGATGAGCATCACCCGGGCCTCGAAGTCGAGCTGGCTCCAGCTGAGCACGCGCCCGTCCACCAGCGCCACAACCCGGTCCAGGATGCGCGCGGCCGCCGGATGCGCCGAGAGGAGCGCGGCGAGGACGAGGAGCCAGGAGGTCCACTGGCACGGGCGTCGCGGACGGTTAAGCTCCCTCGACTGCATGGCTGAGGACCTCTACCAGCTGCTCGGCGTCTCCCGCGGCGCGAGCGAGGACGAGATCAAGAAGGCGTACCGGAAGCTGGCGCGCAAGTACCACCCGGACGTGAACCCCGGCAACAAGGCCGCCGAGGAGAAGTTCAAGCAAGTGAGCGCCGCCTTCGAGGTCCTGTCCAATTCCGAGAAGCGGAAGATGTACGACGAGTTCGGCGAGGACGCCGCGAAGCTGGGGTACGACCCGAAGAAGGCCGAGGCCTTCCGCGCCTACCGCGACGCGGCTGCGCGAGGCGGGGGCTCCGGCGCCGGCTTTCCTGGCGGCATGCCCGACGCCGAGGGCTTCGACATCGGCGACATCCTGGGAGACCTCTTCCGCAACCGCCGAGCACAGGGCCAGGGCGGCATGGAGGACCTCTTCGGGCGCGAGGAGCCGGAGGGGCCCAGCCGCGGCGAGGACCTCCACACCCAGGTCCGGCTCTCGCTTCGCGAGGCGGTCACCGGGACCGAGCGGAGCCTCTCCGTCACCCGCCCCGGTCGATGCCCGAAGTGCAAGGGTTCCGGGCACTTCGGCAAGCCGGGGACGTGTAAAACATGCGGCGGCTCGGGGAAGATCCGGCAGGGCCGCGGCCCGCTGTCGATGACCAGCACCTGCCCGACCTGCCACGGCAGCGGGAAGGTGGCGCCGCCCTGCGACCGGTGCGGCGGCAGTGGCCGGATCGAGGAGACGACGCGGGTCACGGTGAAGATTCCCCCCGGCGTGCAGACCGGATCGCAGGTCCGCGTCCCGGGACAGGGCGCGGCCGGCATCCTCGGCGGACCTCCGGGAGACCTCTTCCTCGAGGCGCAGGTCGAGCCGCATCCGCTGGTGCGTCGCGAGGGCGACGATCTCTACGTCCCGCTCCCGGTGACCGTCCCCGAGGCGATGCTCGGCGCGGAGGTGCGCGCACCCACCTTCACCGGCGAGGTGACCCTCACCGTGCCGCCGCACAGCCAGTCGGGCCGGAAGCTCCGCCTCAAGGGCCAGGGCGTGCCCTCGCTCAAGGGCAACGGCCGGGGCGACCTCTACTTCGAGCTCCGCGTCCAGGTGCCGGAGAAGACGACCGCCGAGGTGAAGGCCGCTGCGGAGACGCTCGCCCAGGGCTACCAGCACGACGTGCGCGCCGACCTCCGGCTCTGACGTCGTCACGCGTGTGCGCGCCACTGCCTCTTGCGTCCGGCGCCGCGTGACGTCAAAGCTGCTTGCCCTTTCCGATGGACCCTCAGTCGCACACCGTCACCGTCTCCACCCACGGGCGTGGCCTGCACGACATCACCCGCGAGGTGACCGACTTCGTGCACCGGCTTCGCGTCGCGGCCCCCGGCCCGCGCACGGGCGTCGTCACCTGTTTCATCCGCCACACCTCGGCCAGCCTGGTCGTCCAGGAGAACGCCGATCCGGAGGTGCTCGCGGACCTCGAGCGCTTCTTCGCCCGGCTCGTCCCCGATGGTGACCGCCTCTACCACCACACCGCCGAGGGCCCGGACGACATGCCGAGCCACGTCCGCGCCGCGCTCACCCAGACCTCGCTCTCCGTCCCGGTGGTGGAGGGCGACGTCGCGCTCGGAACCTGGCAGGCCATCTACCTCTACGAGCACCGCACCCGCGCGCACCGCCGCGAGGTGGTACTGGTCTACGTCGGTCGCTGACCGCGACAAGGAGCGAGCGTTTCCCGTGGGCATCCTCGACATCTTCGGCGGCGGCAAGAGCCCCGAGCGCGCCACCAAGCTGAAGGCCAAGGTGACCCAGAAGTACGGCGGCCCCGAGGCGCGCCAGAAGGCCATCCAGCAGCTGGGGGAGATGGACCTCCCCGAGGCGACGGCGTCGCTGCTGGCCCGCTTCACCGTCACCGTCGAGCCGGCCACCACCGACACCGACGAGAAGGAGCACGTGTTCGGCCTCATCCGCACGCGCGGCGAGGCCGCGGTCGAGCCGATCCGCGCCTTCCTCCGCCGCAGCGACCACGCCAGCTCCTGGGCGATGCGACTCCTTCGCGACATCCTCCCCGCGGACCAGTACGTCACCGCGGTGGTCGAGCATCTCCGCCAGCTCTCCGAGGCCTACACCCGCGATCCGGAGAAGAAGCTGGTGCTCCTCCACGAGGCCGAGTCGCTCGACGACTCGCGCATCGCCCCCACCGTCCTTCCCTTCCTCGACGACATGGCGGACGACGTGAAGATCGGCGGCCTTCGCGCGCTCGGCCCCAGGGCCTACCCCGAGGCCCGCGAGCCGATGCTGAAGCTGCTCACCGCCCCCGAGACTGCCCGCCGCGTGCAGACCGCGGCCATCGAGGCCATCGCCCTGAGCGGGTTCGGAGTCCAGGGCTATCGCGAGAAGGTGGAGTCACTGCTCCCCGAACCGTTCTTCGTCGACAAAGCGGGCATTCTGAAGCGCCGTGGCGCCCCCGCGCCGAGTCAGCCGGAGTAAATCATCGGGGTTCCCATGGCGCGTTCGCCCAAGACACCCGCCCGGCGACGTTCGAAGGCGCTGGTCGAGCTCTTCCCGCACCTCGGGCCTGCGCCCGAGGGTCCTCCAGGACCCAACGCCGCGGCGGAGACCCTCAAGGAGATGGCGGACGCCATCCATCGCGCGCCCACGCTCAGCGAGGCACAGAAGACCCAGCTCGGTCACATCGTCGCGCTGCTCGGGCCGCGGAGCGCCTACCTCGCCGAGTACATCCACCCGCGAGACCGGCTGGAGGTCGCGACGGTCAAGGGCCGCAACGACTCGCGCATCACCGCCGTTCGTCCGAAGGAAGGGCCGGTCGGAGAGGCGTTCGCCGAGAACAAGCTCGTCCGTGACGGTGACCTCGTCGCGGTGCCACTGCAGGGCGCGGCCGGACCGCTCGGGGCGCTGGTCCTCATCTCTCCGCGGGTCGAGGCACCGGATGCGCTGCTCGAGGCGCTCGCGGCGCAGGCCGCCGCCGCGTGGGACTACTCCCGGCTGCGCGAGGACACCGCCCGGAGGGAGAAGGACCTCCAGACCGCGCTCGCCGGCCTGAAGTCGATGGAGAAGAACCGGGAGGAGCTCCTCTCCAACGTCTCCCACGACCTCAAGACTCCGCTCACGACGGTGAAGGCCTACCTGGCGATGCTCGGACAGGGCCGGATGGGCGAGGTGCCGGAGAAGCAGCTGCACGCGATCCACGTCGCCGAGCGCAACGCGGACCGGCTGCTCCGCATGCTCAACGACGTGCTCCTCCTCTCCCGGCTCCAGACCGGCAAGATGCAGCTCACCAGCCGCCCCTTCGGTCTCCGGGCCCTGGTGAGCGACGTGATGGCCGCGCTGGCCAGCTCCGGCGAGCTGTCCCGGGTCCGCCTCACGCTGGCGCCCGCGTCCGAGGTCTTCGTGAAGGGCGATCGGGAGCGGCTCTTCGAGGCGGTGCACAACCTGGTCGAGCACGCTCTCTTCCTCTGCACCCCCGACGGCGAGGTCAAGGTGGAGGTGGGCTCCGAGCCGGGCCTGGCAGTGCTCACGGTCCGCGACGACGGGATGGGACTCCCCGACGAGGACCTGGAGGGGCTCTTCGACGCCTTCCACCGGAGCCGCACCGGACCCGGCAGCAGCGTGGGGCTCGGGCTCCCCATCACCGCGAAGATCATCCAGCTGCACGGCGGACGGGTGGAGGCCGACAGCGCACCTGGTGCGGGCACCCGGCGCCGCGCGGTGCTGCCCGCCTTCGCTGCCCAGGTGGGCGTCGCGGGGATGGAGGACGGGGTCGCCCCGCAGGCCGGCCACATCCTCCTCGTCGAGGACGACCGGGATTGCCGCGAGGTGCTTCAAGAATTGCTCGAGCAGGAAGGGTACAGCGTCGCCTCGGCCGCCGGCGCCGAGGAGGCCCGCGTGCTGCTCGAGGGGCTCCGGCCGGCGATGGTGCTCCTCGACCTCCGGCTCTCGGAGGAGGACGGCCGCAGCGTGCTCCGTCACCTCCGCGGCCAGCCCGACACGGCTGAGACGCCGGTGTACATCATCTCCGGCGCCTCCGAGGTGGCCTCCCTGAGCACCGGGACGGGCCTGGACCGCATCGACGGCTTCTTCGAGAAGCCCCTTCAGCTGCCGAAGTTGCTGGACACCGTGGCCTCGGTGGTGCGACCCGTTCGCTCCGTCCGATGACCCAGTTCCTCCACGACCGACTCCTCGACGCGTTCGCCTCCGCGCTCGCCGGCGCGCTCGGCCAGCCGGTGGATGCCATCCGCGCGCAGGTGAAGCCGGCAGATCCCCAGCACGGCGACCTCGCCTTTCCCACCTTCCCGCTCGCCAAGCAGCTGCGGACCGCTCCGCCGAAGATCGCCGCCGACCTCGCCGGGAAGCTCACCGTCCCCGGGCTGGAGGTCACCGCCGCCGGCCCCTACGTCAACGCCCGGTTCGAGGCGCGGGCCTTCATCGAGGGCGTCCTCTCCGAGACGCGCGGCGCGGGCATCGGCTACGGGTCGACCGACGCGGGCGCCGGCAAGACGGTGGTCATCGACTACAGCTCGCCCAACATCGCCAAGCCCATCGCCTTCCACCACCTGCGAACCACCCTCATCGGCCACGCCATCGCCAACCTCTACCGGAGCCAGGGCTGGCGGGTGGAGGGCATCAACTACCTGGGCGACTGGGGGAAGCAGTTCGGGCTGGTCGCGGTGGGGCTCGCGGAGTACGGCGACCCGGCGCGCCGGGGCGAGATGGCCCACCTCGTGGACGTGTACGTGAAGGCCAACGTCCGCGCGGAGAAGGACCCGGCCTTCGACGAGCAGGCCCGCGCCTTCTTCCGGAAGATGGAGGAGGGAGATCCGGAGGCCCGCGCGCTGTGGCACGAGCTTCGCGAGACCTCGCTCCGGGGCTTCCTGCCCATGTACGAGCGGCTGGGCATCGAGTTCGAGCACATCGACGGGGAGAGCCTCTACGAGGACCGGATGGACGGGGTCATCGAGGAGATCGCCCGCACCGTCGGCGTGAAGCAGAGCGAGGGTGCGCTCATCGTCGATCTGCCCTACGCCGAGGGCGAGCCGCCGGTGCTCCTCAAGAAGGCCGACGGGAGCACCCTCTACGCCACGCGGGACCTCGCGGCCGCCGAGGACCGCTGGGAGCGCTTCCACTTCGACCGCTCGCTCTACGTCGTGGCCCGGGACCAGGCGCTGCACTTCACCCAGGTCTTCCGCGTGCTCGCGGCGATGGGGAAGCCGTGGGCGGACCGCTGCATCCACGTCTCCTTCGGGCGGATCATGGGGATGTCCACGCGGGCCGGGAAGCTGGTGCTCCTCAACGACGTCCTCGACGAGGCGCGTGCCCGGGCGCTGGAGAAGGTGCGGGAGAGCGCCACCTCGGGCCGCATCCACACCGAGGACCCGGAGCGGCTCGCCGAGCAGGTCGGCGTGGGCGCGGTCATCTTCGGCGACCTCAAGAATCGCCGGAACACCGACTACACGTTCGACTGGGACGAGGTGCTGGAGTTCGACGGCCACACCGGGCCCTACCTCCAGTACGCTCACGCCCGCGCCTGCAACCTTCTCAAGCGCGGCGGGGGTGCGCCGGCCCGCGCGGACGCGGGTTTGCTCGTGCTCCCGGAGGAGCTGCAGCTCGCCCGGACGCTGGCCCGCTTCCCGGTCCAGGTCCGCGCCGCCGTGGAGCAGGACGAGCCGTCGTTCGTGGCCCGGCACCTCATCGACGTCTCCGTCGAGTTCAGCCGCTGGTACACGCTCGGGAACCAGGACCGAGACAAGCGCGTGGTCCACGAGACCGACGCCGAGGTCCGCGCGGCGCGGCTCGCGCTGGCTGACGCGGTGCGCATCGTGCTCGCCACGGGCCTGCAGCTTCTGGGGATCGCCGCCCCGGAGAGCATGTAAGACTGCCCACCGAGGGCCATGGCCACCGCGCTCGTGAAGCTCGAGGACTGCGAGCCCGCGCTCCGGTACGAGTTCGGCCCCATCGGCCGGGCACTGGGGCGGCGGTACTGCCCGCATGTCCGGGTCGGCGCCGCGGCGGACGCCGAGCTGCGGCGCCTCGGCAGCGAGGGCTTCGTGGTCCACGTGCAGCGGACCGCGGCCTGGGTGAGCTTCCTGTACCTCGCCTGGCTGATGGTGAGCCGCGGGCTGCCGCCGGTCCGGGCCGTCTTCAACATGCGGCGCTGGTTCGGCCGGCCGTGGCGCCGCGTGGCTCAGCGTGGCCCGCTCGACGTCCGGCTGGAGTTCGCGCGCCGCAAGGGCGGATCCGCGCTGGCGTTCCTCCAGACCACCGCCATCGGCCGCGCCGGCGGACGCAGCGGCCGCGAGGACCCCTTCCCCGACCTGGTGGCGCTCGCGCGGAAGAGCGACCGTCCGGTGTTCCTCGTCCCCGAGCTGGTGGTCTGGGAGAAGTGGAGCGTCCGGCTCAAGCCCGCCTGGGCGGACTACGTCTTCGGTACCCCCGAGGCGCCGGGCTTCCTCCACTCGGTGCTGGCCTTCTGGCGCAACCACAGGCGCGCCCAGTTCCGGGTGGGCATCCCGGTCGACCTGAGATCGTTCGCGGCGGAGAACCCCGCGGACTCCGACGCGGTCGTCGCCCGGAAGGTGCGCGCCGCCCTCCGCGTCCACCTGGCGCGCGAGACGCGGGCGGTGTTCGGGCCTCCCTACAAGCCGCCCGAGCGGGTCATCGACGAGACGCTTCGCGACCGCACGCTCCGTCAGGTCATCGAGCAGACCGCCGCCAGGAGCGGGAAGGAGCCTGCAGCGCTGGAGCGCGAGGCGCGGCGCCATCTCAACGCCATCGCCGCGCGGCTGCACCCCACCGTCATCGCGCTCCTCGCCCCGCTCATGGGCTGGATGTTCGACCGGATCTACGACGGCATCGCCGTGGACGAGGCCGGGCTCGATCGAGCGCTCCAGGCGGCGCGAAACGGCGCGCCCATCGTCCTCTGCCCAAGCCACAAGAGCCACATCGACTACCTGGTGATGTCCTGGGTGCTCTGGAAGCGCGGCTACCAGATGCCGCTGGTGGCGGCGGGGGCGAACCTCTCCTTCTTTCCTCTCGGACCCCTGCTCCGGCGCGCGGGGGCGTTCTTCCTTCGCCGCAGCTTCGGGGCCGACCGCCTCTACACCGCCACCTTCAAGGCCTACGTGAAGAAGCTGGTGCGAGACGGCGTGCACCAGGAGTTCTTCCCCGAGGGAGGAAGGTCACGGACCGGGAAGCTGCTCCCCGCCAAGCTCGGTCTCCTCGGCTGGGAGGTCGACGCGGTGCTGGACGGCGCCCGGAACGACCTGGCCTTCATCCCGGTGGCCATCGACTACGAGAAGATCGTCGAGGGCGGCAGCTACGGCAAGGAGCTCCTCGGCGGCGAGAAGAAGCCCGAGGACGTGGGTGCGCTCATCCGGGCGCCCAAGGTGCTGCTCCGCCGCTACGGTACCATCCACCTCCGCTTCGACGAGCCGGTGCTCCTCCGCGAGTTCATGCGCAGCCGCGGCATCGAGAACCCCGAGGCGATGAGCGAGGAAGAGAAGCGCAGCCTGGTGCGGGCGCTCGGCCACCGCATCATGTGGGGCATCGCACGCGTCTCCACCGTCACCCCTCACGCGCTGGTGAGCACCGCCCTCCTCGCCCACCAAGGGCGAGGCCTCCCCGCCTCCGTCCTCGCCGCCCGGGTCGCGTCGCTCCGGAGCATGCTGCTCGAGGACGGAGCGTCGCTGTCCACCGGCCTCGCCGAGGCGCCCACCGACCCGACCGTGCCGGGCCCGGTGCGGGAGGCCGTGCTCGGGTTCGTCGAGGACAAGCTCGTCCGCACCGATCAGGCAAAGGGCGAGACGGTGTACCTGCCGGTCGACGAGCGACGGGGGCAGCTCGCCTACTACAAGAACACCATCCTAAATTTACTAGCTCCGCGCGCCCTCGTCGCGTGCGCGGCCCTCCGGGGCGTGCTGGACGCGTCCGAGGAGTCGGTGCGGACCAAGGCGCTGTTCCTCTCCCGCCTCTTCAAGCTGGAGTTCATCTACCGGGTGGGCGCGCGGTTCGAGATCATCTTCGCCGAGACCGTGGACCGGCTGGTCGGGGCCGGCCTCCTGGTGCACAGCGACGGCACGCTCGTGCCGCCCGAGGCCGCCGCCCGGGGCGTGCTCGAGTTCCTCGCCGACATCGTCCGCGACTACCTCCAGTCGTACCTGCTCGCCGGCCTCACCCTCGACGAGCTGGCCGCCGGCCCGATGGACCGGAAGTCCTTCCTCCGCGCCGCGCTGGAGACCGGCCGGATGGAGTTCCTCCAGGGGCGCATCGACGCCGCCGAGGCCATCAGCCGCACCACCCTGGAGAACGCGCTGGCCTGGCTCCTGGACCAGGAGCTGGTGGCCGAGCGCGAGCGCAGGCTGGTCCTCGGACCGGCGGCGGAGCGGCCCGAGCAGCGCGACGCCTTCCGGGACGAGCTGCGCTCCTACCTCGGCCGCTGAACGGCGAAGGAGCGCCGTGTGTCCGGCTCACCGGTGGGCGGTGGCGAGGAGCCGGTCGAGCTTGCGGGACAGCGTCTCGTTCGAGACCAGCCCCTGGTAGCGCTCGACCAGCATCCCGTCCGCCGAGACGAGGAAGGTGGCGGGGACCGTCTCCAGCTCCAGCGGGACGAGCATCTCGCTCTCGGCGGCGGCCACCGGCATGGTCCGGAGCCCCATCCGCTCCATCGCCACGCGGATGCGGCCACGGTCCGGAGCCAGTGAGACCGCCAGGAAGCCCACCCGCCCGTCGTACTGTCTGGCCAGCTTCTCCAGCTCGGGCAACTCCCGAGCACAGGTGCTTCAACCTGGCATCCAGAGGTTCACCAGCCACGGGCGACCCCGCATCGTCTCCGGGGTGACGCTCGCGCCGTCGAGCGCACGGGCACGGAACGACGCCGGCAGGGGCCGCGGTGGCGTGGACCGCTGGCACGCGACGCCGACGAGGAGCGCGACCAGGAGAGACAGGCGACGCATGCGCGACATCGACGCTTTCACAGGCCGGCGAGGGCTGGCAAGGTGCGAGAGTGTCCGACGCACCGCCCGACGCACCCGAGCTGCCGGTGCCCGCCGAGCGCCTCGGATGGCTCGCGCTGATCGGCGCGCTCGCGCTCTTCTTCCTTCTCGGCGTGCCGCTGCAGATGGTCAGCGCCGGTGCCGGGATCTGGTTCACCGAGCTCTTCCTCTTCTTCGGCTTCGGGTGGGCGCTGGTGCGCTGGAGCGGTCGGGACCCGGCGCCGTACCTCGGGCTCGCGTGGCCTGGCGTCTGGCCGCTGATCTTCGCGCTCGGCGTCGCGGTGGCGAACTACTTCGCGGCCGTCATCCCGCTGCAGTTCCTCGCCCAGCTCGTCGCCCCCCGCTCCTGGGTGGAGATGTTCGACCAGACCCAGGTCTTCGAGCGGCAGGCCGGCGTGGAGCTGTTCCTCGCGATGACCGGCGCCGTCGCCGCGGCGCCCATCGGCGAGGAGGTCATCTTCCGTGGGCTTCTCCTGCAGGGGATGCTCCGCCGCGGCGTCCCGGTCGTTCCGGCGGTCGTCGCCTCCGCCGCCATCTTCAGCCTCTGCCACGTGAACCTCATCGGGCTGCCGGCGCTGTTCGAGCTGGGGCTGGTGTTCGGGCTGCTGTACGCCCGGACCCGGAGCGTGTTGCCGGGGATGGTGGCCCACCTCGGGAGCAACCTCACCGCCACCCTGCTCTACGTCGTGGGCAAGGGACAGGACACCGGACCGGTGGGGACCGCGACGCAGCTTTCCGCCGTGCTCGCCGCGAGCGCGTTCGGCTGGATCGTCCTCGCTGTGCTCCTCGCGGCCGCCCGGCGAGTGCCGGGAGCGTGGGGAGAGCCCATGGCGCGGGAGGTGGCTCGCCCACGCGTCCCGCTCTCGCACGCCGTCGCGCCCTGGGCCGTGGCCGCGGCGCTGTCGCTCGGGGTCTGGGGGGTGGCCGACCGGAGGGGCATCGAGCTCGACCTGGCCGACCTCCGCGAGCGCGTCCCTCCGCCCCGCACGGGAGAACCGGAGTGGGCACAGGCCCGCCGCGCCGAGCTGGACGCGATGCGCGACGACGTCCGCCGGGGCGACGCCTCGCTGGACAGCTACGTCCGCGCCCGCCGCGAGCTCGCCCGGGCACTGGAGCGCGGCACGGGTCCAGGTCGGGACGCGGCCGATCCCTGAGGCGCCCCGCTAGAGGACCTTGAAGCTGCGAACCTTGAGGACGGTGCCCACCATGGCGACGCTCATCGCCCCGGGGTCGACGTCGCCCTCGATCTCCACCCGCTGGCCTTCCTTGAGCAGCGACGAGCGACCTCCGGCGATCTGGTAGGTCTGGCCGTCCTCGCCGACGAGGACCCAGACACCCATCTCCACGTCCCGGAACTCGACGGTCCCACGGACCTTCATCGCCGCGCCTCCCTCCGGATCATCGCCCGGCAGACCAGCGCCGCCAGTCCTCCATTGAGCACCAGCCAGGGCCGGGCGAGGAAGGTGAAGGGAAGGTAGGCAATGCCCGGCGCCTTCGCCCAGGCTGCGTAGAGCAAGAACCCTGCGAACCCCAGTGACAGTCCCGCAACGACCGGCCGCAGCGACCGCCAGCGAGCCGCGATCAGGGCCGCGAGGGCCGGAATCAGCGCGCTGTACATGAGCGGGCTGGCGAGCCGTCCCCGCCCGAAGAGGATGCGCTCCCAGTCCGGCAAGGGGAAGGAAAGGACCTCCGCCGCCGCGGGCGGATGGCCGACGAAGCGCTGCCAGAGCAGCTTCAGGAACCAGAGCCCCACCGTGGACACGAGCAGCGGCAGGAGCGTGGCCGGGTTGAGGAGGACGTTCAGGTACCCCGGCCGGGTCTTCGCCTTCAGGGAGAGGAGCAGCAGCACGAGCAGCGCCGCGCTCCACACCAGCGGGGCCCAGTCCACCGCTGCGCCACCCTTCCCCAGCGCCTCGAGCGCGCCGAGCGCGTCCAGCCGGCCGTGTCCGGCGCGGGGAGACCACGCACCCTCCGACCGCGCACCCTCGAACAGCGCCTTCTCCACCTCGTCCGGCGTCGTCGCGCCCGCGGCGAACAGCAGCGCCGCGACCCCGGCAACGTGCGGCGTGGCCATCGAGGTGCCCTGGTACTCGGCGAGCACCGGCTTCCGGAAGTCCGCGCGGTCGATGGTGGCCTGGAGGATGCCGTTCCCCGGCCCGAGCTTCGTGTTTCCGCCCGGGGCCAGGAGGTCGAGGGCCTCTCCCCACGAGGAGTACGGCGCGAGCTGGTCATCCGGGCCGACCGCGCCCACCGCCACCGCCCCGGCGTACGCGGCCGGGTAGGCGACGTGTCCGGTCGCGCCGTTCCCGGCGGCGCAGACCACCACCGCGCCCTTCTGGCGCGCGTACGCCACCGCCCGCTCCATCACCGCCGAGTAGCCGGGCCCGCCGAGCGACAGGTTGAGCACCTTCGCCCCGTGGTCCACCGCCCAGCGGATGGCGTCGGCGATGTCGGCCGAGTTGCCCATGCCCGCCCGGTCCAGGACCTTGAGCGGCATCAGCCTGGCCTCGAAGGCGATGCCCGCGACGCCCACGCCGTTGTTCGTGCGCTGGGCGATGGTCCCCGCGACGTGGGTGCCGTGTCCGTTGTCGTCGTTGGGGTGGTCGGTGTCGTGGACGAAGTCGTAGCCGGGGACGAAGCGGGCACCGGCGAGGTCGGGGACCTGCACGTACTCGCCCCGGTCCTCGAAGGCGATGCCGGTGTCGATGACCGCCACCACCACGCCCTTGCCTCGCGAACGTTCCCAGGCCTCGGGCATGTGGATCATCCGGAGGTTCCACTGCTTCGGAAACTCGGGGTCGTTGGGGGTGAAGCCGAGCGCCTGCACCTGGACGAGGGGTTCGGCCTCCTCGACGTCCGCGTCACCGCGGATGCGGGCGAGCGCGCCGTCCACGTCCTCGACTCCGTCGGCGATGGCGATGCCCGACCGGACGCCCTCCACCGAGTTGAGGCGCAGCGACAGGCCCCAGCGACGGGCCCGCTCGGCGACCTCCTCGGCGGGGGTACCGTCCCTGAAGTCCACCACCACCGCGTGCGGCACGGCCGAGGCGGCCGCCGTGCCGGGAGGCGTCACCTTGGTGTGCGCGGGCCGCGGCGCACATCCGAGCGCGAGCAACAGCGCCACGCCGCTCCACCAACGCCACCACGCTGACCGCATCGAGGCTCCTTCCGGCCGCGGGACAGGGCACGCCGTGTGAGTCTTACGGCCCGGACGGTTCCCCATTGGGGCATCGATGCGTTTCTTCACGATTCCACAGGCTTGCCGGCCCCCTCCAGCCAGCGGAGGGCCAGCCGACCCGCCTCGGGGAGGTTCCGCTGGAACCGCGCGTCCGCCCCGGGGACGACCTCCACCCGCCCTCCGGCCTCGCCGACCGCGGCGACGAGCCCCGCCCGCCCCGGCTCGTCCTCGCCCACGATGCAGAGCAGGGGCACGGTCAGCCGCCCCGCGAGTGCGCCCGGCGGCGGGCTGACCAGCGTGACGGCGACGATGCCCGGATGCTCGCCGACCAAGGCGAGCGCCGTCGCTGCGGACTCGCCCACCGCGGCCACCGCCACCTCCACCGCCGCGGAGTTCTCGCGGAGGAGCCGGAGGGCCCCGGCGGCGTCCTCCACCCGCGAGGCGGCGTCGCCGCGCGGACCCTGGCTCGCCCCCACGCCACGGAAGTTGAAGCGAAGCACCGGGCGTCCGGCACGCGCCGCGGCCCAGGCGAGCTCGGCGCACACCACGTGATCCATCGAACCGGCCTCGGGAGGCGGCGGGAGGACCAGCACGGGCGGCGTCTTCGACCCACGATGCCACAGCCCCTCCAGGACGAGCTGACCGACCGGGACCAGCGCCGGCCGCTCCAGGTACTGCCCGCGGCTCACCATGGCGTGACTCGCAGCACGAGGAACTTCAGGTAGCGGCCCTCGGGGAACTGCAGGCGGATGGGATGGTCCGGCGGCTGGTAGCGCTCCTCGACCAGGGTCAGGTCGACGCCTGCCTTGACCCCCGCGCTGGCCACGGCGCCCTCGAACGCCTCGGGAGTCACCCGGGCCGAGCACGAGGCGGTCACCAGCAGCCCCCCGGGGGCCACCGCCTCCAGCGCCTGCCGGTTCAGCGAGGCGTAGCCGTCGATGGCCGCCTCGACCGCGCGCTGGCTCTTGGCGAAGGCCGGCGGATCGAGGACGACGATGTCGAAGCGGCGGCCCTCCTCCCGGAGCGACGACAGGAGCGTGAAGACGTCCGCGGCCAGGAAGTCGTGGGCGTTGGGGTCCAGGCCGTTGCGGCCGAAGTTCTCTCGGGCCAGCGCGATGGCGTCGGCATCCTGGTCGACGCTGAACACCCGGGAGGCCCCCCCGAGCGCGGCGTTGACGCTGAAGCCGCCGGAGAAGCTGAAGCAGTTGAGCACGCTGGCTCCCGCGGACAGCCGACGCACCAGCGCCCGGTTCTCGCGCTGGTCGAGGAAGAAACCGGTCTTCTGTCCCCGGCGCACGTCGACGCCGAAGCGGATGCCGCGCTCCCAGATGACCACCGGATCCGCCGGCTCCTCTCCCCAGAGCAGCCGCGCCCCGCCGGTCGAGCCTGTCCCCTCCTCCTCGCCCCCCTCGCCCCCGGGCTGGTCCCGCCCGAGCACCGAGCGGACGCCGGGGAGCGACCGGAGGGCATCGACCAGCATCCCCCGCACGGGGGTGAGCCCCGCCGAGTAGAGCTTGAGCACCACCGTTCCGGCGTAGAGGTCGGCGACCACGCCGGGGAGACCGTCCGATTCGCCGTGGACCAGCCGGAAGCTGTCGGTGTCCGTCCGGTCGAGGAGCCGTTCCCGCAGCTCCCAGGCCGAGCGGACGCGGCGCCGGAAGAACTCCCCGTCGATGGCCTCCCGGACGTCGCGGGTCAGCACCCGGACGGCGATGGGGCTCAGCGGATCGAAGTAGCCGCGGGCGACGAACTTCCCGCCCTCGGTGAGGTCCACCACGCTGCCCGGAGGGATGCGGGGCAGCTTCTCCACCGCCTTCCGGAACACCCAGGGGTGCCCGGCGCGGAGGTGGCGCCCGAGACCGCGCTGCAGCTCGAGCCGCACCAGGCTCATCGGGCGTCTCCCCTCGCCCGGAGCACCGCGCGGGCGACCTCCTCGAAGCCGGCGCCCTCGGGCGCGCGGGTCACGAACCGGGGACGGTGGGGGAGGAGCCCCAGCACCGCCCGGACGTTCGCCACGCCCACGCTGAGCGGGAAGGCGGCGAAGAGCGGGGCATCGTTCAGGCTGTCGCCGACGAAGAGCCAGCGCCGGTCGCCCGGGGCGAGCCCGGCGCGGAACACCGAGCGGAGGAACCGCCGCACCATCCATGCCTTGTCGAAGGGACCGATCCACGCATTCACGTGGACGCTGGAGCGGACCGCGTTCACGCCGCGCGCGGTGAGGAAGCTCTCCAGCCGCCGCGCGGCCTCCGGCCCCAGCCGGACCTCCTCGTTCACGTCGATCGCCAGATCCACCTCCGCATAGCGGCTGTCGGTGGACATGCGCGCCCCGGGCACCGCGCGCAAGGCTGACTTCACCGCCCGCGCGAGACGGCGCCGCTCCCGCGCCCGGACCGCTGCGGGCCGGGCGTACGTCTTGCGGAGTGCGCCGTGGCCGTCGAGCCGCACCGAGACCCCGCCGTTCTCCGCGATGACCCCCGCGACGGGGAGCGTGCGGGCCCAGGCCTCGGCGAAACCGGCAGGGCGGCCGGTCACCAGCACGACCGGGAGACCCGCCCGGTCGAGCCGCTCGAGAGCGCCCAGCGTCGAGGCACGGAGCTTCCCCGCGGTGGTGAGCGTGCCGTCCACGTCGGTGAAGACGGCCTCGACGCGGGAGAGGTCGGCCTCGCGGAGCGGTCGGAGCTCGGTCATCGGCGGCGGGCGCACCCTACCGCCTCGGGGCGCGAGCGGTCGACGGTTCCGGGACCTGCGACTACTCCGAGAGCGGGAGGCCGGCGAGCAACCCCCGGAACTCCTCGACCACCGGACCCACCTCGTCGGCGGCGACCAGGGAAAGGCTCTGCTTTCGCGCTCGGCGGAGGAAGTCGTCCAGCGGCTCGCTCCGCCCGTACAGGCCGGCGGAGAGCTCGGCGGCCTCCGCCAGCGCCACCGCTGCCGCGCGGCGATCGATGGACAGAAGCGCCTCGGCCTGCTCCAGCTTCACGCCGCTCCGGGCCCACACCTCGTGGTCGTGCCGGCGCAGGAGCGAGCGCTGGTTCACCACCGCGAGGCTCTTCACCAGCTCGAGCACCCGCTGGCAGACCTCCATCACGTCGGCCTTCGCGGGAAGCGGGAGCGCGGCCATCGCGCGAACCTCGTGGCGATACTCGATGAGCCGCCGCTTGTCCTGTGCCCTGAGCGAACGGTACGGGGCGGTGCGCCCGAACGCGTCCATCTCCGATTCCAGATGCTGAGCGTGCCACTGCACGTCCTCTGCGCTGGCCTGGCGGAGCTTGGATGCGCGGGAGTCCAGCACCCGCCGGAGGTCCGCGACGGCGGCACGCACGGCCACCGCGCCCGCGACCTCCTCGGCGAGACCGGGCACGACCTCCGAGCGCTCGACGTCGGCGAAAGGCGCCACGAGGTCGAAGACGAGGGTGCCGATGTGCTCGCGGAACCGGGTGCGCGACGCCTGCACCTCCGCGAGGAGGTTCCACCGGTCGGCGACGACGCCTGGGTCACGGACCTTCACCCCCAGGGTCTGCACCTGCTCGAAGAGCTGGGACGCGGCGGACTCCAGCACCCGCTCCAGCTGGGCGCGGGCGGCGTCGTCGAGCACCGCGTCCTCCACGAGCGAGGCCAGGCCGCTGCTGCTGACCGCCGGCTGCGCGGCGATCTGGGTCCGGACCAGGTCGATGAACGCGTTGACGTCGCGGAGCGTGGCAGCGACCACCGGCGCCATCTCCTCCCAGGTGGAGAGGTCCAGGCTGTCGGTGGTGACGGGAGATTCGTACTGGAGCAGGTCGAGGTCGGTCAGCCGGGCGAGCGTGGACGCCGCGCCGTGACAGACCTGGTTGAGACGGGAGGCCTGCGACCCCGGGACCGTGGAGAGTGCCGACTCGAGTGCGGGAGGAAGCAAGGGTTCTTCCGAGAGCTTGCACGGACTCCTCGCGCCGATCCATGTCACTGCTCATGCCTACATGGACCGCGCCTGGAGGAATGCGTCTCCACTTTCGCGACGTGGGGAGCGGACCACCGGTGGTGCTCCTCCACGCGTTCCCGCTGACCGGGGAGATGTTCGAGCCGCAGTGCACCGCCCTGGGAGGCCGCGCGCGCTTCATCGTTCCCGACCTCCGCGGGTTCGGAGGGAGCGGCAGCGGCGCCGGACCGAGCGAGATGGGCCTCATGGCGGACGACGTGCTCGCCCTTCTCGACCACCTCGCCATCGACGCGGCGGTGGTGGGCGGCGTGTCCATGGGCGGCTACGCCTCGCTCGCGCTCCTCCGGAACGACCCGTCACGCGTGCGTGCGCTCGTGCTGGCCGACACCCAGACCTCGGCTGACGACGCACCGGCACGTGAGCGCCGCGAGACGACCGCCCGGGAGCTGCTCGCCACTGGCCCGGCGGCTCTCCTTCCCCTCGTGGACAAGCTGCTCGGACCTGCTGCCTCGCCGGAGCTTCGCGCACGGGTCTCGGCGTGGATCACCTCCGGTTCCGCCGAGGGCCAGGCGGCGGCGCAGCGAGGGATGGCGCTCCGACCGGATGCGCGCGACATCCTCGCCCGCTTCGGCGGACCGACCCTCGTCGTGGTGGGTCAAGACGACGTGCTCACGCCGCCCGCGAAGGCGCGGGCGATGGTGGAGCTCGTGCCGGCAGCGGAGCTGGTGGAGATTCCTCGCGCCGGTCACCTCGCGAACCTCGAGGCGCCCGCCGCCTTCAACGCCGCCCTCGCTCGCTTCCTGGGCCGGGTGTCCCCGCGGGCGGCCGGTTAAGGAGGGCGCATGCCCAGCTTCCCCATTCCTCGGACGCTCGAGGAGGCGGTCCACCCCGACCGGATGGCGCTCCTCGTCTACGACATGCAGGTCGGCATCGTCCGCCAGATTCCCGATGGCGCACGCGTGCTGGAGCGAGTGCAGCGGGCGCTCTCGGCCGCCCGGGACGCCGGGATGCGGGTCTTCTTCACCCGCCACATGTCGCTGCCCCTCGAGCTGATGGGGTCGTCGCAGTACCGGATGGCGATGGCGTGGCAGCGGGTGGACAGACCGGAGCTGGTGAAGCCGTGGTTCCTCCGCGACTCCCCGGGCTTCGCGCTCGCCGCCGAGCTGCAGCCGCGCCCGAGCGAGGCGATCTTCGACAAGCTGGCGATGTCCGCGTTCGAGGGGACGCCGCTCGAGTTCGCGCTCCGTGACTGCGGCGTGGTCGCGTTCGCCGTGGCCGGGATCGCCCTCGAGGTGGGCATCGAGCCCACGGCCCGTCACGGCGCGGACCTGGGCTTCCTCCCTCTCGTGCTGCAGGATGGCTGCGGCGCCGGGCACGCCGAGGCGGCGGCTCGCTCCATCGAGAGCCTGCGCTTCGCCGGGGACACGCTGTTCTCCGACGTGGACGGCTTCGCGCGGCTCCTCGCCGCCCGCGCCTCGTCGACCGGGCGCTGAGGCCGGGGAACCGGCGCCTCATCGCGGCGGCGAGCGACGCGCGACCTCGCCGAGTACCTCGGCCAGGAACCGCCGGAGGTTGAGCCCGAGGACGCGCTCGATGCGCGCGCGCGGGTGGCCCCGGCGGAGGAGGATCGCCGTCAGCTTCCAGAGGTCGGTCACGTCTCGCATCCCCGACGGGAGCGGAACCAGGCCGTCGAAGTCGCTCCCCAGGCAGACCGCCTCCTCTCCGGCGACACGGACGGCGTGCTCGAGGTGGTTGGCCACCGCCTCCAGCCGGCGGCTTCCGAGGTAGGGCGTTCCGAAGATCATGCCCACAACGCCTCCCCGATCGGCGATGCGGCGGAGCGCGTCGTCGTCGAGGTTGCGCCACTGCGGCCCGAGCGCGGCGACTCCGGTGTGGGAGCAGAAGATGCGCGCCTCCCGCTGCTCGAGGAGCGCAGCGAGCAGCCGCCGCGATGCGTGGGCGACGTCGACCGCAAGCCCGTGCGCGCCCATCGCCTCCAGCACCCGCCCCCCGAGCGCGGTCAGGCCTCGCCGGCCCCGGAAAGGAAACGACGAGCCTCCGAGCTCGTTGGGAACGAGGTGGGTGAGGCCCATGAAGGCGACGCTCCGCCGCGCGAGCTCTCCTACCCGCTCGACTTGCCCCTCGATGGCGTGTCCGCCCTCGATGCCGAGGACGCAGGCCACCCTCCCCTTCGGCCCCGGAGCCAGGTCCGCCGGGGTCCGCGCCAGCAGCGCCGCGCCGGACTCGCAGGCCCGGGTCAGCCGGTCGATCTGGAACAGGGCCCGGGTCCAGGGGCTCCGGACGGCCTCCAGCGGCCACCCGTGGGCGAGCGCGAATGCCGGGAAGCCTCCGATGAACGGGAACCCGCGGGAGACGACCGTGAAGACTTGAAGTTGCACCCCGGCCTCGGCCAGCCGGACGAAGTCCACGTGCCCGCGTCGCTGGCGGCTCCGGAGGTCGCGATTCCATAGGAGCGCGTCGGCGTGGGCATCGGCCACGTAGGCGGTGCGGTGCAGCGCCTTCGCTTCAGCCTCCAGGGATGCCTCGGCGCTCGTCACGGGACCAGGGCAGATCTGCCCCGGAAGACACGTTCTCTGTCAAACCGCCGGACACATCCCCGCTGGCGCGCCGTGCGAGGATGCCCAGCTTCCGGCCTGCAGGACCCCTCCCTCTCGAACCGAGATGCACTCCCGATCGATCTCCACCGCGCTGCGGGACTGGCGTCTCAAGGCGCTTGCGTTCCGCGTCCTCGAGCACATGCCGATGCAGCGGACGGCCTACTCGCTGCTCCAGCGGTACCTGACCCGGAGCTATCCGCGGATGCTCTCCCCCACCCGGGAGAGCAGCGCTTCCCAGCAGCACCACCTGCACGCCTTCCGCGAGCACTTCGGACCCCTGGACGACGCCCGGCTGTTCGAGTTCGGCGCGGGCTGGGACCTCTACGGCAACCTGGTCTTCTGGACCCTGGGCATCAACCATCAGACGGTGATGGACCTGTCGCGCTGGGTCCGTCCCGACTTCGTCAACGGGGCGATCCGTCACCTCCAGCGGGAGCCGCCCGAGGGCGCGGTCCGCACGCCGGCGGCGCTCCTCCCGGAGGGACCGGACTTCGACCGGAGCCTCGAGCGGACCTACGGCATCCGGTACGTGGCGCCGGCGGATGCGCGCGACACCCGGCTGCCGGCGGGAAGCATCGACCTCGTCGCCACCACCAGCACCCTGGAGCACGTGCCGCTGCCCGATCTCCAGGCCATCCTGCGGGAGACCCGGCGGCTGTGCCACGACCGGTCCGTCGTCAGCCACGTCGTCGACTATTCGGACCACTTCGCCCACGGCGACAGCCAGATCAACGTCTACAACTTCCTCCGCTTCCGGTCGGACCAGTGGGAGCGCTTCAACACCTCCTTCCACCACCAGAACCGGCTCCGGCACCGCGACTATCGGCCGGTCTTCGAGGAGGCCGGCTTCACGGTCATCGACGAGCATGCCGAGCACGACGCCGACGCCCGGGAGCAGCTCGCCGCGGTCCCGCTGGCGGAGGACTTCCGGCGGTACCGCACCGAGGAGATCCTCCCCCGGGCCGGCCGGTTCGTCCTGCGGCCGTCCGCCGAGCACGGTCGGGCCTGACGGCCGTCGCCTCTGCCCCCGGTGAGCCCCCGCGACGCGGCGGCCCAGGGACGAGCGCGCTAAAGTGCCCGTCCGTGGCCGTACCGACCGAGCCGATGCGCGTGAGTCGCGACGAGCTGCGCTTCGACTTCGGCGAGGCGCGCTTCCGGCTGCCGCGTGATCGTGCCTTGCTGGCGTGGATCGTGGACCAGTTCCTCTACGGAGAGGTGACCGGCATCCAGGTCGGACACTGGCTCTACGGGGCGCCCTCGCTCGAGGCCGCCACCTTCTTCGCACGGCAGGCGAGCGAGGAGCTCGCCCACGTCCGGGTCTTCCTCCGGATCCACGCCCTGCTGGGGACGACGCCCGGACCGCCACACCCGGTGGTGCGCTTCCTCTCCACCGGGGCGATGGGGAGCGACTACGCCGAGCACGTCGCGACGGAGATGGCCGTCGGCGAGGGACAGGTGCTCGCCGTCTTCCAGGCGCTCATCGACACGGTGGACGCCCCGGACATCGTTCGCCTCCTCGAGGGGGCGGCCCGGCAAGAGGAGCGGCACGTCGCGTTCGGCGAGTCGGAGACCGTTCGCCTCCTCGCGGCCCGCCCCGCGCTGGCGGACGACCTGCTGGGGGCCAACCTCCTCACCCTGCTCGCCCTTCCCCGGCTCGCCCGGTTCATCCAGCGGAGGCTCGGCACCGAGCACGAGGTGCTCCGCCACACCGAAGCCTTCCTCGCCCACGTGATGCGCCTCACCGAGCTGCGACTGCAACGGCTGGGCGTCCTCACCGGCTCGCTCCGGGACCTCGGGTGGGGCCGGCGGGCGAGGCTCCTCGCGCGGGCCTTTCTCCGCCACCAGCTGAACCGGTTCCGTCGCCCGCGACGGCTGACCGACACGTACCTGTCGGATCCGATGCTCCGCCGACTGTCCTCGGAGGCCTCCGAGTGACGCTCACCATCAACGGAGAGCGCCGCCAGGTCGCCGACGGGCTCACCGTCGCGACGCTGGTGACGCAGCTCGGCGTCCGGGGCCGGGTCGCGGTGGAGCTGAACGGCGAGGTCCTGCGGCAGGCGCAGCATCCGGAGGTGACGCTGCGCGACGGCGACTCGCTCGAGGTGGTGACGTTCGTGGGCGGAGGGGCGTAGAAGCTTCCCCATGGACGACGCACTGGTCATCGCGGGCAAGCGATTCGGCTCCCGCCTCCTCATCGGCACGGGGAAGTATCCGAGCCACGAGGTCATGAAGCGCTGCCACGAGGCCTCCGGCTCGGAGATCGTCACCGTGGCCGTCCGGCGCCTGGACCTGAACGCGAAGGGCGAGGCCTCGCTCCTCCACTGGATCGACACCACCCGGATGACGCTCCTGCCCAACACCGCCCTCTGCTACACGGCGGACGAGGCGGTGCGAACCTGCCGCCTGGCGGCCGAGCTCGGCATGAGCCGGTGGGTAAAGCTGGAGGTGCTCGGTGACGAGCGGACCCTCTTCCCGGACGTGGAGCAGACCGTCGCCGCGGCCAGGACCCTGGTGAAGGAAGGCTTCACCGTCCTGCCCTACACCTCGGACGACCCCATCACCGCCCGGAAGCTCGAGGATGCGGGCTGCGCGGCCGTGATGCCGCTGGCCGCCCCGATCGGCTCGGGCCTGGGCATCCGCAACCCGCACAACATCCGGCTCATCCGCGACGTGGTGAAGGTGCCGGTCATCGTCGACGCGGGCGTGGGGACCGCCTCCGACGTGGCGATCGCCATGGAGCTCGGGTGTGACGGGGTGCTGCTCAACACCGCCGTGGCCGGAGCGAAGGACCCGGTCCGGATGGCGCACGCGATGAAGCTCGCCATCGAGGCCGGCCGGGCGGCGTTCCTCGCCGGCCGCATCCCGCGCAAGGCCTATGGATCGGCTTCCAGCCCCCTCGAGGGCCTGGTCGACTAGGTGGCGGAGACCCCCCGTCTTCGCCACGGGCTCCCGCGGCTCATCGTGGTCACCGACTGGACGCTCCCGGAAGACATCCACCGCGCGGCGCTCGAGGCGGTGGCCGCGCTCGGCCCGGAGGTCTGCATCCAGCACCGTGACCCCGAGTCGCCCGTGCGCGGGTTTCTCGAGCGCGCACGCTGGCTCGCCTCGGTCACCCGGGCGACCGGCGCCCAGCTGGCGGTGAATGGCCGGCTGGACGTCGCGCTCCTGGTCGACGCGCATCTTCACCTTCCAGTCGAGGCGCCGCGCCCGCGCGAGGTGCGCACCCATCTTCCGCCGGACCGGTGGGTCAGCGCCGCGGTGCACTCGGACGGCGAGCTTGCGGACGCGGAGGGTGCCGACGCGATGATCCTCTCGCCGGTGCATCCACCGGGGTCGAAGCCCAGGGACGGGCGGGCGCCGCTCGGCGTGGAGGGGTTCCGGCGACTCGCGCTCCTTGCGGCGCCGGTTCCCTGCTTCGCGCTCGGAGGCATGACCCCGGAACGACTGGCCGCGCTCGCGCCGTGTCCCGGAGCCGCGGTGCAGAGCGCGGTCCTTCGCGCGACCGATCCAGCGCGCGTGGCCCGCGCGTTCCTCGCCGTCGTTCGCTGACGTGGGGGCGGCGGAATCTTCCGCCCCGTCCGGCGCGCGTGTGACCGCCCGTGCACACCGCGGGACGATGCTACCGCCTCCCGGTCGACAGTGAACATCACCTTCCGGCGTGCCGTTCCGCTTCGAGAACGCCGTGCCCATCCATGGGGCCGCTCGGGGTCCGCCCAGGGAGGCAGCGCGATGAAGCGGTTCGTGGTGGCAATGGCGGCAGTCCTCACTTTGGCCGGGCTCGGCTGCAGTGACGACAACAATGGTGGCGGCGGCGGCAACGGTCCGCCCCAGGACAAGGCGTGGGTCCGGTTCGGGAATCTGTCGCCCGACGCTCCGCCCATCGACCTCTGCGTGAGGCAGTCGGGCACGCAGAGCTTTGGCTCGCCGGTGCTGCGGAGCAACGGGCTCGACGCGGGCCTGGCCTTTCCGGCGATGAGCAAGGTCATCTACATCGACCCTGGCTCGCTCGACTTCCGCTCCGTGGCGCCGGGAGGCGACTGCTCGACTCCCATCGGCCCCGACCTGACGGCCCAGACCATCAACGCCCACGGGACGTACACCCTGACGGCGGTCGGTGAGGTCACGCCGGGCAGCCAGGGGCCGTACATGCTCATCCAGTACATCGAGCACCAGGAGCCGCCGGCCACCGGGAAGGCCCGCTTCCGCTACACCAACGTGGTGCCCAACGCGCCGCCGCTCGCCGACGGGGTCGTCGACGGTGGCACCTTCACCTTGCTGACCGAGGCCCAGGTTCCCTACCGCTTCAACGCCGCCGGCACCGGCATCATCGACGGCTACCAGGACGTCGACCCGAATCCGGCGCTCCCGCTGACCATCCGCCTCGCGCCGCCGCAGCAGAACCCCGACCTCTTCACCGCGCCGGTCAACTTCCGGGCGGGGGTCATCACTGCGGTGTGGACGATCGGCCTGTTCGGCGGGACCGGCGACCAGCGCGTCGGCTACTTCATCTGCGACGAGATCCCGGCCGCCTCGGGCGGACAGACGACCTGCACCCGGGAGTGAGCGCGGAGACTGCCCGGGGGCGGTGACTCCACCCCCGGCGCCGGGCTCAGTTGATGGCTCCGGGGCTGTTCCACTGGTTCTGGTCCCGCTCGCCGCAGTTGTAGTCGTCGCCAGGCATGTCCCACTCCGACCAGGGCGCGACCGTGTACCGCTGCCACGCGCCCGACCGCCACCGGTACGCCCAGGTGTACGTGCCGTACGTGTCGTTGATGCCCGGGTTGTACGTGCTCCAGCTCCAGGCGTAGGTCCGGTTCTTGTCCGTGTTCCAGGCGCCGGACTCGTTGCTGGAGAACCATGAGTTCGAGCTGGAGTTGAGGACGATGTTCTGCCGGAGCCGGCTGTTCGCCGACGGCCAGCCCAGCTCCGGGGTGTCGAACCGGATGGGCGCGAACGTCGTCCGGTTGATGTCGTTGAATCCCACGTACAGGGCCCCGTAGGTGTCGGTGACGCTCCCGCCGGAGTGCGCCCGCCAGTACCGGACGCCCTGGCTCACCCACTCGACGATGTTGTTGGTGATCCGGACGTTCTTGATCGACCAGCCCACCCAGGTGCTCTCGTTGGCGAGCTGCACGCCGGTCGCGCGATAGCCGAGATCGCGGCGGTTGTACTTGTCGGTGCTGGCGTAGATCCAGTTCCGGTTGATCGAGACGTTCTGGGAGTTGGAGACGAAGAGGTTGGTGGAGACGCAGTTGTAGATCCGGTTCCCCTCCACGGTGGCCCCGTCCACTGCGAGCACGTCCGCGCACTCGCCGTAGCTGTCATGGATCGAGTTCCCGATCAGCTTCCAGCTCCACTGGTTCTTGCTGGGGTGACTCGAGACCGCCGCGTCCCAGTAGTCCGCCTTCCAGTACTGGTTCCGCATCACCGTGTTGTAGATCTCGTTCCCCACGATCTCGTGCCCGCTGCCCTCGGTGATGATTCCGTGCCGGGCGGTGTCGTGGACGGTGTTGAAGTAGATCTTCACGTTGCTCCCCCCGCTCACGTGAATGCCGTACCCGCCGTGCTCGGCGTCGGGGACGCCGGTGTTCCGGATCTCGAGGCCCTGGATCGACACGTTGCCGACCTGCCAGAGGCCGAACACCGCGCCGTAGTCGCCGATGCCGCCCCACCCATCGATGACCGGGTTCTCACCGGGCGCGTTGGTGATCAGCACGCGGGAGCCCGGCCAGAGGTTTGCCAGCTGCACAGGTCCGTAGGTCCCGCCGTGGACGTAGATGGTGTCCTTGCCCTGGAGGCACCGGGACGCGGCGGTGATCGTCCGGAAGGTGTAGCCGTTGCCAGGGCACCAGCCCGGATCGGTGCCCCAGGTCGCCACGTGGAACAAACGTCCACTCCAGTCAGGTTGGAGTCGAGCTGGCTTCGCGCACTGGGTCCAGCTGCCATCCGCCCCCGCGGCAAGCGCTGCCGAGGCGATCCCCATGACCACGACCGCCGCCACTCTTCCTGTCAGGTGCAACACCGCCTCCTCGGCTCTCGGATCGATCCGAGCGGCGGCCTCATACGACGCAGAGCGGCCATGAATCCTTGTAAACAGTTTGGGTACATCCCAACCAGGCCGGACAGCTGACAGGGAAGCGACGGCACGCCTCACGAATGAGGCGCCCGTCTCCTCTCCTGCCGTCAGACCAGCAGCTCGGGACGGCGGTCCGGGGTTGCCGGTTGGGCCGATCGTGCGCGAGGGGGACGCTCGGCCGCTGCGTCCGTGCGTGGCCGGGGCACGGGGCGACCGCTCCTCAGTTGATCGCGCCCGGCGTGTTCCAGTCGTTCTGGCCGCGACTCTGGCAGTGGTAGTCCGCCGAGGGCATCTCCGACTCGGACCACGGCGCGACGGTCCAGCGAATCACCGCGCCGGACTTCGGCGCGTAGGCCGAGATGTACGTGCCCCAGGTGTCGGTGATGCCCGGGCTCGTCGGGGTCGTGCTCGTTCCGTAGTTCCAGTTGCCGCCCACGTTCCACGCTCCGGACGTCTCGGTGGAGAACCAGACGTAGGGGCTCTGGTTGAGGACGAGATTTGCCCGGAGCCTGCTCCCCGAGCTGGGCCAGCCGCCGTCGGGAGTGTCGAACCGGAGGGGCGAGAACTGCATGCGGTTGAAGTCGTTGAAGCCGACGTAGACGTTCCCGTACGTGTCGGCGACCGTTCCGCCGGTCCGCGAGCGCCAGTACCGGATGCCCTGGGCGACCCACTCGACGATGTTGTTGGTGATCCGGACGTTGGTGACCGACCACCCGGCGGAGCTGCCCTCGTTGGCCAGCTCGATTCCGGCGGCGCGGTAACCCAGGTCGGGCCGGTTGTACTGGTCGGTGTTGGCGTAGACCCAGTTCCGGTTGACCGTCACGTTGCGCGACCCGGAAACGAAGAGGTTCACGCTCACACAGTTGTAGATCCTGTTTCCCTCGACCGTGGCTCCATCCACCGCGAGGACGTCGGCGCACTCGCCCCAGCTGTCGTGGATGGAATTGCCGATGACCTTGAAGCCCCACTGGCTCCGGTTGGGGTCGCTGGCCACGGCGGCGTCCCAGTAGTTCGACTGCCACCACCGGTTGCGCATCACCGTGTTGTAGACCTCGTTGCCCACGATCTCCATCTGGCTCCCGTCGGTGATGATGCCGTGCCGGGCGGTGTCGTGGACGGTGTTGAAGTACAGCTTCACGTAGCTGGAGCGGCTCACCCGGACGCCGTAGCCGCCGTGCTCGGCGTCGGGGACGCCGGTGTTGCGGACCTCGATCCCCTGGATGGCGATGTTGCTCACCTGCCAGAGGCCGAGCACCGCCTGGTAGTCACCGACCGAGCTCCAGCCGTCGATGATCGGGTGCTCCCCGGCGGCGTTGGTGACCAGGATCCGGTCGGAGGGCCAGATGTTCGCGATGAGCACCGGCCCGTAGGTGCCGTTGTGGACGTAGATGGTGTCCTTGCCCTTCGCGCAGGCGGTGGCCGCGTCGATGGTCCGGAAGGTGTAGCCCGCGGCGGGGCAGGAGCCCGGATTCGTTCCCCAGGTCGCCACGTGGAAGGCCCGGCCACCCGGGTCCGCCGTGAGCCGAGCGGGCGCAGCGCACTGCGTCCAGCTTCCATCCGCGCCAGCAGCCAGGGCAGCGAGGGAAAAAAGTCCTGCCGCCAGTCCCAGGGTCCTTCCGAGTCCGTGCAACACCGCCTCCTTGGGGTCGGTGAAGCGCGCAAGGTACGACGGGCAAATGCGCTGCCGCGTTGTGAACATTTGCCTACCCCCGAGGTAGGTCGCAGAGCAGGCGTCCAGGCTCAAAGGTCGCCTGGACACCCGTGCCCGCAGCGGCACGGCGGGCGCCCCCTTCGTCCGGGAGTCACCCGCCGTCGCACGGCACTCGATGCGAGCGTCAGTTGATGGCGCCGGGCGTGTTCCAGTCGTTCTGGCCGCGCGACTGGCAGTGGTAGTCCGTCGATGGCAGGCCCGCCTCGGACCACGGAGAGATGGTCCAGCGGATCACCGCGCCCGGCTTGAGCTCGTAGGCCGGCACGTAGGTGCCCCACGTGTCCCGGATGCCCGGGCTGCTCGAGGTGGTGTCCCGGCCGTAGTTCCAGTTCCCGGTGACGTCCCACGAGCCCGACTGATCGGTGGAGAACCACCGGTAGCCGTTCACGTTGATGACGAGGTTCCGCCTCAGCTTGCTGTTCGCCCGAGGCGACCAGCCTTCCGGCGTGTCGAGACGGATCGGCGAGAAGGTGGTGCGGTTGAAGTCGTTGAACGCGATGTAGAGGTTGCCGTAGGTGTCCTTCACCGGCTGGCCGTTGTGCGGCGCCTTCCAGTAGCGCACGCCCTGGCTGACCCACTCGATGATGTTGTTGGTGATCCGGATGTTGTTGAGGGACCAGCCGACCGTCTTCCCCTCGTTGGCGAGCTGGATGCCGGTGGCGCGCGTGCCGAAGTCGGGCCGGTTGAACCGGTCATTGGTCGCGTAAAGCCAGTTCCGGTTGACGGTGACGTTCTGCGAGCTGGAGATGAAGAGGTTGGTGCTGACGCAGTTCCGGATCCGGTTGCCCTCGACGGTCGCGCCGTCCACCGCGAGCACGTCCGCGCACTCGCCGTAGCTGTCGTAGATGGAGTTCCCGATGAGCTTGTAGCCCCACTGGGCGCGGTTCGGCTGGGTCGTGACCGCCGCGTCCCAGTAATCCGACCTGAACCACTGGTTCCGCATCACCGTGTTGTAGACCTCGTTGCCCACCACCTCGATCTGATGCCCGTTGGTGAGGATGCCGTGCCGGGCCGTGTCGTGGACGGTGTTGAAGTAGAGCTTCACCGACGTCGATTCGTAGACGTGGACGCCATAGGCGCCGTGCTCGGCATCGGGAACGCCGGTGTTCCGGATCTCGAGCCCCTGGATGGCGATGTTGCTCACCCGCCACAGGCCGACGATGGCGCTGAAGTCGGGGACGCTGCCCCACCCCTCGATGACCGGGTTTTCTCCCGGCGCGTTGGTGATGAGGATCGTCTCGCTCGGCCAGAGATTGCTGATCTGGACCGGCCCGTAGGTGCCCCCGTGGACGTAGATGGTGTCCCTGCCCAGCGCGCAGGACGCGGCGCGGGAGATCGTCCTGAAGGTGTAGCCTGACCACGTCGGACATGTCCTCGGGTCGGACCCGGACGTCGAGACATGGAAGGTGCGGCCCGCCGCGTCGGGACTGAGACGTCTGGGTTGTGAGCACCAGGTCCAGCTGCCGTCGGCTCCGGCAGCCAGTGAAGCGAGGGAAAAGAGTCCTGCCAGCAGTCCCAGGGTCCTTGCGAGTGCGTGCAACAGCGCCTCCTCGGGGGGCTCGTGAGAGGGAACGCACCGTACGACGCGGGCCTGTTACGCAGCCTTGTGAACAGTTTCGGCACACGCGAACCAGGTCGGAGAGCGGGCGGGCGGGCTTCCGGGCCAGCGACCACCCGCACGATCCCCTTGCGTGGCGCTCGGATGCCGGGGTGGCGCCCGTGGCGGTGGACCTTGTCGACCGCAGCTCCCGTGAACACCCCCGCTCCGGCGCTAGGGGGTCACATGAAGCGGTGGTGGGCGGCGGCGGCGTGCCTGCTGATCGGGTGCGGTCAGCAGGCGGGGCGGAGTGGTTCGGGGATTGTCTCGGGCGTGGATCAGGAACCGGCGCCAGATGGCGGGCCGACGGACGGCGGAACCGTGGCCTGCGTCCCGGGAGGCGGGGCGAATCTGGTGGCGAGCGCGGGGTCGGGACAGCCGGTCTGCGGGCAGATCTTCCCCGGCGTACCGCCCGGGACTCCCGACGTCCGGATCTGGCCCCGGCTCGCGGGCGAATCCTGCCGTGCGGCGTCGATCAACGGCCGGAACGACGTGGTCCAGGCGAACGACATCGAGCAGAGCACCGACCTCTACGCGCGCCGTGCCGATCCGCCGCCCGACGATTCCCTCTACAACGTGGGGCGGCTCCTGAAGGTCCATGGCCCGCTGGCGGACGGCTTCTTCCTCGAGCTCCAGCAGCCCGACGAGCGCGTGTTCATGTTCGGGTGGCACATCCTCAATGGACCGACGCGCGGGCAGGGATTCCTCTACCCCCGTCTACCGGCGGCTGGCGCCCGGGACCTCCAGGCCGGAGCAGCCATCGTCGGAGCGCCGGGGCGCGGATTCCCGTGCGATCCCGACCCCGCCGGAGACGGCACTCCGCCTGACTGCACCGGGCTCACGGACGGGATCTACCTGCGGGAATTCGGCTCGGACGCCGCGCCTCGATTCACGGGGCTGCTCGTCTTCGACCCGCTCGGTCCCGGGGGACAGGTTGCGGTCGGCGTGAGCGTGAACGGCTGGACGCTCGTCCTCGCCATCCGCGCGGACGGCTCGACGCTCGGCCGGTGGGTCAATCCAGGTGGCGAAGCCGGTGAGCCGGTCCTCTTCACCTCGCTTCCGGCGGGCGCGGTGACCGATGCCGTCCTCGCTCCGCTCGCCCGAGGGGGCCTGGCGTTCCGACGAAACGGAGAGTGGGTCCGGGTCTTCGATCCGCTCGCCGGGGACTCCCCGCCTCCATGCTGGCTCACCGGGCTGGCCGGATTCGATCTGCGCATCACGGCGAACGGGAACGGGTACGCGGCCATCCCCACCGACGCGGTCGATCGGCACTGCGACCGGGCGATGGACCTCTACACGGTCGAGGGGCTGCCCTGCGGATCAGTCCCCCTCGGGACGGCCGACGAGAGCTGCACCGGCCACGTGACGCTCGGCCCTCAGGGCTCGGTGCTTCGACTGCTCGAGGGTCCGACCTTCGAGGCCGGACACCCGAGCTGCGAGCTCCACACCTGGCCGGACCTCCTGGGACCGAGCCCCTAGCGCTCAGGTCCGGGCGAGGAGCGCCTGCGTGGATCTCACCAGCGCATCCACCGCCCGATCCAGGGTGAATCGCTGCAGCACCCGCTCCCGCCCGCGCCTGCCGAGCGCTGCGCAGACCTCGAGGTCGGTGCAGAGCTCCACCACCGCGCCGGCGAGCGCGTCGGCATCCCCGCGGGGCACCAGCCGGCCGCAGTCCCCGACCACCTCCGGCAATCCGCCCACGTCGGAGGCCACCACCGCCGCCTCGGAGCACATCGCCTCCGCCGGCGACAGTCCGAACGACTCGTTGACCAGCGTCGGCGCGAGCAGCAGGTCCACGTCCCGGAACAGGGGACCGAGCCCCCGCACCGTCCCGAGCATCCGCACCGCCCTGCCCCGCCCCCACGCCTCCAGCTGCGCCTGCTCCGGCCCTTCTCCCGCGACGAACAGCTCCACCCCGGGAAGTCGGCGCTCCAGCCGCTCGAAGGCCCGCTGCAGCACGTGGATGCCCTTCTCCGGGTGGAGCCGCCCCGCATAGGCCAGCCGCGGTGGGCCAGGACGTCGCGGCTCGCTCCGCGCCGGCCAGCGCTGCACGTCGACGCCGTTGTGCACCACCTTCACCCGCCGGGGATCGAGCCCGAGCGAGACCAGTCGCCGCGCCACGAACTCCGACACACCCACGGCCTCGTCCACGAGCCGCCGGGCGATCGCGCCCCGGATCTGCTCGGCAACCCGGAGCAGCGGCCCTTTCCGCGAGAGGACGTTCCCCGCGTGGTCCACCGTCTGGAGTCGCGCGATCCGCCCCGTCCCCCGGGCGAGGAGCAGCAACGGATCGAAGGGGGACATGAAGTGGGTCTGCACCACCTTCCGGCCAGGGCCGAGCGCCTTCCAGAACCCGGCCGGGTCCCTCCGGGGAGGGAACGGCGCCGTCCCCCACTCGACGCCCATCGACTCGATCTCCCGCGAGAACTCCGGAGCCGGCGGAGCATAGAAGAGCATCCGCACCGGCCAGCCCGACGCGCGGACGCCACGCCCGAGCCGCGCGAACATGAGATCCAGGCTGCGCTCCCCGCGGGGGGTGAAGTCGGCCAGGACGACGAGGCTCGTTCCCATCGCGTCACGCCTCAGAGGACCGGCGCCTCGGCCGCGTCCCCGGGGTCGGGCTGGGCAGGGAGGACCGGGGCCAGCGCCGGCCGCTGCCGCCGGAAGAGCGAGAGCACGCGCAGCACCCGGATCCCCTGGGCGTGGAGGACCATCACGTAGGTCAGCGTGAAGACCACCGCGTCGGAGGCCACCGGGAACAGTCTCCAGAAGAAGGTGTGGGGCAGCGAGTCGAAGTGACCCGCGATGATCCGGTCCCAGACCAGCATCACCGCCACCGACACCCCGGCCCCGATGGTCGCCCGGAGACCGTCCTGGAGCGGCACGAGCCCGAGCAGCTGCCGCGCCGACCGGAGCTGCAGCGCCCTCGGCAGCCGGCCGACCAGCAGCGCCTTGCCGACCCCCTCCGCGATGAGCCAGGAGACGACGCCGCCCATCAGTCCCAGCGTCTCCACCAGGAGCAGAACCAGGGGGACCGTGACCGCCGCCTTCACCGCGTACGAGAGGAGGATGGCGCGTGTCTCCCCCCGCGCGCGGAGCAACCCATCCAGCGGGAAGCACCCGAACAGCACCGCCAGCGTGCTGACCCGGAAGAGCGGCACCGCCGGGAGGAACCTGGGGCCAAAGACGGCCTCGATGAAGGCTGGCGCCGCGGCGATCAGGAAGGCGCAGGTGGGGACGAAGACGAACGCCAGGCGCGCCGCCGCGTCACGGAACAGGCCCACCGCGTCCGCCAGCCGCCCTGCCCGCTCGAGCTCGCCCACGTGCACCATCAGCACCTCGGTGGTGGGGGTGTAGAGGAGGTCCACGATGGGCAGCTGGAAGCACCCCACGGTGTAGATGGCGAACAGCGCCGGGTCGAAGTGGGCGCTCACCACCCACTGGTGGAGCGAGTGCTGGGGCACCGAGATGGCCATCGCCGCCCCGAAGGGCAGCGCATAGGCCAGCTGGGCCCGCAAGCTGGCGTGATCCCACCACGGTCCCGGCGCGGCGCGCACCGCCATCACCCAGGTCGCGAGGGCCCGCACCACCATCAGGCCCGCCACGCTCCACATCGTCGCGTGCAGCCCGAACCCGAGCAGGATGGGCACCGTCATCGCCGCCGCGCGAAGGGAGTCCCAGACGAGGTAGTTCACCGCCGCCAGGCCGGTCCGGCCCTGGCTGGTGAAGAGCGCCTCCAGCGGAGTCGCGGCGAGGAAGAAGCCCGCGTAGGTGGCGAGCGCGAACCGGTACTCGGGGAGGCTCGGGGCAGAGAAGAGCTCGCCGATCCACGGCGTCGCCAGCAGTACCAGCCCGGCGGCCATCGCGCCCGCCCCCGCGAGCAGTACCAGGACGTGCACGATGTACGGCCGTCCCTGCTCGGTCCGGGGGAGGAAGTAGTAGAGGCTCTGCGGGATGCCGAAGGCGAGGATCGACGTCAGCGTGACCCCCACCAGGAAGAGCTGCTTGTAGGTCCCGTACTCCTCGATGGCCATCGCCCGCGCCAGGACCAGCGGGACGACGGTGGTGACCACCGCGCTCGCGAACCGCGCCAGGACCAGCGGACCGGCCCGACGGAGGAACGAGGGAGAGCTCATCGGTCGCGCGAAGGTGCGTCCGCCGACGCGGAGGGACACCCAACCGGACGTGACGTGTCGACCAGCGGGCGGGCGCCCCCCTCGCCCAGCGCTCGCGCCCGCCCGCCCGGCCACCGCCCGGATCGACCCCGCCGGCGCAAATGCGTCGCCCTCACCCTGTCCGCACCCTCCCCGAACGCACCTTTTGCAGCTCGGGTGCCAGCCGGGCAGCCTTGAATCCCGAGGGGATTCACCCCGCCGTGGAGATCGGCTGTAAGAACTCCGGCGCGGCGGCAACATCGGCGCCTCTGGCACGTCCGCTGCTTGCCTTTGCAGACGATTTCGGACAGTTCACCCCCTCGGACGACCGTGGAACTCGGCCCTGCCCTGGAGCTGCACGAGGTCAGCAAGCGCTACGGGGCGCAGTGGGCACTGGTCCGCCTGTCGCTGACCCTTCGCCGGGGGGCGTCGCTGCTCCTGACCGGCCACAACGGCTCGGGGAAGACCACCCTGCTCCGGGTGCTGGCCACCGCCGTCCGGCCCTCCTCCGGGACGGTGCGGGTCCTCGGCACCGACGCCGGGCGCGAGCCGGACCGGGTGCGCGCCCAGGTCGGGCTGCTCAGCCACGCGAACTTCGTCTACGAGGACCTCTCCGGTCTCGAGAACCTCGAGGTTCTCGCCCGGCTGCTCGGCATCTCCGTCTCCGCGGCGCCCGGCGCCCTGGAACGGGTGAGTCTCTCTCCGAAGGACGACCGCCCGATCCGCACCTACTCGGCCGGAATGCGGCGACGACTCGCGCTGGCACGCCTCTTCCTCAAGCAGCCCGCGGTGGCTCTCCTCGATGAGCCGTTCGTCGAGCTCGACCCGGCCGGTGTCACCGAGCTCGAGGCGCGCATCAGGGAACTGCACGCCGGCGGGACCACGTTGGTCCTCGCCACGCATCACATCCAACAGGGGCTGCAACTCTGCACGGACCGATTGCATCTGGAACAGGGACGACCGATCGCCGCATGAGGCTCCCTGGCCTCCTTGCCTCGACCTGGGTCCTCTTCCGCAAGGACCTGCTGGTCGAGTGGCGCTCGCGCTCGCGCATCAACGCCCTGGTCTTCTTCTCGCTCGCCACCCTGCTCCTCTTCTCCTTTGCGCTCGGGCCGGACACCGCGCTCCTCCGCCGGAACGCGGGTGGCTACCTCTGGCTCGCCCTCCTCCTCTCGTCGGTGCTGGCGCTGGGCGAGTCGTTCCGGGTCGAGCGGGAGAACGCCGCACTCGAGGGCCTGCGTCTGATCCCCGTGGACTCCCGGGCAATCTTCCTCTCCAAGGGGATCGCCAATGCCGTGCTCCTGGCCGCGCTCGGGCTGCTGCTGATCCCGGTGCTGGTCGCCCTGCTCGACGTCCGGATCGTCCTCTCCTGGGGAGAGCTCCTGGCTCTGGTGGGACTCGGCTGCCTGGCCATCGCGGCCCCGGGCACGCTCTACGGCGCCATCGCCAGCCACGCCCGAGCGCGCGACGTGCTCCTTCCGCTCCTGCTCTTCCCCATCCTCATCCCTGCGCTGGTCGCGGCGGCAAAGGGGACGGCGCTCGTCTTCGAGGGAGACCCGATGGGTCAGTTCCCCTCATGGCTCACGCTGCTCGGAAGCTTCGACGTCATCTACTGGGGGCTCGGGGTCGTGTTGTTCCCCCGGGTGATCGAGGAGTAAGGAACCCGATGGACGTGCGGATGAGACGACGAGTGGAGACCGCCGCGGTGCTGGCCGTCGCCTGCATCTTTGCGTACGCAGCCTGGGTGGGCTTGACCCAGGCCCCGCCCGACCGGGAGATGGGCGACGTGCAGCGGATCATGTACGCGCACGTGCCGATGGTGCAGATGATGCTTCTTGCCGGCACCATCCTCTTCGTGTGCTCGGTGCTCTACCTCTTCCGGGCCTCGTGGAAGACCGACGCGCTGGCCGAGGCCTCGGCCGAGCTGGCCCTGGTCTTTGGCGCCATCGGCACCACCCTCGGCTCCATCTGGGGCCGTCCGACCTGGGGCGTCTACTGGGCCTGGGACCCGAGGCTGACGACGGTGGCCATCCTCCTGGTCGCCCTCGCGGGGTATCTGGCCCTGCGCCGCTTCGTCGACGACCCCGAGCGCCGTGCGGTCTGGGCGGCGGTGACGGCGATCGTCATCGCGGTGGACGTGCCGATCATCTACTTCAGCGTGAAGTGGTGGAAGAGCCTCCACCAGGTCCAGTCCAATCCGGGTACCGTGGACCCGGACATGGTGCACGCGCTCCGCTGGAACATCACCGCCTTCTTCCTCCTGTTCATCGTGTTCCTGGTGGCCCGCTACCGCATCGCGCTCGCCGCCCGGATGCGCGAGACCACGGTGCCCGAGGCCGGTCCCGGGGCTCGCCAGGCGGTGGCATCGTGACCGCGCTCGGCACCGTTCTCGCTGCGGTCGGCGAGGGTCGCATCCAGGGTGGCTGGGAATACGTGAAGGCCGCCTACGCGATCTGCTGGACCGGGCTGTCCCTGTACGCCATCTCGCTCTGGGTCCGGCGTCCACGGGAGGATCGGAAGTGACCTCTTCCACGCGCAACCGTCTATTCGCCGTGGGCGCGCTCGCCGTCGCCGGCGCGGCGCTGGCCTTCGTGGCCTTCGGGAACATGGGGAAGAACCTGGTCTTCTACTGGACCCCGGGCGAGATGCTCGCCCAGGGGAGCAAGGCCTACGGCCCCACCATCCGCCTCGGCGGCGTGGTGCAGCCGGGCAGCCTCCACTGGGACGCGGCGAAGACCCATCTGACCTTCCGCGTCGCGGACAGCGACAAGCCGGGGGCGGCGTCGGTCCTGGTCCAGTCGCGCGAGACGCCGCCGCAGATGTTCCGGGAGCGGATCGGCGTGGTGGTCGAGGGAACGTTCGACGGGTCCCAGACGTTCAGCTCCTCTCGACTGATGGTGAACCACTCCAACGAGTACCGGCCGCCCAAGCCCGGTGACGGCCCGGACAAGTGGAAGGACACCGTGTCCGCGCCCACGGCGGAGGCCCGATGACGTCCACCCTGGGCACGACCCTGGTCCTCGGGGCCCTGCTGGCCGCGGCCTTCGGCGCGGTGGTGGGCATCGAGGGCGGGCTGCGTCAGCGGGCCGGCGCGCTGAAGATCGTCCTCGGCGCGGTGACCGCCTTCCTCCTCTGCATGCTCGGCGCGAACCTGACGATGGTCCACGCGCTGGTGACGCACGACTTCAGCGTGCACTACGTCGCGCAGGTGGGCAGCCGGGCCACGCCACTGGTCTACACGGTGGTGTCGCTCTGGAGCGCGCTCGAGGGGTCGATCCTCTTCTGGGGTGCCATCCTCGCGGTCTACGTCTTCGCCTTCGCTCGCGCCCACCGCCACGACCCGCCCACCAATCCGCTGCTGGCCCTGGGCACGATGCTCGCGGTGGGCGTCTTCTTCGCCTTCCTCATCGCCGGCCCCGCGAACCCCTTCGGGCGGGTGAGCCCGGTCCCGCCGGACGGCCCGGGGCCGAACCCGCTGCTCCAGAACCACGTGCTGATGGTCATCCACCCGCCGATGCTCTACCTGGGCTACGTGGGGATGGTGGTCCCCTTCGGGATCGCCGTGGCCGCGCTGCTCCGGGGTCAGCTCGGAGACGCGTGGATGGCGGTCCTCCGGCGCTGGACGCTCATCCCCTGGACCTTCCTCTCCGTCGGCATCGTCCTCGGATCGTGGTGGGCCTACGCGGTTCTCGGCTGGGGCGGCTACTGGGCGTGGGATCCGGTGGAGAACGCCTCCTTCCTTCCCTGGCTCACCGCGACCGCCTTCCTCCACTCGGCGATGGTCCAGGAGCGCCGGCACACCCTCAAGCTGTGGACGTTGAGCCTGTCGCTGGGGAGCTTCCTGCTCACCATCCTCGGCACCTTCATGACCCGGAGCGGGGTCTTCAACTCGGTCCACTCCTTCACCCAGTCGGAGATCGGCCCCACCTTCCTGGTGTTCCTCGGAGCGGTGCTGATCGTCTCCATCGTCCTCATCGCGGTCCGCGGCCCGCTCCTCGTCCCGGAGGGGACGCTGGGCGGCGTCGCCTCGCGAGAGACCGCCATCCTGGTCAACAACCTTCTCTTCGCCGCCCTCACCTTCACCGTGCTCCTCGGCACCGTCTTCCCCCTGGTCCGCGAAGCGTTCTCCGGGGTGCGGATCAGCGTGGGCGCGCCGTACTTCAACCGGATGGCCATCCCCCTGGGCATCGCCATCCTCTTCCTCATGGGCGTGGGGCCGTCGCTGCCCTGGGGGCGCGCCTCGGCGGAGACGGTGAGGCGCCAGTTCCTCCTTCCGGCCGGCGTGGGCGTGGCGGTGGTCGTCGTCTGTGTCGCCGCCGGCCTGAGAGGGGCCGAGACGCTCCTCACCTTCGGGCTCGCCGGGTTCGTCGCCACGGTCACCCTGCGCGAGATGAGCCTCCCGGTCCGGGTGCGGATGCGCGAGCAGGCCGAGCCGTTCCCCCGCGCCCTCTGGCGGACCGCGACCCGTGCCCGGCGCCGCTTCGGCGGCTACGTGGTGCACCTCGGGGTGGTGCTGGTCTTCGTGTCCATCGCGGCGTCCCAGTCGTACGTGGTGCACACCACCGCGACCCTGAGGCCGGGGGAGCGCTTCCAGCTCGGGGCGTACACCGTGCAGATGACCGGGATCCGCAACGGCGTGGACCCGCACCGGCGCTGGACCGCGGCCGAGGTCCGGGTGACGGACGGCAACGGTCGGGAGCACCTCCTCGCGCCGCGGATGAACTTCTACGAGCGGAGCACCGATCCGATCGGCAGCCCCGCCATCCGCTCGGCCGCGTTCGAGGACCTGTACCTGACGCTGCTGGCCTTCGATCAGGCCGGGCCGTCGGCCAGCTTCAACGCCTGGATCTTCCCCATGGTCTCGTGGATCTGGTGGAGCCTGCCCTTCTTCGTGATCGGCGCGCTGTTCGCCGCCTGGCCGGAGCGCCGCCGGGTCCGGACCGACGCCGCCGAGCGCGTCCCGGTGCCGAGCAAGGCGCGCAGCCCCGGAGCAGCGGCATGACCCGGCGGGGGATCTGGATCGGCCTGTCACTCGCGGCGGTCACCGCCGTGCTGCTCTTCGTCCTGGCCAAGGGCTTCGGACGCGACCCCCACGAGGTCCCCTTCCAGCTCCGGGGGAAGCCTGCGCCGGACTTCACGCTGAAGCGGCTGGACACTGGCGCTCCGGTGAAGCTGTCGGAGCTGAAGGGCAAGCCCATCGTCCTCAACTTCTGGGCGAGCTGGTGCGGGCCCTGCAAGATGGAGCACCCCGTCGTCGCCATGTCCGCCCGGCGCTTCGGTCAGGAGTTCCAGTTCTTCGGCGTGGTGTTCGAGGACACCGAGGAGAACGCCCGGGTCTTCGCCGGCGCGCCGGATCCGAGCTTCCCCCAGCTGGTGGACGAGCGATCGCGGATGGCCGTCGACTACGGCGTCACCGGCGTGCCGGAGACCTACTTCATCGACGCCCAGGGCATCCTCCGCGACAAGGTGGCCTACCCGATCGATCCGCGGACGATGATGGAGAAGCTCGCGGCGCTGAAGCAGCCCGCCGGACCGGTGTCGGAGGTGGTCCGGTGACCGCCTGGGTTCTCGGCCTCGTCCTCGCCTCCTACGCTCCGCAGCAGGCCGGGAGCGCCCTCCTCGATCCGCCCCGCGAGGCGCGGGTCCAGGCACTGGGCAAGCAGCTCCGCTGCCCGATGTGCCAGGGGCTCTCCATCGCCGACTCGAGCTCCTCCGCGGCACGGGCGCAGATGGACAAGGTCCGTGAGCTCGTCGCCGCAGGGAGGAGCGACCGGGAGATCCGCGACTACTTCACCTCGCGCTACGGGGAGTGGGCGCTCCTCGATCCTCCGGCGAGCGGCATGAACCTCCTGGTGTGGCTGCTGCCGCTCCTGCTGCTCGTGGGCGGTGGCCTCGCCATCGCCCGAACGATGCGCCGGCCCGTCCCCGTCGCGCCGGCGGCCACCGCCGGCACGGAGGAGCGCACGCCGCCCGCCGACGACCCCTACCTCGAGGCGGTGCGCGCGGAGCTCCGCCGGTGACCGAGAGCCACTGGATCCCCGGCATCGTCGTCCTCTCGCTCGGGCTCATTGCCGGGGCGCTCTACCTCTTCTTCCGCAGGCGGCCCGCCCAGGCCGGGTCCGCGGAGCGTCTGGGGGATGCCCAGCGCAGGGTGGACTCGCTCCTGGCCCAGCTCCGCGAGCACGAGGCCGAGAAGCACCAGATGGACGCCGCGGCCTGGCAGCAGGAAAACGACCGGCTGGAGCACGCCGCCGCCGACGCGATGCGGGCCCGGGACGGGGTGCCGAAGGGTCCGGAGGCGGCCGGTGGCAAGAAGGGCGAGTCCGCGGCGGCGCCGGCGCCGAGCGGGTTCTTCGGTCGTCACCCGCAGCTCGTCGGGGCGGCCTGGGGAGCGGGGTTGGTCGTCTTCTTCGGCGCCCTCGGCCTCTGGCTGTCGCAGGACCAGAAGCCGCGCCGTGAGGGCGACACCGCCACCGGCACCGTGGGACGCGGCGGTCCGGCAGAGGCTTCCGCTCCCGGGGACGACCAGGACTTCCAGAGCGCGCTCGCCCGGACCAAGAACAACCCGGGTGGCGACCTCGCGCTGACCGCCGAGGTCATCAAGGAGCTCATCGGCCGGAGCGAGTTCCCCCAGGCGCAGGAGCTGAACGAGCGCGCGCTCGCCGCGGACCCGTTCCGCACCGATCTCCGCATCCACCGCGCCTTCCTCCAGGTGATCCAGGGTCAGCGCGAGGCGGGCATGGCGGAGCTGGCCCGGATCGCCGACCTGTACCCGGACGGGAGCTCCGCGCTCATCTTCCGGGGAATGGTCCACATGCAGGACCAGCAGCCGAAGGAGGCGCTCGAGGACTTCGAGGGCTACCTGGCGGTGACTCCGCCCCAGAGCGTGCCGCCCCCGCTGCGGGCCGGAATTGCCCAGCTCCGCCGGCAGCTGACCGGGGCGCCCTGACCGCCGCCATGGCCCGGGACGGACAGGAAGCGCGCCGCCCACGCGGCATCATCTTCGACCTCGACGGCACGCTCGCCGACTCGCTCGAGGACATCGCCGCGGCGGTGAACCGGACCCTCGCGCGGCACGCCTTCCCGCAGCACCCGGTGTCGGCGTACCGGACGTTCGTCGGCGAGGGCGTGCGCAAGCTGGTCGAGCGCGCGCTCCCGCCGGGCACCGAGGCCCTCCGGGAGTCCTTCCTCGCGGCGTACCAGGCGGACTACGCCGAGCACCTCCTCGACGCGACCCGCCTCTTCCCTGGCATCCCCGAGGTGCTGGACGGGCTGTCGTCCGCCGGCGTGCCGGTGGGAGTGCTGAGCAACAAGCCCGACCTGCCCACCCGGCGGATGGTGGACGCGCTCTGCAGCCGCTGGAAGTTCGGCGCGGTCGTCGGCGAGCGTCCGGGCGTTCCTCGCAAGCCGGACCCGGCCGCGGCGCTCGCCCTGGCCGATGCGCTCGGCGCCCCACCGGAGGCGGTGGCCTTCGTCGGAGACACGGGCGTGGACATGCTCACCGCGCGGGCAGCCTCGATGCGCCCGGTCGGCGTGCTCTGGGGCTTCCGGCCGAAGGAGGTGCTCGCTTCCGGCGTCGACGCCGCAGCCACCGGAGGCGAGCTCGCCCATCTGCTCGGCGTCGACGGAGCGTAGCCCTCGGCGCAGCCGGCAATTACTCCACGCACATGCACGGAGTCGCCCTGACGTCGCTGTGGGTCGCCGCCTGGCGTGCCACGGAGAGCGAGCGCCCGGACGCGCTCTTCCACGACCCGCTCGCTCACCGGCTGGCTGGCACGGAGGGCGTCGCGGTGCTGGAGGCCGCCCGGGCGGTGGCTCCGATCGAGGCGCCGACCATTCCGGTCCGGACACGCTTCTTCGATCGGCGGATCGCTGCCGGCACGCAGGTGGTCCTGCTTGCCGCCGGGATGGATTCCCGGGCCTTCCGGCTCTCCTGGCCGGCGGGGACCCGGCTGTACGAGGTGGACCAGCCGGAGGTCCTCGCCCTGAAGCAGGAGCGCCTCGGCGGTGCCACCCCGGCCTGTGACCGCGTCCCCGTCCCGATCGATCTCGCGGACGACTGGCCCGCCGCGCTCACCGACCACGGCTTCCGTCCGCGGCTTCCCACGGTGTGGCTCGCGGAGGGCCTTCTCCCCTACCTCGACGAGCGCCTCGTCCGGGAGCTGCTCGGACGCGTCGCCGCACTCTCGGCGCCCGGGAGCACGTTCCTCGCGGATGTCATCGGCAAGACGATGCTGGAGCTGCCGCAGCTTCGCCCGATGCTCGACTTCGTCGCGAAGCTCGGCGCACCGTGGAGGTTCGGCACCGACGAGCCCGAGGCGCTGCTCGAGCCGCTCGGCTGGACCGTGACGGCGCACGACCTCGGCACGTTCGCCGCCGAGGTCGGTCGCTGGCCCTGGCCCGTCGTCCCCCGCTCGGTGCCCGGCGTCCCGCGGAGCTTCCTCGTCGAGGCGACGCGCCGACCGGACGCCGAGCGCTGACTCAGGCCTGCTTCGTGCCGCGGATGGCCCATGCCCGAGCATTCAGGGCGATCGAGCCGTCCGCGCCGGGAAGCAGCCGCTTGCGCAGCACTTCGCGGATGGCGTCCTGGCGCTCGGCAGAAAGAGACGCGAGGTACGCCGGTGCCGGTCCCTGCCCGCCGAGGAACGGGGTCCAGTAGTCGTCGAAATCGGCGAACACGGTGGGGACGTCGATGGGCCGGGCGAGGACGTCCGCCAGTCCGGCACCGGCGAAGAGCGCCTCCAGGGGCTCGGGCGAGCAGATCTCCCGGAAGCGCGTCGACTCGTCGCTTGTGGCGGCCGACGAATCGACCTCCGTCGCCGCCTCCCAGAAGCGGGCCACCAGCTCCATCCCACCGGACATGTCCCAGACGTAGAGGGCGACCGTCCCGCCCGGCCTCGCGGCGCGCGTCATCTCCGCCACCATCCGTCCGGGCTCTGGCACGAAGTTCAGGACCAGGCCCGAGACCGCGGCGTCGAAGTCCACCGAGCCGACGGGCAGCGCCAGCGCATCTCCCTGGAGGAACTGCACCTCGGCGGTGCCGAAGCCCCGGGAACGCGCGTGCTGCACGAAGCCGGCGGAGGGATCCACGCCCACCACCGAGCGCGCCTCGCCGATCTCGACCACGAGCTCGGTCAGCGCCCCGGTCCCGCAGCCGACGTCGAGCCACCTCCGCCGGGCGGGCACGTCCAGCCAGCGCACGAACTCCCGTCCCACCGGGCGACTCCAGCGGCCGATGTATGCCTCGTACGCCGGGCCGACCGCGAACACGTCCCGTTCATTCACGCAGGAGTCCCCCAAAGGTCTTGGCCGCCACCAAGACCAACGTTAGCAGGCGCTCGAGTACAGAATAGTCGGTGGCGGCAAGGCGGCTGCGACACAGTCGTCAGGGCACCCGCTACCAAGATCCACGGGCAATCGCCGCCGCCAGCCAGGATCCACGCGAGCAGGCGTCATCACCGCCGCCGAGTCCCTCAGCCCTCGGCTGCGCGGGGATGACGCGTCCGGTCCCGACTCAAGGCCCGCAGCGCCGCCCGGGCCACGTGCGCCACGTGCGCCGGGCCGAGGTCCTGGTGACAGGGGAGCTCCAGCACGTGCTCCCGGAGGCGCGCAGCCTCGGGGAACTCCTGCCCGTCGCAGCGCCGATGGAAGCTGCGCCAGCCCTCGTTGGCCTCGACGTTCTCGGCGCGGAGCCGGGCGAGGACCTCGTCCCGGTCCGGGACCCAGAGGGGATAGTAGAGCGGACACACCCCGGGGGGCAGCTCGCTCACCAGCGGCGGAGCGATGGCTCGCAACGCCCCGAGGAGGTGGAAGAAGTTTCGCCTCCGCCGCTCCACCACCCTCGCCAGCGCGTGGGCCCGGGCGATCCGCTCCACCAGCGGCGACGTGCCGAGCCCGAGCTGCTCGCGCCGCACCCGCCGGTCGCCATCGTCGTCGCGCCGGCCGGTGCGGAAGCGGCGCGAGACCCACTGGCCCAGCCGCCGGAGCGCATTCCCCTGGTTCGGGAGGCGGAACTCGGCGCGGAGGAGCATCCGCTCGAAGAGCCCGCGGAGGGTCGGGGCCCGCGCCGGCCTCGGAAGCGGCGGGAGCTGGTACCCGCGCTGGCCATTGAACACCAGCGCGCCTCCGTGCGGGACCGGCAAGGTCTTCCGCAGGGAGAAGACCGCCGCGTCGCCGGTGCTTCCGAGCGGGCATTCGCCGTCCACCGAGAGGAGCGCCTGTGCGCAGTCCTCGATGAGCACCAGGCCGTGTCGGTCGGCGAGCGCACGCAGCGCGGCGACCGGACCGGGGAAGCCGGCGAAGTGGGTGAGGACGACCGCCCGGGTGCGTGGCCCGATGCGCCGCTCCAGCTCATCGACCTCCACCGTCCACCGCGTCCCCACCGCGTAGAAGGCCGGCTGGGCGCCCGCGGCGAGCAGCGCATCCACCTCGACGCCCTGGTGGTACGCCGGGACCAGGACCTCGCGGCCCTCGAGGCCGAGCACTCGCGCCGCGAGGAACAGCGCCCCCCGTCCGAGGTGGGTCCAGGCCACCGCGTCCGCCGAGAACGGATGCTCGGTCAGAGGCCGGGCAGCGGCCCGGAGATGCTCCCACCCGAGCGTGGGTTCCGCGGGAACGTACGGCCTGGACCTCGGCATCGAGAGAGGACGTGTGCACTCGGCGGCCGTCCGTCCACCCTCGCCCTCCGGGCTCTGTCGGCGTCAGCTCTGACCGGCGACCGCGGCGAGCAGGGCCGTCCCGAGCTTCCGGGCATCGTGCCGCAGCCGGCGCCCGGACCTGAGCAGATCCGCCTCGACCGGAACGACGCCCAGTGCACGGATGCGCTCGAGGTCGGTGCTCACCGGCTCGGCGCCGGTCCGCGCGTACCGGCGCACGCAGGTTGCATCGAGCGGCTCGGAGTTGAGCAGCGCAACGTCCACCACCGGACCGGCGTGCTCCAGCACGGCCCTGACGTGGTCCACCGCGCCCATGCCCGCGGTCTCGCCGGGCTCGGTCATGAGGTTCGCCACCAGCACGCGCCGGGCACGGGTGGTCCGCAGCGCCTCGGCCACGCCGTCCACCAGGAGGTTGGGCAGCACACTCGAGTACAGCGAGCCCGGACCCAGGGTGACGAGGTCCGCCGAGGCGATGGCCTCGAGGACGCCGTCGGTCGGCGCGGGGCACGATGGATGGAGGAACACCCGGCGAACGCGCGTCCCCGCGCGGACGAGGTGCCGCTCGCCCACCACCCGCCGCCCGTCTTCCAGCTCGGCCACGAGCTGGACCGCGTCCACCGTCGAGGGCAGGACCGTGCCGCGCGCGTCGAGCAGCCGGGAAGCCGAGCGGATCGCCTGGAGGAAGTCGCCGTGCATCTCGGTGAGCGCGGCGAGGACCAGGTTGCCCAGGGCGTGTCCGGCCAGCGAGCCCCGGCCGCCGAAGCGGTGCTGCAGCACCTCCGCCAGCGGTCCTCCGGCGCCGGCGAGCGCCACCAGACAGTTTCGCACGTCGCCGGGCGGCAGAAGCCCGCGCGTGCGCCGCAGCCGCCCCGAGCTCCCGCCGTCGTCGCTCATCGCGACCACGGCGGTGAGGTCCAGCCGTCGGCGCCCCTTCCGGGGGCGCACGTCGCGGGCGAGGGCGCGCAGCACGACGGGAAGCCCCGTTCCACCTCCGAGCGCCACCACGCGCAGGGGGCGCTGCGGCTGGGTCCGGATCCGGGGGGCGATGCGGGTGACGGATGCGAGGTCGGTGGACACCGGCTCGGGCAACGTCATCGGGCACCTCGAGCGAGCAGGACGTGCCGCACGGTGTGGAAGATGATGGCGAGATCCAGGAACAGCGTGCCGTTCTTCACGTAGTACAGGTCGAACTCCAGCTTGTTCCGGCCGTCCTCCACCGACGCTCCGTAGGGGTAGCGGATCTGCGCCCAGCCGGTGATGCCCGGCTTCACGCCCTCGCGCAGCGAGTAGTAGGGGACGTCTCGCGAGATGATGTCGATGAATACCTGCCGCTCGGGCCGCGGCCCGACGAAGCTCATGTCCCCGCGGAGGACGTTGAGCACCTGGGGAATCTCGTCCATCCGGGTCTTGCGGATGAAGCGCCCGATCCGGGTGACCCGGTCGTCGTTGGCGCTGGCCCAGACTGCGCCGTTCTTCTCCGCGTCGAGGCGCATGCTCCGGAACTTCCAGAGCGCGTACTCCCTGCCGTTCTGCCCCACCCGGTCCTGCCGGTAGAACGCGGGGCCCCGGGAGTCGAGGCGGATCAGCACCACCAGCACCGCCATCAGCGGCGCCGCGAGCACCAGCAGAGCGCTCGCCACCACGAGGTCGAAGGCGCGCTTCGAGGCCCGGCGCAGCGGGCCCTGCGTCAGCTCGTCGGCGGTCGCGAACTGGACGCCGTCCAGCACGTGCACCGGGATGCGGCGGAGGATGCGCTCGCAGTACTGCGCGGCCCCGTAGACCCGCACCCCCGAGTAGCGGCAGCGGGCGAGCTCCTCGGCCGTCGCCCGCTCCTGGCCCGGCTCGGTGGCGAGCACCACCGCCTCGGCCCGTGCCCGGCGGACCACGGCGAGCAGCGGATCCTTCCCCGGCCCCAGTCTCCTGGGGTCCACCACCGCCGCCACCTCGGTCGCCTCCTCGGCGATGTCGAGCAGCTCGACCATCCGGCGCGCGCGGGGGCCTTGCCCCACCACCAGCACCCGGCACGGCCGGGCGAGCGCGCTGCCCAGGACTCCGCGCGCGGCGATGACGCCCAGCATCGCGCCGAAGGCACCCCCGAGGACGACGCCCTCGGGAGGGCGGACGTGGAGGAGGGTCAGCAACATCGCCATGGCGAAGGCGGCGATCCCCAGCGCCCGCACCAGCCGAGCGCCTCGCCCCCGGTCCTCCGCCGCGACGCGCAGGTCGTAGAGGTCCAGGAAGTAGAGCGCCGCCTGATACATCGCCACGAAGCCCACCGAGAGCACCGCGAGCAGGCCACCGGTGACGGCGTCGTGGTGCGGGGGGCTCGCTCCGCTGTCGGTGGAGAGCGCGTGCGCCAGCATCACCGATCCGGTGGCGCACGCCGCGGCGATGGCTGCGCTCTCCGCGACGAAGAGCAGCGTCTTTCGCCCCGACACCCAGTGGTTGAAGACCCGATACATCTCCCCTGCCCGCCCTTCCCGCCTCTCCACCGCCACCGACTCCCCGTCGCCCGGTCCGGCGCGCGGGGACCACCTCTCGCCCTCAGCGCACGTACGACCGCAGGTACGGCGTGCTCGCCAGCGCCGCGCCGTTCAGCACGCATCCCACGACGCTCGCCCCCGTCAGATGCTCCAGCGCCTGGTGGACGTGCTTCCCGGCCGTCGCGTTGGCCCTCACCACCAGCACCACCGCGTCGGAGAGCGTCCCGAGGATGGACGCGTCGGCGAACGGAAGCGCCGGAGGGAGATCCAGGTACACCTCGTCGAACCCCTCCCGCACCGCGCGCAGCAGCTCCTTCATCCGCGGGCTGGCCAGGAGCTGCGTGGGCTCCTCGGGCACCTGCCCGGAGGGGATGACCGCCAGACGGTTGGCCTTGAACCGCCGCACCACCTCGCGCAGCTCGGCGTCGCCGTGCAGCAGGTCGGAGAGCCCTGGTCGTGCGCGGAAGGCGAGCATCTCCGCCACCTGGCCGCCGCGCAGGTCCGCGTCGATGAGCAGGATGCGGCGGTCGGGGTTGGCCCGGGCCGAGGTGAGCGCGAGGTTCACCGCAGTGACCGTCTTCCCCTCCCCCGCGAGCGCGGAGGTGAAGGCCACCAGGCGCATCGGCCGCTGCTCTCGCAGCCGCTCCAGCCGGTAGTACAGCGACCGGTACTGCTCGGCGGCCACCGACCCCGGCGCGGTGAGCGAGACCACCCGGTCGTTGACCGGTGCCTGGCTCACCGAGCTTCCATCGGCGCGGTGGAGGAAGTTCTCCACCCGTCTCTCGTCCGTCGTCTCGTTCTCTGGAATCACGGAGTCCATTTCCTCAGTTCAGGCTGTCCACCGGCTCGCGGGGAGGGCTTCGCAGCGGATTCGCCGGGAGCAGGACCCTGCGCTCGGTCCGCCCGTTCATGGCCGGGACGATGGCGAGCACCGGCAGCGGCAGCTCACCGCGCAGCTGCCGCTCGTCGTGGATGCTCTCGTCGCGGAGCTCCAGCATCACCCCGGAGAGGACGCCTGCGCCGAGCGCCGCCACCAGCACCACCATCAGGCCGCCGAAGCGGTCCGGCTTGGCCGGCACCGCAGGAGGCGCGGCGGGGCTCACCAGGGTGAAGAGGCGCGGCGCGTTCCGTGCCTCGATCTCCTGCGCGATCTCGGCCTCCACCTTCCGGCCGAGGACCGACTGGTACTTGGTCTTCGTGATCTCGTACTCGCGCTCCAGCCCGGCCAGCTCCGCCGCCCAGCGCGGCGTCTGATCGAGGCGGCCCTGGTAGGTCTGCATCTCCTTCTGCAGCCCGTCGATGTCACGCTGGATGCCGGCCACCTCGCGGCCCGCGCGCGAACGCTCGTCCCGCTGCACTCCCAGCTTGGAGTCCGCGTCGTTCACCTTGCTGCGCGCTGCCTTCAGCTCGCGGGTGAGCCGGAGCACCTCGGGGTGATCGTCGGTGTACTGGGTCCTGGCCGCGGCCAGCTGCTGCTCGAGCTGATCCGCCACCACCTGGGCCCGGCCGACCTCGGTGTCGCCGCCGTTGCGCATGAGCACGAGGTCGCTGCGCCGAACCTCGGTGGCCCGGAGCTGCTCGGTGCGCGCCCGGACCTCTCCGGCGAGGCGGTCCAGCTGGCGCATGTTCGCCTCCATCTGCTCCGGCAGCTCGCCGACGTGCGCGACCTTGAAGGCGATGATCTTCTGCTGCCAGTCGTTGACCGAGCCCTGCAGCTGCTTCACCTGGGAGTCGAACACCCGGGTCGCGTCCGCGGCCTGCGCGGCGCGCGTCTCGTTGGTCAGCTGGGCGAAGACGGTAGGCACCAGGTTGGCGATGTCCGCCGCCTGCTTCGGCTCGCCGGCGCTGACCGTCACCTCGAACGCGTTCCAGGTCGGCTTGACGTCGATGGCCTCCCGGAGCTGCTCGATGGCCGCCTCCTTCCCGCGGCGCGCCACGAGCTCCGGAGAGAGCTTGAGCTGGTCGACCACGCGACTCAGCACCGGTCCGCCGAGCATCGCCTGCCGCAGGCTGAGCAGCCGGGGCTCCACGTCGCCCACCGTGCGCTGCACCAGCTGCGCGTCGGTCTGTTGCGGCTCGACCCGCACCACCGAGGTGGCCTTCCACACCCTCGGGCGCGTCATCACGTACGCCGTCCCCAGCACGAGCACCAGCGCCGTGATGGAGAGGACCACCCATGGCCTCCGCCAGAGCGCCCTCGCCACGTCGTCCACGGTCAATCCACGGTCCATCGTCTCTCCGTCAAAACGCATCCACCGTCAGCCGCGCGGCGACGATGTTGCGGGTGAGGCTCGTCTGCGCTGGATCCACGCTTCCCACTTGATCGATCCGGTCGTAGCTGGCCTGGATTGCCACGTACCGGTTGAAGCGCCACTCCGCCCCTGCCCCGAGCCCGTATCCGGCCGCCACTCCCTTCTCCTGGTCCACCTTCAACGGAAACACGCCGATGTTGGGCATCGGGCCGTTCCGAAAGAAGCTGCCGTACCCGAAGAGGCGAAGCTTCTCGAGTACCTGCCAACTCATCGTGAGGCTGGAGTAATCCGCCCACACCGCAGTGCTGAACCCGCTGGCGCCCACGAGGTCGTGGCCGACGGCGAAGACCCACTCGAGCCGCTTGGTGATCTTCTGGCCGACATCGACCTCGAACCGCGGGACGACGCCGTTCTTCGAGGGGTCGAGGTGCTCCCGGTAGAACGCGGCGCCGGCGCTGACCTTGATGTTGGCCGACCGGCTGAGGCGGTACTTCCACACCAGCCCCGGGCTGTTGGCGACGGCGTTGTTGTCGCCGAACTTGAAGAGCTGCAGCCGGTACTCGACGCCCAGGTCGGCGCGGCGGGTGAGCCGGTAGTCGACCTCCATGGAGGGCGAGTTGAGGAAGCCGGGCGGATGGTCCGGCTCCTCCACCTTGGCCCCCTCGAAGCGATAGCCGAGCAGGAAGCTCCAGCGCGGGGCGAATTCCTGTCGCCATCCGAAGGTGGCGACCCCGTAGTAGGTCCGGGCGAGTGTCCTCGCCAGGCCCTGCCGCGGCAGCGAGAGCGGGTCCGAGGTGTCCCAGAACCTCGCCACCGTGTCGATGTGCGCGGTCCGGGAAACCTGGGTGTGGAGCTCGAACGCCGCCCGGTGGTCCAGCTGAACCTCGCCGGAGCTGCTCCGGTAGAGGATGTCCGGCCCGTAGAAGGTCTCGAGCTGCGTCAGCCGCTGATCGAGGCGCAGCCCCACCTGGGGCATGATCTTGGTGAGGAACGCGCCAGGTCCCTCCTGGCTGCCGGTGAGCAGGACGTCGTCGTCGTAGCGCTCCTCGACGGCCAGCCGGAGGATGGGCTCGATGGGTCCGGAACGGTCCGCCGCCCGCGCGGCTTGCATCTGGGCACGCGCCTCCGCCGGGACGAGGGCGAGAACGGCCGCCACCACGCCCTGGAGCGCGACCCACGCGGCCCGCCGGGGCGGGCACGGATGTCTGGAGACGAGGCCCACGGTCGGGCTCCGCTCAGGGTACGACGACGGTGTCGCCGGGCTGGAGCGGGAAGTCGGCGCCCTGCGCGCGCCGGTCGATCAGGTCCGAGTACCGGACCGGGATGTGCGGGCCGTTGTTCCCACGGATCACCATCATCCCGTTGCGATCGGCGAACTCGGTCAGGCCGCCGGCCATTGCCAGCGCCTGGAGCACCGTCACCTGGCCCCGCAGAGGGAAGGCGCCGGGCTTCTGAACCTCTCCGGTGACGTAGACCCGGGAGCTGTTCACCTCGCGCACCATCACCGTCACCCGCGGGGTCTGGATGTACTTCTGCAGACGGTGGGCGATGTCCTGCTCCAGCTCGACTGTGGTGCGTCCCTCGGCCTGGACCTCTCCCACCATCGGAAGGGTGATGAAGCCATCCGGTCGGACCGGCAGCGTCCGCGACAGGTCCGCATCCCTCCACACCGAGACGTCGAGGACGTCCTCCTTGCCGATGCGGTACGGCTCCTCGGCCGTCGCGGCCGGGGCCGCCGCCGTCTGCTCGTGAGCGCAGCCGCCGAGCAGCAGACCCCCGATCAGCAGCCCCCCGATCCACCATCCAGTCCGTGTCGTCTGCACGCCGGCCGGGGAAGCAGCGCTTGTGCCAAGGCGTGGCTGTGCCAACCCCGCGGGAAGTCCGGCGATGTGAACGCCTGCTCCGTGCGTGGCCGTAAGAAGTTCCGCCCGGAGGACGAACGGCAGGTCGGTGCAACGATCGCCCGGTCGCCCTCCGGGAGAGAGACCGCCGACTGTCGAGCGGCTCGACACTCGCCTGGCGCGCCCCGACACGGCGCGCTGCAGACCGCCGGATCGATTCCTAGCTTCCGCGCGCAGTCGGGTCGGCGACGGGAGGCGGCGGGAGCACTATGTGGAAGGCGGCGGCGGCGGCGGTGGTCTCGTTCACGATGGGCGGCGCGGCGATGACGGTGCTGGGGACGCTGCTCGGGGGCTACGCAGAGCCCGCGGCACTCGGTCTCGCCGGCATCGGGCTCATGGCGTCCAGCCAGATCCTCGGTCACCAGCTCTTCGGCGCTCGTCAGGCCGAGGTGGCGCCTGCTCCGGAGTCCAAGGTCAGCGCCTGACGGGGGTGGCGAGTCGACGGAGGAACGCGGTTCCCGGTCCCGGTGGCCCGGCGTAGTCGCGCCCGGTTCCGGAGGGAGGTCCTGCGGACGTGAACGGCTCCCCCGGTGCCGCGCTCCCGGCCCTGCGGTGGATGCCGCGGGACGTCTCCGACGTGGACGACGTGCTCGGCCACGAGTGGCTCCTGACCAACGCGCTCGGCGGGTACGCCTCGGGCACCGTCGCCTGCTGCAACACGCGGCGGTACCACGGTCTCTTCGTGCCGGTGATCGGCGGCCGGGGCCGGGTGGTGATGCTCGGGCGGCTCTCGGAGGAGGCGCGGATCGGAGATGCGCTGTATCGCCTCTCCGGCGCGGAGCATCCCGAGGGGCTGGAGCTGCCCGGGCTGCCGCTGCTGCGTGACTTCCGCCTCGAGGGTCTGCTGCCCAGCTGGGAGTATGCGCTCGGCGAGGCGCGCCTCCGCAGGACCCTGGTCCTGGTGCATGGCGAGAACACTCTCTTCGCCGTGTACCGGCACCTCGGCGGCCCGCCCCTCGAGCTCCGGTTGCGGCCCTACCCCACCTATCGCGCGCACGACGTCGCCCCGGACGGCTCGACCCCACGGCACGTTCCCGTGCAGCTGCTGGACCTCCGGGTCACGCTGCAGCCCGCGCCCGAGGCGCCTCCGCTCCGGATGTCGATGCACGGCGACGGCGAGCGGGCCTTCGTCGGTCTTCCGGCGCGGAGCCATCCGCTGGTCTACCGCCTGGAGCGCGCGCGCGGATACCCGCACCAGGACGAGCTCGCGAGCCCGGGGTACTTCGCATGCACGCTCGAGCCCGGGGCGACGGTGGCGCTCGGCGCGACCATCGAGGGCTGGGACCGCCTGGAGCGCGACCCCCACCAGGTCATCCTGCTGGAGCAGCAGCGAGAGCAGAGGCTGCTGGAGCGCGCCGAGGCCCTCGCACGCGAGGCCACCGCCGCCCGGCTCGTGCTCGCCGCAGACCAGTTCATCATCGCCCCCGCGAACCGGCCGGCCGACGAGGCCTGGGCCCGTGCGATCGGTCAGGACGTTCGGAGCGTCGTCGCCGGCTACCCCTGGTTCACCGACTGGGGACGGGACACGATGATCTCCCTGGAGGGCCTCACGCTCTGCACCGCCCGCGCACGCGAGGCGGCGGCCATCCTCCGCACCTTCCGCCACTACGTGAAGGACGGGCTCGTTCCCAACTACTTCCCCGAGGGCGAGGACGCGGGCGTCTACCACACCGCCGACGCGACCCTCTGGTTCTTCCACGCGCTGCAGCGGTACCTCGAGCACACCGCCGACGCCGGCCTGCTCCGGGAGCTCTGGCCGACGCTGGTGGACATCGTCCAGCACCACGTCGCCGGGACGCGCTTCCACATCCACGTCGACCCCATGGACGGGCTCCTCTCGCAGGGTGCCGAGGGCTTCCAGCTCACGTGGATGGACGCGAAGGTCGATGGGTGGGTGGTGACGCCCCGGCGAGGGAAGGCGGTGGAGATCAACGCCCTGTGGTTCAACGCGGTGTCGCTCATGGCGGACTGGGCCGCCGAGCTCGACCAGGACGCGGCGCCGTACCTCGCCGCCGCCGACCGCGCGCGGACGTCGTTCAACCACCGCTTCTGGAATCCAGGGACCGGGTGTCTCCTGGACGTGGTGGACGGACCGGGCGGCGACGACGCCAGGATTCGCCCCAACCAGATATTCGCCATCAGCCTCACCCACCCGGTGCTGGACCGGAGCCGATGGGAGCCGGTGCTGCGCGTCGTGCAGGAGTTGCTCTCCACCCCGGTGGGCCTGCGCACGCTGTCCCCGCGCGATCCGGACTTCAAGCCGACGTACGACGGCGACCTCCGCGCGCGCGACGCTGCCTACCATCAGGGCACGGTGTGGCCCTGGCTCCTCGGCCATTACGTCGATGCGTGGCTGAAGCTGCGGCCGGACCGGGTGCTCGCCCGCGAGATGGTGCTCGGCCTCGAGGCCAGCCTGCGCACCGGGTGTCTCGGGCAGATCGGCGAGATCTTCGACGCGACCTCACCCTTCCACCCGCGAGGCTGCTTCGCCCAGGCCTGGAGCGTGGCCGAGACGCTTCGGGTGTGGCTCGCGACGCGCTAGGCCTGCCGACGGCGATCCGGACGCATGGACGCCAGGCGGGAGGGTTCCGCACCGGCGCCCTGGTCAGCACATTGAGCCCGTTCAACTCGATCCAGGAGGAAGGATTCATGACACTCACGCATCGGCTCGCGCTGGCCGGGATGTTCGCCGCCGCCGCCGCGTTCGCGCAGACGAGCACCCCGAGCACGGGCTCGTCGACGTACGACCCCACCCGTGCCGGAAAGACGACCAGCTCCCCGCCCGGCACCGCGGCCGAGACGGGCAAGAGCGCCGCCAGGAGCGAGGTCAAGATGAGCCCGTCCGGCGTCCTCTCGCTGATCCACCAGGTGAATCAGGACGAGATCAAGCTGGGGAAGAGCGCCCAGGCCAAGGCCCAGAACGACAAGGTCAAGGACTACGCCAAGGACATGGTCGATGACCACACCGCCCTCGACAAGAAGCTCACCGACTTCGTGCAGAAGGAGGGCAAGGGCAAGCTGACCCTCTCCTCGAGCCAGATCCCGGCCAGCAAGCTGAAGGAGATGAAGCACTCGACCTCGCACGCCGTCCACACGCTGAGCTCCGCCACCGGGGCAGCCTTCGACCGCGAGTACGTCTCGGCCATGCTCAAGGGCCACGACGCGGTGCTCTCGGACCTCGACGCCGCGCTGCCCTCGCTGGAGTCGAAGGCCAAGCTCCACGACTTCGTCTCGGACGCGCGCGACAAGGTCAAGGACCATCGCGACCACGCCAGGGACCTCCTGAAGGACCTCGAGGGCACCACGGCCACCGGCGGTAGCGGGATGCAGGGGAGCGGCGCGACGGGTGCCCACGACACGACGCCGCAATCGGTGGGTGGCGGCGCGCCCGGAGCGACCACCGGAACTCGCGCCACCGGCACGACCTCGACGACTCCTCCGGACCCCGGGACCACGACGTCCGCTCCCAGCACCACCGGCAGCGGCGGCCGCTAGTCGCCGGCAGAAGCCTGCAGCCCCCGGAGCACGCCGAGCGCCTTCCGGGGGCTTCCTTCGTGCGGGCGGCGCGCTAGGCTGCCGAGCCTTCCGTGGCTGCCCACTGGCTGATCAAGAGCGAACCGTCCGCCTACGCCTTCGCCCGCCTCCAGGCCGACGGCCGGACCGAGTGGACCGGGGTCCGCAACTTCGAGGCGCGCAACAACCTGCGCGCGATGGCCGAGGGTGACCTCTGCCTGTACTACCACTCGACCGAGGAGAAGGCCGTGGTCGGCATCGCGCGCGTCTCGCGGTCGGCGCGGCCGGACCCGACGGCGCCCGGCGAGGACTGGGCCTCGGTGGAGGTCGAGCCGGTCGAGCCGCTCGCCACACCGGTGACGCTCGAGCGCATCCGGGCCGATCCCACGCTGAAGGACTTTCCCCTCGTGACCCGCGGCCGCCTCAGCGTCGCGGCGGTCACCCCGGCACAGTACGCGCGGGTCCTCGCCCTCTCGCGCCAGCGCGGAGCGACCCGGACCGCGGCACCCAAGCGCCCTGCGCCCCACCGCCTGGCATCCCGCCGCCCCGCCGCGCGACGGCCCCGCGCTCGCTGAGCAACACCGGCCTCGAGAACGGACGAACCGGGTCGTCGCTGCGCGCGAGCGCCGGATCCGCCGAGGAGCGCGGTCTCGCGAGCACGGGAGGCAAGCGGCCCCGACACGGCCGAGGCCGCGGCTCACGCGCTCAGCTGAGCACCGGCGTCTGCACCACGTCGGGCGGGGCGACTGCCCGGAACGCGGCGGCGATCAGGCCCCGCGCGTTCCCCTGGACGTCCGGAAAGGCCGCGCACCCGATGGACACCGCGGTGCGGACCACCCGGCCGTCCACCTGGAAGCGGGCACGCTCGAAGCGGTCCGTCAGCCGCGAGCGCAGCCAGGGCAGGCCCTCGTGCGGGGTCGACGGCAGGAGCACCGCGAACCGGTCGTCGGCCACCCGGGCCACCGCGTCCGCCTCGCGGCAGGACTGGAGCAGGACCGCGCTCGCGTAGAGCACCAGGCGGTCCGCCATTCCCCGGCCGAAGTTTCGCCTCAGGTGCCGGAAGCCCTGCAGCTCGATCCCCAGCACCGCGAACCCGCCGCCGTGACGCTCGCAGCGCAGCAACTCCTGTTGAACGAAGGCGGTCATCGCTCGCCGCGTCCAGGTCTCGGTGAGCCGGTCGCGGAGACCGGCCACCTCGTCGTCCGCCGGACGCGCGGTGCGCCGCACTGCCTCGCGGAACCGGAGCAGCCCGCGCACCCGGGCCACGAGCTCGCGCGTCTCGAGTGGCTTGGAGAGCGCGTCGACCCCGTGACCCCGCTCGAGGACGTGCAGCCGCAGCTCCGGGTCCGGCGCGTCGAGCAGGTAGACGAACGGCACCGCGTCCTTCGACAGCTTCTGGAGTCGCCGGGCGACCGCCACCGACGAGAAGCCGGGAGCATGCGTCGTCATCAGGACGACGTGAGGCCGGAAGAGCGTCCACAGCGGAAGCGCCGCCTCGGCGCTCCCCAGCGCGACGACCTGGAGGCCGGCCTCCCGGAGCGCCTCGACCACCTGGGTTCGGGACGCCTCGGATTCGTCCACCACCAATACCCGGGGCGTGTGTGGGTCGTGCTGGGGCACGGTCGTTTTTCCAGGGACGCCTCGGCCGGCATCCGTCAGAAGTTCAGGCTCCGGCTCCCCTGCAGGGGGCGCTGGGGGGGGTCCTAGGCAACGCTCGTGCCACGCAACCGTGACTCGAGTGCCGCCGGGTCCACCCGGAGCCTCGCGATCTCCTCGCCGTCCACCGTGACCACCGGCACCGCGTGTCGGTAGCGCTCCCAGGTGTCGGGGCGGTCCCGGATGTCCACGACCTCCAGGACGAAATCGACCCGGGTCCGGATTTCCTCGAGCGCCCGCTGGGCCTGTGCACACAGGGAACAGCGGGGTTTCGTGTAGATCCGGACCGTCACGCCTGTGACACTAGCGCTCATGCGCGGCCTTCTGGGCGACCTGGCGACGATGCCCCTGCGAGATCTGGTGGCCTACCTGGGCAACCGGAAGGCGACGGGAACGCTGCTGGTCGAGGGGCCCAACGAGCGCCACCACGTCGTGATCAGCGAGGGCGCCGTCATCCAGGCCGGGAGCAACGCGCCCCGGGAGTACCTCGCCCAGTTCCTGATGAACATGGGGATGATCACGGAGGACGAGTACACCGAGGCCTTCCAGCAGCAGCTGGCCACCAAGGTGGCGCTGGGGAAGATCCTCGTCGACTCGGGAAAGGTCCCCGAGGACGCGATCCGCAACGCACTCTCGCTCAAGTTCCGCGAGGCGCTGCTGGGCTGCTTCGACTGGACCGAAGGCCGCTTCACCTTCACCCCGGGCGACACCCCCACCACGGTGCCGGGGCTGGACGTGAGCGTGAGCCTGCTCGACGTCCACCGCGAGGCCGACCTCCGCCAGACCGCGTGGCGTGCGATCCGGGAGGTGTTCCCGACCGGCCGGGTCCGGCTTCGCCTGGATCGCGAGCAGCTCGCCGCGCCGCCCGAGCCCGGAAGCCTGGACGATCGGCTGTACACGCTCATCGACGACGGAGCGACCATCGACGACCTGGTGCTCGGGCTCCACTCCACCGACTTCTTCCTCTACCAGCGCCTCTTCGCCCTGCACCGGCTGGGAGCCATCTCGGTGATCCCCACCGAGTCTCCGACGGTGCCCACCGAGGTGCCGGAGGTGCTGGGCAGCGAGCAGGGGCCGGAGGAGATCCTCCGCGCGGCCGAGGCCTTCTACGCCTCGGGGAACGTGGCCGACGCCGCCGCGCTCGCCCGCCGCGCCTACGAGGTCTCGCCCTCGGCCCAGACCGCGAACTTCCTCCGCCAGGCCGAGGCCGCGCTCTCCGACCAGCTCAAGGCCGAGCTGGTGCACGGCGGGAAGGTGCCGCGCCTCAAGGTCTCCACCGGCCTGGTGCGGCAGATGCCGCTGAGCGCCCCCGAGCGCTATCTCCTGTCGCGCATCGACGGGCTGCGGACGGTCGAGGCCATCGTCCAGGTCTCGCCCATCCACGAGCTCGACGCGCTCCGCTGCTTCAAGGGCTTCGTCGAGCAGGGGCTGATCGAGCTTCGCTGACCGAGGCGAGCCGGCTCGAGCCGCCCACCGCCTCCAGCCCCAGCCGCATCGCCTCGCGGGCCAGCCACGGAGCCCGGATCCGCCACCGCGGCTCGTTCACCACCACCGCCGCCACCGCCACCCGGGGCGATTCCCGCGGCGCGAAGCCCACGAACCACGAGTAGTCCCGGAAGGGGTTCCGGTCCGCCAGCGAGCCGGTCTTCCCCACCGCGCCCCGGAGCTCGCGGAGCCGGAAGAACCGGCGCGCCGTCCCGTGGGTCACGGTCTCCTCCATCATGGCGGTGAGGGCGCTGGCCCGCTCCTCGCTCAGCACCCGCTCCGGGTCCGGCGCGGTCGCGAGGTCGCGCTCGAACAGGATGGGCGAACGCCACAGGCCGCCATTGGCGGCGACCGAGGCAATCAGGGCGCCATGCAGCGGGGAGAGGTACACGTCCCCGAACCCCGCTCCGGTCCGGGCGAGCTCCAGCGGCTCGTCCGGCACCGCTGCCAGGGACGGCTCGGTGGGGATGGCGAAGGGAATGGGCCGGTTGAACCGGAAGAGGTCGGCGGCGGCGCGGAGCTTGTCCGCGTCGAGGTAGCGGTGGGTCAGCTTGGCGAAGACCACGTTCGCGCTCCGGCCCAGCGCCTCGGAGAGGCTCACGCACTCGTGATCTCGGGTCGAGTCGGCCAGGAGCGACTCGCTCACCCGCCGCTTCCCGCCGTGGTAGCAGGACTCGTCGTCGGGGCGGACGCCCTCGTCGAGCAGCGCGCTCGCGGTCACGAGCTTGAAGACGCTGGCCGCGGGGAAGACCGCCTTGACCGGGAGTCCGCGGAGCCCAGGGGCCGCCTCGCTGTGCTCCACCATCGCCAACACCCGTCCGGTGGAGGGCTCGAGCACCACCACCGCCGCCCAGGGCGTCTGGTAGTCGGCGAGCGTCCGGCGGAGGCTCTCCTGGATCGAGGGAACGAGGGTGAGCGCCGCCTCGCCCTCGGGGCCGCTCACCACGTACCGGGCGCCCTCGCGGTGCGCGCGCGCCAGGAGGTCCTCGGAGGGGCTGAGCGGGCGCACCGAGGCGAGGGGCGGAGTCTTCACCCGGCTGGGCACGGAGAGCGGCGCGGCCGCGACGGGAGCGGGCTCGGGGAGCTCGTCCGGTACCGGGACGACGGCTCCGGGGAGCGTGGTGGGATCGAGCGCCTCGTCCTCGGGGGTGAAGCCGGTGAGCAGCACGGCGAGGAACGCGACGGGGAGCGCAGCGCGCATGTCCCGCCATGGTACGACGGGAACTCGGAGGCGGTGAAGACTTCGGCCGGTCTCCTCTGGTAGGCCCTGAGCCCACGTTGAGCCCCCTCCTCGAGACGCTGACGGTGACCCGGACCGAGCTGCTCCGGATCCTCCGGAACGCCCGGGTGCTGGTGCTCCTCCTCCTCTTCGGCACCTGCACCGCGCTCATCGGCCTGGTGGTGGGTCTCCTCACCCGGAGCCTTGACACGCAGGGACCCGAGGCCGCCGCGGCAGCCTCCGCCGGGATCCTCGGGTTCCTGGTGGGCGAGGACGGCGCGGCCCTGCATCACCTCTCGGAGCTCCCGCTGCTGGTGCCGCTCGTGTTCCGCGCCACCCTCATCTTCCTCCCGCTCTTCATCGCGCTGCTCGGCTACGACCAGCTCAGCGGGGAGGTGTCGACCGGCAGCGTTCGCTACCTCGCGGTGCGCTCGCGGCGGGGGAGCATCCTGATCGGGAAGTTCCTGGCCCAGGCGCTGGTCATGGGAGTGCTGCTGGCGCTGGTGCTGCTCGGCCTCTTCGTCGCGGGCGCGGGGCTCCGGCCCGGGCTCGACCTCGTCGGCTACGCCGCGGCGGCGGGACGGTTCTGGATCGGCGGGGTCGCCTTCGCCTTCGGGTACCTCGCGCTCACCGCGCTGTCCTCGGCGGCGACCTCGGGTCCGGGGAGCAGCCTGCTCCTGAACGTGGGTGCGCTGTTCGGCTTCTGGCTGCTCGATGCCATCGGCGGGCGAGCGGCGCTGCTCCACCGGATGGGCGGGGCGGCCTCCTGGACGGAGGCCATTCGCTGGCTGTCGCCGTCGGCGTACGCCTCGGGCGTGCTCGGCTCGTCCTCGGCCCTGCTGACCTCGGCGGCGGCGTACGCGACGTTCGGCGCCCTCTTCCTCGCAGCGGCCTGGCTGGTGTTCCGGGCCCGCGACCTGTGAGGACCGTGGACGCCGCGCTCAGCTTCGACGGGGTGACGAGGCGCTACGGAAGCACGGTGGCGCTCGACCGGGTGAGCTTTCAGGTGCGTCCGGGGAGCTGCCACGGCCTGGTGGGCCCGAACGGCGCCGGCAAGACGACGACCTTCGCGCTCGCCGCCGGGTTCCTGCGCGCCGGCACCGGGACCATCCGCGTGCTGGGGAGGGAACCGCGCGACAGGGGGCCGCACCGTCCCCGCATCGGGGTGCTGCCGCAGGACGCGGCGCTCCCCGCCTATCTCGACGTGGGCACGCTGCTCACCACCTGGGCGCGCCTCTCCGGGGACCCGCGGCCCGAGGCCGCCGCGCGGGTGGCGCTCGAGCGGGTGCAGCTGCCCGAGGCGTGGGACGCGTCGCCCCGGGCGCTGTCGCACGGCGTGGCCAAGCGGGTCGCGCTCGCCCAGGCTCTGCTCGGCGAGCCCGCGCTGCTCCTGCTGGACGAGCCGACCGCCGGGCTGGATCCGCGCGCAGCCGCCGAGGTGCGCACGCTCCTCGCGGGTCTCCGGGGGCAGCGAACGGTCATCATCAGCAGCCACAACCTCGCGGAGCTGGAGCGGCTCTGTGACGCCGTCACGGTGCTCGACCACGGGAAGGTGGTGCAGGACGGGACCCTGGCGGAGGTCACCCGCCGCGGAGCGGAGTTCTCGGTGCAGATCACCCGGGGGGACGTCCCGCTCCCGGAGCTGCGCACGCTGCCGGGCGTCGCCCGGATGGAGCTCTCGCCTGCCGGCCAGCTCGCGGTGGGTCTCGCGCCGGATGCCCCTCCGGCCGATGACGTCATCGCCGCCGTGCTGGAGGCGCTGCTCGCCCGGGGGGTGAGGATCAGCGGCCTCACCCAGGGGAGCTCGCTCGAGCAGCGGGTGCTGGACGTGACGTCGGGGCCTGGTCCTCAGTCCGGATAGAACAGCGGCTCGCGCTCGGCGACGAAGCGGTGCAGCGCCTGCGCCGCGTCCATGCCCAGCTCGACGAACCGCACGCCCACGCCCGGGAACACGTCCGGGACCCGGTCGTCGATCTCCCGGGTCCAGCGAACCTCGCCCTTCACCGTGATGCGGGTGTTGCCCGGCAGGGTGAAGGTCAGGTCCACCGGCGTCCCGACCGGGAGGAGATTGACGGTCGCCACGAAGACGCCGCCCTCGCTGAGGTTGGTGCTGAAGCCCGTGAAGACGTTCGAGTCGCTCGACATGTCCACCTGGGTCTGCATCGGAATCCGGGAGCTGCCGCGGCCGGGAGCGGCGGCGATGGGCGCGGACATCTTCCCCAGCGGCTGGCCAGGGGCCCGCGTCTTCGGAGCGGATGGCGCTGCTGGAGCAGCCGCGCGTCGCTCCGCGACCGCCTGGGCCTCACGACGGGCGCGGGCCTGCTCCGCCTCCTTCCGCTCCGCCTCGGCACGGCGGGCCTGCTCGGCTCGGGCCGCCTCGGCGACCGCCTCCACTCGCTGGAGCTCGGCGGCGTCGCGGGACAGCCCTTCCCGGTGCTCCTCGAGCGCGGCGAAGCTGGCCTGGATCATCATCCGGGCCGCAGGGCCAGACACGTTCGGACAGGCGAGCCGGTGCATCTGGAGTCTCGCCAGGAGCCACTCCGCCTCCGGAAGGCCGGCCTCGTGCAGCCGGGCCGCGCGTTCGCTCAGCGCGTGGACCTCATCGTTGAGCAGTCCGATCGATTGAGTGAGCGCATCGGCCTCGGCGGCCACGTCGGAGCCGGACACCGGATCGACACCGGGAACGGCTGAGTTGCGAAGTCTCATGCCCGCGGGTCACTTCAAGCCCGGTGCCAGGCCGCCCCCGCCGTCATCCCGCGGTGTTGGACTCTCGGCCCCCCGGGGTCCCCGGAACCCAATCCCGTCCCCGAGAGGTGAGCTGGACCCGGATGCTCCACCCACCTGGCCCCCGGTCCGCAGACAGCACACGGTGGCCGAACCGCGTGCACCAGGCGTCCACGTCCGGGCCGATCGCCGGGTCCGAGCCGGTCAGATCGACCAGGTCCCCTGCGTCCAGCCCGCGAGCGCACTCGGCGAGCCGCACGATGGGCAGCGGACAGGGCAACGCCCCGACCCGAAGCTGGACGACCCGGGCCATGCCGGAGTATCCCTACCACGCCCGCCTCAGCCCTCGTCAGAGAGGCGGTCGACCCACCATGAAAGTCAGCGCGCTTCTCACCCTGTTGGCCGGGCTCATCCTTGGCTTCTTCATTGGCCAGGCGACCCGCACCACCGCCCCCTCCTCCCCCACCGTCGCCCAGCGACCGGGGGCGACTCCACCCAGCCGCCAGCGCCCGCCCCCGGACGCGACGGTCTACCGGCTCCCGGTGGAGGACTCCCCCGCCCGCGGGCCGGCCGACGCGCTGGTGACCCTGGTGGAGTTCAGCGACTACCAGTGCCCGTACTGCCGCCAGGCGCACGCCACGGTCTCCCAGGTGGAGAAGAAGTACGCGGGCAAGATCCGGCTGGTGATGAAGCAGTTCCCGCTGACCTCGATGCATCCGCAGGCGATGCCCGCCGCGCGGGCCGCGGTCGCCGCCGGCATGCAGGGACGGTACTGGGAGATGCACGACCGGCTGTTCGCGAGCCCTCAGCTCGACCCGGACACCCTGGAGCGCTACGCGAAGGAGATCGGCCTCGACGTCGACCGCTGGAAACGCGACCAGGCCGACCCGAAGGTCGCGGCCATCATCCAGCGAGACATGGACCTCGCGACGAACGTCAACGTCAGCGGGACCCCGGCCTTCTTCGTGAACGGCCGGCGGCTCCCCGGTGGCGCCGCCCCGGTCGAGGCGTTCAGCAGCCTTGTCGACGAGGAGCTGGCCAAGGCCGAGGCCCTGGTGCGCGGGGGCGTCCCGGCGTCGCAGGTGTACGCCAAGATCCAGGAGAAGTCGGTCGCCTCGGCGGTTCCGGCGCCGGTGGTCAAGAAGGTCGACGCCCCGGCCGACTCGCCGTCCTTCGGCCCGACGATGGCGAAGGTCACCATCGTGGAGTGGAGCGACTTCCAGTGCCCCTACTGCGCCAGGGCCGCTCCGCTGGTCGAGCAGATCCGCAAGGCGTACCCGAAGGACGTTCGCTTCGTGTTCCGCCACTTCCCGCTGCCGATGCACCCCGACGCCCCCCTCGCCGCCCGGGCGGGAGTCGCCGCGCAGGCGCAGGGCAAGTTCTGGCAGATGCACGACTGGATGTATGCCCACCAGCGCGAGCTCGACCGGGCCTCGCTGGAGAAGGCCGCCGCGTCCTTCGGGATGGACCTGGCCAAGTTCCGCGCGGCGCTGGACAACGCGGCGACCGAGGCTCGCGTCCAGGCCGACGCGCAGGCCGCGCAGAGCGTCCAGGTCTCGGCGACCCCGACCTTCTTCGTGAACGGCCGCGAGCACGTGGGCGGGTGGCAGACCTTCGACTCGCTGAAGACCGAGATCGACAAGGAGATCGCCCGCGCGGACAAGCTGCTGTCCTCGGGCGTGAAGCCGGCCGACCTGTACGGTCGCCTGGTGGCGGACTCGGCCGGTCCCTCCGGCGCGCGGAACTGAGCCGCCCCCGCGGCAGATCTCACCGGAGCTGATCCACCAGCTCCGGCAGCTCCATCAGGCCGTCGATGATTCCATCCGCGCGGCCGGCCTCGGCGCTCCGCGCGTGAAGCATCCCCCACGGCCCCCGACGGACGAGGACGGCCCTCAGCCCCGAGCGCAGCGCCGGCAGCACGTCGTTGTCCAGGCGATCGCCGACGTAGAGCACCTCCCCGGCCGGGCGCCCGGCCTCCGCCACCAGACGCGCGAAGAACTCCGGCGACGGCTTCTCCACGCCCCACCGCTCGCTCGAGCCCACGACGTCGAGTGGGATCCCCGCTGACACCAGCGCGCTCTCCAGCGCCAGGGGCTGGTTCCCCGCGGCTCCCAGGAACAGGCCGCGGGAGCGCAGCGCCGAGAGACACGGAAGAACGTCCGGGTAGAGGTCCCCGGGCGTCAGCGGCTCGACCGAGCGCATCCGATCCGTCGCCCGGGCGAGGCGGTTCGCTCCGAAGTGGTCGAACACCTGCCGGTGGTGCTCCTGCCTGGCGATGGTCGCGCCCAGCAGCCCGAAGAGCGTGAGCCGGGGCACTTCGAGCGCGTCCGCCCAGGCACCCCACATCCGGGTCTCGTCGACGAGCGTCTCTCCGACGTCGAAGAAGACGGACCGGATCGGCACCGGCGTTCCCTCCGTCACCCCACGGCGATCGCGTCGATCTCCACCCGTGCGCCCTTCGGCAGCGCGGCGACCTGGACCGTCGCCCGCGCCGGTGGGGCGGTGCGGAAGGCCTGTCCATAGACCTTGTTGACCACCGCGAAGTCCCCGAGGTCGACGAGGAAGATGGTGCAGCGGACGACGTGATCGAAGCTCACGCCGGCGGCGGTGAGCACCGCGCCGAGGTTCTTCATCACCTGAGCGGTCTGGGCGCTCACGTCACCGGGGACCAGCTCCCCGGTCACCGGGTCGAGCGGGATCTGGCCGGAGAGGAACACCATCCGCGAGGCCGGAACGGCGATCGCCTGCGAGTAGGGGCCGATGGCCTTCGGAGCCTGCAGGGACTCGATGACGGATCGGTGCATGCCCCGCCTGCTACTCCGAGCGCCGGGGCCCGGCAACTCCGCCTGCGCGCGCTCGCTCGTCGCCGCGGCTCGCGACGAGGGAGGAGCCGCGGCCAATACGGGGACGGACCCCCCGGGTGGTGGATGCCCCGGACCCCGGAAGTGACCCGGGGGCCCCGGTGGCGGCGCCTCGCAAGCGGCCGTTCCCTCTCGGGGTCGACGCGCCGCGCCGCCGGGCCGACGGGTTGCAAGCACAGGCGCTACCCGCATGCTTCCGCCGGTCACCCATACCCGAGATCCCCGCCTCGACATCTCCCGCGCTCGCCAGGTCCTCAAGGACGCCCTGCGCACGCACGACGCCCGCGAGATCGTCCGCTGGCTCGACGAGCACACCCACGAGCTCACCCGCTCGCGGTTCTTCGAGCTGATGTTCTCCTTCGGCCCCCTCGCCGGCACGCTCCTCAACGCCGTCAGCCGGCTCCTGCCCGCCGAGCGCCGGCTTCTCGGTGAGGCGCTGGGCCGGGCCTTCGCGCTCGGAGCGGTGCGGCCCGCCGACGTGCGTCGCGCGGTCCCCGAGCACTGGAGCGGCGCGGCTCCCGGCGACCCGCACCTGGGCCTCGCCGAGGTGATGATGCTCACCGGGCGCCCGGCGATGATCCACGTTTACGTGGAACGCGAGCTGGAGATCTCCCGGAAGCCGCACGGTCAGGACCGCCAGCGCATCGCGGCCGCCCGGATGGCGTTCGTCGCCCTCCCTGCAGACATCCGCGCCGATCTCGCCGCGCGGCACCCCGAGCTGTCCTCCGGGACCTCGGAGGTCACCGCCGCGGCCTGAGCCTCATCGGCAGCGCGCTGGCCGTCCGGGCACCCGACCGCCCGGGAGTTTGACGAGAACGCTTCGGCCGGCGCCGGAGCATCGGCGGTCCTTCGGAACTATCTCCGGATCGTGCAGAGCGAGACCTCTCGCCGGACCGGCCCCCTGCGCTGGGTCCTGGTCGCGACCAGCCTGGGCTTCGTCGTCGTCCAGCTCGACGTCACCATCGTGAACGTCGCGCTTCCCCGCATCGGGGCTGACCTGAGCACCGGGGTCGCCACGCTGCAGTGGGTTGTCGACGCGTACACCCTCACCTTCGCCGTCCTGCTCCTCTCGGCCGGTGTCCTCGGAGATCGCTTCGGGGCGCGGTGGGCCTACGTGCTGGGCTTCGTCGCGTTCGGAGTCGCCTCGCTGGGCTGCGGCCTCGCCCCGGGTCCGGGCGCGCTCGTCGCCTCGCGGACCCTGCAGGGCGTCGGCGCGGCGCTGCTCCTCCCCAGCTCCCTGTCGCTCCTCAACCACGCCTCGGCCCACGACGAGCGGCTGCGGGCCCGGGCGGTGGCGGCGTGGACCGCGTCGGGAGGCGTGGCCATCGCCGCGGGGCCGGTCGTGGGCGGGCTGCTGCTCGGTGCGTTCGGCTGGCGCAGCATCTTCCTGGTCAACCTTCCTCTCTGCGCCCTCGCGATCTGGCTCATCGTCGCGACCGTCCCCGAGCCCCCACGCCCGGCGCACCGGCCGGGGCTCGATCCCGCGGGCCAGCTGCTCGCCGTGCTCGCACTGGCCGGGATCACCGGGGCGATCATCGAGATTCGCCCCCTCGGCCTCGGGCATCCCCTCGTCCTGGCGGGGTTCGGGCTCGCCGCGGTGGCCGGTCCTGCGCTGGTGGCCGTGGAGGCGCGGGCCAGGGACCCGATGTTGCCCCTGGACCTCTTCCGGAGGCCGATGTTCGGCTCGGCGGTCGTGTTCGGGGTCCTGGTCAATCTGACCTACTACGGAGTGATCTTCGTCCTGAGCCTCTACCTCCAGGGCGTGCTCCACTACCCGGCCCGCCTCGCGGGGCTGGCCTTCCTCCCGCTCACCGCGAGCTTCATCGTCTCCAACCTCGTGAGCGGATGGATGACTGGACGGATGGGCTCGCGCGTACCGATGATCTCCGGCGCGCTCGTCGGCGCGGTCGGCTTCACCCTCCTCTGCGCTCTCGGCCAGCGCAGTCGCTATCCCGAGATGCTTCGGGCTTTCCTCCTCATCCCGCTGGGGATGGGTCTGGCGGTCCCGGCGATGACCACCTGCATCCTCGCGAGCGCCGAGCGGGCCCGGGCCGGAACGGCGTCCGCGGTGCTGAACGCCGCTCGCCAGGCGGGTGGCGCCATGGGCGTGGCGCTCTTCGGCGGGCTCGCCGCCGGGGAGCTCGTCTCCGGGGTGCGACTCTCGGGGCTGCTCTCTGCCGGCCTGCTGCTCGTCGCCGCGGCGCTCGCCCTCCTCGGCGTGCGCGGCGAGACCGTCAGACGCGCTCGACCGAGTAGACCCCGTTCAGGTTCTCGATGGTCTTCATCACGTCAGTGAGCTGCTTGAGGTCGGAGATGGTGACCTCGAAGGTGTTCACCGCCCGGTCGTCCCCGGTCACCCGGCAGTTGGCCTGGCTGATGTTGACGCCCTTCTTGCTGAAGATGTTCGACATGTCGGCGAGCAGCCCGGGCCGGTCGGCGGTCAGGACCCTCAGCGTGACCGCGCGCTTGTAGTCCCCGCGCACGTCCCAGGCCACGTCCACCCGCCGCTCGGGATCCGTCGCCAGCGCCCGCTCGCAGCCCACGGTGTGCACCGTCACCCCCTGGTTGCGGGTGATGAAGCCCACGATGGGATCTCCGGGCACGGGATTGCAGCAGCGGCCGAAGCGCACCAGCACGTCGTCCACTCCGCCGATCAGCACTCCGGTCCGGCTCCGGCGACCGACCAGCTTCTTCGCCAGCTCGGTCACGCGGCCGAGGCCGTTGGCCACGCCGGTCCCCGCCCCGTTCTCGCCCCCCGGCGAGCCGTTGACCGGCTCGGCCTTCGCCTTCTCGCTCTCGGCGAGCTTCTCCGGCGGGAGCAGCCGGGCCAGAAGCTGGTTGGGGACCACCTTGCCGTAGCCCACGGCCACCATCAGGTCTTCCTCGATGCGGTAGCCCAGCTCGGCGGCGACGGGCTTCAGCTCCCCGGCCTTCAGCAGCTTGTTGAGGTTGAGCCCCACCCGCCGGAACTCCTTGTCCAGGAGCTCCTTGCCCAGCTGCTGGCTCTTCTCTCGCTGCTGCAGCTTGATGAAGCCGCGGATGCGCTGCTGCGCCCTGCTGGTCTTGACGAAGGTCAGCCAGTCCTTGCTCGGGTGGGCGCCGGGGCTGGTGAGCACCTCGACCGTGTCGCCGTTCTTCAGCTTGTAGCGGAGGGGGACGATCTTCCCGTTCACCTTCGCGCCGACGCAGCGGCCGCCCACGTCGGAGTGGATGGCGTAGGCGAAGTCCACCGGCGTGGCCCCTCGCGGCAGGCTCTTCACGTCACCCTTGGGAGTGAAGACGAAGACCTCGTCGGTGAAGAGGTCCACCTTCACCGTCTCGAGGAACTCCTTCGGGTCCTTGAGGTCCTGCTGCCACTCCATCAGCTGCCGCAGCCAGGCGAACTTCTCGTCGTCCCGGCTGACCAGCGCCTTGCCTTCCTTGTAGGCCCAGTGGGCGGCGATGCCCTCCTCGGCGATCCGGTGCATCTCCTCGGTGCGGATCTGCACCTCCACCCGCTCTCCCAGCGGTCCGATGACCGTGGTGTGGAGCGACTGGTACATGTTCGGCTTGGGGATGGCGATGAAGTCCTTGAACCGCCCGGGCACCGGCTTCCACAGCTGGTGGATGAGCCCCAGCGCCTCGTAGCAGCTGGGGATGGTGGGCATGATCAGCCGGAAGGCGATCATGTCGTGCACCTGCTCGAAGTCGATGCCGTTGGCCCGCATCTTCTTCCAGATGCTGTACAGGTGCTTGAAGCGGCCCGAGACCTTGGCGTGCAGATCGCGCTCGGCGAGCTTGCGCTCGATGAGCGAGACCACGTCCTCGATGTATTGCTCCCGCTCCTTCTTTCGCTTCCCGACCCGCTCGGAGAGGTCGGCGTAGTCGGCGGGCTTCAACCAGCGGAAGCTCAGGTCCTCGAGCTCGGTCTTGATCCAGCTGATGCCCAGCCGGTTCGCCAGCGGCGCGTAGATGTCGAGGGTCTCCTGGGCGATGCGCTGGCGCTTGTCCTCGCGCATGAACTCCAGGGTCCGCATGTTGTGCGTGCGGTCGGCGAGCTTCACCAGGATGACGCGGATGTCCTGCGCCATCGCGATGATCATCTTCCGGAAGTTCTCGGCCTGCTTCTCCTCCTGGCTGAGCGTGGCGCTCGCCTGGAACTTGGAGAGCTTGGTCACCCCGTCCACCAGCTGGGTGACCTCGGGCCCGAAGAGCTCGCTCAGCTCCTCGGGGGTGGCCAGGGTGTCCTCGATGGTGTCGTGGAGCAGGCCGGTGACGATGCTGGCCTCGTCCAGCTTGAGGTCGGCGAGGATCCCGGCGACCTCCAGCGGGTGAACGAGGTAGGGCTCGCCCGAGTGGCGGAGCTGCCCCTGGTGGACCTTCGCCGAGTAGACGTAGGCCTTCTTGATGACGTCCAGATCCGGGTCGGGATGGTAGCTCTTGACCTGGGTCAGGATGTCGTTGAGGCGAATCATTGATACTGCACAATCGTAACTGTGGGATCGTGGGTGTTCAACGCACCGACCCCGGAACTGGCCGCCAGGGCTGAACATTGACCGGGCACTGACCGCGTTCCTACAGTGACCGACGCCCGCCCCATGTCCCGCCTTCTGGTGAGTCAGCTCGGCGTGGTCTGCCCTTCCTGCGACGTCCTCAACACGGTCGGGGCGCAGCGGTGTGAAGCCTGCGGAAAGACCTGGGGAAGAGCCCCCGCGCCGGGCCGGAAGCCCACCGGTTCCACCGCGGCGGTCTCGCCGCCAGCTCCCGCTGCACCGCCTGCCCCGCGCGCAGCGGCCGGCCCGGCCGGAGCGAACGTGCGCTCCGCTCCCACCCCGGCCGGTGGCGTGCCCCGGGCCGCTCCCGCGCCGCGTCCGGCGGCTCCGGCCCCGGTCCCGAGCCGCTACATCCTCAGCGTCACCGCCGGCCCTGCCCGCGGGCAGCGCTTCCGGCTGATGGCGAACGGGTGCAGCGTGGGCCGGCAGCGGGGGGCCATCCTCTTCGCCGACGACCCGTTCGTCTCTCCCCATCACGCCGCCTTCCGCATCCGGGAAGGCCAGCTGACGGTGAAGGACGAGGACAGCGTCTCGGGGGTCTACGTGGCCATCACCACGCACGAGCTCCTCATGCCCGGGGCTCTCTTCTCGGTCGGACCGCACGTGCTCCGCTACATCGGGCCGCTGCTGTCCCGCGCCGCGGAGGCCGGGAAGCCCAGGACCTACGGCGCGCCGGTTCCCCAGGCCGGTGGGCTGTGGGGGCTGGAAGAGATCCTGATCGGGATGCGGCCTGGCCGGGCCGTGGTGACCGCGCAGCCCGGGCTCACCCTGGGCTCGTCCGGCGCGGACCTGGTCTTCGCCCCCGACGCTCAGCTCGCGGCGCGCCACTGCGAGATCAGCCCGGCCCCGCAGGGAGCCGTGCTCCGCGACCTCTCCGGCGGGCTCGGCACCTTCGTGCGGCTCGCGGCGCAGGAGCGTCCGCTCAAGCAGGGCGACCGGGTCCGCATCGGCCAGCAGACGCTGACCGTCGAGCTCGCGGCGTGACCTCGCGTCCCTAGCGCGTCGACAGCGGCTGCTCGACGTCCGGGTACCACTCGCGGACGACGGCCCGCGCCGGCGAGGCGGGTGATTCCTTCAGCGCCCGGGCGAAGAACCCACGCGCCTCGGCCTCTCCCTCCGCCCCGCGCTGGCGGGCCAGCAGTCCCAGCTTCAGGGCCAGGGCGGCGGTCGGCTCGGCCTCGAAGGCCTCGAGGTACTTGCTCCGCGCGAGCGCGCGCTCCCCGGCGAGGTACAGGTTGTCGCCGTCCTGGACGAGCGCCGCCGCCTTCGCCGGATCGCGCCTGTCCGGGGCCACCTCCCGCGCCCAGACCGGGGAAGCGCCGAGCAGGGGAGGAGTCGTCGCCGTCGTGCGCCCGGGGGTCTCGGTGAGCGGCTTGAACGCGAGCACGCCGGCGCCGGCCGCGGCCATCAGGACCAGGGCGCCGAGGCCGATCTGCAGCCCACGCGCGCCCCGCCGCCGCCGGCCGCTGCTCGCCACGGTCGGAGCGCTCCCGAGCGCGTCGTCCGTCGAGCCGACCATTCCCAGCGGGATGGGGACGCGGGCGGTGCGGGGAGCGTGGACCGCCTCCGCGGCGGGGAGGAGGTTCAGGGAGTCCAGGAAGGCCACGGCGGTCTGCGGTCGATCCGCGGGTTCCTTGCGCAGCGCCCACAGGACCAGGGCCTCCAGCTCCCGGCTGCAGGAGCCTGGCCGCAGCGTGTTGGGCGGCTGCGGATCCTCTGTGAGGTGCTTGGTGGCGTACCCCATCGCCGAGTCCGAGCTGAACGGAAGCTGCCGGGTCACCATCTGGTAGAGCAGCACGCCCACCGAGTAGAGATCGCTCCGGGCGTCGAGCGGCGCACCCCGGGCCTGCTCCGGGCTCATGTACTCGGGCGTGCCGCAGACGAAGCCGGTGCGGGTCAGGGACGGACCTTCCTCCGAGCTCCCGTCGACGATCTTCGCGATCCCGAAGTCGAGCACCTTCACCACGTCGGACTCGCCGCCCCGCCGCGCCATGACCATGACGTTCTCGGGCTTGAGGTCGCGGTGGATGACGCCGGCCTGGTGCGCGTCCGCCAGCGCGGAGAGCACCTGGGTGACGATGCGGATCACCCGCGGCTCGGACAGGGGCCAGTCGGCGCTGAGGAGCTGATGGAGGTCGCGGCCGTCCACGAACTCCATGGCGATGAAGAGCCCCCCGTCATCGGTCTGCCCGAAGTCCAGGACGTCGATCGAGTTGGGGTGGTTGAGGCGGCTCGCCGCCTTGGCCTCCCGCTGGAACCGGGCGACGGTCCGCGCGTCCCGCTGGAGGGCGGGGTGGAGCAGCTTCAGGACGACCGGCTTCTCGAGCACCAGCTGGTTCGCGCGGTAGACCCGGCCCATCCCTCCCTCGCCGAGCAGCTTCTCGACCCTGTACTTCCGGGCCACCACCTGGCCGAGGTAGGGATCACCCTCCTGCTCGCGCGGGAGCGCGTTTCCGCAGGCGCCGCAGAACTGGGCGTGGGGGGCGGTCTCGGTGGAGCAGGACGGACAGGTCACGACCGAAAGGCGACGCTCCCACTCCTCGGGCAGCACCGCAAGGCTGCATGGTACGCTCCGGATGCCCACCGCTTCGGGATGGCCTTCTGTCCTCGCTGCGATGCCCCCAACCCGGATGATCGAGAACGCTGCAGCCGCTGCGGAGCCTCGCTGGCCGGGGGGACGATGGTGATGGGACCCCCGAGCGCCACCCGACCTCAGGTCAGCTTCCGCGTGGTCCGCGCCGACGGCGGACCCGAGATGTCCGTCCCCATGAGCGGGGACACGCTGACGTGTGGTACCCGCGCAGACCTCACCCTCCCCGACGACCCGTTCATCTCGCCGGTCCAGGCTCGCTTCTTCTTCTCCGGCCAGCGTCTGGCCATCGAGGACCTGGGCGGCGGGAACGGCGTCTTCGCCCGCCTCAAGAACGAGCGGGAGCTGCCGGTCGGGGGCGAGCTCCGGCTCGGTCGCCAGCGGCTCCTCCTCGAGGCAATCCCTCCGGTGACGCCCGGTGAAGGCGGCACCATCGCCTGGGGCTCGGCAGATCCGGGCTTCAAGCTCCGCATCGTCCAGCTGCTCGAGGGCGGGATGCGCGGGGCGGCCTTCTGCCTGCGCGAGGGCGAGAACCTCCTCGGCCGTGAGGTCGGCGACATCACCTTCCCCGGGGACGGGTTCGTCTCCGGGCGGCACGCGGTCCTCAACGCCCGCGGCGAGCGCCTGACGGTGAAGGACGTCGGCAGCTCCAACGGGACCTTCCTCCGGATCGCCGCACCCACCTTCGTCGACCACGGAGACCAGTTCCTGGTCGGTCGCGAGCTGCTCCGCGTCGAGCTCGGCGGCTGACGCGGGACGGCGCCCGGTCCTCCATGCGGCCCGCCCTGCCCGCCTCCGCTCCCGACGGCGCCGCGGTGGGGACGCTCGCTCCGGCGCGCTGGGCTCCGGTGCTCGCGCTGGCCGGACTCCATGCCGCGGTCAGCGTGGCCTGGGTGGCCTACAGCCTGTACCTGGGAGAGCTGCTCACGCGGGCCGGGTTCCCCGGCTACCTCGCGACCGTCATCCTCACCGTGGAGGGATTCGTCGGCGGGCTGATCGAGCCGCTCACCGGTGCGCTGTCGGACCGGGCGCGGAGCGGGATGTTTCGCCGCTTCTTCCTGGTGATGGGCGGAGTGCTGCTGAGCAGCCTGCTCTTCCTCGCGCTCCCGGTCGCCGCCGTCGGCGCGCGACCCGGTCCGGCGTCGCTCGTCCCGGCCCTGCTCGTCGCCTGGGCGCTGTCGATGGCGGTCTTCCGGGCACCGGCCCTCTCGCTCCTCGGCCGCCATGCCCGTCCCGGCGGGCTGCCGCTGGCCGCCTCGGTGCTCACCGGCGCGGGCGCCCTGGTGGGGGCGGCCGCTCCTCCGGCGCGAGCGTGGCTGCTGTCGCTCGGGCCCGGGCCCACCTTCGCGGCCGCCTCCGCCGCCCTGGTGGTGAGCGCTCTGGTGGTCCGCGCGCTGGAGCGGCGCGAGCCGGCCGCGTCCGCGTCCCCCGCGGCCCCGCGCCGGCTCGAGGGATGGCAGGCCCGCGCCGGCTGGATGCTCCTGGCGGTGGGAACGACCTCCGCGCTGGCGCTTCGCTTCCTCCTGGCCGGGCTGCCACGGGTGGGAGCAGGACCGGGCGCATCCGCCGAGACGATCACCACCGCCTTCTTCCTCGGAGCGGCGCTCGCGGCCGTTCCGGTGGGGCGCGCCGCCCTGGGCCGGGTCGGCGGTGGCCCGGTCACCGTCGGCGGGCTCGCGGTGCTCGTCGTCGGGTCGGCGCTCGTCACCCGGGTCGACGGCGCCGGGGCAGTCCTCGTCGTCGCGGGGCTCCTCGGCGCGGGGCTCGCGGCGGCCCAGAACGGGCTCGTCGCCTGGTCGCTGTGCGCGGTGCGCACCGAGCGGAGCGGGCTCGGCCTGGGCCTTCTCCTCGGAGGCGGAGGCGTCGCGCTCGGCGCGTTCAACCTCGTGCTGTCGGTGCGAAAGCCCGCGCCGGAGAGCTCGGTCCTCGCCGCCGCCCTCCTCTACGGGCTCACCCTGCTGCTGCTGGCCGCGCTCCGCCGCACAGTGCGGGCGCACCCGGTCGGCTAGAGCCCCCCGCACCAGGGGGACGCCTGCGGAAGCGCGCGGGGGCGCGCCACCGTCCAGGCTCAGCCCCCCGCACCAGGGGGACGCCTGCGGAAGCGCGCGGGGGCGCGCCACCGTCCAGGCTCAGCCGTACGACTTTTCCTTCTTCTCCTGCTCTTCCTTGCAGCGAATGCAGAGGGTGGTCACCGGGCGTGCCTCGAGCCGCTTGGGAGCGATGGGTTCCTCGCAGCGCTCGCAGACGCCGAAGGTTCCGTCCTCGATGCGATTCAGCGCCTTCTCGATCTTCTTGAGAAGGAACTTCTCCCGGTCCCGGAGGCGAAACACCATCGACTGCGCGTATTCGCTGGAGGCGAGGTCGATCTCATCCGGGAGGTCGTCGGTATCGAAATTCGACTCCTCCATGAGGGTCTTCTTGGCGCTCTCGAGGAGCGCCGACTTGCTGTCCTCGAGCATCTTCTTGTAGCGCTTCAGATCTTTCTGATTCAAAGGTGCGACTCCCTCGACCCTGCCGTGCGTCAGGGAAGTCGGGGGCCCCTGTGCGGGACCGACCCCCTGAAAAAAAGGCCGCGGATTCTTATCTGGCGCCCCGGTGAAGTCAAGGTAACCTGACCTGCCCATGGCCGACACGGAGAAGAGCACGCGTCTGGAGGCGACCCGGTTCGACCGGGAATTCCTGCGCTCCGCGCTTGCCCTGGCTGCCAAGCCGGACATCGACCACTTCCTCTACATCTGTGACATCCCCATCGCTGCGGACGACCTCCGCCGGAAGCAGGCCAGGAGGAAGCTGGTCTACGCCGTGACCGCCGAGCCGATCGCCGCCGAGCTCCACGGGAAGAAGCAGCGGGCGCTGGTCATCCCCGCGTACGACTACAGCCGCGTGGAGCGCGTGAAGGTGGCGCTCGTCTCCGCGCTTGCTCAGGGAGCATTCAGGGAGGGCGACCTCGTGCTGTGCATGACTGGCCGGGTCGGCCATCCACCGGACACGCTCATGCAGATGCGCATCGGCGGCTCGCTCGACGATCGCGTCGCGATCGAGGGCATCAAGCTCGGCGACGAGTTCAACAGCCAGGTGGTGGACGCGCTCATCCAGCTCGCGCTCCAGATCGGCCAGGAAGGCTACGAAGGCCACCCGGTGGGGACGATCATCACCATCGGCGACCACAACGACGTGCTGGAGAAGAGCCGGCAGATCACCATCAACCCCTTCCAGGGACTGGGCGAGAGCGAACGCAACGTGCTCGACCCGCGGATCCGCGAGGCGATCAAGAACTTCTCGGTGCTCGACGGCGCGTTCGTCATCCGCGAGGACGGGGTGGTGCTCTCCGCCGGTCGGTACCTCTCGGCCGGCGACGAGGACGCGAAGGTTCCGCTGGGTCTCGGCGCCCGCCACGCGGCGGCGGCGAACATCACCGCGGCGACGCAGTGCCTGGCCCTGGTGGTGAGCCAGACCTCGGGAGCGGTCCGCCTGTTCAAGGATGGCGGGATCCTCCTCGAGCTGCACCAGAGCGCCCGGCGGACCTGACGCCTTCGCACGGGCGGCAAGGCCAGGCCAGGTTCAGCCCGACGACTCGCGGTCCTCGCGCCAGACCTCGGCCAGGGCATGCGCGCGCTCGACCTCGTCCCGGGCGGCGTCCACGGCGACCAGCCGGCGCACCCGGTCGGCCCGGGAGCGCTGGGCCTCGGCGGCGAGCGCGGTTCCCGCCGTGAGTCGGGCCGCGGCGAGATCCCGCTCGGAGCGGAGGCGGTCCACCTGCCTCGCCACTCGCGCTGCGGCTTCCTCGAGCTGCGCGACGTCGGTCTCGGTCCGCGAGAGCTCCTCGCGGATCCCCTCGGCCCGCCGGTCCTCGCGACGGGCGTCGGCGTCGAGCACCTCGGCGGCCCGCCCGTCCCCCGCGGATCGCGCCCGGTCCAACCGATCCCGCAGTACCCGGGCCACCTGCTCCATCCCGGACAGCTCGCGTCCCAGCCGGGAACGCACGGTGAGGAGGGTCGCGGCTGCGCGCCGCAGCTCGGCCGCCTCCCCCGCGAGGTCCGAGACCAGGTCGTCGTAGGCCGCGATCGGATCCGGCGCGGGGGCCGGGCGGCGGCGGAACCAGCGGAAGCCCATCCAGGGCGAGCTTAGGCCGCCTCGGATCCCCGTCGCGCCGAAACGTTCCAGCGGTGACGGTGCGCGGCTCCCGGACGGGCGGTCCGGGAAGAACCTGCCGCCGGTGCGACAGCACAGTTGTCGCCACTTTCTCGCAGACGGATGAATCCGGATGCCTGGCTGGAGCGTCTAAGGGACGAGGAGGTTGGTGACATGGCGATCGCGCTCACGCCATCGCAGCTGAAGGCCATCTGTCCGGACGCGCCGGCCAGCGCCGTCCTCAGCCTCAACTCGATCCTCGCTCGGACCGGCGGAGTCACGCATCTCCGGGCGGCGATGGTCGTCGCGCAGCTCGCCGCGACCTCGAGCTCCTTCCGGCGTCTCGAGGAGGAGGACGGGCCGCACCGTCCGTCTGCTCCGTTCTTCGGCCGGTCCTGGGTCCAGCTGAGCGGCCGCCGGAGCTACCGCGAGGCGGCGGCTGCCCTCGACCTCGATCTGGTCAGGCACCCCGAGCTGGCGACCACCAGCAACACCGAGGTCTCCACCTGGTTCTGGCAGGCGCATCACCTGAACGCCTTCGCCGACGTGGGCGACGTGGACGGGTGCACCCGGGCGATCGCCGGCGCCGCGGCGACCTCGGAACGGCTGGAGCTGGGCCGCGGGCTGTACGAGCGCGCCTGCCGCGTGCTCGGCGGGTGCCACGACCTCGCGGCCTGACGCCGACACCACGTCCCCTGTCTCGCCGGTGACCCCTGGCCGGCGCCTCAACCGGCCGGGCGACACAGCAAGCGTAAGCGGCGGAGCGCATCGGCGGTGCGCGGGCCCGGACGTGCGTGCCGCGTGAGGTGCGCGGCCACCGGAACCTCGCGCTGGGCCAGGAGGTGCTCGAGCAGCACCACTGCCTCTGCCGCGCGCTCCTCGAACGGAGCGAGCGAGGCCGCCTCGGCGATGGCCTCGAGCGCGTCGACGGTCCAGGCGTCGTCCTCCCCGGTCGGCCCCTGCGGCTCGGGGAAGAGCGCATCGAACCGGGAGGCGTCCACCGGCGGCCGGGCAGGCTCCTCGCCCGCCGCGACGCGGGCGAGGGCTTCGAGGTGGGGCCTCAGCTGCTCGAGCTCCACGCCCTCCACTCGCTCGGGCCCCGGCAGGAGCGTCGGAGGCCGGAAATCGAAGTCGCCGGATCTCCCGGCCAGGCTCGCGTCGTCGAGGTGCAGCCAGCCGGCGTCCCTCCCCGCGGCGCGCTGGCGAGCCACCCACCCTTTCAGCCAGGGGTTCTCGTCGCCGAGGCACAGGACGCGAAGGCAGACCGGCAGTCCGCGGAGCGCGGCCCAGGCCATCTCGATGCGCGCGGCGTCCACCGCGTCCTCGCCGTCGGTCACCACCACGACCAGGGCCGAGGCGAGGCTCGGATCCCGCCGGGCCTGGTGCAGCCACTGGGCAACGCCCGCGAGGGCGGCGCTCAGCTCGGTCATCCCGCTGCAGGGGCCGCCCTCGACCAGCTGCCCGATCCACGTCCGCGCCTCCTCCGCGGTCTCGACGCGCTCGAAGCGGAGCGTCCGGTCGCCGAAGAAGCACAGGTCCACCGGGTCCACCGGCGCGCCTGCGAGCGCCTGCCGGCGGAGCGCATCCAGCTCGGCGAGGAGCAGCCCGTCACGGAGCCGCGCCCGGGCACCGCGCATCGAGCCCGACGCATCCGCGACGTAGACGCGGGCGCGGACCCTCCGGGCCGGACGCAGCGCGGTGCCACCCACCAGCCGCCGCACCCTCTGCGCACCCGAGGCCAGGTCGTGCACCAGCCGCCGCGGATCCTCCACGACGAAGTCGCTCACCTCCGCCACACGACCGGTGACCGCCAGCTCCAGACGCCGGTCCGGAGCGATGGCTTTCGTGTCGGCGGACGCGACCCGCTCCTCGGCGAGCGGGGCGTCGTCCCAGGCGACCAGCCGTGCGGCGGCCCGTCCGAGGTCGAGGAGCGGCCGGCGGCCGGCCTCGGTCCCGAGGAGCAGATCGACCAGGCGGTCCTCCCCCGCCGTCTCCGCGACCGGGGGCGTCGGCAGGATGGCCGGGCCGGCGGGGAGCGCCAGCCGGAAGCTCTCCAGCGCGCTCCGGAGGGCGAGCACGGCCTCGGCGCGCCCGGCCTCCACCGCGCGGAGGTACTGGACGCGGAGGGCTGCGTACGCTGCTCCGGGGTCGCGGCGTGCGCGGTCCAGCGCCCACCCGGCCTGCCCCGCCCACCCGTGCACGGCGGGCACCGCGGCGTCCCATGCCCGGTCGCGGGCCGCGCGGAGCCGAAGCTCGGTCGCGTCCTCCTCCAGCGCGCCGGATTCCAGGAGTGCGTGGGCCCGCTGGACGTCGAGGCGGCGGCGCTCCGGATCGGCGACCTCGGCCAGCCCCCGCTCGAGCAGCAGCGAGGCCACCGCGGTCCGCGGGCGCGCCCAGCGCTTCGGGGCGGGCGCTGGCGGGGGGAGCAGCGTCCACTCCGGGCTCACCTCCCCCGGTGAGGCCAGGAGATCTGCGGTCCGGACCACCCGCTCCGCCCGGAGGAACGCACGCTCCAGCCGCGCACGCTCGCCGGCGGCCCACCGTCCGTCGGGAGTCCGGCGGTTCCAGTCGAGGCGGGCCTCGAGCGCGGCGACGGCGCCGTCGGCCTGCTTTCCGAACCGGATCGCCAGCTCGGCGTGGCCGCCCTGTCGCCGGGCCAGTCGCAGCAGCAGGCGCAGATCCGCCGCGGTGTGCACGCCCGCCCGGGTCAGCCGTCCATCCAGCGTCTCCAGCGCCTCGAGGGACGGCGCCGGCCGGCGGCCAAGGAAGCTCCGGCGGGGACCGTCGGCGCGCAGCCGCTCGAACCGGGCCCGGAGGCGCTCGAGGCGATCCGCCCGCATCGCGTGCCCCACGGCTGGCTAGCCCCGGGCCGCGAGCAGCGCGCGGCTGAAGGTCCCGAACCCGTCGGCGAGCGCCGCCAGCTCGGTGCGGAGGTCCTGGGCACGGCGCGCGGTGGGGCCGGAGCCGGCGGACTGCAGCTCGGCGTCGAGCCGGGCGAACTCGCTCTCCTTGAGCACCAGCGCCGGGAACCGGCTGGCGACGAGCGAGGCGAGCCGCCGCTCCGTCTCGGGACCGCTGGCCAGCGGTCCGTGCGGAGCGAGCGCGGCGTGGAGCGCGTCGTACCAGCGGCGCAGGAAGGTGAGGCGCGCGGCGACCTCCTCCAGGGGATCCACGCCGCCGGGTTCCTCGCCGAGCCGCCGGAGGACGCGGGCCGCGTCGCCGTCGGTCCCGTTCAGCCCGCCCCGGTAGCGGCGGTAAGCCTCGCCCGAGAGCGCATCCGCGATCTCCACGCCGGGAACCGCCGTGGCCGTGCGGGGCCGCGCCCTCGCGGTGGTCGCCAGCGCCGCCCGCACCTCGTCGGAGAGCAGCTCGGAGGCCTCGAGACGTTCCAGCGCGGGGAGGAGCGGCTCGTCCGCCCCGAGCGCGGCGACGTGGCCCAGCGCCAGGGCGCGCGCGACGGGCGTGAGATCCAGCCCCGGCCGGAGGCGGTGGATGCGATCCGCGGTCCGGTCCAGCGAGGCGCGGAGGCGCGCGAATCCGGCCGCGTCCCCTGGCACCGCGCCGGCGCCGGTGAGGAGCAGCTGCAGCGCCTCGGCCGCCGCCTGCGCCGCCGCCTCCCGAGCCGCGCCTGCCTCGGCGTCGTCCGGTGCGAGCGCGGCGCTCCAGCGAGCCAGCGGTTCGAGGCCCTGCGAGAGGCCCTCCACGCTCGCGGGCGGCGTCCCGGCGAAGGCCCGGGCCTCCTCCAGGAAGCGGACACGGGTCGCCGCCCCGGCCTGGCGCACGCGGTCGCCGAGGCGGGCACGGTCGGCGGCGAGCTCCGGAGCGTCGAGGAGCGGGAGCAGCTCGGCGGCGCGGCGAAGCTGCGCCTCGTCCACCTCGTCGCGGAGGACCGGCTCGAGCGTCCGGACGACCTGCCCGGCGAGAGCGAGCAGGACGGCGCGGTGCTCGGCCCGGAGCGGTCGGGCGAGGCGATCGCGGATGGCGCCCAGCAGCGGCGAGGCGCGGGTGAGCACCACGGGGGCGGCGCCGCCCGCGGCCAGCCGCTCGGTCTCGGCGGTGAGCGTGTGCAGCTCCAGCGCGCGTGCCTCGGCGTCCGCGGCGGCCCGCGTCTCGGACAGGGCCCGCGCGAGAGCCTCGGCGTAGCTGCGCTGCTCGTGGCGCACGGTGGAGAGCTGGACCTGCTCGCGGGGATCCGAGGTGTGGGCGATGACCGACTCCAGGGCCTCCCCCTCCGGCCCGGCGGTGGCGAAGAAGAGCGAGAGCGCCCGCAGGTCCTCGGTGGTCGCCCGCAAGGGTCGGTCGTGGCGGCATGCGTCCCGCACCACCGCCGCCCGGAGCGCCCAGACGGCGCGCACCAGCGTGCGCTGCGAGAACAGACGCGTCCCGGGCTCGCCGGAGGCATCTGCGGCCAGCGCCGGCTGGAGCACGTCCACCAGCCGCTCGAGCGTGTCGAGGACCTCCGGGGGGACCTCCACCTCGGGGAGCCGCGCCTGGAGGCGTGCGAGCGCCGATCGGGGGAGCGTCACGTCCACCTTCGGCGAGCGCGCCCGGAGCGCCCCCTGCAGGAGCGCGCGGCGGCTCTCCGGTCGCGCGAAGCTCGAGGGGACGAACGCCCGGAAGGCGATCCGATCGGCGAAGGCCAGGAGCAGCTCCGGGACCCGGGCCACCACCTCGGAGAGGAAGCGGTTGCTGGTGAGGACCGCCGTCTCGAGCATGCCCCGCTCCACCGAGGGGCCCTGCTTCAGCTCGCGCTCGTGCAGCGCGTTCAGCACCGCGCGCAGGAGCATGTCCCGGCCGTCGAAGATCTCGTCCAGGAAGGCGTAGCGGTGGCCGAGCATCCCTTCCTCGAGGATGTGGCGGGTGCGGCCGGTCTCGGTGAGGACCTTGAAGTCCACCGGGCCGAGCAGATCGGTCTGCACCGCCCCCTCGGTGAGCTGGCGGGTGAACAGCGAGGGCTCACCTTCGTCCTCCACGATGCCGCCGAGCACCGCGTGGGCCAGGGCGCTCTTGGCCGTGCCAGGCGGACCGGTCAGGAGCACGTGCTCCTTGGCGAGCAGGGCGAGCGCGAGCTGCTCGAGCACCGCGTCGCGCTCGAGGAAGGCCGTGCGGAGGGCCTCGAGGAAGGCCTGGAAGGCGCGGGCGTCCGGTGCGAGGTCGCTCATGCTGGACAGGGTGCCCTTCACCTTACCGCCCCTGCCCCGGGGACGTCCGTCGCCGCCGGCGATTGCGCTGCATTCGACCCGCAAAAGAGAACGGGGCGGGCCCGATGGACCGCCCCGTCCGGGGATGCTCGACCGTGTCGTCGACGGCTAGTTGGTGCGGAACTCCGCGTCCACCACGTCGTCCTTCTTCGGTGTGGCCTGGCTGCCCGGCGCGTCGGGGTTCGGCGTCGCTCCGGGGGCGCCCGGCTGGCCGCCCTGCGCACCGGCGGCCCGGTACATCTCCTCGGCCGCCTTGTGGCTCGCCTGCTCGAGGGCGCTCATCGCGCTCTCGATCGCGGCCTTGTCGTTGCCCGACCGCACCGACTCGAGCTGCTTCAGCGCCGACTCGACTGTGGTGACCGTGTCCGCGCTCAGCTTGTCGCGGTTCTCCTTCACCAGCTTCTCCATCTGGTACTGGAGGTTCTCGGCCCGGTTCTTCACCTCGACGAGCTCGCGCCGTTCCTTGTCCTCGACCTCGTGGCTACGAGCATCGGCGACCATCTTCTCCACCTCGTTCTTCGACAGACCCGAGGAGTGCGTGATGGTGACCTTCTGCTCCTTGCTGGTGGCCTTGTCCTTGGCGCTGACGTTGAGGATGCCGTTCGCGTCGATGTCGAAGGTGACCTCGATCTGCGGCAGGCCCCGGGGCGCCGACGGGATGCCGGTGAGCTGGAACTTCCCGAGCGAGCGGTTGTCGGCCGCCATCTCGCGCTCACCCTGGAGCACGTGGATCTCGACCTGGGTCTGCCCGTCCGCCGCCGTGGAGAAGGTCTCCGACCGCTTGGTGGGGATGGTGGTGTTCCGCTCGATGAGCCGGGTCATCACCCCGCCCAGCGTCTCGACGCCGAGGGACAGCGGGGTGACGTCCAGGAGGAGGATGTCCTTCACCTCGCCGGAGAGCACGCCGCCCTGCACCGCCGCGCCGACCGCGACTACCTCGTCGGGGTTCACGGACCGGTTCGGCTCCTTGCCGAAGAGCTTCTTCACCGCCTCCTGCACCTTGGGAATGCGCGTGCTGCCGCCCACCAGGACGACCTCCTGGAGGTCCTTGGGCTCCAGGCCGGCGTCCTTGAGGCACTTCCGGCACGGCTCGAGCGACCGCTCGATGAAGTCCTCGATCATCGACTCGAACTTCGCGCGGGTCAGCTTCACGCTGAGGTGCTTGGGGCCGGTCTGATCGGCGGTGAGGAACGGGAGATTGATCTCCGTCTCCATGGTGCTGGAGAGCTCGATCTTCGCCTTCTCCGCCGCCTCCTTCAGACGCTGCAGGACCATCTTGTCCTTGCTGACGTCGATGCCCGAGTCCTTCTTGAACTCGGTGATCAGCCAGTCCATGATCCGGAGGTCGATGTTGTCGCCGCCGAGGTGCGTGTCACCGTTCGTGGCCAGCACGTCGACCACGTTCTCGCCCACCTCGAGGATGGAGATGTCGAACGTGCCGCCGCCGAAGTCGTAGACGGCGATCTTCTCGTCCTTCTTCTTGTCCAGGCCGTAGGCCAGGGCCGCGGCGGTGGGCTCGTTGATGATCCGCCGCACGTTCAGCCCGGCGATCTCGCCGGCGTCCTTGGTCGCCTGGCGCTGGGCGTCGTTGAAGTAGGCCGGGACGGTGATGACCGCGTCCGTGACCTTCTCGCCGAGGTAGTTCTCGGCGGCGCGCTTCAGCTTGAGGAGGATCTGCGCCGAGATCTCGGGCGGGCTGTACTGCTTGCCGTCGATGTCCACCCGCGCGTCGCCGTTGGGGCCGCGGACGACCTTGTAGGGGACGAGCTTGATCTCCTCGCTGACCTCGTCGAACCGGCGGCCCATGAACCGCTTGATGGAGTAGATGGTTCGCTCGGGGTTGGTGATGGCCTGCCGCTTCGCGACCTGGCCCACCAGCCGCTCACCATCCTTGGTGAACGCGACCACCGAGGGGGTGATCCGGCTGCCCTCCTCGTTGGTCAGCACCTTGGGGTCGCGGCCCTCCATGATGGCCACGACGCTGTTGGTGGTCCCCAGGTCGATGCCGATGATCTTCGCCACGTGAAATGCCTCCTGAAACCTCTTGAAATCCGGGAACTTCGAAGCCGGGCGCGGCCCGGCGTCACGCGGTCGAAGCTAACCAGGGGTGAAAGTGTGTCAAACGCGCTGGAGCGAAGAGGCTGCCGAGCGGCCGCCCCTCCCCAGGGCCGGCCTCCTTGCCGAGGAACCCCGCGAACTTCCTGGCGCGAGCGACGTCTCAGAGACTTCGTCCGGCGGCCTGGGTGCCACCTGGACGACGCACCTGGCTGACACCGCGCGTTTGCACCAGCCGCCCGGCCCGGCGGCCGCGTGGCCGCAACCTGTCGAAATCGTTACAGCAGCGCAACATCTGTCCACCATGGCGCCCCTGGCAGAGGAATTGAACGCACTGCGCCAGCCAGGAGCGACCCCCCTGACCGCCCCGATCCTCTCCGACCCTCCGACGGCCACCGAGCCGGCACTGCCCCGCGTGGCGGTGCTGCTCAATGCGCGCGCCCGGAAGGTCACCCCGCGGGTGGTCCGGGCGCTCTCGCACGTCGTGCCGCGCGCCGACCTTTTCCTCTCGCGGTCGCCCAAGGACGCCCGGGCCATCGCGCGCACCATCCTCAGCCGCGGCTACGACACCGTGTTCTGCGGCGGCGGAGACGGGACCTTCATCGGCTTCGCCGACGAGATCCTCTCCGAGGCCGAACGCTCCCACGCCTCGGCTCCCCGCTTCGGGGTCCTGAAGCTCGGGACCGGAAACGGCCTCGCGGCCCTGGTCCAGGCCTCGCCGCTGAAGGACGGCGGCGTCGTTGACGACGTTCGCCGCGCGCGCGAGGGCGCGATCCCCGGCTACCGCCCGCTCGAGCTCCTCAAGGTCGACGGACGGCGCGCCCAGTTCGCCGGCCTCGGCATCGACGCCCGCCTCCTCAACGACTACCTCGGGCTCAAGTCGAGGGTGCAGGGCACCTGGGGCCACTGGGCCCTCACCGGCGCACGCGGTTACGCGCTGACCGTGGGCCTCCGCACCCTACCCCACGCCCTCGTGCGGTCGCTGACCGAGGAGGTCGAGGTCCACAACTCCGCCGACGTCCCCGCGTACCGGCTGGACGCGAACGGCCGCACCGTCGAGGAGCTGCCTCCCGGAGCGCTGCTCTACCGGGGCCCGGCGATGCTGGTCGCCGCGGGCACCATCCCCTTCTACGGCTACGCGCTGCGGATGTTCCCCTTCGCCGGGCTCCGTCCGGGGTTCCTCCAGCTGCGGCTGGGGACGGTCAACCCGCTCGCGGCGGTGGCAAATCTGAAGGCGCTCTGGCGCGGCGAGTGGTTCCCCTCCAGCATCCACGACTTCCATGCCGTCGCGGTGAACGTCCGCGCCGCCCGGCCGATGCCGCTCCAGATCGGCGGCGATGCCGCCGGGGAGCGGACCTCCGTCGAGTTCCGGATGTCGAGCAAGCGGCTCGAGCTGGTCGACTGGTCGCAGCCGGCCTGCGCCTGAGGCGACGTCAGCTCCCGCGCGCCCGGTCCGCGAGGCGGACCAGGTCCACCACGGAGTGCGCCTCCAGCTTGTGCATCACGCGGCCGCGGTGGACCTTCACCGTCTTCTCGCTCGTCCCGAGCTCCACCGCGATGCGCTTGTTGGGCTTGCCGAGCACCACCTGGTCGAACACCTCGAGCTCGCGCCGGGTGAGGGACGCCAGCCGATCCGCCGCCTCGGAGCGGGTGGCCGCCGCCTCTCGCCAGGCCCGGGCCCGGGCGACGGCCCGGATCACCGCGTCGAGCAGAGGTCCCGGCTCCACCGGCTTGGTCAGGAAGTCGATCGCGCCGTGCTTCATTGCCAGGACCGAGCTCGTCACGTCCGCCTGCGCGCTCATGAACACGACCGGGACGTAGACCGGCTGACGCTCGATGGCCGGGAGCACGTCCAGCGCCGAGGTGTCGCCCAGCCACAGGTCGAGCAGCACGCAGTCGGGCTGCTCCCGGTCGAGCCGTTCCAGCAGCGAGACCGGGGCGTGCATCACCTCGACGTCGACTGCCGCCGTCCGGAGAACCCTCGCCAGCGCCGAGGCGACCGAACGATCGTCGTCGACCACCCATACCCGCGGAGCCAGCACGCCCATCCCCGTTCCTGTGGTGCGGGGCGCATGAGACACCTGTTCGGCAATGTCATCCAGTGGCCAAACGTTCAGCGCCTTGGATCCGCCTGCCCGCTCGCCGCTCCCGGGTCGACGGGGTGACCACCCGGTGTCAGGAAGAGACGTCGTACGTGCCGGGTGGCTCTTCGCGAAGCGTCCGGTGCCCGCAGCACGGGTAGGGGAACTGCCGTGGCGGAGGCGTCTCGTTCACGCGTCAGCCGCGATCGCGTGACGGGCGTGGCTTCTCGTCCGACTCGCGGCGCCGACCCACGGCGATGGCGAAGCTGATCGCCGCCGCCCCCGCGCGGTACAGCGCTGCCTCCTCCGCGAGCTCGTCTGGCGCCGCGCCGTAGAGCGCATCCATCTCGTCGATGCCCAGCGCCTCGGAGAAGTCCGGCTCGTATCCGGATGCGGGCAGCGCCGCCAGCAGCTCCTGCGGCGTCCGGAGCGCGTGCCCCCAGTGGCGCTCCCACTGCTCGACCAGCCCGGGCGGCGGCCGGAGCAGCACCTTCACCGGCCGGACGAAGGCCACCCGCCCCTCCGGAGCGAGGAACTCGCGCGCCTCGCTCGTGACCTCGTCGCCCAGCGCGTCGCGGGCGTGCAGCAGGACGAGCGCGAACCGTCCGGCCATCGCCGAGGGCGGCCGCTCCGCCTTCACCGCGTTCACCTCGACCCGCGTCGCCTGGAGGACCCGATCCAGCGCCTCCTCGTCGGGCTCCACCAGGGTCACGCTCATCCCCAACTTCACCAGCGCGGCGGCAGTGCTCCCCCGCGCGACGCCCCACTCGAGCACCTCCGAGCCCTCCGGCAGCTCCAGCCGGCGGACGAGCCGCGACACCACCGAGGGCCGGCAGAACGGGGCCCGCGGGTCGCTCCCCTCGAACTCCTCGGTCGGGCGGTGGCCGGCAGGCATCGGGCGGTCGCTCAGAGGTAGTACAGGATGCGCCGCTCCTTGTGCAGCTCGGTGTACACGTGCCGGCGCTGCTCCTCGCTGAGGAGCACCACGGTGACCGAGACCGAGACGTACTTCTCCCCGCGCGAGGGCTGCTCGCTCATCGAGTCGGGGGAGATCTCCTGGCCCATGATCCGGTGGAAGAGCCCCCGGACGTACTCGCGGAACCCGTGCTCCTGCTTGCCCATCACCTTGAAGGTGTAGGTGGTCGGGTACTCGATGAGCGGCTTCCGCTCCGGTCCTGGCTGCTCCGCACCGGCGTCCTGTCCCTGATCGCCGCTCACAGGAGGTTCGCCGCCAGCTCGGCGAGCGCGCTCCGCTCGCCCTTGGTCATGGTGATGTGGCCCGCGATCCGCTCCTGCTTGAAGCGGTTGACCACGTGCACCAGCCCGTTGGTCGTCGAGTCCACGTAGGGATTGTCGATCTGGAAGGGATCGCCGGTGAGCACGATCTTCGTCCCGTCCCCGACCCGGGTGATGATCGTCTTCACCTCGTGGGGCGTGAGGTTCTGCGCCTCGTCCACGATGATGAACTGGTTGGGGATGCTCCGACCGCGGATGTAGGTCAGCGGCTCGATCTCCACGATCCCCAGGTCCATCAGCTCGTGGTAGCCGCGCCCGGCCTTCTTGTCGGCGCGGCTGAGATTCATCAGGAACTCCACGTTGTCGAAGATGGGCTGCATCCAGGGATTCAGCTTCTGCTCGATGTCGCCCGGCAGGTACCCGATGTCCCGGCCGAGCGGGAAGATGGGCCGGCTGACCAGCAGCTTCTGGTAGTTCCCCTCCTCCGTCGTCTTGTGCAGCCCCGAGGCGATGGCCAGCAGCGTCTTCCCCGTGCCCGCCTTGCCGACGATGGTCACCAGCTTGATCTCGTCGTTGAGGAGAAGGTCCAGCGTGTAGCTCTGCTCCATGTTCCGGGCCCGGATGCCCCACACCCCTTCCTTCGCCGGGCGCACCAGCGGGACCAGCTTTCCCTTCGCCGCGCTCATCCGCGCCATGGCGGTGTGCGACGGATTCTGCGCGTCCTTGAGCAGCACGAACTCGTTCGGCGCGAGCCCGTCCATGCCAGGGACGCTCACCTCCGCGCTGGGCCGGTACATCTGGTCCACCGCTTCCCGGGAGACGAAGAGCTCGGTGTGCCCGGTGTACAGCTCCGAGATCTCCACCCGCTGCGCGTCGTAGTCCTGGGCGATGAGGCCGACGGCGTCGGCGCGGATCCGGAGTGACGTGTCCTTGGTGATGAACATCGTCGGCATCTCGGCGTCCCGCTCCTTGACGTCGAGCGCGACCGCGAGGATGCGGTTGTCCATCAGGGCCGGATCTCCCAGCGACGCGGGGATGGTCCGGTGGGTGAAGACGACGCTCAGGAGCCCGCCGCCGGGAAGCGGCACCCCTTCTGCGAGCGAGCCCTCGGCGCGGAACGCGTCCAGGTAGCGAGCCACGACGCGCGAGTTGCGCCCCAGCTCGCTCTGGTCGCGCTTGAACTTGTCGACCTCCTCGATGACGTAGATGGGAATGACGACGTTGTTGTCGTCAAAGCTGAACAGCGACCGCGGATCGTGCAGCAGGACGTTGGTGTCGAGGACGAAGTTCTTTTTCATCGACTGGCCGGGGGGTTCCCTCGGGCGAGACCTCGTGATGCTGCGGTGGGCCTTCTGGCTCCTCGTTTCCGCCAGTATAGACACGGAGCCGACGCCCCCGGGCCGCTCAAACGCCGCCGGCCGGGGGGCGGAGTAGGTCCTGCAGCGTCCGGGGGACCGGTGGCCCCGGCATCCGGTCCCAGGGAAACCGCCGGCGGAGGCAGGCCAGGTCGAACCGGTACGCGCCCCGCCTCCCCCGTCGAACCGCCGCACGCCGCGCGACGGTGCTGATCGCCCTCGCGACGTGCCCATCCAGTGGCGCGATCATCAGATCCGGCGTCCACGTCACCCGTTCGACACCGGACCGAACGCAGCCCAGATCCAGTGCCCAGGAGAGCAGCCACAGCGGCCGCAACCGCGTCTCTCTGCGAAGCGCCTCGAACCTCGCCTGCGCCTTGCCGTCCACGAAGACGAAGTGACGCGCGTACGCCCACGCTGCGTGGAAGCTGCTCGGGCGAAGCGCCATTCCCTCGGCGCCGACCCTCTTGGCCATCAGCAGCAGCAGCTGGACCACCTCGCCCGACAGGCTGAGCCCGGGGAACTGCTGACCGGGGAGCGGCGGCCGGTGCCAGTCGAACTGCTTCCCCGGGTTCTGGAGCAGGAGGGACTCGAGGAACACGAGCTTGGCTTCGCTGACCGAGCGCCCGAGGCCGAGCTGATGCCCGCTCACCTGGCGCAGCGAGACCTCGGCCACGGGCGCGTCGAAGAGATCGCTCCGCACCACGAGGGTCGGCGCGAACGGATCGCCCAGGTCGAGGTTCACCGAGAGCTTGCCCAGCCCTCGCGCCTGAAGCCGCTCCAGCGTTCCGTACGCACGGAGCGCGTGCTCCAGCCCGCCGCGGCTGTAGGTCTCCCAGCCCAGCCGGGTTCGGCCTTCTCGCGTCGCGAGCCCGAGCGGGTCCCCGTCCTCGTCCTCCTCCTCGGTGAGGGCGGCGAGGTTCATCCGCCGGTAGATGCGCCACAGACGTGGCTCGATCCGGACGGTCGCCGTCATTCCGCGTCCCGGCGGTACCGGATGGTCCGGACCACCAGCTCCACCTCCCCGCGTGGACGCCGCACCGTCACCTCGTCACCGGGACGCTTGCCGAGCAGCGATCGACCCAGTGGGGATTCCACGCTCACCCCGGTGCCGCGGGCGTCGATCTCGTCGGGCCCGACGATCTGGTAAGTGCGCTCCGTCCCCTCCTCGTCTTCCAGCGTGACCCAGGCACCGAACCACACCCGTCCGGTGTCGGTCTGGTCCTCCGGGGAGACGATGGTGGAGGTGTCGAGCCGCTTCTGGAGGAAGCGGATCCGCCGATCGATCTCCCTGAGCCGCTTCTTGCCGTAGATGTACTCGGCGTTCTCGCTTCGGTCCCCCTGCGCGGCCGCGGCGCTCACCTCCGCGGTGACGCGTGGCCGCTCCTCGTTGAGGAGGCGCAGCAGCTCGGCGTGCATCCGCTCGGCGCCGGCGCGCGTGAGGTAGCGCCGCCCAGGGCCGGGAGGGACGTCGTCGTCCTCGAGATCCTCGCTGTCCGCCATTCGCCTCGCTCGACAGTGATGCAACGCCGCCCTGACCGCATCCCCCCGACGGAACCTCTGACTCTCACTCTCCGTGAAATCTGCTCCACCTTCCGGCAGCCTCACCACCCGTCACGGGCGTGCCGCGACGGCCTCCATCTCGAGCTTCCAGCGCGGGTCGAGCAGCCGGCAGCAGACGACGGTCAGCGCCACCTGGGTCGTCCCGAGATGCTTCACCCGCATCCGGACGTTGGCCTCGTCGTCGGTCGGATCGGCGAGGTACGTGCGGAGCGAGACCAGGTCTCCGTGGTCCATGCCCGCGGAGGCGAGGATCGTTCCGAGGTGCTTCCAGATGAGCTCCGCCTGAGCATCGAACGATCCGGGCATCGTCTTGCCGTCGGCCTCGTAGCCGTTGAGACCGCTCACGAAGAGCAGGCGCGCATCTCCGCGGAGCTCGGTCGCGTGCGCGTAGGCGCGGTACGGCGGGAAGACGCCCGCGGGGTTGTGCCGGATCACCGTCATCGTCGCTCCTTCGAAGGTCGATGGACCGCCCTCCGTGCCCGTAGTACCAATCCGTCGCAGCCCGAGTCGCTAGCTCAGCTGGTAGAGCACCGGCCTTTTAAGCCGAGGGTCCAGGGTTCGAGCCCCTGGCGACTCACAACAGTGCGATGGCGCGCTTGCAGCGTCTCGCTGGTCTCCCGCCTCGATCGGCGCTACAGGCCACGCGCGTGGGGGCGCCGCTCACCTGCCCCCGAGGGAGCTGCGTCATGGCCAAGCCGATCCCCGAGGGACTCCGCACTCTCACCCCGTCGCTGACGGTCGAAGGAGCTGCGGAGGCGATCGAGTTCTACAAGCGGGCGTTCGGCGCGGAGGAGAGGAGCCGCGCGCTGGACCCGACCGGCAAGAAGGTCTGGCACGCCGAGCTGCGCATCGGGGACTCGGCCTTCTTCATCAACGACACCGCGCCGGAGATGGGGGCGACGCCCAGCTTCTCCTCGCTCTGGATCTACACCGCCGACGCCGACGCGGCGTTCGACCGCGCAGTGAAGGCCGGGGCGAAGGTGACGATGCCGATGGCCGACATGTTCTGGGGTGACCGGGTGGGGATGCTGGTCGACCGGTGGAACATCAAGTGGAGCATCGCCAAGCACGTCAAGGACCTCAGCCCGGCGGAGCTCCAGGCCGCGCAGGACGCGTTCGTCGCGCAGATGGCGCAAGAGAAGAAGTAGCGCGCTGGAGCCATCCGAACTGGCGTTCCCACCCGGCTTCGGGTTAGTCGTCGGCGTCCGTCGCAGTCCCCGTCGTCTAGAGGCCCAGGACGCTGGCCTTTCAAGCCGGTAACACGGGTTCGAATCCCGTCGGGGACACTCGCTGCCGCAGCGGGCGCTGGAGCCACCGAGCGAAGCCGGGTGGACTCCAGGCGACGGATCAACGACGGGTCGATGAGCGCCGTCCGGGGGCTCGCCGGGCCCGCGGCACGCCCGGGGCCGCCTCGGACGTCGCTGCCACGATCGTCGAGCGCAGCCAGGCCAGGCCCGGGTCCCCCTCCGCGCCCGCCGGAAGGACGATCCGGAGCTGGAATCGCCGCAGCGGGAGCGGCGGCTCGGTCACGGCGAGCCCTGCCCTGCGCGCGTGGGCCCTCGCAAAGCTCCTCGGAACCGCCGCCAGCAGGTCCGTCTCCGCCACCACCGCCAGGGCCATGAAGAAGCCCGGAACGGTCAGCGCCACGCGACGCTTCAGTCCGCGTTCGGCGAGAGCCTGATCGACGAAGCCGCGCGGGTCGCCGGTGAGCGAGACGACCAGATGGGAGGCTGCGCAGTACTCGCGCACCCCCGGGCTCCGGGCGAACGGATGCCCGCGCCGCGAGACGATCGCGAAGTCCTCCTCACGCAGGTCCCGCGTGGCGAAGCGAGCGGGGACTTCCCCGAAGGGAGCAATCGCGAGATCGATCACGCGGCCGTCGAGCAGAGCGAAGACCGGCTCCCAGGCGCTGGAATCGACCCGCCCGGCCTCCGGCGGCAGCAGCTGACGGAGACGCACGTTCACGCCGGGCGCCTCGCGCTGGAGCCGCTCCAGCAGCGGCGTGAGGAACAGGCTGGAGGCTCCGTCCGGCGCGCCGAGGGTGAACTCGCGCGTCGACGTTCGCGGGTCGAAGGGGGCCGCGGTGGCCAGCACGCTCCGGGCTCCGGCCAGGACTCCGGAGATCGGCGCGGCGAGCTCGAGCGCACGGGCAGTGGGAACCACGCCCCGGGGCGTGCGGAGGAAGACCGGATCTGCCAGCAGGCGCCGGAGACGACCGAGGCCGTGGCTGACGGCGGACGCCGAGAGGTGCAGACGCGACGCCGCCCGGCCGACGTGACGCTCCCGGAGCACCGTCTCGAAGAGGACGAGGAGATTCAGATCGGCGCGGGAGAGGTCAATTTCGTTCAGCATGTCGATGAAATCATATCACTGGATTCAGCACGGCACCGGGGGCACTTCTCTGCTCATCGAGAAGGAGCGAGCACGATGATGACGCGCAGGAACATGCTGCTGGGCGCGGCTGCCCTCAGCACGGCACCGGGAAGCATCGGCGAGGACGAGATTGCAAAGCTGGTCGAGCTCACGACGGTCTCGGAGATCGCCTGGGTGCGGGGCGAGATGCAGCGGTATCTGTCGCTGATCTCCCATTCCGAGGACTTCACGCTGATGTCGCCCCTCGGTGGGACACCTCGCCGTGGCTTCGACTCCTCGCCGGCACGACTCGCAGAGCTGTCCCGCTTCTTCCGCGGTGGCTCGGGAACCTTCGAGGTCGTCCAGACCTACGGCTCGGGCGGCCTGGTCGTCCTCGCGATGATCTTCCGGATGAGAGCCATCGTGGGCGGCCTTCCGGAGCAGGACTGGGCGCTCCGGGTGACCCAGGTCTACCGGCGCGATCCGTCGGGCTGGCGCCTCGTGCACCGCCACGCGGACCCCCTCCTGCGATCCCTCGGCCTCGAACAGGCCGCCGCGCTCGCCCGCGGCTGATCGCCTCCGGGCCGGATGGAAGGACCGAGGGTCTGGTGGTATCCCGTCGGGGAGTCATGGACTCCGGCCCCCAGCGCAAGGCACTGGAGATCAACCTCGATCCCAGCCAGTACGGCACCTTCGCCGAGATCGGAGCCGGCCAGGAGGTCGCGGACTGGTTCCTCCGGGTGGGCGGCGCCTCGGGCACCGTCGCCCAGACGATCTGCGCCTACGACAAGGCCTTCAGCGACGAGCGGTACGGCCAGGGCACGCGGTACGTCTCGCGGGAGCGGCTCCTGGCGATGCTCGAGCACGAGTACCGGATGCTGGAGGCGCAGCTCCGGGGGCCTCGCGGACCCGAGGTGCGGTTCTTCGCCTTCGCCGACACCGTCGCAGCGCGAAACTTCAAGGGCGACAACGAGCAGCACGGCTGGGTCGGCCTCCGGTTCCAGGCAGAGAGCGGCGCAGCGCCGAGCGACGTCCTCCTCCACGTCGCCCTCTGCGACAACGACGTCGAGCAGCAGCGGAGCGCGCTCGGAGTGCTGGGCGTCAATCTCGTCCACGCCGCCTTCCATCAGAAGCAGGAGGCCCGCGCGTTCCTCGGCGCGGTCTTCGAGGGTCTGTCCGTCGATCGGCTGGAGATCGACGTCGTCGAGCTCGCCGGGCCTGCCTTCTCTGGACAGGATTCCCGGCTGTGGTGCCTGGAGGCGCTCCGCCTGGGCCTGGCGCGGGCGCTCCTCTTCGACGGGACGGGTCGCCCCGACCAGCCGTCGACGGTGCTGCGGAAGCGCAGCCTCATCGTCGAGGGACGAACGACCGGCCTGGAGGTCGACCCTCGAACGCTGGTGGCCACCGCCTTCGCGCAGCTCGACCGCGAGGAGCGCTCGGAGCACCAGCCGATGCTCCTCCTCGACATCCGCCTCGAGCAGCTCACCGCGCCCGCCGAGGCGAGATCGGTCGCGGACCGCATCGCCAGCCTGACGGCACGCGCTCCGATCATCGTCACCGACCAGACCGTGCTGCACCCGGTGGTGGAGTACCTGCGACGCTACACGAAGGCCCCCATCCGGATGGTGACCAGCGTGGTGGCCTTCGCGGATCTCCTCTCGGGGAGCTACCAGACCCTTCCCGGCGCCCTCCTCGAGTCGCTGGGGAAGCTCCTGGTCGAGGACGTGCGGCTGTACATCTACCCGGTCGCGCTCGAGCGGTTCCAGCGTGCGCGCGCGGAGGACCCGCGCCGGAGCGTCACCGCCTCGCCCTCGAAGGGCACCGTCACGCTCGACGACCTCCGCTGCGAGCCGCCGCTCGACCATCTCCTCCGGTATCTCCAGGGCGCAGGCTGGCTCGTCCCGCTCGAGCTTCCCTGACCGCGCCGACCGGTCAGATCGGGCGCGGGCGGCCAGGCTCTCCCGTCGCACACTCGAGCCCGCCACGGTCCCAGCGGCCCAGCTCCGCCGCAGCCTCGTAGGTGCTGCGAAGGAACTCCATGAGCTCCGAGCGAGGATCCGGCGCCTTCCGGACCGCGTCGTAGGGGAGGAGGAACTCTCCGAGCTTCGCGTCGAAGGACGCCGCCCCCGGTCGGACCTTCGCCTTGCCGAACCCTTCCGGTGACGGATACGCGTAGGAGTAGAAGGCCGCGCTCTCGACGCCCGAGCCGCCGGGCCAGAACCCCGCCGAGGAGACCTCGTGGCTGTACGCCTCGCGCGTCACCGCATCCGGCAGCCCGGGCACGCCGCCCGGATGCCGAGGGGCGGTGCGCCCGGAGAAGCGCGTCACGGCGAGGTCGAAGCTCCCCCAGAAGAGGTGCACCGGCGTCGCCTTGCCGAGGAAGGCCGTGCGGAACTCCTTGAACACCCGGTCGACCTGCACCAGGGCCTCGAAGAACCTCCGCACGGCGCCGGCGTCGTACGGCCGGGATGCGTGGTCCTCGGGGAACGGGACCGCCCCGGGGATCTCGTTGGGGGTGGGATCGAGCTCGGGCGTGCCGCCGAGGAACCGGATGAGCTCGAGCGTGCGGCGGTGGAAGTCCGCCACCGTCCCCGGCCCCAGGCCGAACCGCGCAGAGCGGCCGTTCGATGCGCGGCCCACCACCGCATGGTCGACCAGGTCCAGCGCGAGGTCGATGGCTCCCGGACCATCGGGGACGGGGCTGGTGATCAGACCCGACGCCGTCACGTACAGCGTCGCGTGCCAGGAGTGGTTGAGCCACGGCGTGCGGGCCAGCCGGTACTTGCCGAGGACCTGCGCGTAGAGGTGCAACGCCGCGCAGGTCTCGCGCCAGGCGGCGTAGGGGATGTCGGGCCAGGAGCTGGACATGGGCGGAGCATCACTCCGGGGCGTTCCCGCGACCAGTTCGCCGGACCGGCACCGGCCACGAGCCAACGGTCCATGCAACTCCCCGGCATCGCGACGGCTTCGCCCACCTCGCGCTGCGCTAGCCCGCCCGTGTCCAGCGCAGGGTCCGGACCACGGGTGTGCCGTCCGCGGAGGCGGTGTCCAGCCGGATGACCAGCTCGTCGTCTGCGACCTGCATCGAGCGCGTCAGGACGAGGCCCACGTTCTCTGCCGAGAGCGCGCCCTGCAGCCGCTGGGTGACGGTGCCGGCCGCGTCGTCCACGGTGTAGCTGCCGAAGTACGCGTCGTAGCCGCCCACCGCCCGGCTGTTGTTGGGCGCTCCCGAGGCCGCCGGAGCGGCCCCGTCGGTCCGCCGGTCTCGCTTCATGAACTGCGCCGCGAAGTTGCCTTCGCGGTCGTAGACCAGCAGCGCGATCGGGTCCGCGCCGAGCGCAGGGTCGATCCGCCGCTCACCGGACGCGGTGCGGTCCTCGCGACTGACGAGCCTCCAGGTTCCGATGAGGGCCTGGGAGAGCGGGAAGCGGGACACCGTCGGTCCTTCTCCGGGCAGGTTGCCCGGGCGGAGGACCCTGTCGCGATCGCGCGGCCGCTGCAAGCGGCCGTCCTGCTATCGCGTCACGTCGACGGTGTACGTGCCGGCAGGGGAGGTCGCGGTACCGGTGATGTGCATCGTCCCGGCCTTGCGGACCACGGTGTTACCGGGGCCCGCCTCGATCTGCCCGGCGAAGGTCAGGGCGAGGGAGACCTGGCCGCTCAGCGAGCCGGACATCAGAAACGATCCGTTGAGAGAACCGTCCACCGTTCCGGAAGGAATGTTCTTGAGGTTGATGGTCAGCGCCGGCAACGCGGCCTGGTCGGTGCCGTACATGACGTGCCCGTCGTCGGAGTAGCCGGAGAGCGACTCGCTCAGGCGCATGCCCTTGTTGTCCGAGGAGCCCTGGTCGACCTGGCCGGTCACGGTCATCGTCCCGGACATTCCGCCATCGGCAGTCTGCGGCTGGATGTTCGCGCCGTTCGGGTCGAAGTTGTAACCGTTGAAGCCGAGCTGGATGGCCTTGTCCACGGACGGATCCAGCCCGAGGTACGCGTTCCTCGCGTCCTCGGTGGAGCTGACGCCGTTTCCACAGGCGGCGAAGGCGCCGGCGACGGTGAGACAGGCAAGAGCGATGATCGGTGTTGAACGCATTCCGAGAAGTGTACGGACTGGTTCAGGTCCCTCTCAAGAATGGAAAGCTCGCGAAAGGCGCGACCACGGCGACCGATCGACCACATCGACCGACGCGCGAGAGCGCTCCGCTCGGTCGCGGACGCGATGCGGTCGGTCTCACCCCAGCCAGCACCGGGTGCCGGTGACTCCCCGACCCTCGGTCTGCGATCCACCGGTGGACCGGCCGAACGGAGTGCGCGACGCGGGCCTCGGCACCCGGTGTCTCGCCTCGGACCGCGTTGCTCCAGAACGGGAGCACGACCCGAGCAATCGAACCGACGAACCGAGCGCGAGCGCGTGCGCCACCGACCGGACCGTGCTGCCACGCGGCCTGGTCGTGGCGACATCCGGTGCGGCCGTGGAACCCCACAACGGTTCGACCCGGCGCAACCTCCGAGAGGGCTCGCTCACTGCGGCGAGCTCGCGCTCGGGTCAGTTCGCCTCGTCACGCGGCGACGCTAGAGTGGGTCCCAGTGCGACGCATCCTGGCGCTCCTCCTCCTGTCCGCGGCCTGCGCCGGCGATCTCCCGCCGCCGCCGCCCTCGACCGCGAGCGCGGTCCTCGCGCCCCGCCCGGAGATCCTCGCCGCCGGCACCGGCGCGCTCACTCCTCTGGCCATGGCGCTCGCCCGTGAGGTCTGGACCGGGACGGGGCTGCGGATCCGCGTGGAACCGAGCATCGGCTCGGGCGGTGGCATCTCCGCGACCCGGGACGGCGCGGTCGATCTGGGGCTGGTGTCCCGCCCCCTCCGTCCCGAGGAGTCCGCCGGCCTCGAGCGCGTCGACCTCGCCCGCGACGCCGTGGTCCTCGCCGCCGCGGCCGACTTCCCCCACGACGACCTGTCCTCCGCCGAGGTCCACCGCCTCTACCGCGGCGAGCTCCGCGGTCTCACCCTGCTCCTCCGAGACGAGGCCGACTCCGCCAACGCCGCCCTCGAGTCCACCCTCCCCGGCCTCACCGACGAGCGGCGCAGCTCGGCCGCGAGCGGTCGCTTCCGGGTGCTCGACCACGACGACGCGATGGCGCTCGCCCTGGCCACCACCCCCCGGGCGATCGGTGTGTTCTCCCTCGCTGCGGTCCGACCTCCCCTCCGCGCCCTTCGCCTCGACGGCCTCGCCCCCTCGAACGACTCGCTCGCCCGCGGCACCTGGCGCGCCGTCCGGACCCTGGGGGTCGTCTTCCGGCCGGAGCGGCGCGACCGCGTCGCTCCATTCCTCGCCCTGGCGAGCTCCGAGCGAGGCCGGGCACTGATCCGGTCCCTGGGGTACCTCCCGATGGAGCCCCGGCGGTGATCCCGGTCACCCTCACCCGACCGTTCGCGCGCCGGCTCGCGCCGCTGGTCCTCTTCGCCACCAGCCTCTTCGCCGTCGTGGTCCCGGTCGCGCACCACCTCGATGCCCGGAGCCGCGCCGTCCTCGCTGCCCGCGAGCGCGGTGACCGCGTCGCGCACGTCCTCGCCGAGGCGGTGCGCGACCGCCCGCTGCTCTGGCGCTACGACGCCGCGAAGCTCTCCGGTCGCATCCAGCAGGAGGGACTGCTCGACGGTCCGCTCGTGGTCCGGGACCGCGAGAACCGACCGGTCCCGCTCGGCGGTCCCGCCACCGGGTCGGTCGCCTGGGCCCGGGTGCCGGTGGAGGTCGAGGGCGTCCCGGTGGCGACCGTGTGGGCCGGCGCGACGCTCGCCCCGCTGTGGCACGAGACGCTGCGGCTCCTCGCCGGCTGTCTCCTGCTCGCCTCGGCCCTCGGTGCCCTCCTCTTCCTCTTCCCGGTCCGGACGGTGGCGCGCGCCGAGGAGCGCATCGCAGCGCTTCTCGCCGAGCGCCGCGTCGCGCTCCAGGACGAGGAGCGGCGCCGCATCGCTCGCGAGCTCCACGATGGCGCGGGTCAGGCGCTCACCGCGGCCCGGCTCCAGCTGCTCGCGCTCCGCAAGCGCGGCCTCGCCCCCGAGGACGCCGCCCAGGTCGAGCACCACCTCGACGAGGCGCTGGACGAGGTGCGCCGGTCGACCTCGGCCCTCATCCCAGCACCCCTGGCGGCGCTCGGCTTCCTCGGCGCCGTGCGCAAGCACTGCGCGAGCTACTCACGGGCGACCGGGATCGACATCTCCCTCGACGCTCCCGGGGAGCTTCCGGAGCTCCCACCGCCGATGGCCGCCGGCCTGTACCGCATCGTCCAGGAGGCGCTCCACAACACCGCCCGCCACGCGGGGGCCGCCCGGGCATCGGTGCGCGTCAGCCACCTGCGCGATGCGCTCTCGCTCGAGTTCGACGACGACGGGCGCGGCTTCCCGGACCAGGCCAGCTCCCAGTCCATCCGGGAGCGCGTCGCCGGACTGGGCGGCGCGGTCGACTGGCCGGAGCCCGGACGCTCGTGCCTCCGGGTCCGCATCCCCCTCGGAGGCGCACCCGCATGATCCGCGTCGTCGTTGCGGACGATCACGCGGTGGTCCGCGCCGGGGTCCGCGCGGTGCTCGCCTCCGAGCCAGACGTCTCGCTGGTCGCCGAGGCCGGAGACGGCAACGGTGCGGTCGTGGCGGTGCTCGCCCATTCTCCGGAGGTGCTCCTCCTCGACTGGACGCTGCCCGGTGACGGGCGGACGGTGCTGGAGCGGGTCCGCGCCGAGGCTCCCGGAACGCGGGTCTGCGTCCTCTCCATGCACCAGGACGGCTCGACGGTTCGCGAGGCGCTCGGCGGCGGCGCTCTGGGGTACGTGGTGAAGGGCGCGGGCATCGAGCATCTCGTCACCGCCCTCCGCGCCGTGGCCGCGGGCCGCCGCTTCCTCGATCCGGCCGCCGAGAGCGGCCTCATCTCCGGTCCTGAGCCCGAGGACGACGACTGGGAGCGGCTCACCCCGCGCGAGCGCCTCGTGCTCCGCCGCGTGGCCGAGGGACGCACGAATCGCGAGATCGCGACCGAGCTGTCGCTCTCGCCGAAGACAGTGGACACCCACCGCACCAACCTCATGCGGAAGCTCGGCGTTCACGACGCGCAGGCGCTGGCTCGCTTCGCCGTCCGGCGCGGGCTTCTCTGAGCCGGACCGCCTCGGGTGTCCACCCGATTGCCGGGCCGACCCGGGGTCCGGGACGATCCACACACGGTGCCTTGCGTCGGAGGAGGGATTCCCTGAACCGTCTCGCTGTCGTCGCCGCGATCGCCCTCGGCTCGTCCGCTCTCGCCCAGGAAGCCGGCGGCTACTCGGCCGGACCCGGCCTCGGCTCACCGGACTACCAGACCACCGTCAACGCACCGCGGTTGAAGTCACCCACCTACACGCAGGACCGCCTCTTCGGCTCCACTCGCTTCTGGAAGCTGGACCCGGGCCGCTACGAGGTGGAGGTGTGGTGGGACGAGAAGTTCAAGAGGGACGAGCCGAACGAGTCCCTCTTGAAATTGGAGATCGAGATCGGCCTCACCCCTCACATCCAGCTCGACATCTACCAGAACTTCATCATCTCGGAGGGGCAGTTCGACGTGGAGGGCAACCAGATCGAGCTCCGCTACGCCTTCGCCTCCCAGTACAACGAGATTCCGTGGAACCCGGTGCTCTACCTCGAGTGGCACCCGCGCAAGCAGGCGCAGGACCGCGCCGAGGTCCGCCTCCTCATGGGCGGAGATCTCCCGGCGGCGGGCGTCTGGGCCGCGAACGTCTTCGCCGAGGGGAACGTGGACTACTTCAACGCGTCCTACGCCGAGGGGTTCGACGGCGAGTTCGGGGCGACGGCGTCGGTCAGCTTCCCCGTGGCTGGCGACTGGCTCCGGCTGGGTGCCGAGGTCCAGGGGGGCGTGGACCAGCACGGCAGCCCTCGCTTCTACGCCTCGGGGCTGGTCGGTCCGAACGTCCTCCTCAGCTACCGGCCGGCGGGGCTGAAGCTCACCGCGACCGCGCTGTTCGGAATCTTCCCCGAGGACCCGGTGTGCCGACTGTTCGTCATCGCCGGCTGGCAGTTCTGAGGCGTTGCACCCTGGCCGTTCCCGGGTGATGGAAGCACCCCAGAGGCGAACCCCCGTGCCCGACCCCAGCCCCGACGAGAAGCGGCCCCCGCCGCCCCAGCGGCACGTCCACACCGAGGACGAGGTGGACGAGTCCTCCGAGGAGTCGTTCCCGGCGAGCGACGCCCCGGGCTGGACGCCGACCACTCCGGGGACGGACGCTCCGCCGCCGGAGCCGCGCACTCCGCCCCGGCGGCGCTGAGACCGGCGCGAGCAGCCGGAGGAGCCGAAAGGTGCGACATCGGTGTTGCGTCGGTGCGGGACCTTTCCGCCGCCCGTGAAGTCGATTCCTTGGGGTCCTCCGGGGTTCCGCTAGACTCGGCCGTCCATGAAGTTCACCCCGCTCGACATCCGCCAGAAGCGCTTCGAGACCTCCTTCCGCGGCTACGCCGCTCGCGACGTGCAGGGGTTCCTGGAGCTCCTGGCGGCGGAGTTCGAGGACGTGGTGAAGGAGAACATCGCGCTCAAGGATGAGCTCAAGCGCACCCAGGTGGAGCTGGAGCGCCACCTCGAGCGCGAGCGCGCCCTGCAGCAGACCCTGGTCACCGCCCAGCGCGTCTCGGAGGACCTCCGCGATGCGGCGAAGAAGGAGGCGGAGATCGTCGTCGCAGAGGCCGAGCTCCAGTCGGAGAAGATCGTCCACGCCGCGCACCAGAAGCTGGTCCAGGTGGTGGACGACATCAACGAGCTGAAGCGACAGCGGGCCCGGTTCGAGGCGGAGCTCCGCTCGCTGGTGTCCGGCCACCTGAAGCTGATGGATGCGGTCACCGCCCCCGACGCCGAGGCGCCGGTGCGCGTGGACGACAACGTCTCGTTCCTCGCCCCGAAGAAGGCAGGCACGCCGTAGCGGACGTCGTCCGGGAGGTCTCCGGCGCCGTCGAGCTGTCCATCCGGGTCACGCCGCGCTCGTCGCGTCCCGGCCTGGGAGCGGTCCGGGAAGGAGCGCTCGTCGTCCGGGTGAGCGCGCCACCGGTGGAGGGCGCCGCGAACCAGGCCACCGCCGAGCTCCTCGCCTCCTGCCTCTGCTTGCCCCGGCGAGCCCTCACCCTGGTCTCCGGCGAGCACGGCCGGCTGAAGCGTGTGCGCATCGTGGGCCTCGGCCTGGCCGAGGTTCGCGCCCGCCTCGGGCTCCCGGGGTGACGGCCTCGACCGCTGTCACGCCAGGGCCACTCATCCAGGCGTGAGGTCACACGGGGGCGACGACTGCGCGACGGTCAGTGATCGTGCCGGCGCACCGTCGGGGGCACCGGGCTGGCCGCGGGTCCGTCCGGGTCGACCGGCCGTGGCTCCATCGCGGGGTCCCGCTCCTCCGGCGCATCCGGGATGACCGGCTCGAATCCCACCGGAGCCGCGTCGGGGTGAGGCCGCCCCTGCCGGCGGATCGTTCGCCCGGGAACCGGGTCGGGTGAGGCACTGGCCACCGGCTGTTCCAGGCCAGCCTCGACCGGAGTCGGCCCCCTGAGCCGGACCACCTCCGGCTCCCGGGGGAGCCGGGCCCTCGATCCCGGGGCTCCCTTCCGGCGTCGCGCATTCCGCAGGAACAGCAGCCCGACACCCACTCCCAGCAGGAGGCTCCACGGGATCCGGCGACGCATGCTCCACCTCCAAGAGGATGGAGATGAACAATGTGCAGGACCTCCTCTCTGCGGAAGCCCCCGGTTCATCCCCGAGGCCCGAGCGGCCCTTCCCGGAGGGCCTCGAGGATCGGCCGGAGCCTGCCTCTCGGTCGAAGCCTCCGCACGTGGGGGCGTCGGCACGCGGTGGCGCTGGACGAGGTCGACCGGCTGCCCGAATGTCCCGGCCACGACGGCCCGCCTGCCGCCGTTCCCGCCCCGCTCGCAGGTGCGTGAGGGGGGCCGCGAGCGCTCAGGCCGCGAGGCCGACCGGGATCTTGAACTCGAAGCGCGTGCCCTTCCCGGGCTCGCTCTCCACCCTCACCGTGCCGCCGTGCTCGTCGGCGATCTGCTTGACGATCGAGAGCCCCAGCCCGGTCCCCTCGGGTCGCCCGGCGGTCGCGAAGGGGTCGAAGACCCGGTCGGCGATCTCCGGCGGAAGGCCCGGACCGTCGTCCTCGAAGCGGAGCACGAGGTCGTCCTCCTCGCGGTCGATGCTGAAGAGGAAGTTGCCGCCGGTGGGCATGGCCTCCACCGCGTTGCGCGCGAGGTTGAACACCACCCGCCGCAGCTTCCCCTCGTCGAACCGTGCCGGGCCGGTGTAGCGCGGGACCACCGAGAGCCGGACCGGGCTCTTCTTGAACTCCTGGCGAAGGTAGGCCTCGGTCTCGCTGGCGAACTTCTGGAGGTACACCTTGCGGATCAGCAGCTCGCGCTCGCCACGGGCGAAGGCCAGCGTCTCGCGCATCATCGCGTTCAGGTGCTCGAACTGCTTGTCGACCACGGTGGCGTACTGGAGCCGCTGCTGCTCCTCGGGCTCGGTGGCCATCAGCTCGGTGTAACCGCTGATGACGGTGAGCGGGGTCCGGAAGTCATGCACCACCCCGGAGAGCATCTGGCCGATCGCCGCGAGGCGCTCCCGCTGCTCGGCCTCGTCCCGGTTGCGGCGGATCTTGAGCGACCGGCCGGCCTGCCCGGCGATGAGCGTGGCCAGCCGCTCGTCGCTCTCGGTGAACCCGGAGGGCTTGTTCAGCAGGGCCAGCGCCCCCACCAGCCCCTCCTCGACGGTGATGGGAACGCAGAGCACCGAGTCGGCCCGGACGTCGAGCCGCGCCGGGATGCTCGGGTCGTGCGCGGGGTGGTCCGCGGCGCGTCCCACGCGCACCGCCTGGCCGGTCCGCGCGACATGACCGACGACGCCCTGCCCCGGCTTCAGCTTCACCGTCACCAGGGACTCGGCCTTCTCCCCCACCACGCTCTTGAAGTAGAGCGCGCCCTGCGATTCGCCGTGGTCGACGAGGAAGATGGCGGCGGCGGTGGCGCCGAGCGTGGGGGCCACCCGGGTGAGCAGCGCGTCCACGAGGTCGCTCTGCTTCTCGGCCGAGGACACTGCCTTCTCGGTCTCGAAGAGGAGGTCCAGATCCTTGAGCGCGTTGGACAGGTCGGACTTGGCCTTGCGGAGCGCCTCGTTCTGAGCCCGGAGCTCTTCGTAGAGGAGCACGTTGTCCAGCACCGCGGCGATCTGCGTGGCCACTGCCTCGACCAGGGCCAGGTCCTCGGCGCTGAAGACGTTGGTCTTCCGGTTCAGCACCTCCACCACGCCGAGGATGCGGCCGCTCACGTGCCTGAGCGGGACGGCAATCATCGACTTGGTGACGAAGCCGCTCATCCGGTCGATGTTGGGGTGGAAGTGCGAGTCGGTGTACGCGTCACCGAGCAGAAGGCTCTGCCCGGTGGCCATCACGTGCCCGGCGATTCCCGTCCCGAGCGGGAGGCGAATCTCGTCGAGCTGACCGCCGCCGCGGAGCACCCGGCTCCACAGCTCCTGCTTCTCGGCGTCGAGCATGAACAGCGTCGCCGCCTCTGCCTGGAGGAGCGAGCTCAGTCGGTCCATGACCGTGCGCAGCAGCGCGTCGACGTCGCGGACGGAGGACAGCAGCGTCGCGATCTCGAGCACGGCGCTGAAGCGCTCGGCCTGGCGCAGCACCGCCGACTCGAGCTCCTGCAGCTTGTCGGTCAGACCGCTCAGCAGTCCGGCCGGGCTGACGGGCTCTGCCGCCTTGAGTCGATCCGCCATCGTTCGTCCGGGGTTGAGACTCTACACCAGGAGCGGAGGACAGGCCTCCCGGGTGAACCGCGACCACGCGCGGAGTGTCTGCCGGCGTGGCCGGCCACCGCATCAAGGATGTTGCGCAATCCCGCCGGGACGGCGCTTCAGTGGGCCTCGGCCCAGCTCTGACCGAGACCCACCTCGACCTCCAGGGGAACGCGCAGCTGGGCCACCCCCATCATGCTGCTGCGGGCGAGGTCGACCGCGCGATCGAGCTCGTCCTCGGGCGCCTCGAACAGCAGCTCGTCGTGGACCTGCAGCAGCATCCGGGTGCGCAACCCGGTCTCGTGGAGCCGGTGGTCGATGCGGAGCATCGCCATCTTGATCAGGTCGGCGGCAGTCCCCTGGATCGGCATGTTGATCGCCGCTCGCTCCGCGGCCTGCGCCGTGGCCCAGTTGCTGGAGTGCAGGTCCTCCATCAGCCGGCGCCGGCCGAACAGCGTCTCCACGCTGCCGGTGCGTCGCGCGCGTTCGACCGTCTCTTCCAGATAGCGGCGGATGCCGGCGTAACGAGCGAAGTACCGGTCGATGATCGACGCCGCCTCCTCGTGGGGAATGTCCAGGCGAGTCGAGAGGCCGTGTGGTGAGAGCCCGTAGGCGATGCCGAAGTTCACCATCTTCGCCACCCGGCGCTGGTCGGCGGTCACCTCGCCCGGCGTGACGCCGAAGACCTCCGCGGCGGTCCGCTGGTGCACGTCCTCCCGGGCCTGGAAGGCGGCCAGCAGCCCCGGGTCCTCCGAGACGTGGGCCAGGATGCGCAGCTCGATCTGGCTGTAGTCGGCGGAGACGAGCTTCCAGCCCGGCTCGGCGACGAACGCACGGCGAATGGCCCGGCCCACGTCGGTACGCACCGGGATGTTCTGGAGGTTGGGATCCGAGCTGGAGAGCCGGCCGGTCGCCGTCGCCGCCTGGTGGAAGGTGGTGTGCAACCGCCCGTCCCGGCTCACCAGGGGCACGAGCGCATCGAGGTAGGTGCTCTTGAGCTTGCTCAGCGTGCGGTAGTCGAGCAGCGTCCGCGGCAGCGGGTGCTTCTCGGCGAGCTTCTCCAGCACCTCCGCGTCGGTCGACGGGCCGGTCTTTCCCTTCTTGAGCACCGGGAGCGCGAGGTCGGTGTAGAGGACCTGCGCCAGCTGCGCGTTGCTGTTGACGTTGAAGACCCGGCCCGCGAGCCGGTGCAGCTCCTGCTCGTGCTTGGCGCACTGCGCATCCACGTCGCGCGAGAGCTCGGAGAGGACGGCGAGGTCGACCCGGACGCCGTGGCGCTCCATCCGGGTGAGGACCGGCACCAGCGGAAGCTCCAGCTCCCGCGCCAGACCGCTGAGCTTGGCCGACTCGATGTCCCGCCACAGCCCTGGCGCGAGACGCTCCACCGCCTGAGCGCGCTGGCCGAAGGCCTCGGCCACCTCCTCCGGCGGTCGGTCCGAGAGTCCGCTCCCCGCGCGCCGGGCCGCGGCGGCGTCGTACGGCACCGGCAGCTCGAGGTGGAGTCGCTCGCGGGCGAGGTCCGCCAGCGCGTGCTCGCGGCGCGAGGGATTGAGGAGGTACGAGAGCAGCTCCACGTCCCCGTTCAGCCCCTGCAGCTCGATGCCCACGCCGAGCAGCAGCAACTCCAGCGCCTTGGCGTCGTGCGCGTCCTTCGGCAGCCGCGGATCCGCCAGGAGCGGGCCGAGCACGGCGCGGAGCTCGTCTCCAGACAGACGGCGCGCCCCGAGCCCGTGGTGGTCCAGCGACACGTAGCCGGCCGTGTCTCCGGCGGCGATGCCCAGGCCGACCAGCGGCGCGGTCGCTGGCGGGCCGTCGTGCGCCGGGAACAGCGCCATCCGCCCGTGCGTCTGGATCGCCGCGGCCAGCTCCTCCAGGGTCTGCCGGTCGGCGATGACCGCGGTCCTTCCCATCGGCCGGATCGCCGCGGCATCCGGGCTGGGGGGCATCTCCTGTAGCAGCTTGTAGAACTCGAGCTCGGTGAAGAGGGCTCGCGCACGCTCCCCGTCGATGGGCTGGCGGATGAAGCGGGAGGCGTCGGTCTCCACCGGAAGGTCGGTGCGGAAGGTCACCAGGGTCTTGGCCCTGAGCATGCTCTCCCGGTGCTGCTCCAGCGACTCGCGGATCTTCGGCTTCTTCACCTCGTCCAGCCGCGCCAGCATCGCCTCCACGCTCCCGAACTGCTGGATGAGCTCGGCGGCAGTCTTGGGCCCGATCCCCGGGACCTTCGGCACGTTGTCGATGGGGTCTCCGACCAGCGCGAGGTAGTCCCGCATCTGTCCGGGCTCGATGCCCAGCCGCTCCTTCACCTCGCGGGGGCCGGTGTGGCGGTCGAGCATCGGGTCGTAGAGGCGGACCCGGTCGTCCACCAGCTGCATGAAGTCCTTGTCGCCGGTGACGATCTGCACGTCGAACCCCTGCTGCTTCGCGGCCAGGGCGAGCGTGCCGATGACGTCGTCCGCCTCCCAGCCGGCGAACTCGAGGACCGGGACCCGGAGGGTGTCCACCACCTGGCGGACCAGCTCGAACTGGTGCGGGAGGTCCGGGGGCGGTCCCTCGCGATTGGCCTTGTAGGTGGGGTCGATCTCCTGGCGGCCGGTGCGGCTCTCCTTGTCGAAGGCCAGGGCCACGTGAGTCGGCTTCATCTCCCGGAGCGTCTTGAGGAGCATCCGGGTGAAGCCGTAGACGGCGTTCGTCGGGATGCCCCGGCTGGTGCTCAGGTTTGCGATCGCGTGGTAGGCGCGGAAGACGAAGCCCGACGCGTCGATGAGCGTCAGGACCGGGCGGGAGGTGGGCATGAGCTTCTGCCTCACCTATACAGCGGAAAGCGGCTGGTGGCTCGGGGCGACGGACTACCGCAGAACGAGCTTGATCCTCTCGTTGCAGATGAAGAACTCGTCGCCGTCCTCCACCTGCTTGCGCTTGATCCGCTGCTTGTTGAACCAGGTGCCATTCGAGGAGCCGAGGTCCTCGATGTAGTAGGCGCCATCGTCGCGGACGATGACCGCGTGCTCCCGGCTCACCTTGCCGGAGTTGATGATGAAGTCGCAGTGCTTTCCGCGGCCGATGACGAAGCGGTCCTTCGCGATACGGTCCAGGGCGCCGCTCTCGGCCATCAGGTAGAGCTGGCCGCCCGAGCCGGAGCGCTCCTCGTCCTCGGGGAGCTGACGGTCGAGGATGTCCAGCGGGTCGTCCGGCGTTCCGTCCGGAGCGCCGGTGTCGACCTCGCCCAGCGAGGCGAGATCGTCCAGGTCGCCCTTGCCGAGGACCGGCGTCCCCAGCGTGGGAGCCACCGCGTCGGCGGCCGCGGTGCTCCGCAGGCCACCCCGGGACGGGGACGCCGCCGCGACGCGGGAGTTCAGGGTGGCCTGTGCCGGCACCGGCGTCTTCGTGCGGGGCGAGACCTCGAGAAACCCATTGAGGCGGGCGAACATGAACAGGGCCTGGTTGATCAGCCCGTCCCGCTCGCTCCCCATCTGCCTCGCCATCTCCTCGAATGCTTCCCAGAGGTGGTCGGGGATGGCCACCTTGCGGACGGGATGTGGCGGATTGAAGTCGCCCATGGCGCGCACGGGCAAAAGGCTACCACGGTCAGTAGTGGACGCCGATGTCGATGGTCGCGTTGGAGGTGTAGGTGACCGTGGTGGGAGAGAAGTCCACGATGACGTTCCCCGCCGGGTAGAGCACGAAGACCCGATCCTGCCCCGCGTTCTGCGGCAGCGGATACAGGTTGCGCTGGTAGAGCGACAGCGCTCCCGGCAGGTTGAGGCCTCCGATCCCGAGGCTGCCCGAGTTGATGGGTACCGATGCAGGGGTGTAGCCGTTCAGGAAGCTGAAGACGTAGCCCGAGCCGCGGAGGCCCGGGTTGTCCCCCTCGGTGAGCACGCCCTCGATGCCCGCGTCCCCGTCGGTGAGCCGGTCGAGGATCTGGAAGGAGAGCCCGTTGATGGGAAGGCCAGCCGCCGAGGCGCCGGCGTCGGCGTCGGGCCGCCAGAAGCGGACGAACTGCGGGACCGTATTCGCGCCCACCGCAAAGGAGCTCAGCCCTCCTGGCGGAGGAAGGGCCATCCGTCCCAGCCACCCGGCGACGGTGCCGTTCACCGTGAGGGGATGCGCGGTGAGGCTGCTGCTCCGGAGGTTGTACGACACCGGGGGTGGGCAGCTGCTGATGGTCGGGATCGTGCCATCGGACAGCACCAGGATGCTTCCTCCGTCGGTGAATCCGCCGTCGGGGAGCTGCGCATACCCACCATCGAGGGTCTCCGCGAGAGCGAAGGTGCTGGTCTGCAGAAACAGCCCACCGGGCAACGGAAACAGCACGCCACCGTCGAGGCCGCCGTCCTGGACGGGGAAGGCGAACACGCACTCGGTGCCGGTGTAGTCGACGGGGACCACGACGTCTCCCGGTTCGACGTAGCCCTTCTCGGCGAGGATCCGGCTGTTGATGGACAGCGGCCAGACACCGGCGTTCGGATTTCCCAGCCCGGCGTCGAGCGGCTCGCGCGCGATGCCGGCCACGACTCCCTCGTAGAGCACGTAGACGCTCTCGCTGAAGGGGTACACGCCCCGCTCGACCTTGATCCCGGTCGTCGGCGGCCCGCCCGAGAAGGTGGCCGTCGCCCCGTTGTTGAGGATGGGCTTGTTGTCGCTGACGCTGGCGGAAACGCCCGCGAAGTTGATCTGCCGGAGCGTCATCGCGTCGAAGGCGAAGATCTGGGCCGCGGGAATGCTGTTGCCGTACCCGGTGACGGTGACGAAGCCGACGAGGCCGTACTGGCGCGGAAACCCGTCCAGGTAGAGCACGAGTCCGCTCGACTGGAGGACGATGTCCTGGACGATGCCGACCGACCCGCTGTTCGAGAAGCGGATGGGGACCATCCGGTTGGCGTCGCGCGGGACGCCGCCGTCGAACTCCGCCGGTGGACGGTAGTAGGTGTCCGGGAACTGGAGCCGCCCTCCGTCGGTGAGGAGATCGGGCACGCCACCGTCGCCGATGGAGTCGCGGGCGTCGTCGAACCCGTCGATCGCCACCGGGAAGCGGATCACCGTCCCGCCGTCCACCAGGGGCAGCTCGCGCGGACGGTCGAGGTCCACCGCCAGGACGCCGACGCAGTCGACGGTCCCGCCGCAGGAGGCCTCGTCGAGGATCCCGAAGACGCGGGTGCCGGCGTCCATCACCACGTCGGTGATGCCGCCGTCGATCCCACCATCGGTGTCCAGGAACACGGTGCTGATGACGCCGGCGTCCTGGTAGGCGACGACCTTCACCACGTTCCCGTGCGTGAGGAGGCGTTTCACCGGGAAGCTCTCGGCCACCGTGGTGTCGGAGTTGAAGACCCCCTCGAATGAATCGAGCAGCCCGGTGGGCGTGGGGGTGACCACCCGGATCCTCCCCTGCTCCGTCATGTCCAGGCGAACGAAGGGCACCGGCGGGTGCATCAGCCGGGTGGCGAGGACCAGCCGCTGCTCCTCGGGATCGGGCGCCGCGCCGGGGTGCTGGACCGTGGGCAGGGCGACCATCGCGGTGACCACCTCGTCGCGGATGACGTCGAGGGGCTGCAGCACGTAGGGTGGAAGCGTCGACGGGTAGCGGTTGCAGAGGCGCGAGTCCACGACCGTGGTGCCCCGATCACGCGGCACGTTGGGCAGCTGCAGCGACCAGAGCGTGGTGTCGGACCCGTCGAAGGTCGCGAAGTAGAGCTGGGCCTGACGGTCGTCCACCGTCAGGCGCGAGGCCAGCGCCGTCACGACCGAGTCCGGCCGGGGCGCGATGCGTCCAAACTCCTTCAGCTGCTGGGGACAGTTCACGGCGCCGATCACCGACACCCCCGAGCTGCCGGCACCCCGGGCGAACACCCAGTCGCCCTGGAGCGGCTGACCGAGGGGCCCGTACCGCGTCGGCGTGGCGAGCTCCACGGGAGCCGGAAGCGTGGGGATGGAGAGCGGGGAGAGCGGATTCGGGGCGCGGACGAAGTCGCGCTGCAACCCCGGGCGGGGCTCGAGGTCGAGCACCCGCAGCTCGTTGCTCCGGGTGCTGGTCACGAAGAGCAGCGAGCCCGAGACCACCGAGGAGTTGGTGCCGCTCATCTGCGTCGGGGGCGCGACGCCGCTCTGCGAGCAGGCCGCGAGGGCCACGGCGAGGAGGGCGAGGTGTCTCGTCTTCACGGGCTGGGGTCCACGCAGTTGCGGTCGTCGGTGTTGAGGAGGCAGTACTGCTTGGCTCCAACGTGGGCCACGAGGTGGGGAGCGAGCCGGCCGTCGGCCGCGGTCTCCGACAGCGGGACGTCGACGACGGCGATGCGCCCGTCACCGAAGTTGCTGACGTACAGGCGGGCCCAGTCGCCTCGCCGGTCGATGGAGATCGCGAACGGCACCGCTCCCACGCCGGGGATCAGGGCGGCGACCTGCCCGAGGTCGTCGTCGTAGAAGGCGAGCGACCCGTCGATCGAGCAGCTCACCACGACCAGCGGCGCCCGGCCGGTCCGGGTGAGGAGCTGGACGTCGTTGGGCCCCGCAGGCAGTGGGACCGCCCGGACCAGGGTGAAGGACGGGGCGAGATCTTCCTGGGGAGGGGCCGCGACGTCGACGACCAGCAGCGTCGCGGGGTTGTCCACCGCCAGGTAGAGGCGCTGTCCGTCGGGGCGGAGCTGAAGGGCGCGTGCGTCGACCGAGGCCCAGACCAGCTGCAGCTGTGGATACGCGATGAGGTTGCTGGAGCGGTCGACCACCCGGAGCAGCACGTCTGGATCGGTCGCAACGAGCTTCGCTCGCCCGGAGACGTACAGGAAGTCCCGGGTGACCACGATGCTGTTCGAGGCGCCGCGGCCGATGGAGCTGAACGCCGAGTCCGGGACGGCGTAGGGACCGTCGGTCTGGTAGGCAGCCCGGGCCTGGTCCAGATCCGCCTGGTGGAGGGTCACCAGGAAGTTCTCCAGGTTCAGCACGCTCTGCGCCGGGCTGGAGGCGGGCCGGAGGTGGGTCACGTAGATCTGGTCGCTGTCCGGCGAGAGCGTCACGCTGTACGGCTGGGGCGCGGCCGGAATGCCGATCTGCCCCGGGTCCTGGAGCACCGCCAGCCGGAGGGAGTCCACCGTGCAGTCGGTTCCTCCGGAGAAGAAGCATCGGATGGGCGCGCCGCCGTCCCCGGGGTCGGTGATGTCCATGACCGCCAGCTCGTCGTTCTCCGAGCGCGAGGGGATGAAGAGCCGGGTCCCGGCGTCGTCCACCGTGGCCAGGCCGGCGAAGCTGGCGATGGTCACGATGGGCGCCGAGCCGCCGTCCGGCGTGAGGTACGTGAACTGCACCGGCCGCCCCTGATCCGAGCCGCCGTCCGGCGGAGGAGCCATGGTGCCACCGGGCAGCGGGAGCGACCGCCCGTCCGGGGCGCGCACCTGATCCAGGTTCACCGCCGTGACCCAGCCCACGTCGAAACGCCGGTCGAAGTTGGAGTTCGCCACGTACAGCCTGCCGAGGCCCGCGTCGGGGTCCAAGGGAGGAACCACCGCCACGCCGGTCGGATAGTAGAGACGGAAGTCCACCGGCGGCCGCGGCTTGAGGTCCTGGTTGCACGCGACTGCGAGAAGCAGGAGCGGGACCAGCGCCGAGACGCTCCGGGTCGAGCGGTGGATCGCGACGCAGTCCCGGCCGAGGCCCAGGAGCGACGACGGGGCGTGGCCGGGATCGGCCGCGAGGGCGAGCGAGCGACGGATCGATCCAGGTGGTTTCGGCGTCAGGGTGAGGCGCATCAAAAGGGCGCGCATCCTAGAGATCGGCGACCCGGCGTCGCAAGGACTAGCGGCCTGGAACAACAGGCCGGCAGCCGGGCTTCTTCCCCTGCGCGGGCGGGGGCCGATGGGTGGATCAGCATCAGCGGCGGGGGGTGGGATCGTCCTTCCCGCCCGTGGCCCGCCAGTAGTCGGTGAGGATCCGCTGCACCCGGTCGGCGTTGGGGTAGGTGCGGCAGGAGAGGAGATAGGTCTCGTAGGCTCGGGTCCCGGCCTGAGGATCACCGAGCTTGGCGTGGGCGCTCCCGAGGATGAGGTACGCCCAGCCCGCCCGGGGGTCGAGCTCGAGAGCGCGCTGGAGCTTGGGGACGGCGCGCTTCACCTGTTCGAGGTCCTTGCTGTCGGTGAGTCGCGTCCCCTCCTGGAGGAGCTTCTTCACCGAGCCGTTCTTCACTGCCGGTCCACAGACCAGACCGGTGAGGGTCTTTCCCTCGAAGCGCGGCGTGTAGTCCATCACCGAGGACGGAGGCAACTCGTCGTCCTCCCGGGTCTGGCTGTCGATCTCCGCCTCCAGCACCGGGGTGGAGGCGAGCAGCATGAGCAGCCACGCGCTCACGCGGCACCTCCGGTCTCGGACTGGATCCGCGAGAGGTCGGCCAGGGGGGCGAACACCTGGGCCACCTCGCGGAGCAGCCGCACGCGATTCTCGCGCACGGGACGGTCGTCGGTCATCACCAGCACCTTCTCGAAGAAGGCATCCACCGGGGCCTTCAGGGCCCGGGCGGCGGCGAGCGCGGCCGGGGCATCCTCGACGGCCAGGGCGCGGTGGACCGCTGCCGACGCCGTTCGCGCCGCCTCGGCGAGTGCGGTCTCCGAGGGCTCCTGGAAGAGCCGGGGGTCGGCCGGCTCCACCGAGACGTCCCTGCCCTGCTTCTCGACGATGTTCGCCACCCGGCGAAAGGCGATGGCGAGCGGCGTGAAGTCGGGTGCACCCACCAGCTGCGCGAAGGCGTCCAGCCGGTTGCGGGCTTGTCTCAGGTCGTCGAAGCCCGCGGCGAGGACCGCCTCCACCACGTCGGCCCGGGCACGGTCGGCCCACAGCGCCCGCAGCCGGCCGCGGAAGAACTCGAGCAGCTGGGCCCGGGCGTCCGCCAGAGGACCGGCTCCGAGACCCAGCTTCTTCCCCACCCCATCCAGCGCGGCGTCCACGGCCTGATCGAGCGACAGCCGATAGCCCCGGCCGAGCACGAGGTGGACCACGCCCAGGCACGCCCGACGGAGCCCGAATGGGTCCGCGGAGGCGGTGGGCGGCTTTCCGAGCGCGAAGAGACCGGCGAGCGTGTCCAGCCGGTCCGCCATGCCCACCAGGGCGCCCGGGTCGTCGGCCGGCACCGGATCCGAGGCCCCGCGAGGCAGGTAGTGGTCCGCGATGGCCTGGGCGACGGCCGGGGGCTCTCCGGAGGCGAGCGCGTACTCGCGGCCCATGACTCCCTGCAGCTCCGGGAACTCGCCCACCATCCCGGTGGTGAGGTCGGCCTTGGCCAGGAGCGCCGCCCGGTCCACCACCTCCAGGAGCTCGGGCCGGCCGACCGCGCGGGTGAGCGCCGCGGCGAGGAGACGGATGCGGCCCACCTTCTCCGCGTAGGTCCCGAGCTTCCCCTGCCAGACCATCCGCTCCAGCGCCGGCACCCGTGCCACGAGCGCAACCTTGCGATCCTCGTCGAAGAAGAACCGCCCGTCGCTGAGCCGGGAGCGGAGCACCGACTCGTACCCCCGCCGGGACAGCGCCGGGTCCTTCACCGGGGTCCCGGAGATGGCCACGAAGCGCGGGAGGAGCTTCCCGCCGCCGTCCACCACCGGGAAGTAGCGCTGGTGCGAGGTCATCTCCTGCACCAGAACCTCGGCGGGGAGGTCGAGGTGGCGCTGCTCGAAGCTGCCGAGGACCGCGGTGGGCCACTCGACGAGCTCGGTCACCTGATCGAGCAGCGCCTCGTCCTCGCGAATGCGCCCTCCGGCGGTGCGGGCGGCCTCCGCCAGCTCGGTGCGGATCCGCTCCTTGCGGAGGGAGACGTCTGCCAGCACCCGGGCCCACTCGAGGAGCCCCGGGTAGTCGCGGGGGTACGCGACCGGGTGCGGCCCGGGAGCGAGGAAGCGGTGCCCCATCGTCATCCGCCCGCTCTTCACGTCGGCGAAGACGACCGGGACCACCTCCGGCCCGAAGAGCGCGAGGAGCCACTGCACCGGGCGGGCGAAGGTCTGGTCCACGTCGCCCCAGCGCATGCTCTTCCGGAACTGGATGCCATGGACCGCCGCCCCGAGCACGCCGGGAAGCAGCGCGCCCGCAGGCCGTCCGGCCTCGGTGACGTCGACGGCGAGGTACTCGCCCTTCGGGGTCTGCACCCGGCGCAGCGCCGAGACTGCGACCCCCTGCGCCTCGGCGAACTTCGTCGCCGCGCGGGTGGGCGCCCCGTCCGCGCCGAAGCCCGCCTTGACCGACGGACCGAGCGCCTGGCGGGTGGCATCGGGGCTCCGGTCCGCCACGCCCTCGACGATGACCGCGAGGCGGCGCGGGGTGGCGAAGGTCCGGGCGGGGCCGTGGGCGAGCCGCGCCTCGTCGAGGCCGGAGAGCACGAGGGTCCGGAGCTGGTCGACGCCGGGCTCCACCGCGCCTGCGGGCAGCTCCTCGGTGCCGATCTCGAAGAGGAGGTCCTCGCTCATCCCTTCTGCTCCGCGAGGAAGGTGTCCCAGACGCGGCTCGCCGGCGCGCCCTCGAGCAGCGGAGGTTGCTGCCCCACCGTCCACGCCGTCTTCCGCAGGGGGAAGCCGAGCCCGGCCCTCACCTTGAGGTAGGCCTCGGCGCAGGCCCGGGCGTTGTCCCGCACCCGCTTGATGAACCCGGCGCGCTCGGTGACGCTGATCGCCCCGCGCGCATCAAGCAGGTTGAAGGTGTGGGAGCACTTCAGGGCCGACTCGTAGGCGGGGAGCGGCAGCCCCAGGGCGAGCAGCCGGGTGCACTCCTTCTCGTAGGTGTCGAAGAGCCCGAAGAGCACCTGCGGGTCGGAGGCGCGGAAGGCGTAGGTGCTCATCTCCACCTCGTTGCGGTGGAAGACCTCGCCGTAGCTCACGCCCTTCACCCACTCCACGTCGAACACGGTGTCGACCTTCTGGAGGTACATGGCGATGCGCTCGAGGCCGTAGGTGAGCTCGGCCGAGACCGGCCGGCACTCGAAGCCGCCGCACTGCTGGAAGTAGGTGAACTGCGTCACCTCCTGCCCGTCGCACCACACTTCCCAGCCCAGGCCCCAGGCCCCGAGGGTGGGAGCCTCCCAGTCGTCCTCGACGAAGCGGAGGTCGTGCTCCAGCGGGTCGATGCCGATGGCCCGGAGCGAGTCGAGGTAGAGCGCCTGCACGTCCTTGGGCGCGGGCTTGAGGATCACCTGGAACTGGTGGTGCTGGAACAGCCGGTTGGGGTTCTCACCGAAGCGGCCGTCCGCCGGGCGGCGCGAGGGCTGGACGTAGGCCACGTTCCACGGCTCGGGGCCGAGCGCGCGCAGGAAGGTGGTCGGCGCCATGGTGCCCGCGCCGACCTCCACGTCGTAGGCCTGGGTGAGGATGCAACCCTGCCGTGCCCAGTGGTGCTGGAGCGCGAGGATCAGTTCCTGGAAGGTCATCGCCAAGGCGCTCCGGACCTAACACGCCGGGACCACCTGGATCGACCGTCCATGCTCGGTCGCCCGAAGCCGCTCAGTCGACGCCGACGCTCCGGAGGAAATCGACGCTCTTCAGCCGCCGCCCGAGCTGTGCCTCGATGAACCGGGCCAGGAGGCCCCGGGCCTCTGCCCGGAGCGCGGGAGGCAGCGGCTGCCGTTCTCCGGCCTGGATCGCCGCGAGCCCGGCGAGCAGCACCGGGTCGATGCGGGGCCCGGTCGCCCGCGCCGCGCATCCGACACACACCGCGCCCCCGTGGTCCACGTCGAAGCGAGGCGCCTCCCCGGGAGGGCCGCCGCAGAGGGCGCAGGCGTCGAAGCGGGGCATGAGGCCGGCGAGGGCGAGCGCCTGCAGCTCGAAGGCGAGCACCGAGGTGGGCCCCGCCTCGCCGGCGTCGAGCCGCCCGAGCCACTCGACGGCGAGCGAGAGCAGCTCGGGCGCGGGCTCGTCGTCCCGGAGGAGCTCCCGGCAGAGCTCGAGCGCGTAGAGCGCCCGGGCGATGCGGGGCAGCTCCTCGCGGATGCGGGGGAAGGCCTGCATCACGTCCACCGCGTCGAGCCTCACCGTGGACCCGTGCCGCTCCACCAGCCGGGCCCGGAGCAGCGTGCCGGGCTCGAGCGCTCCGGCGAAGCGGCGGCGGCTCTTCCGCGCCCCCGCGGCGAAGGCGGTGAGCTTGCCCCGGCCGCGCGTCAGCAGCGTCACCAGACGGTCCGCGTCACCGTAGTCCAGCGTGCCCAGGACCAGGGCCTCGTCCTCCCAGCGATCCACGCGCGCTTTCCTGCTCCCGCCGGGAGTCCGGCGCAAGGCACCGAAGGCCTACGGCCGGCCGCCCTGCCCTCCCAGCCCGTCGCGGAGGCGGACGCACTGCTCACGCACCCGCTGCTGGGAAGGCTCGGCGGCGTTCTCCACGCAGGCGTCGAAGCTGGCCCGGGCCTCCGGGACATGCCCCTGCCGGACGAGGCAGCTGCCCAGGAGCTGGTGGGCCTCGGCCACCTTGGGGCACGCCCGGACGAAGCGCCCGAACTCGGTGCACGCGGCGGCGAGGTCGCCCCGGGCGTCCTGCACGAGGCCGAGGTCCTTGTACCCGAGACAGAACTCGGGGTTGTGGGTGACCGAGGCCCGCAGGTGCTCGAGGGCCTGCGGGGAGTTGCCCTTCTTGAAGTAGGCCCAGCCGAGGTTTGCCTCGGCGATGTACGGCGTGGCGTAGAGCATGTCGTTCAGGGCCTGCTCGTAGAGCGCGATGGCTTCGTCCAGCCGGCCCTGGTCCAGGTACAGGTTCCCGAGGTTCACCTTGGCCTCGGAGAAGCTGGGGCGAATCTCCAGCGCCTGCTTGTAGTGCTTCTCCGCCTCGTCCTTCCGGTCGAAGGAAAGGTGGAGGAGGACCGCGATGGCGTTGTGGGCGTCGGCGAAGTCGGGGTCGAGCTTGAGCGACTCCTCGAACTCCTTGAGGGCGCTGCGGACGTCTCCGTTGCTCTGGGCGTTGATGCCCAGGTCGTAGTGGGCCTCGGCGCCCTGGCGCTCCTTGTCGGTGGGGACGTGGACGCAGGACCCGAGCACGCCTGCGGCGGCGAGGGCGAGGACGGCGGCGAAGGGACGGAGCATTCGGGGGTGGAGGACCTAGAACGACGAGAACAGCCGTGCCAGCGCCGCCCCGGTCTGCGCGGTCGGCGCCGCGGCCTGCCCGGGCGGGGACACCGTCGGGGTGCTTCCAGTGGCGGCCCGCCCGCCTCTCCACACCGGGACCGACTGGAGGAGCTCGGCCTGGTGCTCGGGCGACAGCGAGCGGAAGTTGAGGTTGTCCATCATGAAGCCCATCGATTCGACGAAGCCGAGGGCCTCGGTCTGGAGCGCCCGGTACTCCTCAGGGGTCTGGGCGGTGGCCGGGGTGGTGTAGACGGCGCACTCCTTGGTCTCGGAGAGCCACAGGTACACGCCCACCGAGAAGCCGTGGGTCCCGCGCAGGCAGGCGATGAAGGCTTGCGCAGGTCCGGCGCGCCGGCCCGGCACCACCACATGGGGCGCGTTGATGCTCTGGAAGAGCGCCGCCACCTGCTCGCGAGCGGCCTCCAGTCCACGCGACTGATCGTCGAGCGAGAACACGGGAACGAACCCGAGCTTATGCCACGGGGGCCACCCGTCTAGCGAGCGGCGGGCTCGGGGTCGCGGAGCGCGAACGCCCAGTCGCCGCCGAGACCTGCTCCCTTGCGGAAGCGCTCGAAGTCGCGCCTCACCCGCTGGGGGTAGAAGCGGAACGGGTCCACCGCGCGCTCGCGGATCGCCTGCCGGATGCGGTCCGGTCCGGCGTTGTAGGCCATGAGCGCCATCGGCAGGTCACCGCCGAAGCGTTCCTGCAGCGAGCGGAGGTAGCGGATGCCGAGCCGAACGCACAGCCCCGGGTCGGCCGCCATCTCCTCGCGGGTGAGGCGGAGGCCCTGCTTCTCGGCGAACCAGTGCAGCGTGACCGGCTGGATCTGCATCAGGCCACGGGCGCCTCGCGAGCTGACCGCCTCGGGGTCGAAGTCGCTCTCCACGTCGATGATGGCCAGGATGAGGAGCGGATCGTAGCCGGCGCGGCGCGCCTCCTCGGCGATGGCCCGGCTGACCTGCGCCCGGAGCACGAGACCGAGCTCGGGGGCGCGCTTGGCGAGCACCGCGTCGATCAGCGCGAGGTCGGGATCCGGCTGCTGCGCGACGGCGACGGCCGGCTCGGCCACGGGGCGGGCCCGCCGCTGGACGGTGCTCTCGATGCGGGCCGCCCCCAGCAGGAGGACGGCCGCCACCAGCGGCAGCACCGCGCAGTGCGAGCTCAGCGCGTGCATCTGGAAGAGCAGTCGTCGCACCTTGGGCGTCAGCTCCCTCGTTCCAGCTTCTCCAGCCGCTCGGCCACCCGGTCCACCCGGGCGGTCAGCGCCTGGACCTCCTCGCGTCGAGGAACCCGGAGTCGCGTCAGCGCGGTCCGGACCCGCTCCTCCAGGCCCTCCTCCAGCTCACGACGCTGGGCGGCAAGCCGCTCGGCCAGGTCTGTCATCTGGCGACGCACCTCATCCTGACTCCACCCCGCCACGGTCTGGGCTCGCTGCACGACCCGCGCCGCCTCGTCCTCGACGCTGGACATGGCCGTGACCGCCTGGGCCCACATCCGCTCGAGGGCCTCTACAACCGGCCGTCTGTCCTTGGGAACCTCGCCTGCCATGTCGGACTCCGACCCTCAGGATGCCTGCCTGCTCATCAGGCAAGGTGTCAGTTGACCGCTTCAACATAAGCGCCGACCCCTGGTGAAGCCATGCGGAGCGACGCTGTGTGCGGGTCGTCTGAGACCCGCTCCCCCTCTGTCCGCTACGCGCGCGCGTCGGTCTTGGTCGCGGCCTTCTTCTCGACCAGGGCGTCCAGCTTCCGGGAGAGCTTCGACAGCTCCCGGGTGAGGACCTTGATCTGGCTCTGGGTGGCCACGCCGGCCGCCTGGATGAGCCGATTCTGCAAGGACTCCGCCTGCTTGCGGACGTTGTTCCCGAGCGCCCGGGTACGCTTTGCGGTGGTGGCCTGGAGCTCCTGGCCCTTGGCGACCCACTCCTTGATGGCCTTCTCGGCCTGACCCTGGATGACGGCGAACCGCTTCTGCGCCTCGACCAGCTGCTCCTTCACGAACGCCGGAACTTCGGGATTCCTCGACATGGCACCTGCCTCCCTCGGATTGTCGACGGACTGGCTGACGCGCCGCCGTCGGCTCCCCTCATAACGCAGCGCGGCAATGTGTCAAGAGCCTCCCGGCAAACCTCAGAAGGTTCCTCCGATGCTGAGGCTCGCGTTCCAGCGGCGATAGCTGCCGGTATCCAGCCCGAGCGTGTCCTGCCCCGTTCCGCCCGGGGCCAGCGGGTCGCTGAACGGCAGCTGCCAGCTGCCCCGGAGGTCGACGATGACGCTCCGGACCCGGAACCGGATCCCGCCGCCGACCGGGACGTACCCGCCCGTCCCGTCCGAGAATCCGACCGACCTCGCCTCGTCGCTGACCGAATAGTGGTTGATTCCCACCCCGGCGAGAACGAACGGCTGCACCTGCCACGCACCGAAGGCGAAGGTGACGTTGGCCTGTCCAGCGTGACGAACGATGTCCGCTCGGCCCGAGGTGCCCGGACCGGCGTTCGCGCCCTTCAGGCTCTGGAACGCGCCCTGGTAGGCGAGCTCGATGCCGAAGACGCTCGTCGGGTGCAAGCCGAGGATGAAGGTCCACGCGGGGCCGAGCGCGACCCGTGAAGACAGCGAACCCGTGTAACCTTCGACCCCGCCGCCCAGGAGCACGCTCACCCCCTCGAGCCACGCGTCCGGCGGCTCCGGCGGGGGTCTGGGAGCCGGCGGCGCGTTCATCGGCGGCGTGTCACTCGGAAGCGGGTAGCGCTGCTGGAAGCCGTACCCGACTCCCTGCGCCAGCAGAACGCGTCCTGCCACGCCTCTCTCTTCCCCGTCCTCTGCGCGAACCGCCGCAGCCCACGCCACCGCCACCAGGAGAACCCACCGTCGCATGCCACCCTCCTCGGGTTTCCTCGAGGGACGGAGGCTGGACACGCGCATTCATTGCAACACCGGAGCGGCGCGTGGAGGGCTCGAGAGCCCGCACGCCGAGAGTCCGTGGCGAGCGCTCCGGCGCCCGTCGCAGCTACTTCGTGGACGCCGCCGCGGTCTTCTTCCGCTCGCGGCGCTTCTTCCAGTGCTGCTTGATCTTCATCTGCTTGCGGCGGTGCTTGCTTCTGCTGCGGGCCATCGCTGCTCCTGTTGCTCGGGTTCCGGAGCGCCGCCTCCTAGCAGAAGCGGCGGCGCCCCGTCACGCCTCCCCGGGCGAGGCGCCAGCGGTGAGGCTCAGTCCCCCGAACCCAGGGGGACGCCTGCGGAAGCGCGCAGTCGCGCGCCAGCGGTGAGGCTCAGTCCCCCGAACCCAGGGG
>Ga0207657_10000013_pt1 | contig 180080 bp, 148 predicted proteins | sample KBSC33metaG_FD_184316 | JGI IMG/M metagenome (GOLD analysis project Ga0207657, IMG submission 184316) | Corn rhizosphere microbial communities from Kellogg Biological Station, Michigan, USA - KBS C3-3 metaG (SPAdes) (version 2) | ecosystem: Host-associated > Plants > Roots > Rhizosphere >...
ATGATCGAGATACCAACGCTGCGCTGAACATTCTCCGATGCGGACGTGCATCGCCAGGTGTGGGAATCACCTGCCTTTAGGCGGGTGAGGACGTCAAGTGTGTTCTGTTATTCGAGGCTGGGTCGGGCTGGACAGAGGGCGGCGTGAGGCGATCGCATACGCGCGGGCGGCGCATGGGCACACGGCCGTGCAGCGCCGCGCCGTCGCTTACGGCAGCCAGCCGCCGATACGCCATGCCTGGGTGAAGCCGAGACGCGACGCGGCCGTGCAGAGCAGCACGACGAGCGCGACGGCGGCCGCCATCGCGCCGGCCAGCATGCAGTCGAGCGGGCGCGGGGCCGCCGGCCTATGCGCGAGCGCGCTGCCGCGCCAGTTGCCGAGCGCTTCGGCGAGCGCTTCGGCAAGCGCTTCGGCGAGCGGTGAAACCGACAGGCGATCGCACGTGACGTGCAGGCGCCGCTTGAGTTTTGCGGCGAGCGATTGAAAGAACATGGCGTACCTCCGTCCGGTCCGGAGCATACCGGACGACGTGATCGAGCGTAGGCACGACGCGGCCTGCGATCGGCGGTTGGAACGTAACGGAGCGTGCGACTGACGAACCGGCGAGGCCGGTCCGGGAGGAAGCGCGCTAACCCGACGAAGCGAGCTAGCGGCGAAGGACATGCGTCCGGCTGCTATCTCGCGATGGCTCGGCCGGCCTGAGCCGGCATCGAACTACAACTAGAGCATGTGTCCACGGAGGGACTCCCTTGATGATCCGGAGCGGATTGTAGTCGCGCGTTTTGCTGCGGTGCAAGCAAAAAACGTCGGCTTTACGCACATCGCCACGGTGTCGCAGCGGCGGGTGCGGCCCGGGCGGCGCGCGCTACAGCCGCCCGCCGCCCGCTTGTGGGGACTGTTGCTCGCACGCATCGGAGGCACGCGCCGGCCCATGCGTTGAAAGGTTGCGGCGCGCCATTCCGGGCGCAAATCTTTCAGCGTCCGGTGCCGGAAAAAATATTCCCCGAACGGGATGGCAGAGGGTTGACTTCCGTTTCGGCCGGTCCATAGAATCCGGCATCTTCACTCTTGGGGCCGCCGCCTTGGACGCCTGCAGTAGTCGATCTTCGAACGAAATTTCCGCCTGAGCGACCGACGTCCGCGCCTCATCGAAGCCGCCGTTTGTCCCCCCAGGCAAACGGTGCGCGCAGCAGTATTCCGCAGTAACCCCCTACGTGCACCCTGATTCGCGCCGGTTAGCGTGATGCCTTTGCGCATGCGCGATCCGGTTTCGCCGCCGCCTGGTGCGCGGCCGCGTTCGCGCATGCGTTTCGCATGCAGCCGAACCGCGGTCAGCGCGCCGGACGGCGGTCAACCGTGTTTTCCGGAACACCGCACAGGAGCCGCCATGAACGACAGTGACAGTTGTCCCTTATGCCCGTTGCGTCAACAGACCCTTTTGAACCCGGGTCGCAGGGACATGCCGGCCGACTAGCCTGACACGTCGTTCAGGCCCCGGACTGGCCCCGCGCCCACCACGCGGCCGGCACGCATGCCGTCGCCGCCAGGAGCCAGACCATGAACTTCGGCCTTCTGCTGTCGAATCTTCCGCAAGTCACGCAATCGCGTTCGCACTACGACGCGATGCTGACCTTCGACGCCCGTCCGCGGGTGTTCTCCCGGTTGTTGAACCACCTCAAGTCGTTGTTCCACTGACGCACCGAGCGCGTCTCGGCATGCGCACGCGGGCCGTTCCGCGCGCGTATGCCAAGGCCACACGCTTGGCCGGATAAAAAACCAGCCGTACGGAATTCATCATGTCCACGCCATCCAACGTCTCTCCACCGATCGCCGTCGAGCGCAGCGCCGTGCTCGACGAAGCCCATCTGGGCGACATCCGCGGTGCCCTCGGCACGATCGCGCATCACGACACCGCTGCGCGGCGCACGTGGTGGGCGCGGCTGCGCACGCTGCTCGCGATCATCGGCCCCGGCCTGATCGTGATGGTCGGCGACAACGACGCGGGCGCATTCGGCACCTACACGCAAGCCGGCCAGAACTACGGCACGACGCTGCTGTGGACGCTGCTGCTGCTGGTGCCCGTGCTGTACGTGAACCAGGAAATGGTGCTGCGCCTCGGCGCGGTCACGCGCGTCGGCCATGCGCGCCTGATCTTCGAGCGCTTCGGCCGGTTCTGGGGTGCGTTCAGCGTGATCGACCTGTTCCTGCTCAATGCGCTGACGATCGTCACCGAGTTCATCGGCATCACGTTCGTGCTGGCTTTCTTCGGGCTCCCGAAGGTTGCGGGCGTGTGCGTGGCGGCCGCGCTGACGATGGCCGCGGTGAGTACCGGCGACTTCCGGCGCTTCGAGCGGTTCGCGATCGTGCTGTGCGTGCTCAGCCTGCTGCTCGTGCCGGTGCTCGTGTCGATCCACCCGCCGGTGTCGCAGATGTCGCGCGACTTCTTCGTGCCGACCTGGCCCGCGCACGCGAAGCTGTCCGACGTGATGCTGCTCGTGATCGGCATCGTCGGCACGACGGTCGCGCCGTGGCAGCTGTTCTTTCAGCAGAGCTACGTGATCGACAAGCGCATCACGCCGCGCTTCATGAAGTACGAGAAGGTCGACCTGTGGATCGGCATAGCGTTCGTGCTGATCGGCGCGGTCGCGATGATCGGCTTCAGCGCCGCGCTGTTCGGCGGCCATCCGGAAGCCGGCAATTTCACCGACGCGGGCGGCGTGATCGCGGGCCTCGAGAAGTATGCGGGCCGCACGGGCGCGACGCTGTTCGCGGTCGCGCTGCTCGACGCGTGCATCATCGGCGCGGCGGCGGTGTCGCTGTCGACGGCATACGCGATCGGCGACGTGTTCAAGATCCGTCATTCGCTGCATCGCGGCGTGTCCGATGCGAAGGGCTTCTATCTCGTCTACTTCGGGATCGTCGCGGCCGCCGCCGCGCTCGTGCTGATCCCCGGCAGCCCGCTCGGCCTGTTGACCGAAGCGGTGCAGACGCTCGCGGGCGTGCTGCTGCCGAGCGCGACGGTGTTCCTGCTCGTGCTCTGCAACGATCGCCAGGTGCTCGGCCCGTGGGTCAACTCGACGAAGCTCAACGTGTTTACGGGCGCGGTGATCTGGGTGCTCGTGCTGCTGTCGATCATCCTGACCGCGTCGGTGATGTATCCGGACATCAGCGGCGAAGCGATCGTCGACGTGCTGGTCGGCGGCACGGTGCTCGCGATCGCCGGCTATCTCGCGACGGTGCTGATCCGCCGCAACAAGCGCGTCGTCGAGCCGGGCATCGATCGTGCGGCGCGCGACACGTGGCGCATGCCGCCGCTCGACTCGCTCGAGCCGCAGAAGATGACGGTCGCGACGCGTGTGTGGATGGCCGTGCTGCGCGGCTATCTGGTGGTCGCGGTCGGTCTCGTGATCGTCAAGGTCGTGCAGATGACGCTGATGAAGTAGCGGCGCGCGTCATCCTCGCTTCAGCACATGCAACATGCCGGCCCGCGAGGCCGGCATGTTGCATGTGCGGGCAGCGCGTCAGATCAGCTCGAGCTTCGACGTGAGGTACGTGAGCTGGATCCGGTTCGCGACGCCGAAGCGCTTGCGCAGCTTGCGCAGGTGATAGTCGACGTTGTGCGCGCTGGTGTCGAGGCGCCGGCCGATCTCCTTGTCGGATGCGCCTTCCGCGATACCCAGCAGCAGTTCCTGCTCGAACGGCGTGAGCCCGTTGACCGCGCGCTCGCGCGACGTCGCGATCAGTTGCGGCGACGCGAACTTGTGCACCGACAGTCCGATCGACAGCGCCTGCTCGATCGTCGCGGGCGTGATCCACTCGCGCGTGCGGCGCGGTGCGGTGAAGCTCATGAACGCGTGCAGCCGCGTGCCGGGCACGGCCATCGAATACATGATGCCGCTGCACATCCCGTCGTCCTGCATCGTCTGCAGGAAACCGTCGAGCGCGGCGGGCGTCACGCACGGGCCGCTGTCGCGCTCTCGGTGTTCGCGGCGCAGCTGCTGCAGGTCCCACACGATCGGCATGTTGCACACGCGCGCGTCGAGCGTGCGCGGATCGATGTCGTGGTGGTTGTGCCGCACGTAGTCGCCACGGTAGGTGTTCGGCGTGAACGCCTCGTGCAGGTAGAGACTTTCGACGCGCTCGCGCGAGAATTCGAGCGCGAAGTACGCGAACGTCGAGAAGCCCGTCAGGTGCAGCAGGCTGGCGACGATCCGGTTGCGTTCCGCCGTGCTCTGCGCGTTCGCGAGCGTATCGGCGACGCCGAGCTTCGGCGCATGCGGCTGCGTGATGTCGCCGCGCTTCAAGTCATCGCACCAGACGACCTGCACCGGGCGCTCTCTCGACGCGTCGGCGCAGGCCACCGTCCGCCGGGGCGAACGGGGTACGGTTGGGGCGACCGCTTCTTCTTGCAATGCAATATCGGACATGAGCCATCCCTCGGAATCGACGCGCATCGCGTTGCGGCGGCCGTGTCGTGCACGGCGCTCGCGACGGTGCGATCGAGCATCTTTATGATATGCGCCGATCGTCATCCAGACGAAACGCGGGGGCATTGTACAAAAATGCCTGTGTGCGCGTAATATGCCGTAATACTAATGCGGACGAAAGGTTCATATCCGCACCCGTATAGAGACAACCAGAAAATCATAAAGAAAAGACCAGGTAGTGACGGGGCACGTTCACATATTGGGAAGGGGTGGGCTGCTCATGACATATGCTGACGACGCGCCACGCGTCGAGTGGTTTTCGCAAGCCGATATCGCGGCCGCTGCCGCTTATTCGAAAGAAATTCATGCATTCGAGCGCGACGTTTTTACCGGCATTCAAATCGCGCCCGGTAAATCCGACCTGAGTCTCGTCGACTTCGCCCAATGCCATGCGCGATTGCGGCAAATCGGTTTCAGCACGCTCGGTTACGGCGCCTACGAGATGATCGGGCGGCGCATCCTGTGCGCGCATCTGCTGCGCGACCTCGCGCCCGCGACGTTCATGCAGCCGTATATCGACGGCATGCTCTACGAGAGCGACCCGCGTTTCGCCGAGGTGCGGCAGAGCGGCTTTCCGGTCGCGTGGCGGCTCGACGAGATCGAGTCGGCCGCGCAGGGCAGTGGCGACCGCAAGGTGCTCGCGCTGGCCGGCCATTTGCGTGCGCACGCAATGAACAGCGGCGTGATCTTCAGCCTGTCGGCGCCGCGGCTCGACCTGCGCGTCGCGGTGAACGTCACGTCGGAAGCCCACGGCACCGAGTGGATCGACGATCGCGTGATCGGCGGCGCGCTGTCGGTGAGTCTTGCCGTGCACCGCATCGCGCTGCCGTTTCTCGAGGCGCGCATCGCGCGCATGCGCGGCTTCGCGCTCGGCGACGAGCAGCAGCAGGTGCTCGAGCGCCTCGTGCACGGGCTGTCCGACCAGGAGATCGCCAGCGCGTTGCGCACGTCGCTGCACAAGGTCGGTCACCATATCCGTTCACTCGAAAAACTCTTCAACGTCCAGAACCGCGCGCAGCTCGCGTACCTCGCCGCGCGCCGTCTGCAGTCCTGACCCCTTCCGTGCGCGCGGTGCCCGCCGCGCGATGGAAGCGGTTCCGACGACGGGCCACCGCACGCGCCACCGGGTTTCGTAGTCCGATCCGATCGTCGCCGGAAAACCGCCGCGACGCTACGAGGCGCGTCCCTTTTCACGCGGTTTCCCGTCGCTACACTCGTCCCATTCAACGGTCCGAGCGACGCGGGGCATGACGGCCCGCGCCCGCCGGCAACAACGACAGGACGACGGCACGATGGCAGAACCGAAGGCGCTCCCTCGCGACTGGCAGCGGATCTTTTCCGCCGGCCGCAGCGTGTCCGGGCGGCGCCTCGGGGCGTCGCCGCGCGCCGACCTGTTTCTCGCCGGCTTCATCGTGTCGGTGGTCGCGCTGTTCATCCTGCCGCTGCCGCAGGCCGCGCTCGACGGGATGATCTCGCTGAACCTCGCGGCGAGCGTCGTGCTGCTGACGGTGTCGACCTACGTGCCGTCGGCGGTCAGCTTTTCGTCGTTTCCCGCGCTGCTGCTGTTCACCACGCTGTTCCGGCTCGCGCTGAACATCGCGTCGTGCAAGCTGATCCTGCTGCACGCGAACGCGGGCCACGTGATCGACGCGTTCGGGCGGCTCGTGGTCGGCAACAACGTCGTGGTGGGCGGCGTGGTGTTCCTCGTGATCGCCGTCGTGCAGTTCATCGTGATTGCGAAGGGCTCCGAACGGGTCGCCGAAGTCGGCGCGCGCTTCTCGCTCGACGCGATGCCGGGCAAGCAGATGAGCATCGATGCCGACCTGCGCGCGGGCATCATCAGTGCAGACGAAGCGCGCGAGCGCCGCGAGAAGCTCGAGCAGGAATCGCAGATGCACGGCGCGATGGACGGCGCGATGAAGTTCGTGAAGGGCGACGCGATCGCCGGCCTCGTGATCGCGTTCATCAACATCGTCGCGGGGATCGCGGTTGGCACGCTGATGCACGGCATGGATATCGGCGAGGCGCTGCAGCGTTACGCGATCCTGACGGTCGGCGACGGGATGGCGTCGCAGATTCCGTCGCTGCTGGTGTCGATCGCGGCCGGCATCGTGACGACGCGCGTCGCGACGCGCGACACGCGCCAGCGCCAGCTCGGCGAACAGCTGGGCGAGCAGCTCGGCGCGCATCCGCGTGCGCTGCTGATCGCGGCGCTCGTGCTCGCGGGCTTTCTCGTCGTACCCGGTTTCCCGAAATGGTCGTTCGCGATGATCGCGCTCGGCCTCGGCGCGTTCGCCGTCACGCAGTTGAAGCGCAAGACGACCGCGCCGAGCTTCAACCTGATTCATATCGCCGGACGCATCGGCGCGACCGACGACGGCCAGCCCGCGAAGGTGTCGCATGCGGCGGGCGTCACGTCGCTGATCGCGGTGTCGCTGTCGGACGACCTGCGCACGACGCTGAATCTCGCGCAGCTGCAGACCGCGCTGTCGAGTGCGAAGGCGCGCGTCGATGCGGACATCGGCACGGTGTTTCCGCGCATCACGCTGAACGACGACGAGGGCGCGCCGGCCAGTACCTACCGGATCTATCTGCAGGACGTGCTCGCCGCGCATGGCGCGCTGAAGCCGGGCTGGCTGCTGTGGGACGGCGTCGCGCCGCTGCCGGAGCGCGCGGAGCGCCAGCCGGCCGAGGCCTTCGGCCCGTTCGCGACCGCGCTGTGGATCAAGCCCGACGGCCCGGCGCCGGACGGCAAGTGGCTGACGAGCGAAGGCGCGCTCGCCGCGCACGTCGAGCAGATCGTGCGCCAGCACGCGGACGAGCTGCTCGGCATCCAGGAGACGCAGGCGCTCGTGCACCTGGTGCGCCGCGAGCACCCCGAACTGGTCGGCGAACTGACGCGGCTCGTGCCGCTGCAGCGCGTGACCGAGGTGCTGCGCCGGCTGCTCGCCGAACAGGTGCCGATCCGCAACCTGCGCGTGATCTTCGAGAGCCTGATCACGTGGGCGCCGAACGAACCGGACGACGTGATCGCGCTGGTCGAGCTGGTGCGCGTCGACCTGCGCCGGATGATTACCGATCGCCATGCGGGCGCGGCGCGCCAGCTGCGCGTCGTGCTGTTCGAGCAGAACCTGCAGGAGCGGATCGAGAACGCGGTGATGCGCACCAAGCAGGGCAATTTCCTCGCGCTGTCGAGCGCGATCAAGCAGGACATCGGCGAGCAGGTGCGCGCGATCGTGCAGGCCGCGCAGGCGAGCGGCGCCGGCGGCCACGGCAACCCGCAGGGTGCGCCGCGGCTCGCGGTGATGGTCGCGCTCGGCGCGCGCCGCTACGTGAAGACGATCCTCCAGCCGGTGCTGCCCGATCTCGCGGTGCTGTCGTACCAGGAGGTCGAGGAAGACGTGCAGCTCCATACGGTCGGCTGGGTGAAGAACCCGCCCGACGACGGCACGCTCGGCGCGGGCGCCGGCGTGCGCGCGCCCGGAGTCGTGCAATGACGAGCTCGACGATCCTCGACCTGACGCGGCAGGCGCTGATGCTGGTGCTGCTGCTGTCGCTGCCGATCGTGCTGATCGCGACCGTTACCGGCCTCGTCGTCGCGATCCTGCAGGCGGTCACGCAGGTGCAGGACGCCAACATCGGCATCGCGGTGCGGCTGATCGCCGTGATGGTCGCGCTGGTGCTGCTGTCGGGCTGGCTCGGCAGCGAGGTGCTGCGCTTCGCGCAGCAGGCGCTTGAACGCATGTTCGTTTCTTCCACAGGAGTGCTTTGATGCGTCAACGCGTCGCCCCGATCCGGTTTCAACCGCGCCGCCTGCAACGGGTTGCGCTCGCCATGTGCGCGACCGCGCTGCTCACGGCGTCGCTGTGCATGACGATCGCGCAGCCGGCGCGCGCGGCCGACCTGCGCTGGCGCAACAAGCCGTTCACGATCGTCGCGAACGGCAAGAAGATCGGCGACTTCATTCGCGAGCTCGCGTCGTCGCAGGGCGTGACGGCCGTGGTCGACCCGAAGGTGGACGGTGTCATCAGCGGCCGCTTCTCGGGCACGCCGCAGCAGACGCTCGATACGATCTGCTCGACCTACGGGCTCACGTGGTACTACGACGGCTCGTTCCTGTACGTCGATCCGGCCGACCAGTCGCAGACGCAGATGATTCCGATCCCGCCGAACGCGGCCGGCGAGATCGGCCGCTCGCTGCAGGCGATGCAGATTCCCGACAAGCGCTACACGCTCGTGATCAACGACCGCGCGAACAGCGTGTACGTGGCCGGCCCGCGCCGCTATGTCGAACTCGTGCGCCAGGCGGTCGGCTCGGTCGGCGATCCGTCGGCGAACGGCGCGCATGCGGACATCCGCGCGTTCCGGCTCAGGTACGGCTGGGCGTCCGATTTCACGATCAACCGCTCGGGCAAGGAAGTGACGGTGCCGGGCGTCGCGACGATCCTGCGCCGGCTGTTCGGCAAGGGCGGCGGCACGAACGAGCCGCCGTCGAGCACGCCGCTCGGGCAGGCCGCGCGCCAGGTGAAGCTCGGCTCGGGGCTGACGATCGCGGTGCCGCGGCTCGACTTTCCGGACATTTCCGGCGGCGCGCGCCAGGGCAGCTATGGCGGCGCCGACGGCGCGGCCGGCGGCTTCTCGCCGTTCTCGAACGCGGGCGGCGGCGACACGCTGCCGCAGATCGTCGCCGATCCGGCGATCAACGCGGTGATCGTGCGCGACCTGCCGGAGAACATGTACCGCTACCAGTCGCTGATCAACCAGCTCGACGAGCGGCCGCGCATCGTCGAGATCAACGTGACGATCATCGACATCAACGAGGATTCGCTCGACAGCCTCGGGATCGACTGGCGCCTGCACACGACGCACGGCGACGTGCAGATCGGCAACGGCCAGAACCCGCTGAACGGCAACACGCAGTACAACGGCGCCGGCAACCCGCCGCTGACGTTCGGCATCGGCACCTCCGAAACCGGGCAGACCGGCGCCTTCCTGCCGACCGGCATCGCGCTCACCGCATCGATCGGCGGCTCGCTGCGCAACTACCTGCTCACGCGCGTGAACGCGCTCGCCCAGAAAGGGCAGGCGCAGCTGCGCTCGAAGCCGAAGGTGCTCGCGCTCGACAACACCGAGGCGATTCTCGAGAACCTCACGCAGTTCTACGTGCAGGTGCAGGGCTACCAGGATTCGTCGCTGTACAGCGTGACGACCGGCACCAGCATCAAGGTGACGCCGATGATCGTCGACGAGGCGATCCGCAATGCGGCGGCCGTGTCGGGCAATCCGCAGAGCGTGATGATGTCGATCGACATCCAGGACGGCAACATCGTGCCGGGGCAGGCGGTGTCGAACGTGCCGGTGATCCAGCAGCGCAACATCGTCACCAAGACGATGATCGACGAAGGCAAGAGCCTGCTGATCGCGGGCTTCAACGACGACGAGGTGCGGCTGAACAAGAGCGGCGTGCCGTGGCTGTCGGACATTCCGCTGATCGGCAACCTGTTCAAGTACACCGACAAGTCGGGCAACCACATGGAGCGGTTCTACCTGCTGACGCCGCGCGTGGTGACGACCGCGTCGATGTACGCGCCGGACGGCTCGCCCGTGAACCCGGGCGCGGACGGGCCGGCCGATCCGAGCGGCGCGTCGATGTATCGCCCGCCGGACAACGACATCGCGGTGCCGCTGACGCCCGCGCCGCTGCCCGGCACGAAGTTCGGCCCGCCCGCGCTGCCGCCGCCGCCGTCGGATGCGGCGTCGCGGCCCGTGGCGACGACCGCAGGAGCGCCTACCCATGTCGACGACCATCATTGAGCCGCACGGCGACGGCACGGTGCCCGGCGGCGCGGCGGGCGGGGCGGCCGCACTCGCGTCGCCGTGGAACCTGTGCTTTCTCAGCGGGCCGATGTACGGCCGCACGATGTCGCTCGCGCGCGGCGCGAACTGGGTCGGCACCGCGGCCGATTGCGAAGTGATCCTGCCCGATCGCGAGATCGGCGCGAAACAGGTATGCCTGCAGGTCGGCGCGCTTGCGGTGACCGTGCAGAACCACGGCGGCGACGGCGGCGCGCCGGTGCTGTTCAACGACGAGCCGCTCGGCGCGGGCCGCCGCTCGATGACGCCGCAGGACGTCGTGACGGTCGGTTCCATCAAGCTCGGCATCGCGCGTCACGCGCAGGCGAGCGTCGCGGTGCCCGACGAGTCCGACGCGCCGGACGCCGCGCGCGAAGCCGCATGGCTCGGCTGGCTCACCGGCGGCCTGCGCCGCCTCGGCAGCCGGCGGCTCGTGATCGCGCTCGTCGCGTTGTGGATCGGCGTGTTGCTCGGCGCGCTCGGCTACGGCTTCGTCGCGTGGTCGGGGCGCCTGCCGTGGCAGCACGAATCGGTGCTCGCGCGCACGCACCGGCTGCAGCAGCAGCTGCATGCGTATCCGGAACTCGCCGTCGCGCCGCGCGACGACGGCGTGATCGTGTCGGGCTACGTGAGCGATGCGGCCGCGCGCGAGCGCGTCGCGCAGATCGTCGCGGGCGTCGACAACGCGGCGCTCGGCAACATCTACGTCGTGAGCGATCTCGTCGCGACCGCGCAGACGTATTTCAGCGACACGGCGCTGACCGTCACCTATCTCGGCCGCGGCCGGATCGAATTGACGGGGGCGGCCGAGCGCGCGCAGATCGAGCCGCGCATCCGCAACTACATGAAGGATGCACGCCCGGCGCTGGAGGTGGTCGACCACGTGCGCGACGCCGATGCGGCCGCGCCCCGCACCGCGACGACGCTCGGCGGTGTCGCCGGGATTCCGGAGATCACGACGGTCTTCGCGGGCGACGGCGACCAGCGTTATATCGAGACCGTCGACGGCAGCCGCTATTTCGAAGGCGCGCGGCTGAAGGAAGGGCCGACCGTCGTGTCGATCGGGCCGGACGAAGTGGTGTTCGAGCGCAACGGGCAGCGCATCACGATGCCGCTCGGCGGCTCGTCCGCGAGCGCGCCCGCGCAGGCGCCGGCGCCGCCCGTGCCGCCGCTCGCGAGCGGTGCGGCGGCCGGGGTCGCGCAGCCGGTGCCGGGGCCGACGCTGTTGTCGGATGCGCCGGCGGCACCGGCAGGCGCGTCCGTCGCGGCCGCCGGCGCATTGAAAGGGGCGGCGCACTAGCGCCGCGACGGGACATGACAGGCGCATCGCGTATCGCGCGGTGCGCGCAGGACGCGACGCGCCGCACACGAGCGGCGCGTCACGGTGCCGGCGGGGCATGGGGCCGCGTCGGAAAGTGGGTGATGTTCATCACGTAAAGGAGCGAATCATGGGTGCCTCGGCAGCGGGTAGTACGGGTGGTGCAGACAACACGCAGCAAGTCCAGCAACAGGCGGACGACCTGACCAAGACGCAGCTCGAACTGACGAAGATCAACTTCCAGGTTCAGCAGTCGACCGCGACGTTCGAAACCAGCAACGCAGTGACCGCGCAGGAAGGGACGGCGAACGCCCAGGTTGCGCAACACCTGAGTTCCGCCGGCCGCGCATGACGCCGGTCGCCGGCCGTGCCGCGCGACGCCACATGCCGGGGCCGCCCGTGACGGGCGCCCGGTGGGGCGTGGGTGCGTGCCGGCCGGCTTATTGCCGGCTCTGCCGGTCAAGGAGGACACGATCATGTCGGTAACAGGCGTAGGCGCGGCGCCGCCGGGCGCGGCCGCGCTGGCGGGGGCCGTGCAGCAGGCGGGCACGGCGTCCGATCCGGCGCAGGTGCGCCAGTTCGATACGTTGATGCAGCCGGGCGCGGCCGCGGCGTCGCCGTCGGCATCGGGCGTCGCGATGTCGCGCGTATCGGCCGATGCGGCGCCGGCGGTGCAGATGACGCCCGCGACGCCCGCGCAGGCGAACCATTCGTCGCTCGTCGAGCGGTTGCGCACGTATGGCAACGATCTCGACACGCGGTACGCGAACATCGACAAGCATCGCACCGAGATGCTGACGTCGATGGCGGACAACCGCGGCGATCCGTTGATGACGATGGTGCAGGCGATGGATTTCCAGTGGACGGCGACCACCACGATTTCCGAATACCAGTTGAGCCTGTCGGTCGCGCAGGCGGCGAACGGCTTCACGCACACGGTGCTGAAGACGCAGGAGTGATCCGGGCCGTTCCTGCTCATGACGGGCTTGCGCCGGCCGCCGGACGGGCCGGGCGCGAGGCATGGGACGACCCTGAGGTGCGTGTGCCTGAAACGGGCCGCGGGCCCTGAAGTGGACAAACGATGACGACGATCGATTCGACGCCGCGCATGCATGCGTGGCGCAGCCGGGCGGCGCGTGCGCTGCTCGCGGGACTGCTCGCGCTGCTGGCCGGCTGCCAGAAGGAGCTTTACTCCGGCCTGTCGGAGCGCGACGCGAACCAGATGGTCGCCGTGCTCGGCGACGCGGGCATCAGCGCGTCGAAGGATAACGACGCGCGTGACACGTCGGATCGCAACGCGTGGCTCGTGAGCGTCGCGGACGGCGACATGCAGTCGGCGCTGACCGTGCTGCAGGCGAACGGGTTGCCGAAGCCGAGCTATGCGAGCCTCGGCGAGCTGTTCCAGAAGCAGGGGCTCGTCTCGACGCCGGCCGAGGAGCGCGTGCGCTATCTGTACGGCGTGTCGCAGGATCTGTCGCGCACGTTGCAGGACATCGAGGGCGTGGTGGTCGCGCGCGTGCAGGTCGTGATTCCGGAGAACGATCCGCTCGCGGACAAGATCAAGCCGTCGTCGGCGGCCGTGTACATCCGCTATCGGCCCGGCGTGGACCTGCGCGCGATGGCGCCGATGGTCAAGGATCTCGTCGCGCACAGCATCGAGGGGCTGCAGTACGACAACGTATCGCTGTTCCTGCAGCCGGCCGCCGCGCGCACGACGCGCGTGGACGGCATCGGCAGCGCGGTGTCGGACATCCTGCGGCTGCGCTCGCCGCTGGGCTGGCTGGTGTTCGCGCTGATCCTGCTGACCTGCGCGGTGATCGCGCTGTCGGCCGCGCGGCGCGGAATGTTCGGCGCCCGGCTGGCCGGGCTGGTCGGCACGCCGCGCGGCGCGAACGGGGCCGGCGGCGGGGCCGCGCAGTCGGGCGGCGGCAGCCTGCGCACGCCGGACGGCGCGCGCGACGGCGCATGAGCGAGCCTCAGGCGTTGCCGCCGGGCGTCACGCCCGACGCCGCGTCGCTGCCGTGGCTGCACCCGATCGCGCCGCCGCCTGCCGGGCGGCGCACGGCGTTTCACGCGCTCGTCTGCGAATTCAACCTGAGGCCCGACCGCTATCTGCACGTGACGCGCGTGCCGGCCGAGTGGCCCGCGCGCTATCGCTCGCCCGACGCGTTCGGCCCGGCCGGCCGCAAGCTGCTTGCCCGCCACCTGCTCGACGCGAACGGCGTGGCCGCGCACCACGACTTCGACGTCGTCAATCCGTGCGCGCGGCTCGCGCTGCTGCCCGGTGCGGCGCTCGAGCAGCTCGCGTCGTATGCGGGCCTGCTGCTGCATCGCGACTGGCTGCGCGATGCGCTGAGCGTGCGGCGCATCCGCGCGGAGGTCGCGGCGAAGCTCGGCGGCGATGCGCTGGAGCTCGCGCTCGAGCGCGCGCCGGAATTCGGCGCGCTCGCGGAAACGCTCGAACCGTGGCGTGCCGATCCGGCCGCGCTGCCGGTCGTTATCCGGGCGCGCGGCGGCCGGTTGCTCGCGGATTTCATCGGCGTGGCCGGCGACGCGGTCGCGCGGCGCGTGCGCCTGAAATTCAACCGCGCGATCGACGACGAGGCGCCGTACTGGCTGAACCGCGCGCAGCGCGACCAGTTCGGCGAATTGCTGTTCCTGTTTCTGATTCCCGAGAGGCTTGCGTCATGGGACTGGCTTTTCTGATCACGAGCGACAACCTGCAGCTGCTGTCGGAGCGCAAGGTGCTCAAGGAGCGCGAATACGCGGCGCTGCTCGATGCATCCGCGGTGATCGCGACCGCGCGCGACGAAGCCGCGCGCATCGTCGCCGACGCGCAGCGCGAGTTCGACAAGCGCCAGGCGGCCGGCTACGACGAAGGCATGCGCCGCGCGCAGCGCGAGCATGCGGCGCAGACCTATACGCAGGCGCTGGCCGCCGCGCGCACGGTGGAGTCGATGAAAGATTCGATGGCCGATATCGTCGTGAAGGCCGTGCGCGCGATCGTCGGCGAGATGCCCACGCAGAAGCTGTACGAGGCAGCGCTCGCGCGGATCGCGCCGCTCGTGCGCGACGAAGCATTCCTGATCGTGCGGGTCGCGCCAGGCCGGCAGGACGAGATGCGCGACGCGCTCGAGCGCGCATTCGCCGGCCAGTCGAACCGGCAACGAATCCGCATCGTCGAGGATGCGCAGCTCGAACGTCACGCGTGCACGGTCGAGACGCCGTCCGGACGCATCGACGCGAGCCTCGACCTGCAGATCGACGCGCTGCGCCAGGCGATCCGCCGCGACGCGCTGAAGGGCACGACGCGATGAATGGGCCGCTCGACGATCCGCAGCCGTTCGGTGGCGATGGTGACGACGATGCGGCGCCGTTCGATCGCGGCCGCCTCGTCGGCGACTTCGATGCGGGGCTCGCGTTCTTCTCGCCGGTGTCGGTGCAGGGCCGCGTCAATCATGCGGTCGGACAGATCCTCAACGCGACCGGCATCCGCGCGCGGCTCGGCGAGATCTGCGAACTGCGCACGCCGAACCAGCCGACGCTGCTCGCCGAAGTGGTCGGTTTCTCGCGGCAGACCACCTTGCTCACGCCGCTCGGCGACGTGGCCGGCCTGTCGCCGGAGACGACCGTCGTGCCGTCGGGCCGCGAGCATGTGTTTCCGGTCGGCGAAGCGCTGTTCGGCCGCGTGCTCGACGGGCTCGGCCGGCCGCTCGACGATGGCGGGCCGGTGACGGGCGCCGCGTGGGTCTCGACGCAGCAGGATCCGCCCAATCCACTCGCGCGCAAGATGATCGACACGCCGTTTCCGACCGGCGTGCGCGTGATCGACGGCCTGATGACGCTCGGCATCGGCCAGCGCGTCGGCATCTTCGCGCCGTCGGGCGTCGGCAAGAGCACGCTGCTCGGAATGATCGCGCGCGGCGCGCAGGCCGACGTGAACGTGATCGCGCTCGTCGGCGAACGCGGCCGCGAAGTGCGCGAGTTCATCGAGCACAGCCTGTCGCCCGAGGTGCGCGCGCGCTCGATCGTCGTCGTGTCCACGTCCGATCGTCCGGCGATGGAGCGTGTGAAATCCGCGCTGGTCGCGACCGCGATCGCCGAGCATTTCCGCGATGCGGGCAAGCGCGTGCTGCTGCTGGTCGACTCGCTCACGCGCTTCGCGCGCGCGCAGCGCGAGGTCGGCCTGGCGAGCGGCGAGCCGCCAACACGGCGCAGCTTTCCGCCGTCGACGTTCGCCGTGCTGCCGCGCCTGCTCGAACGCGCGGGGCAGGGCGCGACGGGGTCGATCACCGCGCTGTACACGGTGCTCGTCGAAGGCGATGAGGAATCCGATCCGATCGCCGAGGAAGTGCGCTCGATCCTCGACGGCCACATCGTGCTGTCGCGCAAGATCGCGCTCGCGAACCGCTATCCGGCGATCGACGTGCTCGCGAGCCTGTCGCGCGTGATGCCGCTCGTCGCGAGCCGCGCGCATCAGCAGTCGGCCGCGCGCGTGCGCGAGCTGATCGCGAAGTATCAGGAAATCGAGCTGCTCGTGCAGATCGGTGAGTATCGCGAAGGCAGCGACCGGCTCGGCGATCTGGCGCTGCGCGCGCGCGATGCGATCGGTGCGTTCTGCGCGCAGGGCTCGCACGAGGACGTGCGCTTCGACGCGCTGCTCACGAAGCTGACGAAACTCGCGAACGACCATGTCTGAAGCCGACGACCGCCTCGTGCTCGCGACACTCGCACGCCTGAAGCGCGTGCGCGAGATGCGCAGTCAGATCGCGCGCGTCGCGGCCGCGCGCCAGCAGGGCATCGCCGCGCAGAGCCGTCGCGCGCTCGACGCCGCGCAGGCGCAGCTCGCGCAGCAGGTCGCCGCGAAGGCCGCGATCCAGACCAGGCTCGCCGACGACGTGCGGGAGGCGCGCGCGCTGCAGAACGCGGCGGCCGACACGCGCACGTTCGACCGTCATATCGGCGTCGCGAACGCGTCGGTCAGCGAGGCCACGCACGTGCATCGCGATCACGAGGCGACGCTCGCCGACCTGCAGCGCGCCGCGCGCAAGGCGAAGGCCGCCGAGGACAAGCTCGACAAGGCTGGCGAGAAGGCGCTGCAGGCCCGCGCGGCGCGGGTCGAGCGCGATGCCGACGAAGTCGCGGATGCGCACGCGGTGCGGCGCTTCGCGACGGCCGGCGTGTGGGCGGGCGACGCGGAGAGCCACGCAGCGGGGCAGCCGGACATGGCCGCAGCGTTCGATGCGCAGATGAGGTCGCGACCGGCGGATGCGGAGGCAGACGCAACCGACGCGGCCGAGGCGAGCGATTCGGTCGATTCGGCCGACTCTGCCGCCCCCGCCGACGACACTGCCCCCACGGCCGCGGAGCGCCGATGCTAGACCACGCGGCGAACTTCAACGACATCGCCGGCACGCTGCGCCCGTTGCTCTACGTGATGCCGCGCCTGCTGCCGATCATGTTCGTCGTGCCGGTGTTCAACGAGCAGATCATCACGGGCCTCGTGCGCAACGGGATCGCGGTCGTGATCGCGGCGTTCGTCGCGCCGGTGATCGACCCGGCGCAGGTCGCCGCGCTGCCGTTCCTGATGTGGTGCCTGCTTGTCGCGAAGGAGGCGGTGGTCGGCATGCTGCTCGCGGGTGCGTTCAGCGCGGTGCTGTTCGCGATCCAGGGCGTCGGCTACCTGATCGATTTCCAGACCGGCAGCGGCAGCGCCGCGTTCTTCGATCCGATGGGCGGGCACGAAGGCGGCCCGACGTCGGGATTCCTCAATTTCGTCGCGATCGCGCTGTTCGTGACGGCGGGCGGCCTGCAGGTGCTCGTGCAGCTGTTCGCGCAGTCGTATGCGTGGTGGCCGATCGGCTCGCTCGGCCCGGACTTCTCGTCGATGCTGGAGACCTTCGTCGTGCGGCAGACCGACACGATCTTCGAATGGATGGTGAAGCTCGCCGCACCGGTGATCATCGTGCTGGTGCTCGTCGAGCTCGGCATCGGCCTGGTCGGCCGCGCGGTGCCGCAGCTGAACATCTTCGTGTTCGCGCAGCCGGTGAAGAGCGCGCTCGCGGTGCTGATGATGGTGCTGTTCCTGCCGGTGGTGTACGCGTCGCTGCATGCGCTGCTGAGCCCCGACAGCGGGTTGATGGCGCTGCTGCGTGCGCTATTCGCCGCGCACGGCGGCGCGTGACGGGCCGCCGGAGCCGGAGCGACCATGGCCGAAAAGGACCAGAAGCCGACCGCGAAGCGCTTGCGCGAGGCACGCCAGAAAGGCGATGTGCCGAAGAGCGCGGAGACGATCTCGTCGGCGTTCTTCGTCGGCGTGTGCGTCGCGCTCGCGGTGGGGCTCGGCACGCTATTCGCGCGGCTGCAGGCGCTGTTCCGGCTCGTGTTCGACGCGGCCGGCGCGGCGGACCCCTCCGCGCGGCTCGCGGCGCTGATCGACGGCGCCGCGCGCGACTGGGCCATGCTGTCCGCGCAGATCGTCGCGGCCGGGTTGCTGGCCGGCCTGCTCGCGGGCTTCGTGCAGGTGGGTGGCGTGATGGCGTGGAGCCGGCTCGTGCCGCAGCTGTCGCGGCTCAACCCGGCCGAGGGGCTGAAGAACATGTGGTCGATGCGCAACCTCGTGAACCTCGCGAAGATGCTGCTGAAGACCGTGCTGCTGGCGGCGACGCTCGGCTGGCTGATCGTCGAGTCGCTCGATCCGTCGGTGCAGTCCGGCTTCACGCGGCCGATGTCGATTCTCGCGCTGATCGTGAAGCTGCTGATGCTGCTGTTCGGCTGGGCCGCGCTGATCTATATCGTGATGGCGCTGATCGACATCGTGCACCAGCGGCACGAGTTCAATCAGAAGATGAAGATGTCGATCGAGGAAGTGCGGCGCGAGCACAAGGAAGACGAAGGCGACCCGCATATCGAGGCGAAGCGCCGGCAGCTCGCGCGCGAAGCGCAGTTCTCGTCGCTGCAGGACCGGATCGGCTTCGCGTCGGTGGTCGTCTATTCGTCGAGCGTCGCGGTCGCGCTCTACTACGGCGGGATCGGCACGCTGCCGTGGGTGCTCGCGCGCGGCGAGGGCGAGGCGGCCGAACGGATCGTGCGGTTCGCGCGCGACGCGCTGCGCCCGACGCTCGCGAACGCCGGCCTCGCGCATGCGCTATACGACAGCACGCCTGAAAAGGGCACGATCCAGCAGCAGCATTTCCGCGAGGTCGCGCAGTTGCTGAAGTGGGCGACAGGCGCTGCCTGACGCGGGCCAGGTATCGGGGCCGGAGCGCCGGCCTGCGCGCTTCGCTGCGATGTGGTCCTACTTCTCAGCCAGCCGGTCGCGCCCGCCGCGCTTGACGCCGTTTTTTTTCCAGGCTCGTCTCACATTCACCCATGAATTATTGCTGATTTATTTCTTCGTAATATGGCTCGACCGTCAGTGGGACGGCGGGCCGCGAAGTCGCGCCGCCGCTGACGGGACAGGTCAACAGGGGCAGACAAATCAAATGTGCGGAATCGACGGCTTTTTGAATAGCGTCGCCTTCGATGAGGAGACAGCGCGCGGCACGCTCGCGCGAATGACGACGAGCCTCGCGCATCGCGGGCCGGACGGGCAGGGCCTCTGGGTCGACCCGGAAGCCGGTATCGCGCTCGGCCACCGGCGGCTGGCGATCGTCGATCTGTCGGTCCATGGCCGGCAGCCGATGGCATCCGCGTGCGGCCGCTACGTCATGGTCTTCAACGGCGAAATCTACAACCATCGCGAGTTGCGCGCGGAGCTCGAGCGCGCGGGTCGCGCACCGGCGTGGCGCGGCCACTCCGACAGCGAGGTGCTGATCGCGGCGATCGTCGCGTGGGGCGTCGAGGCGACGCTGCGGCGCGCGACCGGCATGTTCGCGTTCGCGCTGTGGAATCGCGCGTCGCGGGTGCTGACGCTCGCGCGCGACCGCATCGGCGAGAAGCCGCTCTACTACGGCCGGATCGGCGACGCGCTGGTGTTCGCGTCGGAGCTGAAGGCGCTGCGCGGCTATCCGGGCTTCGACGGCACGATCGATCGCGACGCGCTGTGCCTGTACCTGCGCCAGTCGAGCGTGCCCGCGCCGCATACGATCTATCGCGGCATCAGCAAGCTGCCGCCGGGCACCTTCATCCAGTTCGAGCATGCGCGCGACACGCCGCCCGTGCGCGCGTACTGGACGCTCGAGCAGGCGATCGAGGCGGGCCGCGAGCGGCCGTTCGAGGGCAGCGCCGACGAGGCCGTCGGGCAGCTCGACGCGATCCTGCGTCAGGCCGTCGCGCGGCAGATGGAAGCCGACGTGCCGCTCGGCGCGTTCCTGTCGGGCGGGATCGATTCGTCGGCGATCGTCGCGCTGATGCAGGCGCAGTCGACGAACCCCGTCGACACGTTCACGATCGGCTTTCACGAGGCCGGCTACGACGAGGCCGGCTATGCGAAGGCGGTCGCGCGCCATCTCGGCACGCGGCATACCGAACTCTACGTGACGGCCGACCATGCGCTCGGCGTCGTGCCGAAACTGCCGACGATCTACGACGAGCCGTTCGCCGATGCGTCGCAGATCCCGACCTTCCTCGTGTCGGAGCTGACGCGCCGGCACGTGAAGGTGAGCCTGTCCGGCGACGGCGGCGACGAGCTGTTCGGCGGCTACACGCGCTACTTCCTGACGCCGCGCCTGTGGCGCAAGCTGCATCGCGTGCCGGCGGCGGTGCGCGCGCGGATCGCCGCCGCGCTGCACGCGCTGCGCCCCGATCATGCGGACCAGCTCGCGGCCGTCGCGCAGGGCGCGTGGAGCGGCGTGGAAGCGCGCGAATCGGCGTCCCGCATCGGCGACCGGCTGCACAAGCTCGGCCATGTGATGACGGCCGAGAGCCGCATCGGGCTATACCGGCTGCTGATGTCGTCGGTGCATCATCCGGAGCGCATCGCGCTCGCCGGGCAGGAGCCGCCGACGCCGCTCGATACCGTTTCCGCATGGCCCGCGCACCTGAGCTTCGCCGAGCAGGCGATGGCGATCGACACGCTCACGTACCTGCCGACCGACATCCTCGCGAAGGTCGACCGCGCGGCGATGGCCGTGAGCCTCGAGACGCGCATGCCGTTCCTCGATCATCACGTCGTCGAATTCGCGTGGCGCGTGCCCGCGTCGGTGCGCTTGCCGGAAGGGCAGTCGAAGGCGCTGCTGCGCCGGCTGCTGGACCAGTACGTGCCGTCGTCGCTGATCGACCGGCCGAAGCAGGGCTTCTGCGCGCCCGTCGATCACTGGCTGCGCGGCGCATTGCGCGACTGGGCCGACGCGCTGCTGCAGCCGTCGCGGCTGCGCGACGAGGGCTTCTTCGATGCGCAGGCGGTCGAGCGGCTGTGGCGGCAGCACCAGTCGGGCCGGATGAACTGGCAGCACCAGCTGTGGACCGTGCTGATGTTTCAGGCGTGGCTGGAACATCAGCGGGCAGCGTAATCCGGCGCGCCGGGCCCGCCGGGCGGGCGTACCGCCGCGCCCGGCATTGCGCCGATATCAACCCACGATCAGCGGCGCGCCGACCGACAGGCGGTCCGGATCGCCGGCGGCCGACGGATTGAGCTGCAGGATCTCGTTCAGCGCACGCGCATCCTGTTCGCCGCGTGGCATCGTCTGCTGATCGGCGCGCGACACGTGCGCGGCGTCGAGCAGCGACTGGCGGTGCCGATCGGCGATGACCCACAGCGAATCACCTGCGACGACGATGTAGGGCTGCGCGGCCGGCGTGCTCGACGTGGGCGGCGTTGGCGATGGGGCCGGCTGAGTCGGCGGGGTCGCGGGCGCCACGTGCGCATGCGTGCCGGCCGGCGCCCCGGACTGCGGCCCGCCCGGCTTCGTCGATCCTGTCGATCCGGGTGAGGACGTGGATTTGCCGCTGCTGCCGCCGCCGCCGAAAGCCGTATAGAGCCAGTTGCCGACGTAGATGCCGATCGGCGCGAGCAGCAGGATCGTCGGCATCTTGCCGGTGACGCGCTTCGTCAGATTCGGGAAGTGCGTGTCGGCGCGCGCGAGCGCGAGCAGCGTAGCGGAACTCAGCGACGAGAGCGCCATCGGCAGGTTCGCGTGGATCGTCGGCGACGAGCCGACGAACGGTCCGATATAGCCGCCCGCGATGCTCGCGAGATCGGATGCCGTGTCGATGAAGCGTACGACGCGGCTGCGCCGCTCGATGCTCAGGTGCGTGAACGCGCTGGCCTGGACCACTGCCGTGTAGGTGAGGCCGAGCACTGCGCCCGTCGTGCCGAGGAACGGCACCAGTGAAGGATCCTGCAGCAGCGTATGCAGCGACAGCTCGCCGAGGCTCGCATAGCCGGCGATCGCCGCCGTGCGGCCGACCTTGCCGAGGAAGCGGCGCGGATTGCCGTGATGGAGCTGCTGGATCGACGTGCCGGCCAGCACCCCCTGCATCTGCTGGACCATGTCGTTCGCGATCAGCTTCGTGTATTCGACCGTCTTGTCGGCGGGCAGCGACTGCCTGCGATGCAGTTCGAGCTGCAGATTGATCTTCGCGCGGCCTTCGTCCGCCAGCCGCAGCAGCGACGCGCGACGTTGCGCCTCGTGCATCCGGTGCGCCGACAACTGGTTGTTGAGCCCGTTCATGAAGCGGTCGATCACATGGTTGAAGAGCCGCGGATCGCCGCTTTGCAGTGCGCGCAGCGTGTCCTGATGGAGCGCCTGGACGAGGCGGCCGGTCCGCACGCCGACGAACGTCGTGTTGGCCGCCTGCTTGTAGTCGGTCGGCGTGAGGCCGATGTGATGTACCGCGACGCCGGCGCCGATGCCGACGAGCCCTGACAGCACGTTCCGCCAGTTGAGCAGCGACCACGAGCGTTCCACCTGCTGCAGCCGCAGCGCATTCAATTCCGCATAGGCGGCGAGCGGATCGTCCACCGCGACGTGCGCGCCCGCCTGCGCGCTGACGAGCCGGCTGTCGCTGACGGGCAGCGAGTCGTCGACGATCAGTGCCGGTTGCCGGACGACCTCGCGCCACGGCTCGAGCCCCGCCGCGATGCTTGCGGCGTCCACGGGCGTCGTGTCCTGTTCGGGCGCGCTCAGTCGCGCGCCGACGTTCGTCAGCCAGGTCTCGGTAAACTTGCGCTCGGGCGCGTGGGGCTTGGGTGCATCGTTCCCGTGTGTCGTCCAGTGCCGGGTCGCGAACGTCGACGTCGCATAACGCGCGCGATTCAGCAGGCGCGTCGTGTTGCCTTCGTACAGCCCCTGGCGCAAGGCGGCGATCGCGTCGGGCTGCATGCCCCTGGCGCGGCCGACCCGCTCGATTTCGGCCAGCAGCATCTGATGCTGGTCGGCCAGCGTGGCGCGGTCGACACGCTCGAACACGCGCGTCAGCGCATCCGAGCCGTGCAACCGCGCGAGCTTGCTGTCGCTCGGTTTCCGGGGGGCCGGCGCGGCGGCTTCCTCCAGCGCACGGTCGACGAGCATCGTGGCCAGCGCGGTCGTCAGTTCCTGATTCGCGATGAAGTCGGCGCCGTGCGTGGCGTACGACAGGCCGACATGGACCCATTGCAGCGTCGGACGGTCCAGCAGCGAGTTGACGAGCGCCAGATGGCCCGCGCCCGGCACGGGCTCCGGCACGGCATCCCAGCCGTGAAACGTCACCATCACGTGCGGTGCGGGGCCGCCTTCGTTCTCCGCTGCCCATGATTCGAGCAGCGCACCGAGGCGCGCGTGATGGTGATAGCCATCATTGGTGCCGGCCAGATGCCGGTTGTCCTCCGCCGACACCAGCGCGCGCGCGGGCGCCATTTCGAGGCGCAGCAGGAAGCCGGCCTGCGATGCCGCATCGAGCCATCGATGCAGATGCGCCTGCGTCAGGTCGTCGAGATGCAGGGTCTTGCCGTTTTCGCCGGTGACCGTGCCTTCCCAGTAGTCGATCTTCGCTTTTTTCTGGTTGCCGATCGATTTCACGTCGTCGACGAATTCCGGGTCGTGCTTCGCGCCGCGCGTGGCATTGAGGGTGTGCGGATCGATCGGGATCGTCACAACCGGCATCACGCCGCCATGTTGCAGGATCTGCCGCACGAACGGCGCGGGATCGTCGGACAGCCGGTACGCACGGCTCATCGGCACGACGCGGTTCCGGAACGCTTCGCCGGTCCCGAGGAACGCGCGCCGCAGCGCGCGATCGGTGGCCGCGGCCGTGCTCAGGCCGCGCTGCGCGCGCTTCCAGAACGGCACCGGCGCATAGCGCGCACCGCCGCCGGACCAGTCGCGCGCGACGTACAGCGGCATGCCGGTACCGCGCCACGCGGCGGCGTCGGCCATCATCGCCGGCGGCGACGCGTCGGCCGGTGTGTCGATCAGCTCGAGCGGCGCGACGCGCGTGTCGCGTTCCCGCTTCGCGAGCGCGTCGATCCGTTCGAGGTGCGCAAACAGGCCGGCCACGTTGCCGTCGCCATACAGGCGCTTCCATTCGACGAGCGTCGCGCTGACGAGCGACGGCTGGTAAGGCCTGATCTTGAGCTCCGGGTCGACGGGTGCGGGCAGGCGAAGGCGCTTGGCCTCGTCCTTTGCCTTCCGGATCTCTTTTTTCAGCGCCTTTTTGGCGCGGCGCACCTCGGCGGCCTGATTGCTCGCCCACGCGCGCAGCGACGCGAAGGTGCCGGACGACGTGTCCTGCTCGATCGCTTGCAGGTGCGCGAGGCGCCGCTTCAGCGCCGCGAGCCGCGTGCCGCGTGCATGCGCGGCCAGCTCGGCCGGTGTCAGTTCGGTGAGCAGCAGATGAACGTCGGCACCGTACGGACCGTCGCCGATCGGCGACGCTTCGAGCGGTACGCCGCCGCCGTGCGGGTTGTGCGCGTCGTGCCACGTGAGCCTGCCGTTCGCATCGGGCACGAGCACGCCGTCCGGTGTGTCGAGCCGGTGGGTCAGCGGCTCGCTGGTGTCGTAGACATAGATGTGATGCCTGCCGGCTTCCAGGCCGCCGAATTCGGCGAGGCTGAGCAGGTGCACGGCGTTGTGGCCGCTGAAATCGAGCGCCGCGTCCTTGCTCGCGGGCAACACGTTCGCCTCGAACAATCGCTTGACCGGATCGGCAGCGTGCGTGCCGCCGGCGGGGAGCGCCGCGCCGGTGTGTCCGCGCCCGAGCATCGCGGCGGCACGGTTGCGCGTCAGCAATGCGACACGGCGCGGTGCGTTCAGCGTTCTCGTGAGTCCGAGGTGACCGAGATAGCGCAGGCCCGGTCGCGGTAGTTTGGCGGGCTTGTCGGCTTTCGGCGGTTTGACCGGATCGAAGCGGTTGCCGACCCGTTCGAGCATGGCCGGGTCGATGCTGCTGACCGCGAACGCCATGCCGCGCCGGCGCGCTCGCGTGAGCGGCACGCCGTGCGATTTGCCGTGCGGCCGCACGCGCACCTGCGCACGCCGCGGGTACGCGTCGGCCAGTGGCCGTTCCGCGATGCGGGTCTGCGCAAGCGGCGCGTTCTCGCGGTATTGCCAGACGCCACGTGTGCTGTCGTAGCGCGCGTGGCCGCGAATTTCGCCGCTGGCCCGATCGACCACGTAAATCGTGTCCGACTCGCCGGCCGCACCGATCGCCTGATGCGCGTTGCGGTAGTGCTTCGTATCCCGCAGCGCGTCGATCGTGTCGACATAGCGCTTGTTCACGCGCCCGGGCCGTGTGAATTCCACCGTCTTGCCGTCGCGCACGGGCTCGATCTTCGACACGCCGCCCAGCGCCTGCAGTTTCTTGAGCGACACCGGCGACGCGTGGAACGCGAAAGACCGGCGGGCCGCCGCGGCCTGCCCGGGATCCGTCGCCTCCAGCGACGCGTCGAGCGCGGCAACGAGCGATTGCTGTTCGTCCGGCGTCAGCTTGCCGCGGACGAACTTCGGCGGCCTGATCGCGCCGTTCGCATCGATTTGCGCGGTGGCGACGAATTCGGGCGTAGCCGCAGGCGTCACCTTGCCGGCGCGCGTGATCAGCAGCTCGGTATCGACGCCGGTCTGCCGCACGAGTGCGCGCAGCGATGGCGCATGCTCGCCGTCGACGCGTTTGAGCGTGCGCATCCCGCGTTCATCGAGCCACGCACGCGCACGCATCATTTCCGCGCTGTCGACCGCGTAGCGGCCGGGCCGGGCGCCGCCGCGCGCCGGTGCCGCGAGCGTCAGCGGCACCGGCCGGCCGGCTGATTCGGCGCGGGCCTGCTCGCCGTACAGCGCGCGATAGGTCGGATTGCCGGGCAACGACGTGCGCATGTCGCCGAACGTGTCCGCAAGCGCGTCGAGCGCGGCCGGATCGCCGCTCGCGAATGCGTGCTCCGCCGCGCGCGCGAGCGCCGCCGGAAGCTGCACGTGCGCGGCGATGTCGGGGCCGCCGGCCGCGAGGATTTCGTCGCGCACGCGACAGGCATTGAGTTGCGCACGCGCCTCGGCGAGCAGCAGGCTTCTCACGTACGCTTCGGGGCTGCTGCGGTCGATGCCGAGGGTGTCCGTCGCGATGTCGACGCTGTGCTGCGCCTCGTGCGCGAGCGCGAACACCAGCGTGCCGGCGCGGCGCGTGTTGCCGTCGAGGACGATCACGCGCCGCGCCGCGTCCACGTATTGGCCGCTGCCGGGCGCACCGAGCTTCAACGTCCAGCCATCGCGCCGCGCGAGCCGCATCTGCTCCCGCAGCGTCGGCGAAAGGGCGGCCAGCGCGTGCATCTGCATTTTCAGCACGATGCCGCGGAAGGTCGTGACGACGTGTGCGATCGCGCCGCGCCGCGGCGCATAGGCGAACGCCTCGTCGAACGCCGGATGCGCGAGCTTGATACGACCGGTCGCGATCCCGTAATGGACCTTCGCGGCGACCTCGTCGATTCTCCCGAGTACGCTGCCGTTCGGATCGGCGCCGGGCACGACTTCGCCGGGATCGTGCAGCATCACGTCGCCGTTGCGGCCGAACAGCACCTGGAAGTCGTACAGCAGGTGGTGGGTCTGCGTGACGCGGCGAATCCGTCCGAGGTCGGCCAGACCCGTGCTCGATACGACGTGCGGCAAGCCGATGTCGAATTCCACGTCGACGCTGCTGATCTGCGCGGACGGCTTCAGCACGACGCCGACGCGGTTCGCGACCGTGAACGGCCCGTCGGTGGTGCTGGTCGGCAGCTTGTAGACGTCGCGCAGCATCGCGAGCCCGCGCTGTTCGAAATCGACCGCTTCGTACGCGTCGGCGAGTCCGTCGGTCGAGCCGTCGCGGAACACGCCGATCGCCTGTCCGGTGCCGCCGTCGAACACGGTCTTGTAGGCGCCCGAGCCCAGCACCGGCCCGAGAAAATCCGCTGGATCTGCACACCGTGCGGGATCGCCGTCCAGGTAGAGATCGCCGTGCACGGGGTCGACCGACAGCTCGCCGAGCGACGGCTGGCGATACGCGGCCGGTGCATAGCGGTTCATTCCGGACAGGTCGCCCGGCACGCCGTCGGCGCCGACCGCGTCCGGATGGGCGGTGTAGATCGCGCGCTGCCACAGGTTCGCGAGCTGGGCGGCCGCGCCCTCGTTCGCGTGCCGCGCCGACAGGATCGTCGTATAGCCCGCGTCGGACGGCGGTGGATTGAACAGCGTGAACGCGTGCGGATCGACCGGCTGCCCGTCGGGGCCGAGCAGCGTGCCGTCGTGCAGCGTCTCGGCGGGCACGATGGCGAGCCGCGTGGCCGGGTCGATCAGCACGCGGCCGTCGCGCAGGAACGACAGCGTGTCGAGCTGTGGCGGGCCGCCGGCGCCGAACGGCGACGCGTTGCGCTCGGCGTTGGCCTGCGACCACGCGGCGCGCTGCGCCTGGATGTCGCGCATCGTGTGCGGCCCGTCGTCCGCGTCGCCGCGCGTGGCGCGGGTCTCCGGCGCCGGCATGGCGCGCGCACCGCGTGCCCGGCCGCGGTCGTACGCGTTGCCGTAGAACGCCGTGTAGGTCTGGCCGCCGGCGCCCGATACCGGCGCATCGGCGAACGCATCGGCGAGCCGCGCGACGGTGCCGGCGTCGCCGCTCGACGGTTGCCATGCGTCGGCTTCGCGCTGCAGCGCGTCCGGCAACCGCACGTGCGCGGCGATATCGGTGCCGCTGGCCAGCGCAATTTCGTAGCGCGCTTCGAATGCGTTGAGCTGCGCGCGTGCTTCGGCTTCGAGCGCCGTGCGCGTGAAACGGCCGCGGCCGCTGTAGTCGAGCCCGAGCGTGCCCTGGATCGCGTCGACCGCATGCATCGTTTCATGCGCGAGAACGTAGGTCATCGATCCCGGGCCGGCCGTCGCGCCGTCGATCGTCACGCGTCGGCGCTTCGTATCGATCCGGCTGCCGCCGCCACGCTTGCCGACGCGCACGCGCCAGCCGTTCGCATCGAGCATGCGCAATTGGGTCGCGAGCGTGCCGGACTGCAGTGCGAGCGCGCTGACTTCGTCGGGCAGCGGCGCGCCGCCGACACGCATCCGCACGCGCGTGATCACGGATGGCTTCTGCGCGAACGCGTCGGGTGGCGGCGGTTCTTCGCGCTCCGGCTGCAGGAGTTCCGGGGCATTCAATTCGATCCAGCGCATCACGCCGTTCTCGATTTCCGCGAGCCGCGACAGCGACAGCACGTGCGACGCGTAGTCATGCCGGATGCGGCCGGGATCGCTGACCAGGAAGTCGCCCGTGCTCGTGAAGATGCCCTGCAGGTCGAAGCCGATGTCGGACTGTTCGAGCACCTCGCGCAGCTTCACGATGTTCGCGATCCCCGCGCGCGAAACGACGGGCGGCAGCTCGTCGGCCGCGAACGCGTCGCTGTGGAACACGCCAAGCGGGCGGACCAGTGCGGAGACGACGCCGCCGAGCGTGCGAAACGGCCCGTGCAACTGCACGGTGCGTATGCCCAGTCGCTCGAGCTCCTGGAGCGCGTGCTGTTCGTCGGTCACGAGCTGCTCGTCGGCCGCGCGCCGCGCGTCGATCGTCGCGGGCGTCTGCGTGTGCTCCGACGATGTCGGGCCGTGATCGACCGTGGCGAGCACCGCGTCGTCGCCGAGCGCGAACCCGGTCTTGCGGGCGCCTGCGCCGAGCAGTTCGCCGACGTTGTGCTCGACGTCGATCCGCGCGCCCGGGTCGCCGTCGAGATGAACACCCTCGGCGTCGGCCGCCAGTTCGCCGAGGGCATGCGGTGCCGCGGGCGCCGGGTCGAAGCGGTGGAACACGCGCGTGTCGAGCACTGCGGCGTCGTCGCCGACGGCCCGCTCGGGCGGCGCGTAGACGGCCCGCCGCCACACGTTCGCGAGCCGCGCGGCGGCTGCGTTGCCGCCGTGCTTCGCGGACAGCACGATCGTGTCGGCGTTCTTGATCACGCTCCACGGCGCCATGGCGAGCGTGTATTCATGCGCGCCGACCGGCTTGCCGTCGGCGAGCAGCGTGCCGTCGGGCAGCGTGTCGGCGTGCAGCACGAGCACGTTGCGGTCCGGCAACGTCGACATGTGACCGTTGCGGTGCGCGTGCAGTTCGGCGGCGTCGGGCGCCGCGCGAGCGTCGCCGAACGGTGACGCGAGTACCGCGTGCGCGTGGCTCCATGCGGTGCGCTGGTCGAGATGTTGCTGGCCGACCGGCGCGGTGCCGTCCCGCGCTTCACCGGCGGTGTCCATCCGCGGCGCGGGCATGGTGCGGGGGATACCGCCGCGGCGCTTCTGGTGCGCCCATACGTCGTCGTAGAACGCGCGATAGGTCTGCCCGTCGTGCCCCGATACCGGCGCATCGGCGAACAGGTCGGCGAGCCGCTCGACCGTTCCCGCGTAGTCGTTCGACGGGCCTTGCCAGTCGACCCCCTCGCGCGCGATCGCGTCGGGCAAATGCGCGTGTTTGGCGATGTCGACGCCGGTCGAGAGTGCGATCTCGTAGCGCGCCTCGAACGCATTGATCTGCGCGCGCGCCTCCGCTTCGAGCGCCTTGCGCGTGAAGCGGCCGCGATTGCCGTAGTCGAGGTTCAGCACACCGGCCGTCGCTTCCACCGCCTGTCGCGCCTCGCTTGCCAGCGTGTACGTGATGCTGCCGGGATCCTGGAGCGCCCCGTCGATCGTGATGCGGCGCTTGCGCGGATCGATATGGCTGCCGCCGCCGCGCTTGCCGACCTTCACGCGCCAGCCGGCGTCGTCGAGCATGCGCAGCTGTGTCACGAGCGTCGCCGACTGCATTGCCAGCGCTTGCGCGGCCTCGGGTAGCGGCGCACCGCCGAAGCGCACCGGCATCCGCGTGAACCAGCCGGGCTTCGGTGCGGCCGCATCGGCTGGCGCGGGTTCCGTCATGTCGGGGTGCGCAGCCTCGAAGCCGGCATCGGATAGCCCGGCGTCGTCGTGCGCCGGTGCGCGACGCGGCTTGGCGCCGTCCGCACGGGCCGCGGACGGCGCGCGGGACTCGTCCGGCGCCGTGCCGTCGCGGGCGGGCGCACGCTCGGGTGCCGCGGTGCGGTCCGGGCGCACCAGCACGAGAATCCGGTTCGGCGGACTGAACCGGCCGGCGAGCGCGTTCACCGGTTGACGCGTCGCGGCGGGTTGCGGCACCGCCGGCTCGTTCGGGCCGCGCTTGCCGGCGAGCACGATGATCGGTTCGTCGCCCGGGTTGCGCGGCGCGCTCGCGTGCGGTGCTTCGTCGGGGGCGGTGTCGCCGGGCAGGCCGCCTTCAGCCAGGGCGGCTTCCGGCGCCGGGTCGAAGCGAATCACGCGCGCATCGGCGCGCAGCTGGCCATCCGGGCCGAATGCATCGGGTGCGACCGCATAGACTGCCTTCTGCCAGCGGTTCGCGAGTTCGGGCGCGAGTTGCGCGTCGTGCTCGCCCGCGACGACGATGACGGGTTCCTCGAGGTCCTGCGGACGGATGCCGCCGCGAGCGGGCGCATCCGGTCCGGCGCCGTCGCGGACGATGTACAGCGTGCGGCCGCCGATCTCCATCGGCTCCGCGCGTGGCCTGCGCGGCACCGCGATGCCGGCCGGGTCGCGCGTCGCCGGGCGCGCGGCGGGCGTCTCGTCGGCAAGATCGACGACCCGGACGTCGACGTGCGGGGGCGTGCGATCGGGCGCCGCACGGCTGCCGGCGCCGGCCGGCGTGTCGGTCTCGAGCGGGCGATACCGCATCGCGTGTGCGTCGGCGCTGCGGCGGTTGCTGCCGGCATTCGTCGCGTGCTCGGCATCGCTTTCGTCGTGCTGCGCGTCGACGCGTGCGCGATCCTCGCTCGTGCGCCGCGTGCTGCGCGCGTCGGTCGCGGCGCTCGCCGTTTCGTCCTGGACGGCCGTCTGCTCGAGACTGCGCGCGGCCGGTTCGCCGCCGTTCGCGGCCACATACGCATCGCGAGCCTGCTGCAGCGTGCTGTCGAGCAGGTCGAGCGGCGTTCGCGCCAGGATCTTCGGCGTCGTGCTCATGCGGCCGCCGGGGCCGAACGACAGGCTTTCGCCGGTGTCGGTCAGCGAGTCGATCCGCGTGCCGTTGGTCCAGTTCTTGTCGGAAGCCGAGACGAGCGACAGCTTGCCGTCGTCGCCGAGCACCACGGATTCGCCGGGCGGCAACGCGTTGCGCGACGCGCCGTCGAGCACGCGGATCGGCTTGCCGTCGTAAGTGAGCAGCTTGTCGCCGACCCTCAGCGTGCCATCGCTCGATACCGTCACGCGCTCGCCATCGAAGGTCGCGCGATTGCGACCGACCGCAAGCGACGCGTCGTCGCCCTTGTTCAACAATCGCCCGATCGTCTGGCTGTCGACCGTGACCGCCTTGCCGTCCGTCGTGCGCGCGACGAACGGCTTGCCGGTGTGATTGACGACACTCGTGACCGCGCGCTCCTTGAGGCCGCCCGCGGCCAGCAGCGCGAAATTCGTGAAGCCGCCCACGAGCGCCTGGTTGCCCGCCTTGGCGTCGCCGTTCCAGTAGTCGATGCCGGCCTCGACGAACGACTCGCCCGCACCGCCCACGCCCGTGGTCAACGCGGTGACCTTCATGGTGCCGTTGAGGATCGACGCGACTTTCGGCGTGCGCGTGAGCGCCGTGACGGTACGCGTGACGAGCTTGCTGCCGACGAGCCTCGCGGCGCCGGCCGCGCCCATCGGCACCAGGTTGATGAAGTCCGAGCGCGCACCCGCGTCGCTGAATGGATTGACGCTGCGACCGTGGTCCGCACGGTTCGCGAGGTCGAGCGCCGAACTGGTCATCGTCGCGGCGATCGACGTATAGGTCATGCCGGCGCCAACTACATTCAGCGTCGCGCCGAGAGGCAAGCCGATCACCGTCGCATCGAGCACGCCGCCGATGCCCTCGAGCACCATCCCGCCGATCAGCATCCCGAGATTGAGCTTGGTGCCCGTCAGCGTGTTGAGGAAGCTGTCGAAACCGCTGTCGTGGTGCGCGGCGCGCGACACGATCTGTAGCGAGCCGTCCGCGTTGTGGCCGGTCGCGATGTCCACCGTACCGTCCGACGACAGTTCGTTGTTGTCGATGTAGTCGTTGATGTCGTGGTACGTGCTGCCGGTCTCGTCCACGAACTGCGGGTGGCCTTTGGTGTCCGTGACCTTGAAGAGCGCGGTCGTCTGCATGCCGGTGTCTTTCGCGGCATAGACGATCGGCAGCACGCTGATCTGCGTGCCGGCGCCGCCGCCGATCTTCAGCAGCGTGTCGCGCACGCCGTCGATCGCCGACAGCTTGTTCTTGTCGGTGAAGTGCGTCTGCGTATCGGTGGCGATGGAGCCGGTCGACGACGGATCGCCGCCGACATCCGGCGCCATGCCGAGCGCGACACCGACGAGGTTGCGCTGCTGCGTATCGCTCAGCTTGCCGAAGTCGATCGTCGCACCGTTGCCGGTACTCGCGCCCGCGGAGTCGAGCAGCGTGTTCGACAGGTCGCCGCGATGCGCGGCGTAGAAGTCGTTCAGCGCCTTCTTGTAGTCGTCGTACGCGTCCGAGCCGTCCTGCACGTAGCGCAGCCGCTCGTCGAGGCCCGCGTCGAACTGGTCCATCAGCACCTGGCGGTGTGCCGATTCGCTCATGAAGTGCAGCCGCTGCACCGTGTTGTCCGCGTTCTGCACATCCTGCTTCGCGTGGTCGAGCTGGCTCTGGTACGGGTTCGGCAGCGGCGGCGACCAGGCCGGCAGAATGTCGCCGTCGGCCACTTGCCGGAAGCGTGCCGGCGCCGGATGCGACGCCTGCCAGTCGTCGTATTGCTGCTGGGTTGCCGTCAGCGTGTCGTGCTTCTGCGATTGCTGGGTGCGCGCCTGGGCCAGCGCCGCGTTCGTGGCACGCTCGTTGACCGAATCCGACAGACGATCGTCGGCCGCGCGGATCGCGCCTGCGGCGACGCGCAGGCGTTTCGCATCGGCCAGCGTCGGGCCAGAGGCCGCCGCGGCGTTCACCGGCGCATCGGTCTGCGAATTCTGGAGCGGGCCCGTCAGAAATGGCGACGTGCCGGGCAAGGTCGGGTTGCCGTTCGGTGTGCCGCTCCAGGTCGGGTTGGCGATCGGATTCGACGTCGATAGCGGCGACGCAAACAGCGGCGCCGCGCCGGGCAGGTTCGCCGCGCCGTTCGCGGTCGTGCTCCACGGCGGCGGCGAAAACAGCAGCGACGCATCGAGCGGGTTCGACTGCACGCGCGAAGGCGGCGGCTTCACCGTCGCCTCGATCTGTGCCGCCTGGTCGTCGTACTGCTGCGCGAGCGATCCGCCGTACGCGACGACGAACGCGTCGTGCGCGAGGCTTGCCTGCTGCTTCGCCAGTTGCAGCTGCGTGTACGGATCGCTGGGGTCGTCGTCCATCCTCGTATGCTTGCCGTGGAAGTTCGCCTGCAGCGTATCCACCTGCTGTTGGGCGGCGAGCATCTGCAGATAGCTGCTGCTCGTGCCTGCCGCGGTCTGCGCGTGATCGAGCGCCGTCTTGTCCTTCGCGATCGCGCCGGGCACGACAACCGTCGGGCCTTCCTTGCCGTTGTCCGAGTCCGATTGCTGCTGCGCGTGCGCGAGCGTCAAGTTGTCGTTGGCCGCCGCGAGCGCCGCATTGGCGTAGTTCGCATCCTTCGCGGCGGCCGTGACCGCCTGCTGCGCGGCGTCCGTGGAGGCCGGCGCATCGGGCAGCGATACCTCCAGATCCTGCGACGCCAGTGCGTCGTTCAGCTTGCCGACGCTGGTGTCGACCGCCGCCTTGTAGGCGGGATCGGCGAGGTACGACTGAAACTGCGCATAGGCGAGATTCGAGTTCGCGATATCCGCGTAATACTTCGACGCCCCCGCGGCCGCCTGGGCGTCGGCGGTCTGCCAGTCGTCGTACGCGCGGAGCTGGGCGGGGTTCTTGCAGTCGCTCGCCTGCGGGGCCCAGTTCTTGTCGTTCGGATCGTGCGGATAGTCGGGGAACAACGACTGCAGCGCGGCGAGCTTCTGGTTCGCGAGATTCTGTGCGTCGCCGGGATTCGTTACTTCACCCGTATCCGACTGCTCCATGCCGGCGGGCATGTCGTTCGTCGCCTGCTCGCCGTACAGGATCATGTAGCCCGCGTCGGTCGTTACGTTCAGGTTGCGCTGCGCGGTGTCAGCGGCGGTGCGCGCCTTCGCGTAGTCGGCCTCGGCGGCCTTGCGTTCGTCGGGTGTCGACTCGGGATCGTGGTTGGCGATATGCAGCACGTTCTGCGCGGCCTGCAGCGATTGCGACGCGTTGTCGTATTGGGTCTGCGCGTCCTGGATCGCCTTTTGCACCGCGCGGGTCTTGTCGTTCTCGACCGTGATGTCGGGCGGCGGCGGCGTGTATTGCGCGGCCATGCTCTGGATTAGCGACGTCGCGGACGCGATCTCCGGGTTGGTCGGCTTCGACGGATCGGTGGTCGGCGTTGCGATGACGGGAATCGGCGGCGCCACGGTCGGGTTGGCCGGGCCGGCCGACGCATCGTCCTTCTTCGGCGGGGGCGGCGGCGCGACGACCGGGTCCAGCGTGTCGGACAGGAAGCGTTGCCAGTTGACGCCCAGTCCCATTCCGTCGATCGACAGCATGCTCGTTCCCCTTTACGCGCGATGCGCGTCCCGCACGGCGCCACGTGCGCCACGATGCGATTCGACGAGTGTAGGGACACGGATTGCGGCCGGATCCTCGCTGTTTCGTAGCGCAGCGTGCGGCCGCCGCGCGCCCGCGCGAAATGCTACGAGACGCGCGCGGCCCCGCGCCGGCGGCGTGCCCGGGGCGGGGTGGGCGCTGCTCGCGCCCCGAAATACGGGCCGCGCGCCGTCACTGATCGAGACACCGCACGCACAGCCGCTTCGCCTGGCTTGCCGATAACCCGCGGCACATCATCACGACCGGGCGCGCATGGCATGACGGCGCGTCGGCCGATGCCGCGGGCGACGCGAGCCGGCGCGCGCGTTCGGGCGGCGTGGTGGCGGCCGCGTCCATGCGTCGCTGCCGCGCCGGCGGCGGCACGTCGCGCACCACCGGAATCGGCTCGACGCCGCCTTCGCGCGCATTGCGCTGCGCGCTCGCGACGACCCGGCTCACATAGCCGCTCGAGAACCCGGTCGTGAAGTTGCCGCTGTAGTAGCACGACAGCGCCGCGCGCAACGCGGCCTGCGCGGGGCGGCCGGTGTTCGACGAGCGCGCGAAGCATTCGGTCAGGATCGCGCCGCCCGCCCGCAGGTTGCGGCACGGTTCGAACATCGTCGTGTTGTCGAGGCCGTATTTCGCGAAATTGCGCTCGTTCACCTGCGCGAGGCCGACGCTGTAGCTGAAGCCGCGCGCGGCCAGCTCGCTCGCGGTCGCGCGCGCTTCGTCGAGCGACGCGGGCTGGCGCGTCAGATGGCCGCCGACCACGCCGATCGCATACGGATTGAAGCCGGATTCGGTGCGCACCAGCGCGGCGAGCGTGTCGGGATCGATGTTCGGCGCACAGGCGCGCGCGAGTTGAGCGAAGCCCGCGGCGCTGCCGGCCGCGTGCGCGCTGCGCGGCTGCAGGCCCGCGCACGCGAGCGCCAGTGCGAGCGTCGTGACCAGCGCGCACAGGCTCGCTACGGCGGAGCGCGGGCCGCGCGGGTTCATCCCGCCCCCGCCACGCGGTACGACAGCACGAGCCCGTGCACCAGCAGCGACCAGCCGTCGAGCGCGACGAACAGCAGCAGCTTGAACGGCACCGAGATCGTCGTCGGCGAGATCATCTGCATCCCGAGCGCGAGCAGGATGTTCGCGACCAGCAGGTCGACGACGATGAACACGATATAGATCACGAAGCCGATCTGGAACGCCTTGGTCAGCTCGGCGAGCGTGAAGCTCGGCACCAGCACGAGCAGGTCGTCGTCCTTGATGCCGTCCGCGCGATTCTTCGGCCAGACCGACGTCGCGGTGCGCACGAAGAATTCGCGGTCGCGCTGCCGCGTATGCGACACCAGGAAATCCTTGATCGGCGGCAGCGCGGCATCGGCGAGTACGCCGATATCGGAAGTCGACAGTTGCCCCGATGCATCGAAGTGGCGCGACTGCAGCGCATCGCGGATCGACATCCCGACCGGCGCCATGATGAACAGCGACAGGATCAGCGCGATGCCGTTCAGCACGAGGTTCGGCGGCACCTGCTGGATGCCGAGCGCGGAGCGCAGCAGGCCGAGCACGACCACGAGCTTCGTATAGCTCGTCACCATCAGCGCCGCGAACGGCGCGATGCCGAGCGCGGCGATCACCGCGATCAGCGCGACCGGATTCGGCAGGTTGCCCATCGTTCAGCGCTCGCGCGGCGCGGGCTGCGTCAGCGTGACGACGCGCACGCCGAGCTTCTGGCCGACCGCGATCAGCTGGCCGGTGCCGATCAGCATCCCGTTCGCGACGAGATGGATCACGCTCTGGTTGATCCCTTGCTGCAGTTCGATCACCGCGCCGGGCTGCAGCGTGCCGAGTTCGCCGAGCGGGATCGACGTGGGCGGCAACTCGAAACGCAGGTCGACCGCGAGGCTGTCGAGCGAGCGCGGCGCATCGTCGGCCGACGCGTCGTGCGTGGTCGCGGACGGGGTATCGGTGCGGGTCGGTTCCAAAGGCATCTCCCTGATTCGTTCGACGGTCAGCCGGTTGCCCGACGGCCGTCCGGTGATTTCCCACGCCGGCGCGGCCGGCACCCGTGCGACGCACAGCAGGTTCTGCTCGTGCGCGCGCCAGTGCTCGATCGCGATGATGTCGCCGCCGACGACGTCGGCCAGCTCGGCCATCGTCAGCTCGGTCCGGCCGATCTCGAATACCAGCGGCACCGGCAGGCCCGCGTACGCGGCGCGCGTATCGGCTCGCGTGGCCGCCGGCGTCGCGAAGAACACCGCGAGCGCGTCCGGTGCATCGAACAGCAGCGCGCCATGACAGCGCCACGAGCCGTCGGCGCGACGCAGCTCGAAGCGCAGTGCGGCCGGCGCGGTGCGCCATGCGGGCACGCTCGCGGGCGGTGGCAGCAATTCCACGCGCTGCCGCGTCGCGGCCTGCAGCGCGGCGGTGAGCGGCGCGGCGAGATCGGCGAGCAGCGCCGCGCGGATCACGGCCGGCACGGCCGGGTCGGCTGCGTCGCCGAGCCACTCGTGTTCCGCGAGCGGATCGATCCATAGCGTGCCGGCGGCCGGGCCGATGACGAAGCGGTACGCATGCGCGTCGGCGGCCGGTTCGGCATCGACGCGCCAGCGCACCTCGTACGCGTGTTCGCCGAGCGTGACCGGAACCGCGGCCGTCGCGCCGTACGCGTGCGACAGCCCGCGCGCGGCGGCGGCGGACAGGCGCGGCAGATAGGGCGACGCGTCGAGCGCGACCGCGGCGGCGGCCGGGGTGGCGGCGGCGGGCGTAGCCCGGTTCGCGGCGTCGCCGGCGTCGGCATTCGTCAGGGACAGCGCAGGCACGGCGGGATCGGGGCGGATTCGGCGTTGGTTCGACGGGTTGTTGTGGCCGGCGGCGCCGGGGCGCGCGGCTGCTGCGTCGATTGTAGGGACGGCGCCGGGCGTGTGCCGCGCCGGAATCCGTAGTCGCAGGTGCGCGCTGGGCGCGCGGGCGGCGGCGAGCTACGAAGCGTGTTGCGCGGTGGCGTGGCCGTGCGCTGTGTCGCCCGCGCAAAATGCGGCCGCCGCCCGGAGGCGGCGGTCGTGTTGTTTCGTTTCGTTTTGCGGCGAGGGACGCGTGCCGGCCCGCAGGGCACTGCATGTCGCACGCGCGGCACGCAACGGCCGGCGCGCCGCGCGATGGCGGCGCGCGGGTGAGCCGCTATGCGTTACGCGTAGTCGGCGGCCAGCGCCGACTGCGGCGCGGCGCGCAGGATCGGCCCCGCGTCGTGGCGCTCGACGTGCGTCATGGCCGCGCCGAACAGCACCAGCCGATAGCCGACCGCATAGATCGGGATGATCCGCAGGTTCTTGTCGTGATCGAGCTGCAGCTTCGAACGGATGCGCGAGATATGGGTGTCGAGCGTGCGCGACGACACGCCGAGCTCGCGGCCCCAGACCGCTTCCTGGATCGCCTGCCGCGGCACGATCTTGTTCATGTTGTCGAGCAGGAATTCGACGACATCGAATTCGCGCGGCGTGACGTCGACGATTTTGTTGTCGATTTCGATCGTGCGGCGCACGAAGTTGATTTTTATGTTGTCGATGTACAGGTATTTGCAATCCATGGTGGCCCTCGCATGTCCGTAAAGGAGTGTTTGCGGGTCATGTACCGCAACTTCCGGGCCAGGGAGGGCGTGTGGGCCAGTGACGGCCGGGGGGAGCGGGGCGGGCGGCCCGCCGGCATTGAATCTAAAAGAATTTTTAACGCGGGACGCGCGGCGGGGTCGGGAAGGGCCCGGCCAATATTGAAGGATTGTTACGTAGCATCGCTCGGGAACGTTACGGGCGTTACGGGTGGCGTAACGTGGGGACGAGCCGATGACGAGGTCACCGCAGTGCAGTGTGGCGCTGCTCAAGATCGGGCAAGATAAACACGACACGGGACCCTACATTAAACCCAACTCAATGATCGGGAAATCTCCCGGCCGCACGACGTTCCCGTCGCACGGCCGGTTTTTCTCACCCGCCCGTCAAGCCTTCGCGCTATCGCCCGACTCGAACGGCAGCACATAATGCCGCTTGCCGGTCGCCGCGAAGATCGCGTTGGCGACCGCCGGCCCGATCGGCGCGACACCCGGCTCCCCGACGCCGGTCGGCGCCTCCGCCGACGGCACGATATGCACCTCGACCTTCGGCATCTCCGCCATCCGCAGCACGTGGTAGCCGTCGAAGTTGCGCTGCTCGACGTGACCGTCCTTCAGCGTGATCGCGCTGTGCAGCGCCGCGCCGAGCCCGAAGCCGATGCCGCCTTCCATCTGCGCGGCGACGATATCCGGGTTGATCGCGATGCCGCAATCGACCGCACACACCACGCGCTCGACCTTCACCTTGCCGTCGGCGTCCACCGACACCTCGGCCACCTGCGCGACATAGCTCTTGAACGCCTCGGCCACCGCGATCCCGCGCCCGCGGCCCTTCGGCAGCGGTTTCGCCGGATCCCAGCCGGCCTTCTGCGCGGCCAGCTCGAGCACGGCGCGCATCCGCGGCTCCTTCGCGAGCAGGTCGCGCCGGAACAGGTACGGATCCTTGCCCGCCGCGTGCGCGGCTTCATCCACGAATGCCTCGACCGCATACGCGGTGTGCGAGCTGCCGACCACGCGCCACCACAGCACGGGCAGGCCGACCTTGGTGGTGGTGAGCTCGACCGACACGTTCGGCACCGCGTACGGCAGGTTCGCCGCGCCCTCGACCGACGTCGCGTCGATCCCGTTCTTCACCATGAACGCCTCGAACGGCGTACCGGCGAGGATCGACTGGCCGACGATCCGGTGGCGCCAGCCGACCAGCTTGCCGTCCGCCGTCAGCCCTGCGTCGAGCTTGTGGAAGTACATCGGGCGATAGAAGCCGCCCTGGATGTCGTCCTCGCGCGTCCACTGCAGCTTGACCGGCTTGCCGTCCGCACCGAGCGCCTTCGCGATCGACACGGCCTCGACCACATAGTCCGACCACGCGTTCGCGCGCCGGCCGAAGCTGCCGCCCGCGTACAGCGTGTGGATCCGCACCTGCTCGGGCTTCAGGCCCGCGACTTTGGCGGCGTTGCCCTGGTCGACCGTCTGGAACTGGTCGCCGGCCCAGATCTCGCAGCTGTTCGCCGTCAGCTTGACGACCGCATCGAGCGGCTCCATCGGTGCATGGGCAAGATACGGAAACTCGTAGGTCGCGCTGATCTTGCGCGCGGCGCCCGCGATCGCCGCGTCGGCATCGCCGTCCTTGCGTGCCGACGTGCCGGGCTTCGCGGCGAGCTGCCGGTATTCGCGCATGATCTCGTCCGAGCCGCGCTTCTCGGCGTTCGCTTCGTCCCATTCGACCTTCAGCGCGTCGCGGCCCTGTTTCGCGGCCCAGAAGCCGGTCGCGACGACCGCGACGCCGCCCGGCACCTGCACGACCGAGACCACGCCCGGCACGGCCTTCGCGGCCGTCGCGTCGAACGACTTGACGGTCGCGCCGAAGCGCGGCGGGCGCTGCAGCAGCGCGACGCGCATGCCGGGGAAGGTGGTGTCGAGCGTGAATTGCGCGGTGCCGTTCGATTTGGCCGACCCGTCGACGCGCGGAATGCGATGGCCGATCAGCTTGAAGTCGGCCGGCTGCTTCAGCGTGACCTTGTCGGGCACCGGCAGTTTCGATGCATCGGCGACCAGCGTGCCGTAGGCCGCCGTCTTGCCGCTCTTCGCATGCGTGACGACGCCGTTGGCGGTGGTCAGCTCGCCGGCCGGCACCTTCCAGCGGGCCGCGGCGGCCGACACGAGCATGGCGCGCGCCTTGCCGCCCGCTTCGCGCAACTGCTGCCACGAGTTCGACATGGCCGAGCTGCCGCCCGTGCCCTGCATCGTGCCGAACGCGAGGTTCGCATAGCGCTTCGCATCGGCCGGCGCGCTTTCGACGCGCACGCTCGACCAGTCGGCGTCGAGCTCCTCGGCGACGATCGTCGCGATGCCCGTGTATGCGCCCTGGCCCATTTCGACATGCTTGGCGATCACGGTGACCTTGCCGTCGGGCGTGATGCGCAGGAATGCGTTCGGCGCGAAGTCGGCGGCGGGCGCCGTCGCGGCGAGCGCGCGGCGGCCGAGGCCGGCCCATTCGAAGCCGATCGTCAGGCTGACGGCGGCCGCGGCGCCCGCGGCCTTCAGGAAGGTGCGGCGCGACGGGCGCACCGAGTCGGGGTTGTCGAGTTCGATCGTCATGGTCAGGCTCCCAGCGTCGCTGCGGCGTCGTGGATCGCGGCCCGGATGCGGGCGTAGGTCGCACAGCGGCAGAGGTTGCCGTTCATCGCGGCGTCGATGTCCGCGTCGGTCGGCTTCGGATTCTGTTCGAGCAGCGCGGTGGCCGACATGATCTGGCCGGACTGGCAATAGCCGCACTGCGGCACCTGCAGCTTCACCCAGGCGGCCTGCACGGCCTGCGCGGGCTTGCTCTGCACGCCTTCGATCGTCGTGACGTGCTTGCCCGCGACGCCGGCGAGCGGCAGCACGCACGAGCGCACGGCCTGGCCTTCCAGGTGGACCGTGCAGGCGCCGCATTGCGCCATGCCGCAGCCGAACTTCGTGCCGGTCAGCCCCGCATGCTCGCGGATCGCCCAGAGGACGGGCATCGACGGATCGGCATCGAGCGTGACACTCTTGCCGTTCAGGACAAACGTGGTGGGCATATTTTTGTCTCCGTGGGGAAAACCCGGCATGAGCCGGATCAGGTGGCAGTGTGCGCGAACGGTCGGTTTTTACGTCTACCCAATCCTGCAAATTTATTGAACAATCCTGCAAATCCCCGGCACGGCGGCAAGCGATTCGCTATGCTCCCGCGATTCAGGGAAATGAAGCGAGGAATCCGTCATGGACATGACCGATATCGCGGCGTCGCGCGAATCCGGACGGCGCGAACTGGCGTCGCTGATCGGCCGTTTCGCGCCGGCGGACGGCTCCCACTCGACCGCGGTGCCGGCGCTGATGCTGCACCGGCATGCGCATCCGGTCGATCTCGGCTGCGGCGTGTCGCGCGCCGCGCTCGTGATCGCCGCGCAGGGCGCGAAGCGCGTGATCGTGGCCGGCCAGACTTACGAATACGACACGCAGAACTGCCTGATTACGTCGATCGACTTGCCGATTCTCTCGCGCGTCACGCGGGCATCGCCGGACGCGCCGTACCTGTGCCTGTCGCTGACGCTCGATCTGCAGCGCATCGTCGAACTCGCGGCCGAGATGCGGTTGCCGGAGCCCGAGGCGGGCCCCGAAGGCGAGGGCATCGCGCTCGCCGAGCTGACGCCGCCGCTGCTCGATGCTGCGCTGCGGCTGTTGCGGCTGCTCGATACGCCGGCCGATATTCCGGTGGTCGCGCCGCTGATCGAAAAGGAGCTGCTGTACCGGCTGATGACGAGCGGGCAGGGCACGCGGCTGCGGCACATGGCCGTCGCGGGCAGCCAGACGCACCGGATCGCGCGCGCGATCGAGTGGATCCGCGATCACTACGCGGAGCCGATGCGCGTCGACACGCTCGCGCAGGCGGTCAACATGAGCGTGTCGTCGCTGCACCATCATTTCAAGCACGTGACCACGCTGAGCCCGCTGCAGTACCAGAAGCAGTTGCGTCTGCACGAGGCGCGGCGGCTGTTGCTGCGACAGGGTGGCGACGTCGGTTCGGTGGCCGCGGCAGTCGGCTACGAAAGCGCGTCGCAGTTCAGCCGCGAATACAGCCGGCTGTTCGGCGCACCGCCGATGCGCGACGTCGTGCATCTGCGCAAGACGGAGTTGCTCGGCACGTAGCCGGCGGCGCCGGTCATTGCGGTTGTGATGAGCCCTAGTCCCCGCGGGCCGAGCATGAACTTCGGTTTCACGCGTGTATCCCCCACGCGGGCGGACCGGACAGATGCGGCAATTGCCGGCCGGGTACGGGCCAGATGCAGACCGACCGCTCGAGTCGAGCAAAAAAATCGCGCAATGACGGACCTTCGGCGTAGATCTCGCGTGGCACGGATAGGTTTTCGGCGACGGAATGCGCGACCGATATCACTTCGGAAATGTTCCTCGCACGTATAACGCGCCGTCGCTTTTTCGATATGCAGACGGTTCGCCGGCGCCGAGGCGCAAGCTGCCGATGGTTGCCGCGATACATTCCTGAAACAAAACAGGCGATTCCCGACGATAGGTCGGGCTTTGCGCACGGTATGCGACGCGCAACCGTCGATGGAATCACGCATGGCATGCCGCTTGCGATATTGGATGTACCGGCGAGCGGTCGATCCGACGCAACCAGGATGGCGCGTGGCCAACTCGTCAATAAGCACTCGGGGACACGATGATGAAGACCAGAAGCCATGACTTGATCCGCGCATTCCTTGCGCACCCTTGGAGTAGCCGGACCGCATGTGGTACGACTCGCGATGCAGTGCGTGCGTCGCGGGTTCGTCGCCGCCGTTTTCCCGGCATCCGCGCGTTGCGCGTGCTGGAACGCCTGTCGTTCCGCACGACGACCTGTGGACCGCAGTGGGCCCCTTCATCCGGATGGGCCACGCTGTTCGTGCCGGTCGGATTGACGCCGATCCCGCTTCGGTCGTGCAGGGCCGTATCGATTGCGCCGGACACATACCGGCGCTGGCTGGACTAGCTCGAACGCCCGTCCATTCGCGCATTTTCAGTCGTTGAAGCGGCTGCCGTGTGCCGGCATGCCACGGGAGTGAATGTCGAAAACGATTGATCCGGGAAGGCGAGTGCCGTGAACCATTACTGCCCGATCAGACTGTCCGGCCCGCACGACGGCGAACGGGCCGCATGCATGCCGCCGTTCGTCCCGGGCCGGCGTCGCCCTGCCGCGCTCACGCGCCCGCTCGTCTATCTGTCGCAGCATCCCGATGCGTGGCTCGTCGACTGTCTCGCATCGCGCGGCTGGAACGTGTGGCGGGCGAAATCCGTTGCGGACGCACTCAATCTCGTGAAGGCGAACCGCCTGCACGCGGGCATCGTCGATTTCGACGGCTTCGCGTCACCCGACGTCGCGTCGTTCGAGGCGCTGCTGCGCGATCCGCGTATCGGCTGGGTCGCGCTCGCCGACGATGAGCGGCTGCGCGACGCTACCGTCGCGCGGCTGATCCGCCAGTGCTGCTTCGACTACGTGTGCAATGCGACGGCCTGCAGGACGATCGGCTATCTCGTCGGCCATGCGTACGGGATGCTGAAACTCGTGGACAGCGAAAAACCGGCCGTCGATGCCGCGCCGCCCGGCGGCGCGATGATCGGCGCATGCGGCGCGATGCGCCGGCTGTTCGCGACCATCCGCAAGGTCGCGAACACCGACGCATCCGTGTTCATCGCCGGCGAATCCGGGACCGGCAAGGAGTTGACCGCGGCGGCGATCCACCAGCATTCGTCGCGCGCCGATGCGCCGTTCGTCGCCGTGAATTGCGCGGCCATCCCGTCGACGCTGCTGCAGGCCGAGCTGTTCGGCCATGAACGCGGCGCGTTCACCGGCGCGCACCAGCGCAAGATCGGCCGCATCGAGGCCGCGCACGGCGGCACGCTGTTTCTCGACGAAATCGGCGACATGCCGTTCGAAAGCCAGACGAGCCTGCTGCGGTTCCTGCAGGAGGGCAAGATCGAGCGGCTCGGCGGGCACGTGTCGATTCCGGTGGACGTGCGGATCGTGTCCGCGACCCATGTCGATCTCGAGGCCGCGGTGCAGGCGGGGCGGTTCCGAGCGGACCTGTATTACCGCGTGTGCGTGCTGCGCATCGACGAACCGCCGCTGCGCGCGCGCGGCCGCGACATCATGCTGCTCGCCGATCACGTGCTGCGGCGCTATCGCGACGATGGTGCGCACCGGATTCGAGGCTTCACGCCGTGTGCGATCGAGGCGATCCACAATTATGCGTGGCCGGGCAACGTGCGCGAACTGATCAACCGGATCCGCTTCGCGGTCGTGATGACGAATGGCCCGCTGATCTCGGCCGTCGATCTCGATCTGAGCCAGTACACGTCGCATCGACCGCCGACGCTCGCCGAGGCGCGCCGGCAGGCCGAGCGCCGCACGATCGAGGAGACGCTGCTGCGGCATCGGCACCAGCATGCCGACGTCGCGGCGGAACTCGGGATTTCGCGCGCGACGCTGTACCGCCTGATGATCGCGCACGGGCTGCATAGCCTGCATGGTTGATGCGGGTTGGGCTCGGTCCGGCGCGGCGTCGCGCGGCCGTCGGCTCTGTAGCTTATCGGCCCGCTACCTCATCGGCGCGCTAGCACGTCGGCCCGCGAAGCCCGTCGGCCCGCCCGCAGCAGGCAGCCCGCAGCCCGTCAGCCCCTCAGCCCATCAGCCCATCAGCCCATCAGCCCATCAGCGCCCACCCATGCGCATCAAGCCGGCCGTTCGAAGCCCGATTCGACCCAGCGCCCGGCGCTGGCCTTGTTGAGCTTGAACCCGGCCGACACCTTCGCGTCGGCCAGCAGCTCGCCGTACGGGTCGAACGCCTTCAGTTGCGCATACGGCTCGAACTCGTCCGGCACGATGTCGAGCGTCACCGAGACATCCTGCCCGTCGCCGTCCTGGACCGTCACTTCCTTGTGCAGCATCGCGCGGCGCTGCTGCTCGTGACGCATCAGCACCTCGGTCGCGGTCTTCACCAGCGTGCGGAACGCGTTCGCGTCCATTGGCTTCGGGTTCTTCTTGTCGCGGCCCATCGTCCACGGGCCAACCAGCGCGGGCTCGGCTTCGCCGTCCTTGATCATCTCGACGGCCCAGCCGTCGTCGTCCTCGTTCTTGATGATGCGGGCGGTCCAGCCATTGTCGTGCCAGAGGCCGTCCTGGTGGATGGCGGTGTCGTCGGATTGCAGATCGGATTCGGTCATGGAGGAAGCGCGGCGAACGGGCGGGCGCGCGGCCGGGAGCGGCGCGCTGCCCGCGGCCGGTCGCCCGGAGTGGCATGCAAAGGCCGCAATTTTACCCTGCGGGCCGTTCGTGCGGCCCGCGCCGCCCGCAATGTCGGCCATTCGGCCGACTCAGCCTGCCGCCGAATGGCCGGACCGACGCAAATATCAAACTCGTATTACGTCCCCGCGGGCCAATCTATACACAGTCCGATATCCCGACCGTGCGTCGCTTCCTAGAATGACGTCAGAGATAAAAATATCTCGAACGTTATTCAACGCCGATCCGGCCGCGCACGCATTCCGCGTCGCGCGGCCCGGCGAACCTTCTGGAACTGCGCATGGGGAAATTCAGTATTCGCACTGTTTTCGCGTACGATTGGCCGCTGACACTCGCGGGCATGGAACACATTGCCGGCGACGCGTGCGCGATCGATCTCGTCGGCGTCTCCCGGACCCCGGACGAACTGGTCGAAGCGCTCGGCCGCATCGACTGCGACGTCGTGCTGGTCGACTATGCGATCGGCCAGGACGCGCGGATGGATGGCCTCGCGCTGTTCGACTGGCTGCGCCGTTCGCGCCCGAACGTCGGCATCGTCGCGCTGGTCGGCAACGAGAATCCGGTGATCTTCCGCTCGATCCTCGCGCAAGGCGGCGCGAGCCTCGTCAGCAAATTCGACGATGTTGGCCACATCGTCACCGCGATCCATTCGAGCTACAGCGGCGGGCGCTACCTGTCGCCGCTCGTTCGGCGCGCGCTCGAGGCGCTCGCCGAACACGACCAGCCGCCGGTGAAGCTGTCGACGCGCGAAATCGAGGTGATTCGCCTCTATCTGGCCGGCGTGCCGATCAAGACGATCGCGCAGCGGTTGAACAAGGGGAAGCAGACGGTCAGCGCGCAGAAGATCAGCGCGATGAAGAAACTCGGCGTGACCAACGACATCGAGCTGGTCCAGCGGGCGGCCGGGCTGGGCTTTGGCGGCGGCGGGGGCGCGAGCCAGCCGGTCGGCGCGGGGTAAGCGCGAAAGCAGCGCGGGCCGGGCAGGGGCCGGCACCGCGTGGGCGCCGGCCCGTCAGGGGAACCGGCAATCGCCGGAAATCGCTGGGATCGACGGGAATCGACGGGAATCGACGGAACCGCCCGAACCCGCCCGATTCCGCCCCCCTCAGGCCGGCAATGCGAATCGCGTGACCGCGTCGCGCAGCGCTTCGGCCTGGTCGCGCAGCGAATGCGCGGCGGCCGCGGCCTGCTCGACGAGCGCCGCGTTCTGCTGCGTGACCTGATCCATCTCGCCCACCGCGCGGTTGACCTGCTCGATCCCGGCGCTCTGCTCGCGCGACGCATGGCTGATCTCGTCGAGGATTTCGTTCACGCGTCGCACCGACTGCACGATCTCGGCCATCGTCTCGCCCGCGTGCGTGACGAGCGTCGCGCCGTGCTCGACGGTTTCGTTCGACGATACGATCAGCGACTTGATCTCCTTCGCGGCCGTCGCCGAGCGTTGCGCGAGCGAGCGCACCTCGGCGGCGACCACTGCGAAGCCGCGGCCCTGTTCGCCGGCGCGCGCCGCCTCGACGGCCGCGTTCAGCGCGAGGATGTTGGTCTGGAACGCGATCCCGTCGATCACACCGATGATGTCGCCGATCTTGTGCGAGCGGTCGGTGATTTCGTTCATCGTGCGCACGACATTGTCGACCACCTCGCTGCCGCGCGACGCGACCTGCGCGGCCTGGTCGGCAAGCGTCGCGGCCTGGGCGGCGCTGTCCGCGTTCTGCTTCACGTTCGCGGTCATCTGGTCCATGCTCGACGCGGTCTGCACGAGCGCGGCTGCCTGCTCCTCGGTGCGCTGCGACAGGTCGGTGTTGCCCGATGCGATCTCGCCGGCGCCGACGTTGATGTTTTCCGTGCCCATCCGCACGCGCGACACCATGTCGATCAACCCGCTCTGCATCGTATGCAGTGCATGCATCAGGCTGCCGCGATCGTCACGTTTGACGTGCACGCGCGCGGTCAGGTCGCCCTGTGCGATACGCTGCGCGGCATCGAGCGCGACCTCGAGCTCGCCGCCGAGGTTCGCGCGCACGCTTTTCAGCACCATCACCATCACGACGGTCGCGATCGCGCCGAGCACGGCCGTCATCGCGAGCCAGCGGCCGACGCTCGCGAGCACCGCCGAACGCACGTCGTCCATGTACATGCCGGTCACGAGATACCAGTCCCACGGCGCGAAGCGCTGCACCGCGCTGGTCTTGTCCTGCGGCTTGTCGGCGCCCGGCTTCGGCCACAGATACTCGACGAAGCCCTTGCCGCCTTCCGCGTTGCCGGCCTTCACGATCTCGACGAACAGGTGCTTGCCGTTCGGATCCGCGAAATTCGACACGTCCTTGCCGTTGAGTTCGGCCTTGATCGGGTGCATCACGATCACCGGCTTCGAGTCGTTGACCGAGATATAGCCGTCGGTGCCGTGGCGCATCGCGGCAATCGCCTCGAGCGCCTTCTGCTTCGCGTCGGCCTCCGGCAACGCGTTCTGTTGCGACAGCTTGTAGTAGTGGTCGGTCACGCTCGTGGCCTGCGCGACCAGCGACGCCAGCTGGTCGCGGCGGTCCGTGATCATCGACGCGCGCGTCTGCCACGCGCCGATGCCGGCGATCACGAGCAGGCCGAGCCACAGAACGACGATCATCGAGGCGAGTTTCTGATTCAGGGAAAGGGTGCGCATGGGTAAGTGAGGTCGGTCGATCGAACAAGCGCGCCGTAACGGCGTGACGGGATAAGTCTTTGACGGCACGCCACGCGCATGACCGTAGGCGGGAAATCCCTTAGAAACGGCAGCGCTCGATACCAGCGAGCGCGGTGCGGTCATCTATGCATATACATATTCGCCGTCGCTATACTGTCGGGCGATGACGGTGGCGTGTCGTGCCCGATGGTCGGGCTCAGGCCGCGGCGTCGAACGAACCTGAAAGGAGGCAACGGATGCGAATTCTGGTAGTGGGCGCCGGCGCGGTCGGCGGATACTTCGGCGGCCGGCTCGCGGCGGCGGGGCGCGACGTGACGTTCCTGGTGCGCGACGGCCGCGCGGCCGCGCTCGCGCGCGACGGGCTCGTGATCCGCAGCCCGCGCGGCGACCTGACGCTCCCGAACGTGCAGACGGTGCGCGCGGGCGATGCGGCCGCGCCGTTCGACCTGGTGCTGCTGAGCTGCAAGGCCTACAGCCTCGACGATGCGATCGCGTCGTTCGCGCCGTTCGTCGGGCCGTCGACGCTGATCCTGCCGATGCTCAACGGGATGCGCCATCTCGACGTGCTGCGCGACCGGTTCGGCGCCGCGCAGGTGCTGGGCGGCCTGTGCGTGATCGCGGCGACGCTCGATCGCGAGCAGCGGATCGTGCACCTGAACGATACGCACGGGCTGTCGTTCGGCGAACTCGCCGGCGGCGAATCGGCGCGTGTGCGCGCGCTGGCCGACGTGCTCGGCGGCGCGGGCTTCGATGCGACGCTCAGCGACGACATCGCCGCACGGATGTGGGACAAGTGGGTGTTTCTCGCGACGCTCGCGGCGAGCACGTCGCTGTTTCGCGGTTCGGTCGGCGACATTCTCGCCGCGCCGGACGGCCGCCGTCTGCTCGAGACGATGCTCGACGAATGCAGCGCGATCGCCGCGCACAACGGTTACCGGCCCGATCCGGCCGCGATCGAGCGGATGCAGCGAATGGTGCTCACGCCATCGCCGCTGACCGCGTCGATGCTGCGCGATGTCGAGAACCGCGCGCGGGTCGAAGCCGACCACGTGATCGGCGACCTGCTCGCGCGCCGCGACCCGCAGGCGGCAGATGCGTTGTCGCTGCTGCGCATCGCCTACAACCACCTGAAGACGTACGAGGTGCGCGTCGCACGGGAAAGCGCGGCTGCGTCGTCGCGGTAGCCGCCGGCATCGAGCCTCATTGCCGGATCCGCACGGTGGCCGTTCGTTGCCGCCGGCGGCCGGCCCGCATTCCGCGCTGCACAATTTTGCTATCCGGCGTAGTTTCCATCCACAAACCGCAAAAAAGTATCGAAAATCAGGCGTAAAGTTGGTGGAGCCGCGCGCGCGATCGACCTACATTGCTTTCCATGCGACCGGTCGCGATGCAGAACGGCCCGGCCAGCGACACATGGGAATGGAGACGCCAGGATGATGCACCCCGATCTGGAAGTGGTCGAAGTGCGACGCGACGAGTCGTTCAAGGTCTGGTCGCACGGCTATCCGTATCGCACGATCCGCTGGCATTTTCATCCCGAATTCGAACTGCACCTGATCGTCGCGACGCGCGGCAAGTATTTCGTCGGCGACCATATCGGCTCGTTCGGCCCGGGCCATCTCGTGCTGCTCGGCCCGAACCTGCCGCACAACTGGGTCAGCGACATGGCGGAAGGCGAAACCGTCGAGCGCCGCAATCTGGTGATCCAGTTCGATCCGTCGTTCGTGCGGCGCTGCATGGACGCGTTTCCCGAATGCCGCGACGCGCAGGCGCTGCTCGACGACGCGCGGCGCGGCGTCGGCTTCGATGACGCCACGAGCGCGGCGATCGCGCCGCTGTTCGACGAGCTGCTGGGCGCGCGCGGCATGCGCCGCATCGCGCTGTTCATGACGATCCTCGAGCGGCTGTGCGGCGCGGCGCAACGCACGCTGCTCGCGAGCCCCGCCTACGACCAGGCGCACGTGACGCCCACGCGGCTCAGCCACGCGCTGTCGTACATCGGCAAGAACCTCGCGTCGGAGCTGCGCGAATCGGATCTCGCGCAACTGACCGGGCAGAGCGTCAGCGCGTTCTCGCGCGCGTTTCACCGCCATACGGGCATGCCGTTCGTCCAGTACGTGAACCGCCTGCGCATCGAATCCGCGTGCCAGATGCTGCTCGCCGACGACGCGAACATCACCGACATCTGCTTCCAGGCCGGCTTCAACAACGTATCCAATTTCAACCGCCAGTTCCGCGCGGTGAAGGGGATGGCGCCGTCCGAGTTTCGCGCGCTCCAGCGCCTGAACGCGCGCAGCCGCGAGCTCGCGCTGCACGCGGCGCCCACCGGCAACCCGATGCCGCCGCGCGTGGTCACGCCCGCCGCGCCCGGTCTCGTACCGCAGCCCGGATGATCGCCGGGCACTCGCCCGACCTTTTCTCGCCGTTTTACCCAGCCAATCGCGCCGTTCGCGTCGCGAGGGGCTCGCTTACCCACGAAAAAGCCGCACACACAACCGGAGACACCGTCATGACGCACGCATCGCCCACTGCATTGCCTGCCACATCGCCCGCTTCCTTCCCGCGTCGCGGCACCCGCCTCGCGGCCCTTGCCACGCTTGCCGTCGCGGCCATGCTGCCGGCCGTCGCGCATGCCGCGCCGCTGCGCATCGGCATGACGTTCCAGGAGCTGAACAACCCGTATTTCGTGACGATGCAGAAGGCGCTCAATGACGCGGCCGCATCGATCGGCGCGCAGGTCGTCGTCACCGACGCGCATCACGACGTCAGCAAGCAGGTGAGCGACGTCGAGGACATGCTGCAGAAGAAGATCGACATCCTGCTCGTGAACCCGACCGACTCGACCGGCATCCAGTCCGCGATCACGCAGGCGAAGAAGGCCGGCGCGGTGGTCGTGGCCGTCGATGCGAACGCGAACGGCCCCGTCGATTCGTTCGTCGGCTCGAAGAACTACGACGCCGGCGTGATGTCCTGCGAATACCTCGCGAAAGCGATCGGCGGCAGCGGCGAGGTGGCGATCCTCGACGGCATTCCGGTCGTGCCGATTCTCGAGCGCGTGCGCGGCTGCAAGGCCGGGCTCGCGAAATTCCCGAACGTGAAGCTCGTCGACACGCAGAACGGCAAGCAGGAGCGGGCGACCGCGCTGTCGGTGACCGAAAACATGATCTCCGCGCATCCGAACCTGAAGGGCATCTTCAGCGTGAACGACGGCGGCTCGATGGGCGCGCTCGCCGCGATCGAGGGTTCCGGCAAGGACATCAGGCTGACGAGCGTCGACGGCGCGCCCGAGGCGATCGCCGCGATCCAGAAGCCGAACTCGAAGTTCATCGAGACGACCGCGCAGTTTCCGGCCGACCAGGTGCGCATCGCGCTCGGCATCGCGATCGCGCGCAAGTGGGGCGCGACGGTGCCGAAGGCGATTCCGGTCGACGTGAAGGTCGTCGATCGCGGCAACGCGAAGGGGTTCAGCTGGTGAGCGACGTGCGACGCGACGCGAAGGGCGGCGGCCTGGCCGCTGCCGTTCGCACGGAGAAGCCGATGGACACGATACTCAGGCTCAGCCACATCACGAAAAGCTTTCCGGGCGTGAAGGCGCTGTCGGACATTCACCTCGAGATCGCGCGGGGCGAGATTCACGCGCTGCTCGGCGAGAACGGCGCCGGCAAGTCGACGCTGATGAAGATCCTCTGCGGGATCCATCAACCGGACACGGGCACGATCGAGATCGACGGCACCGCGCGGCATTTCACGAGTTATCACGACGCGGTCGCGGCCGGTGTCGGTATCGTGTTCCAGGAATTCAGCCTGATTCCGCACCTCGATGCCGTCGACAACCTGTTCCTCGGCCGTGAGCTGCGTACGCGCTGGGGCGTGCGCGACCGCCCGCGGATGCGCCGCGCAGCGGCCGGCATCTTCGCGCGGCTCGGCGTGTCGATCGATCTCGATGCGCCGCTGCGCACGCTGTCGGTCGCGCAGCAGCAATTCGTCGAGATCGGCAAGGCGCTGTCGCTCGATGCGCGCATCCTGATCCTCGACGAGCCGACCGCCACGCTCACGCCGGCCGAGGCCGAACACCTGTTCGCGATCATGCGCGAGCTGAAGCGGCAAGGTGTCGCGATGATCTTCATCTCGCATCATCTCGACGAAATCTTCGCCGTGTGCGATCGCATCACCGTGTTGCGCGATGGCCAGTATGTCGCGACGACCGACGTCGCGCGCACGGACGTCGAGCAGCTGGTCCGGATGATGGTCGGCCGCCGGCTCGAGAGCAGCTTTCCGCCGAAGCCGGTGCGGGCTGCCGATGCGCCGGCCGTGCTCGAAGTCGACGCGCTGCAGCTCGAACGCGATGGCCCCGTGAACCGCTTCGCGCTGCATGCGGGCGAGATCCTCGGCTTCGCCGGCTTAGTCGGCTCGGGCCGCACCGAGACCGCGCTCGCGGTGATCGGTGCGACGCGCGCGCATCGCAAGACGGTGCGCGTGCGCGGCGCGCCGGCGAAGCTTGCCGATCCGGCCGACGCGCTGCGTGCGGGCATCGGCATCCTGCCGGAAAGCCGCAAGACGGAAGGGCTCGTCACGTCGTTTTCGATCCGCGACAACATCTCGCTGAACAACCTCGGCAAGTACCGGTCGATGCGCTGGTTGATCGACCGCCGCGGCGAGGCCCGCACGACGCACGACGTGATGCGGCGCGTCGGCGTGAAGGCGCCGTCGATCCATACCGAGGTGGCCACGCTGTCCGGCGGTAACCAGCAGAAGGTCGTGATCGCGCGCTGGCTGAACCATCACGCGAGCGTGCTGATCTTCGACGAGCCGACGCGCGGCATCGACGTCGGCGCCAAAGCCGAAATCTACGGGCTGATGCGCGAACTCACCGCGCGCGGTTACGCCATCATCATGATCTCGTCCGAACTGCCGGAGATCGTCGGCATGTGCGATCGCGTCGCCGTGTTCCGGCAGGGCCGCATCGAGGCGACGCTCGAAGGCGACGAGATCGATCCCGACACGGTCATGACCCATGCCACGGCCGGCACGCGAGGAGCGACCCATGAATCTGCCTGAATCTTCTTCCACGCCTTCCACGACGCTTGCGGCGGCTGCCGTCGATGCGCCGCCGCCGCGCGCGATGTGGACGCAGTTGCGGCGCTCGACGCTGTTCTATCCGCTCGTCGGGCTGATCGTCGTGTGCATCGCGATGATGATCGCGAGCCCGAGCTTCCTGTCGGCGGCAAATCTGGAAAACGTGCTGCGCCAGGTGTCGATCAACGCGATCATCGCCGTCGGCATGACCTGCGTGATCCTCACGGGCGGGATCGACTTGTCGGTCGGCTCGGTGATGGCGTTGTCCGGGACGCTAGCGGCCGGGCTGATGGTGGCCGGTGTCAACGCCGTCGCCGCGCTCGCGATCGGCATCGCGGTGGGCTTCGGATTCGGCTTCCTGAACGGCGTGTTTGTCGCGTTCGCGGGGATGCCGCCGATCATCGTCACGCTCGCGACGATGGGCATCGCGCGCGGCCTCGCGCTCATCTATACGGGCGGCTATCCGATCGACGGGCTGCCCGACTGGGTCGCGTTCTTCGGCAGCGGCAAGGTGCTCGGCATCCAGGCGCCCGTGCTGATCATGCTGATCGTCTATGCGATCGCGTGGCTGCTGCTCGATCGCATGCCGTTCGGCCGCTATGTGTATGCGATCGGCGGCAACGAGCAGGCGACGCGGCTGACCGGCGTGCGCGTCGCGCGCGTGAAGCTGATCGTCTATACGCTGGCCGGGCTCACGTCCGCACTTGCCGCGATCGTGCTGACCGGGCGCCTGATGAGCGGACAGCCGAACGCGGGCGTGGGCTTCGAGCTCGATGCAATCGCGGCCGTCGTGATGGGCGGCACGTCGATCTCGGGCGGGCGCGGCGCGATTCTCGGCACGCTGGTGGGCGCGCTGCTGCTCGGCGTGCTCAACAACGGACTGAACATGATCGGCGTGAACCCGTATGTGCAGAACGTGATCAAGGGCGGAATCATCCTGCTCGCGATCTACATCAGCCGAGAAAGATCGCGGTAACCGGCTGTTCATCAGAAATCCGAATCATCACTAACGGAAGAGACAACTCATGACGACACCCGAAGCCCAGCCGCGCATGACCGCGGTGGTTTGCCACGGCCCCGAGGATTACCGCGTCGAACAGGTCGCGAAGCCGCACGCGGGCGCGAACGAACTCGTGATCCGCATCGCCGCGTGCGGGATCTGCGCGAGCGACTGCAAGTGCTATACCGGCGCGAAGATGTTCTGGGGCGGCCCGAATCCTTGGGTGAAGGCGCCCGTGATTCCCGGCCATGAATTCTTCGGCTACGTGGAAGCGCTCGGCGACGGCGCGGCGGAGCATTTCGGCGTGGCACCGGGCGACCGCGTGATCGCCGAGCAGATCGTGCCGTGCGGCAAGTGCCGCTACTGCAAGTCGGGCCAGTACTGGATGTGCGAGGTGCACAACATCTTCGGTTTCCAGCGCGAAGTCGCCGACGGCGGGATGGCCGAGTACATGCGCATTCCACCGACCGCGATCGTCCACAAGATTCCGCTCGGCGTGTCGCTCGAGGATGCGGCGATCATCGAGCCGCTGTCGTGCGCGATCCATACCGTGAACCGCGGCGACCTCCAGCTCGACGATGTCGTCGTGATCGCCGGCGCAGGCCCGCTCGGGCTGATGATGACGCAGGTCGCGCACCTGAAGACGCCGAAGAAGCTCGTCGTGATCGACCTGCTCGACGAGCGGCTCGACCTCGCGCGGCAGTACGGGGCCGACGTGACGATCAACCCGACGCGCGACGATGCGCGCGAGATCGTCCGCGCGCTGACCCACGGCTACGGATGCGACGTATACATCGAGACGACCGGCGCGCCGGTCGGCGTAAACCAGGGGCTGGAACTGATCCGCAAGCTCGGCCGCTTCGTCGAATTCAGCGTGTTCGGCGAGGACGCGACCGTCGACTGGTCGATCATCGGCGATCGCAAGGAGCTCGACGTGCGCGGCGCGCACCTGGGGCCGTACTGTTATCCGATCGCGATCGACCTGCTCGCGCGCGGGCTCGTCACGTCGAAGGGCATCGTCACGCACGGCTTCGCGCTGGAGGACTGGGACGACGCGATCCGCGTCGCGAAATCTCCCGAATCGATCAAGGTGCTGCTCAAGCCGGCCCGTTGAACGCCGGCGCGTGCGCCTCACCGGAGACATCATGGAATACGTCATAGGCGTCGACATCGGCACGCAGAGCACGAAGGCGCTGCTCGTCGACCGGCACGGCACGATCGTCGCGCGGCGCTCGGCTGGCTACCAGCCCGATACGCCGCGCCCGCTGTGGGCCGAGCAGTGGCCGCAGGTGTGGTTCGACGCGGTGCTCGACTGCATCGCGGGCTGCGTGAGCGACGCGCGCGCGCAGGGCGTGCCGGCCGATGCGATCCGCGCGGTGTGCGTGAGCAGCCTGTATGGCGGCTCCGGCATTCCGGTCGACAGCGACATGCGGCCGCTCCATCCGTGCCTGATCTGGATGGACCGGCGCGCGACCGCGGAAGTCGACTGGGTGAACGCCAACGTGAACGTCGAGCGGCTGCGCGTGATCACGGGCAACGGCGTCGACAGCTACTACGGGTTCACCAAGATGCTGTGGCTGCGCGAACGGCGCCCGGAGGTCTGGGCGAACGTGCGCTACTTCCTTCCGCCGAATGCCTACGTGATCTACCTGCTGACCGGCGAGGTCGCGGTCGATCACAGTTCGGCCGGCAACATCGGCGGCGTGTATGACGTCGCGCGCCGCGAGTGGTCCGACGACGCGCTCGACATGCTCGGCATCCCCGCGACGATGATGCCCGAGCGGCTGGTCCAGTCGACCGATATCGTCGGCGGGCTGCTGTCGCAATGGACGGAGCAGCTCGGCTTGCCGGCCGGCACGCCGGTCGTCGCGGGCGGTGTCGACGCGGCCGTCGCGACCTTCGCGGCCGGCGCGACGCGCGGCGGGCAGCATGTCGCGATGATCGGTACCAGCATGTGCTGGGGCTATGTGAACCAGCACGTCGATGCGCGGCACGGGCTCGTCAGCATGCCGCACGTGTTCAACGGGCAGCGCGACCTGTACGTGTTCGGTGGGGCGATCACGGCCGGCGCGTCGGTCGCCTGGTTTCGCGACCAGTTCTGCCATGCGGAGATCGATGCGGCGAGGTTGCTGCCGCACGGCGATCCGCACGTGCTGCTCGAGGAAGCGGCCGAGAGCGTGCCGCCCGGCGCGGATGGCGTGCTGTTCCTGCCGTACCTGATGGGCGAACGCAGCCCCGTGTGGGATGCGCAGGCGAGCGGCGCGTTCGTCGGGCTGAGTCTCGCGCATACGCGTGCGCACCTGTATCGGGCCGTGCTCGAAGGTGTCGCGTTCGCCCTGCGGCACAACATCGAGGCCGGCCGGCGCGGCACGGTGGCGCTGGACGACCGGTTGATCGTCGTCGGCGGTGCCGCGCATTCGGCGCTGTGGATGCAGATCATTGCGGACGTGACGGGTTTTCCCGTGTGGACGATCGAGCAGGACGTCGAAGCCGCGATGGGCGCCGCGCTGCTCGCGGGCGTCGGGGTGGGGCTCGTGTCGCACGACGACGCGCAGGGCGGCTGGGTCATGCTCGTCGAACGCGCACGGCCCGATGCGGCGCGCGCGAATGCGTATGCGGCGCGCTTCGCGCTCTATACGGCGCTGTATCCGGCACTCAAACCGACCATGCACGCACTGCGCACGTCATCATGAAGACGCGATTCGATTTCAGCGGTTCAAGGGTGCTCGTCACCGGCGCGTCGAGCGGGATCGGGCGTGCATGCGCGGTTGCGCTGGCGCATGCGGGCGCACGGGTCGTCGCGGCGGGGCGCGATGCGGCCGCGCTCGACGTGCTGGCCGGCGAAATTGCCTGCGAGACCTTGCGCGTCGATATCGGCGGTGATGAACAGACGATCGATGCGGCGCTTGCCGCGTACGACGCGTTCGATGCGCTCGTCAATTGCGCGGGCATCGCGTCGCTCGAGCCGGCGCTCGAGGTCAGCGCCGATCATTTCGATCGCGTGATGGCCGTCAATGCGCGGGGCGCTGCGCTCGTCGCACGGGCCGTCGCGCGGAAGATGATCGCCCGCGACGGGCGTGGCGCCGTGCGTGCGCGGGGCAGCATCGTCAACGTATCGAGCCAGGCCGCGCTGGTCGGCTTGCCCGAGCATCTGAGCTATTGCGCGTCGAAGGCGGCGCTCGACGCGATTACGCGTGTGCTGTGCATCGAACTTGGCGCGCACGGGATTCGTGTGAACAGCGTGAACCCGACCGTCACGCTCACGCCGATGGCGCAATTCGCGTGGAGCGAACCGGAAAAGCGCGCGCCGATGCTCGCGGCGATTCCGCTCGGGCGCTTCGCGGAGCCGGACGAGGTGGTCGAGCCGATCCTGTTCCTGCTGAGCGATGCGGCGTCGATGATCAGCGGGGCGTCGCTGGCGATCGATGGCGGGTATACGGCGCGGTAGCGGGCGATCGGGCGACGACGGGCGACAGCGGGGTTGCCGTTCGTCGTCGCGATGTCGTCGCACGTCGTCCCGCATGCCGGCACAGGCCGCATGATGCGGCCGAATGCGCTGCGCGGGTCGATGCCGCCTACACAGGATCCTTGCTCGGCGGCCCGTCGGGCTGCTGCGGGTTGTCGTGCGGATGTCCCGGCGGCGGTGGCGACAGCGGGTCGTCTTCCGGATCGCGGTTCGGATCGGCCGGGGGCTCGGGCATCGGGGTCGTGTGGTCCATGGAGCGCTCGTGCATTGCGTGACGACGGTGGCGCAGAGGGCGCGCCTCGTCTTCGTTATAGGCAATCGGGCGAGCGTTTGCAGCGGGATTCTCGCGGCGGCATCCGGATCCCCGGCGATAGTCGAGTGTCTGCAGGTATCGCGCCGGATCTCGCGGTGGCACGTATGGGCAATGCGCTACGCGGCCGGCGCGCGCCGGTATCAGCGCAGATCCGCCGGCGTATCGACGTCGCGCAGGATGCCGGGATCGTCGACGTCGAGCAGGTTCACCGGCGCGCTGGCGAAGAGCGCGCGGGCGCCCGTATCGCCGTCGAGTGCGGCGAGTGCATCGTAATGGTGCGCGGCAAAACCGACCGGATGGCCGCGCATGCCGCGATGCATGGGGGCGACGATCGACGCGTCGTCGGCGTCGAGCGCGCGCGTGAGCGTTTCGTAGGTGGACGCCGCGATCCACGGCATATCGGCGAGCGCGACCAGCCAGCTGGTCGCTTCGGGCGTCGTGCGGACACCGACCGCGAGGCTCGCGCCCATGCCGCGCATCGCGTCGGGTGCGTAGACGACCTGGCAGCCGGCTTCGTTCAGCAGAATCGCGAGTTTTTCGGCGCCGGGGCGCACGACGGCGATCACGTCCGCCGTGGCTGCGGCGAGACGACGGGCGGCCGCGACCGCAACCGGCGTGCCGTCGGGAAGCAGCGCGAGCAGCTTGCTGTGCAGACCGCTTGGGTCGAAGCGTTGACCGAGACCGCCGGCGAGCAGGACGCCGGTGGCGAGTGACGCATAGGACATCGGCGCGGGGGGAGGAAGGCAGGTGGGCCGATTGTGCGGGAGTGGGCGGGGATCGGCAAGTGCCGATGTTACCGACAACGTGCGCATTGCCGCCGGAAAGAATGTCCGCGGGCTGCTTCGTTGAGCGGAGTTTGCTCGACAGGGCTGGATAGGGCGAGCGATTCGCTTTGCATCACGACGTAATGGCGGTCGCGGGACTGCCAATGCCACCATTCGCACCGGTAATGCGTGAAAACGGTATGGGGCGGCGCGTTGCTGGGTCGTTGACGGTTTCGCGCGATCGTCGTGCGGCGGTTGCAGGTTGCCAACACGTCCTTTCGGGCGGGTAATGCGTGAAACCGGTATGGGATGGCGCGTTGCTCGGTAATTGACGGTATCGACCGTCGCGCTCGGTTAGGTCAGACGAATCGCGCGTCGACTGGCATCCGGCTTTGTCGGTGTCGTGATTCGGTCGATGCGTCGATGACGATCACCAAAGCGTCTTCACATGGGCATACGCCCGAATCTTTTCGTCGCGGGTGACGAGCGGCGCGCCGAGCCGCCGCGCGGTGGCGACGATCATGCGATCGGCCGGATCCCTATGAAACGTGCCGGGCAGGGCGGTGGACTTCGCGGCGATGTCGGCGTCGACGGGCACGAAGCGCATGCCGTCGATTTGCGCGACCGTCGCGAGCCACGCATCGACGTCCATCGTCAGCGCGAGGCGTTCGTTGCGCACCAGCATCGCGATTTCCCATGCGGAGATCGCGGATGCGGCGAGCGCACCTTCGCCGCGCGCGCGATCGATTGCGCTGCGGGCCTTCTTGCTGAGTGACGGATCGCCCGCCACCCACCACACCAATGCATGCGTATCCAGCACGATCACCGCGACGCTTCCCAATCATCTTCCGCAATCGGATCGAGAGGATTGTCGTAGCGCATGACCGAGCCGCGCAATATGTCCAATGGCTGGGCTTCGCGCGCGTGGTACGGCCGGATTTCCAGCGTCGGCTTGCCGTGGTCGGTAACGATGAGGCTTTCGCCCGACGCCTCGACGAGCCGGAAGTATTCGAGTGCGCGAGCCTTGAATTCGGATTTCGATACGGGAGCGTGCGGCATCATGATATGAGCATGGTCATTTGACGATGGTCATTTTAGATCGGCGTGGGGACCTGATGCAAGCGACGAGCGGGACGGTCTCGGCCGACGTTTTTCGTGATGGCACGGCCTTACCGGAGATCGCCGACGGGTGATGCCGCAAGCGGTCGGTCGTGCGAGCGGCAACGCAATGCATGATTGTCCCGGTTGCATGCGCACGGTTCTCGGAGATGCGGCGCGATCGGGACGCGCTCGACGTGGCAAGCAGAGCCCGTCAGAACAAGGCGCTGGCCGACCTGGATACGGTGAATCATGGCGAACGCCAGGAATTCTGACGCCGCTATCGCGATGCTCACCCGAAGCCGACGAGCGATAGCGGAATGGCGGAACTTCGCGCGATTGTTCAGGCAAGTTGGAACGAATTAGTGAATGGATCGCAATGAGTGGCGCTCCCTCTCCGCGGTGAAGAATGAGCGCCACGGAATGAACTGTAGTCCGTCAACTCGTCGTGATTGATATATTGCACTGGTAGTAACCGGTCTGTCGGCCTTCGCGCCCAACTATTACGAAGCGAATCCCGCATGTGACTTGTCCCTTATTGGCCGCGGTGGATTGCCAGCGCCACATTTTTACATTGTTATTCACGGTTGGCTCACTCGGGTTATCTGGGTTTGGGGTGAGAGTTGTTCCGTTAAGCGACTCTAATCGTGGCTGCGTGATTACTTCGCCGGTGCCGACGAAATCATAAATTTCACATGGGTCACCAAGCCCCATCGCAGAGGCCCGCCAATAGACCGGATCCATTGAGTTGAATAAAAGGTTGTTATCCTTGGCACTCTGGCCACTTCCGGCAATGGAAACATGCGAGGGATCCACGGTAGAAGGATTGGAAGCGCTATTGTTGAATCCAACCGAGTTTACGATTGACTCCGTATCGATTGCCACCAAAACGTCGATCACGTCCGTATGCATAATCGTCTCCATAAAAAGGGATGCGCTGAAATTGCCAGGCAGGATTTCGGCTCATGCAATTTCCCCTGACTGGCGCTAGTTCTTGATATTTAATAGTCATACCATAAGAACATAGCTCAGATTCGGAGGGCGTGCTATCTCGATTTTGTAACTTCAGATATGTAATCGATTACGCTGCCAACGCTCGGGGCTACTCGCGTGCACGCGCATTAATTTCTACCGAAAAGCCACCCTACGCATCCGCCCACTTCCTCAACAGGTTGTGATAAATCCCCGTCAATGAAATGACCATCGGATCCTTCGCGCCTTTTTCCGCCGACAGCGCCTGAATCTGCGTATCGAGCTGAAACAGCAGCGTGCGGTCCCCATCGTCGCGCACCATGCTCTGAATCCAGAAGAACGACGCAACGCGTTCGCCACGGGTAACGGGCGTCACGTGATGCAGGCTCGACGCCGGATACAGCACGAGATCGCCGGCCGGCAGCTTCGCGCGATGAACGCCGTACGTATCTTCCACGCACAGCTCGCCGCCGTCGTACGCATCGGGCTCCGCGAGAAACAGTGTCGCCGACAGATCGCTGCGCACGCGGAAATCCGTGCCGCGCAGCAGCCGGATCGCGTTGTCCACGTGCGTGCCGAACGTCTCGCCGCCTGCATAGCGATTGAAGAGCGGCGGAAACACCTTCAATGGCAGCGCTGCCGAAAAGAACAGCGCATGACGCGCCAGCGCATCCTGGATCGCGTCGCCGACCGCGCGCGCGACGGGCGATCCTTCCGGCAACTGCCGATTGCGTTTCGCGAGCGCCGACTGCGAGCCGGACGTCGCATTGCCGTCGACCCAATCGGCAGCATCGAGCAGGTCGCGGCATTGCGCGACCTGCGCGTTGGTCAGCACGCCGGGGATATGAAGCATCATGATTCGAATTCCATGCCGTGAGACGGCAGCCGTAGCGCCGCCGCGCGCAACGCAGCGAGCGGCGACGACGCAAGATACGCACGCATCTTCGCGACGAACGCCGGCGTAGCGGTGGCCGGCACGCGCGCGAGCCAGACGAGTGCTTCGTCGATGCGCCCGCGCTCGGCGAGCAGCCGCGCATAGTTGAACTGGCCGCGGAAGTCGCCGGCCTCGGCGGCGTGGCGATAGTGATCGAACGCGGTGTCGACATCGGCGGGCACGACCCAGCCGTCCTCGTAGAATCCGCCGATCAGGTTGATCGACTTCGCGTGTCCAAGCGCGGCCGCGCGGCGAAACCAGTCGAGCGCGTCGGCGCGGTTCTCGTCGACGCCATTGCCGAGCGCGAGCGCCGTCGCGTAGTTGTACATGCCCCAGTCGAGCCCTGCCTGTGCGGCGAGCCGGTACCAGTACACGGCCACCGGCGCGCACGCGGCCGTGCCCCAGCCGAACTCGTAGCAGCGCCCGAGCATGTTCATCGCCATCGGATGGCCGGCCCGCGCCGCATGCCCGAACCAGCCGAACGCGGCGGCCGGATCGCGCGCGACGCCGTGTCCATCGAGCAGGTACTGCCCGTAGACGGCCTGCGCGTCGACGATCCCATGATCGGCCGCCGCCGCGACCCACGCGGCGGCGCGCTCGGGCGGCCCGGCCAGGATGTCGGCGAACGCGCGCGGCGACACCGACGCGAGCGCCTTCAGCGAGACGGCCTTCATCGATCAGTAGCGCGCATTCAGCGTGATGAACGCCGAGCGGCCCGGCGCGATCGACGCGTAGTGCGCCGGATACGCCTGATCGAAGTACGTGCGGTTGAGCAGGTTGTTCACGTTCAACTGCAGGTCGAGCTTCTTGTTGATCCGGTACTGCGCCATCGCGTCGAAGCGCCAGTACGACGGCACCGCCCGCAAGTTCGCCGGATCGCCGAACACTTCCGACATGTAGAACGCGCCGCCGCCGACGGTGAACTTCGGCGTCACGTCGTAGTTCGACCACATCGTCAGGCTGTGCTTCGGCGTGTTCGGGAAGCGGTGGCCGTTGTTCGCGGCGTCCTTGCCGTTGTCGCGCAGCTCGCTCTTCATGTACGTGTAGCCGCCGAACACCTGCCATTGCTTCGTGATCTGGCCGGCGACGCCAAGCTCGAGACCCTGCACGCGCTTGTTGCCGACCATCGCGTACTGGTTGTTCGGCAGCGTCACGCGCGCATTCGTCGTATCGATCTGGAACAGCGCGGCGGTGAGCGCGAGCTGGTCGTTCAGCACGTTCCATTTCGTGCCGAGCTCGATGCTGCAGTTCTTTTCCGGCGCCATCTGGTCGGCGTTCGGCCCGACGCCGCCGCGGCCCGGCGTGAGCGACTGCGTTTCGCTGCCTTCGCCGAGCAGCATGCCGGCCGGCGTCGACGACGTCGCATACGACGCGTAGACGCTGCCGTTTTGCGCGGGCTTGAACACGAGGCCGGCCTGCCAGTTGAAGAGCGTGTCGTCGCGCGTGTAGGTCTTGCCGCCGTTGGCCTTGGTGTCGGTGAAGCGGGTCGAGTAGTCGTCGACGCGCACGCCGGCGTTCACTTGCCAGCGCGGCGTGATCTCGATCGTGTCGAAGCCGTAGATCGACTTCGTCGTGGTGCGCGCATGCGCGTAATCGTTGTTGCGCGTGACCGAGCCGGCCCACGGATCGCTCGGGTTCGGCGACCACAGGCTCGTGCAGTTGTAGCCCGATGCGGCGCCGATGCCCTTCTGGCAGATCTTGCCGGTGTCGGTCGCCACCTTGTACGAATCGCGCTTGCCCCATTCGCGCGACAGTTCGATGCCGGTCGTGAAACTGTGCTTGAACGGGCCGGTACGGAATTCGCCGAACAATTCGGTCAGGTTCGCGAGGCTGTTGATCGAGCTGTCGCGGTTGTTGTTGCGGCGCCAGACCTTGCCGTTCACCACGTTGCCCTGGCTGTCGTCGGGCTGCGTCCAGATGTAGTCCTGCGTCGATTCCGTATAGCGCGTGGTGTTGCGCACCGTCAGCCCCGGCGTGATGTCGTGCTCGATCCGGATCGTGCTGATGTCGGACGTGGTCTTGCGGAAGTCGCGGTCGATCAGGCCGTAGAAGTTGTGGCGATCGACGGGAGCGGGATAGATCGTGTCGACGTTCGCGGGCTTGTTCGACGTCGTGTAGAAGTACGGAATGCCGCCGTCGGGCATGTCGTCGGTCGACAGGTGGTAGTAGCTCGCGGTCACGCGCGTCGGCGTGCCGAGACCGAACGCGATCGACGGCGCGACGCCCCAGCGCTCGTTGTTGACGACGTCGCGACCGGCGACGTCGTTGTTGTGGCTCATCAGGTTCAGGCGGAACGCGGCGTGATCGGCGAACTGCCAGTTGCCGTCGGCCGTGAAGCGGCGATAGCGGTCGGTGCCGAAGCCCGCGCTCGCGGCGGCCGTCGTGCCGAGGTGCGGAGCCTTGGTGATCAGGTTGATGCTGCCGCCCGCGCCGCCGCGGCCGCCGTACGCGCCGTCGGAACCCTTGGTGATCTCGACGCGCTCGGTGTTGAAGATCTCGCGGGTGGTCGCGCCCGTGTCGCGCATCCCGTCGGCGAACATGCTGCCTTGCGAGTCGTAGCCGCGAATGAACGGACGATCGCCGAGCGGGTTGCCGCCTTCGCCCGCGCCGAACGTGATGCCGGGCACGGTGCGCAGCGCTTCGGTCAGCGTCGCCGCACCGCTGTTCTGGATCAGTTCCTGCGGGATCACGGTCACCGACTTCGGCGTGTCGACGAGCGGCGCGGTGAATTTCGCGGAGGCGGAAAAGTCGGCCTTGTAGCTGTGCTCGGTCTTGCCCTGGATCTCGATCGGCGCGAGATGGCCTTCGGTGCTGACCGGAGCGGGCGACGGCGTGCCGTCGGCGAACGCGGGGCTCGCGGCGAGCACGCTGCACAGGGTGGTGAATTTGCCGAGCTTCAGCTCGTCAGGACGGGACTTCATGGTGCGCTTCGACCTCGCGGTGTGGCCCGGGCATGGCGCGTTACGCAAACGTGCATGCCGCCCGGAATTATTACGATTTGTTTTCAGCCGGGCATTCTATGTAATTTTTTAGTTAATGAGAAGCGTTCTTGTTCGCATTTGTCGGAAGAACGTTGACGAATGTCACGGAGGCCGGCAGGGCTTGCTGGGCGGGGAAGATGGCCGAATGGCCGAATGTGCAGGGCATGTCGACCGGGCTACAGTGGTTGCATTTTTTCGTTCGTCCATCGTGACAGCAAGGTGATAATATGAATGCATTGAAAGCAATTGTGGCGGGGTGCATCATGCCGGTTATTACCGTTCGAAATTTGCCCGACGAGGTGCATCGCGCGCTTCGCATCCGTGCGGCGCAACATGGTCGGAGCACCGAAGCGGAGGTGCGCGCCATCCTCGAGGAAGCCGTTCGGCCCACCGGCCGGGCGAAGCTGGGGACGCTGCTGGCTGATATCGGGCGGGAGGCGGGTGGTATCGATTTCGAGATTCCGCATGTGAGCTCGCCAACCGATCCGATGAGCTTCGAATGATCCTCGTCGATACCAACGTCATTTCCGAGCCGCTGCGGCGCGAGCCGAGTGCGGCCGTGATCGAATGGCTCGATGCGCAGAATGTCGAGACGCTGTTTCTTGCCGCGATCAGTCTCGCGGAAATGCGTTTCGGCGTGGCCGCGTTGCCGGAAGGGAGAAGGCGGGACTGGCTGCACCAAAGCATCGAGCAGCGCGTCGTGCCGCTGTTTCGCGGTCGGATCCTGCCGTTCGACGATGCGGCCAGTAAAGCCTATGCGAGCCTTTGTGCGAAGGCTCGTGCCACCGGCAACGCGATGGCGTCTGCCGATGGATTTATCGCTGCAACGGCCGCGGCGAACGGGTTGATCGTGGCGACGCGTGACGTCGCGCCGTTCGAAGCGGCTGGCTTGCGCGTGATCGACCCGTGGGCCCGGTAACGCGGTGCCGGCCGCTTCCGCGTTTCCCGCGCCGAAAATGAAAACGCGCCGTGCGAGGCGGCGCGTCGTGCGTCATGTCGGCGCGCGGCCCCTGAACTGAAGCAATCGAGTGCGGCCGCGGCACCGGATGCGGTTCAATCGATCCCGTGAAACACCGCATCCTCCGGCCCGAGGTACGCCGGCGGGCGCCATGTCGCGTCGCGCATCGAGTGCTGGACGAGATTCTCGACGCCGAGCAGCACCGCGAAGATCGCCATCCGCACCGGAATGCCGTTGTCGGTCTGCCGGAAAATCGCGAGACGCGGGTCGCGGTTCAGGTCGACCGACAGGTCGTTCGCGCCGGGCCGGCTGTCGCGCGGCAGCGGGTGCATGATCAGCGTGTCGGGTTTGCAGACGGAATCGACGAGTGCCTGGTTGATCTGGAAATCCGGCGTGTAGCCTTCGAACGACTCGTCGGTGAAGCGCTCCTTCTGGATCCGCGTCGCATAGACGACATCCGCGCCGCGCAGCCCGGCCGCGAGGTCGTTGGTCTGCTCGATCGCGTGGCCGTTCGTCGCGATCTGCTCGATGATGTACGCGGGCATTTCGAGCGTCGGCGGCGATACGAGCGTGAACTTCAGCCCGCGGTACAGCGCGAGCAGCTTGACGAGCGAATGCACGGTGCGGCCGTATTTCAGGTCGCCGACGAGCGCGATGTGCGCGCCGTCGACGATCTTGCCGAGTCGCGAGAATTCGCGCTGGATCGTATAGAGGTCGAGCAGCGCCTGGCTCGGGTGTTCGCCCGGGCCGTCGCCGCCGTTGATCACCGGCAGGTTGGTCGCGCGGGCGAATTCGCCAACCGAGCCTTTCTCCGGGTGGCGGATCACGAGCGCGTCGACATAGCCGGCCATCACGCGGCTCGTGTCGTAGATCGATTCGCCCTTGGCCATCGACGAGAACGTGAAGCCGGTCGTGTCGCATACCGAGCCGCCGAGCCGGCAGAAGGCCGCGCCGAACGACACGCGGGTGCGCGTGCTGGCTTCGAAGAACAGGTTGCCGAGCACGGCGCCTTCGAGCACGCGCGAAATCTTGTGGCGGCGCGCGATCGGCTGCATCACGTCGGCCACACGGAACAGCGCCTCGACCGAATCCCGCGAGAACTGGTCCACCGAGATCAGCTGCGGCTTGCCTTCGAACAGAAATTGCCTCGAGAGTCCTTGTTTGTCTACGCTTTGCGTATAGTCGCCGCCGTCCGGGGCCGAGCGTTCGACGATTTCCGACACGAAGCGCTCGACGATCTCGGGCATTCCGCGCGATTCCTGGGAGTCGTCGGGCAATAGCCACGTATCGAGCGCGCGACGGCTTACGCCGATGCGATTCGCGAACGCTTCGCGGGTCATGTTGAGGCGGCGCATCGCGTCGCGCAGGAAGGCTTGCTGGGGAACGGTCATCGGCAGCACCTGATGGGGAATGTACGCGGTGCGTATATTAGTTCGCGAGCCGGCGAAGTCAAGGAAAATCTGCTCGCTACCGCTGTGTGGCCCGCATGACAGCGGCTGGAGCGGCTACTGGCGTGCGGCGGCCGTCTCCGTATAATCAGGTCAGGCCCCGTGTCCTGCGCGGTGCAGGGCGCCATGCCGCATACGATTCGCCCGGTCGGGCTTGTTGATTCGAAGGAGAATGAGAATGACGCGTACGATTGCTGCAGTGCTGCTGGTGGTGACTGCCGCGCTTGCCGGTTGCAATACCGTTGCGGGCGTGGGGCAGGACATTTCGAAGGGTGGCCAGGCGATCAGCGACTCGGCTGAAAAGGCGAAGTAAGCCACCGGGTTCCGGAATGCAGAAGGCGCCGGGCCGTCCTGCGATTGCGGGGCGGCCCGGCGCCTTTTTTCATGGTTTGCGATGCGGGCGGACGCGGCGTCAGGCGCTTTCAACGAATGCGTAACGGCCGTCGACCTTGCGGGGCGTGAACCAGCCGAAGTCGGGGAACATCCGGTTGCGGACGAACCAGACGTAGCCCAGCAGGATGACCGTCACCCCGAGGCTCGGCAGCGCCGACGACGGATCGTGTGCGAGATCGGCGATGGTCTTCGGCAGTTGCAGCAGCGAAAGAGCGATGAACGCGTGATATGCGCCCACGCGATGGGTCGCGAAGCCCCAGATGAACAGCAGCGACAGCGGCACGGTCAGCGCGAGGAACAGCACCGCAAGGCCGTTGCCGAGCATGCCGGTGCTGCCGGAATCGCTGGCGGCGGCCGCGATGAGATAGCCGAGTGCGAGGCTGATCAGTAACTGCGCGATGCCGAGCCCGATCAGGATCCAGGTGTGCACCTTGTTCTTTCTGCACAGCTCGGGGTCGGGCCGCGACGCGATCAGGCGCGCGAGTACTTGATCCTTGAGGCCCTGTCCGGCCAGCTCGGCCAGCACGTCGGCCTTCCTTGCGCCCGCGGACAGCAGCGCCGCGATTCTCGTTCTGGCTTCCTTCTTGTTCATGGCGATGCGAATTATTGTTCGATGGTTGTCAAATGGCCCGGCCCCGCGAATATTGCATCTTGCGTGACGGTGCGCAACGGTTTTGCCGCGCGCGGACACATTCCTACAGTCGTCGCTCGGGCGGATCAATCGCTGGCGGTCGACGTGGATGCCGCCGGCCCCGTCGGCAACGTCGACCGTGCGTCCGTTTCGCGTGGTGGCGGTTCACGTCGCCGCGTCGCGCCCACCAGCATCCCCGTAACGACGAGCGCGATGCCGAGCAGCCGCGTGCCGCCGAGCGTCTCGCCGAACAGGGCGACGGCGAACAGCACGGCAGACACCGGCGCGACCGCCGTGAACAGCGCGGCTTCGGTGCCGCTCGTGCGGGCCGAGCCCGCATACCAGCAGAGATAGCCGAGCACGGTCGGGACCAGCGCGTAGTACGCGATCGCCGATACCGCGCCGGCTGTCCAGCCAGTCGCCAGCGCGTGCCATTCGAACGCGGCCGGTACCAGCGCGAGCATGAAGCCGAGGCCCGACATCGCCGTCGACAGCGCGAGCGGCGGCAACGGCGTCGACAGCCGCCGGTTGAGCAGGATGAACACGGCTTCGCATGCGACGGCGGCCAGCACCAGCGCGTCGCCGGCGAGCGTCCGTAGCGACGGCATGGCCTGGCCGGGCGCGAACGTGACGAACAGCACGCCGGTGGTGGCGAGCGCGGCCGCGCCCCAGTCGCGCGGCGTCTGCCGCTCGCGCAGCACGAGCGCGGCGATCAGCGTCGACATCGCCGGCAGCGTGCCGAGCATTACGCCGGCATCGATCGGCGACGACAGCTTCGTGCCGCTGATCAGCAGCACGGTATAGCCGACCCCGCCCGCCGCGGCCTGGACGAGCAGCAGAACGGCGTCGCGTGCGCAGATACGCGGCCATCGCATTCGCTGCGCCCGCATCAGCGCGTACAGCAGCGGCGTTGCGATCAGGAAGCGCAGCGCGGTGGCCGCGAACGGCGGCAGGCCGCCGGCCGCGAGACGGCTCGCGATGACGGTGCTGCCGACGCCCGCCATCGCGGCGCCGAGATAGAGATAGCCGATCAGTCGTGTCTTCATGCGCCGCATCGTGCCGTGCGGCGGCGCGGGCGTCTTGAACGAAATTGCAGCGAGGCCGGCGAGGGGGCGGGCGCGGGGTGGGGTGCTGCGTCCACGGTCGCGGGGTGGGCGGTCATGCAGGCTTCGGGCGCTGCAGCTGCGGAATGCTGCGGAATGGGAGCGATCCGTGCCGCGTCGTGCCATGCCGCGCCGTGCCGTTTCGCACCGCGCGGTGCCGCAGCCAGCATCGCCCCGTAACCGTTCCGTAGGGACAAGCAAGCCCGTCAGCCGGCCTGCATGAATCGTCCCGGCGTGATGCCGAACTGGCGCGCGAATGCGCGCGTCAGGTGGCTCTGGTCGGCGAACCCGGCTTCGGCCGCGGCATCCGCGATCGGCCGGCCGCTTGCAAGCAGCGCACGAGCCAGTCGCGTGCGCGATTGCAGCAGATACGCGTGCGGCGTGATGCCGAGCTCGCGCGCGAACCCGCGCAGCAGCTGGAAGCGGCTCACGCCGCTCAGGCTGGCCAGTTCGGCAAGCGAAACGGGTGCGGCGGGCGCCGCATCGAGTCGCTCGCGGGCCATGCGGATCGCCGGCGCGACGCCGGCGGCCGGCAGCGCGCGGTTCGAATGCCGCGCGAGCAGCCCGGCGACGAGCGTCACGAGGGCCTCGTCGCGGGCGAGCGGCAGTGTTTCCCCCGCGACGATCCGCGCATGCAACCGGCCGAAGGCGGCGGCGAGCCGTGCGTCGCGCACGGCCGGATGCGTGAGCTCGACGCCCTCGAGGCCTTCTTCCGTCGCGACGCCCGCGACCAGCGCGGGCGCGAGGTACAGCATCCGCCAGCGCCGGCCCGTGCCCGCATCGATCGGCATCCCGTCGTGCATTTCGCCCGGATTGACCATGATCGCGTCGCCGGCCAGCGCGTCGACGTGCCCGCGGCCGCTCCACGACCGGTGCGCGCCGCTGACGATCACGCCGACCCCGAATTCGTCATGCGCGTGCCGCGGAAACGCGCGATCGGACTCGAGGCTGATCGCCTCGATTCCTTCGTCGGTCCGTCGGTAATGGGTGATGCGATGCATGTGCGCTCCTTGCGCCGGCAGCGGTGCGGATCACGTGCACTCTAGCGCGTTCCGGCGCCGCGCGCCCTTCATCCTTTTGGCCGATACCGCGCGGCGCGCGCAGCCCGCACCATGTGCACATCAGCAGCGTACATGGCCCGCCGGGCCTGAAGCTGCGCGGGAGACAGCAGGTGGAACGACAGGATCCGGTATTCATTCAGGTTGGCGCGCTCGCGGACGGTTTCGCGCCGGATGCACACGTCCTCGCACCCGTGAACGCACTCGCCGGGCGCTCGCTGGCCCTCGGCGACGCAGCCGGTGCATGGCGCGTCTATACGTTCGAGGCGGGTGCGCTTCAGTGGCGCGACGCGGCGACCGATACGGGCGGCCGCGCACCGTGCCGCGTGACGCGGTTGCGCGACGCGCTGTACTTCGTCGACTACATCGATCCGGCAGCACGCGCGACGTCGGTCAGCCTCGTGATCGACGTCGGCAACGGCGTGTGGACGTCGGTGATCGGCACGCTGCCAACCGAGGCCGACACGCATATCGACGCGTTCACGCGGGTCGCCCGCGGGCTGCCGCTGACGGGCGTCGACGCGGCGTTCCGGCACGGCACGCTCGGCGGCCACGCGCAGCCGGGCCTGCTGCACGGCCCCACGCGTGAACTGATCGGCAAGCGGACGATGTATCGCTACAGCCCGACCGAATGCTACGAGCACATCTACCTGAACGAAAACTTCTACGCATGGCAATGCCTGCAAGGCGTCGAAGGGGGGCTCGCCGACGTGGACCGCTGCCATTACTTCAGGATCGCCGATGAGCTGTATCTGTTCGTGTGGCGCGAGAAGGTGGTGCCGACGCTCGGCGTCGTGCTGATCGACCTCGCGCAACGCAAGACCGACGGCAAGATCTTCGGCTATCAGGGCGGCGATTTCGGCACGCTGTCGAACTTCCCCGTCGGCGCACATGCGCAGGTTCTGAACGAAACCGTGCATCCGCTCGGCGGCGAGGCGCAGCGATGAACGCCGTGCCGGGCAGCGGCCGCCTGCGTGCTGATTTCAGCGGACGCGTCGTGCTAGTCACGGGCGCCGCGCAGGGGATCGGTGCCGCGATCGCGCGTCGTTTCGCGCAATCCGGTGCGTTCGTCGCGCTCGCCGATCTCCATGTCGATGCGGCTGCCGCGCAGGCGGACGCGCTCGTCTGCGCGGGCGGCAAGGCGCGCGCGTATCGCGTCGACGCCGCGAGTCGCGATGAACTCTGCGCACTCGTCGCGGCGGTCGAACGCGATGGCGGCCGGCTCGACGTCGTCGTCCACAACGCCGCGTATTTTCCACGGACGCCGTTTGCACAGATCGACGAGCCGACGCTCGCGCGGACGCTGTCGGTCAACCTGTCGGCGCTGTTCTGGCTCGCGCAGGCCGCGCTGCCGGCGTTCGAGCGCGCGGGGGCGGGGCGGATGCTCGTCACGTCGTCGGTGACGGGGCCACGCGTCGTCTATCCGGGGCTCGCGCACTACGCGGCGTCGAAGGCCGGCGTGAACGGCTTCATCCGCGCGGCGGCGCTCGAGCTCGCGCGTCGCAACGTGACGGTCAACGGCGTCGAGCCGGGAATGATCCGCACGCCGGCGGCCGGCAATCTCGGCGATGCGTCAGTCGCCGCGCAGATCGCGCGCGACATTCCGCTTGCGCGGATGGGCGAGCCGGAGGACATCGCGAACGCGATGCTGTTTCTCGCGTCGGCCGACGCGGCGTACATCACCGGGCAGACGATCGTCGTCGATGGCGGCGCGACGTTGCCCGAGAGCGGGGTCGTGCTGGGGGACGCGTAACGCGAGCGTCGACGATGGCGCGATTGCGGCCGTCGCGCGGGCCGGCAGGCGCGGCGACGGTCGACCTGCACGTCGTCGCGTGTGCTGCGTTTACAGCCAGCCGTTGTGAATGAACTCGACGATCGAATACCGGCGAGGTTCGAGCGCGTGCTGCCGGACGGCCTCGACGATCCGCGACACGCCGTCGGCGTAAGGCGCCGCGCCGTACACGCGGGATTCGAACTGCAGGGTGCACGCGTCATCCTCGATGCGAATCCGGTGGAACGCATGGCGGCCGAGCTGATCGTCGGGGATCTGCAATGCGTCGCGCTGCTCGTTCGGGTCGCGTACCGAGCGGATCTCATTCGCTGGAATGCCGAGCGATTGACCGATGCCGACGGCGGTGCCGGGCACGGATGCCTTGCTGGCCTGGTGCGACTCCGTCACGCTGATGCGGCAGTCACGAAACAGGTGGCCGCTGGTTTCCAGCATGCTCATGAACTTGAGCATCAGGATGTTCGTATTCGGACAGAGCACGATGGGGAAGTCGTGCGATCCGGTTTCGAGGTCGGAGCCGGTGGACAGCTCGACGAGCGGCGAACCGGTTGCCTGGCAGAATGCGATCGCGGCGGGCAATTCGCGGCCAGACCCGGCGTGCACGACGATCGATCGGGCGTCGCTACGTCGGGCGTCGCTACGTCGGGCGTCATCGCTACGTTGCACCTCGGTGCGCGCATGTTCGGACCAGGCCATCACGTGACAGGTTGACGGATCGAGCCGGTGCGAGCCGAGCAGTTCGGTTGCCAGCTTGCCGGTGCCAACGACGATTACTTGCATGGGATAGACGGGTTGAGGTTCGGGTTTCGATACGGAAACGGCGCAGGCCGTTCAACGGGCCGGCGCGATCATGATCCATCGCGCGGCGCACCGTGATCGGGCATTATGCCGCCCGAGCGCGGCGCACGCATGCAGTGCCGGCGTGGCCGGTATCCACGCATGCGTTGTAGTGCCCCACGCATGCGTGAACGGCGCTACGCTGTCGACACGCCAGCCGGGCGCGCCAGTGTCGCGGCCGGCATTGCCCACGAACCATGCATCATCAAAACCCTGGACCCAAGGAGAGCACATCGATGGAACACGACCTGAAAGGCAAGGCAGTCGCGATCACCGGCGGATTCGGTCATCTCGGCATCGCCACGGCCGCATGGCTCGGCCAGCGCGGCGCCCGCGTCGCGCTGATCGGCCGGGGCGCGGCGCCGGACGCGCAGGCGTTGCCCGGCGTGCCGGCCAATGCGCTGCGCATCGGCGGCGTCGACCTCGTTGATCCGCCGGCGGCCGCGCGCGCGCTCGACACCGTGAATCGCGAATTCGGCCGGGTCGACGCGCTGCTGAACATCGCGGGTGCGTTCACATGGCAGACGATCGCCGACGGCGATGCAGCCACGTGGGACCGCATGTACGAACTGAACGTGAAGACGGCGCTGAACGCGTCGAAGGCCGCGCTGCCGTATCTGGTGGCGAGTCCGGCCGGCCGAATCGTCAACATCGGGGCCGGCGCGGCGTTCAAGGCCGGCGCGGGAATGGGCGCGTATGCGGCGGCGAAGGCGGGCGTCGCTCGGCTCACCGAGGCATTGGCGGCGGAGTTGCTCGATCGCGGCGTGACCGTGAACGCGCTGCTGCCGAGCATCATCGACACGCCGCCGAACCGCGCGGACATGCCCGACGCGGACTTCTCGCGCTGGGTCCGGCCCGAACAGCTCGCGGCGACGATCGGGTTTCTGCTGTCGACCGATGCGCAGGCGATCACGGGCGCATCGATTCCGGTGAGCGGGCGCGTGGCGTAGCGGGTGGCCGGCTATCGCGCCCGGGCACGACGTCAACGCATGCGGAATCGCGCGCGCGGAATTTCCGCGATCGCCGCGATTTCGATCAGCAGTTCGGGGCGGTAGAGACGTTCGACCTGGACGGTTGTCGTCACCGGATAGGGTTCGGCGAAGAACGTCTCGCGGATGTCGCCGGCCTGCATGAACGCGTCGATATCGGTCGCGTAGTGAACCAGCGAGATCACATCCTGCATCTGCCCGCCCATCGCGGCGAGCACGTCGCGAATGTTGCCGAGCGTTTGCCGGACCTGCGCGCGCATGTCGGCGGCACCGACGACGTGTCCGTCCTTATCGAGTGCGACCTGTCCCTTCAGATGGACGATCCGGCCGTCGCCCTGGACCACGGCCATCGAGAACGCGCCGAACGGCGCCCAGAGTTCAGGCGGATTCACTGCTTCGGCCATGACGCGGCTCCTGTTGGTCGGTCGTCGACGCGCAAACGCATGGCCCCGCGCGGGCGGGGTGCCTGCATGTCGCAGTCCATCACCGTATACTGTTCGTTCAGCATCATGTGATCGAATGAAGACGTGACCAAGCCTGCCTCCGCGGATACGCCGGACGACGATCCGCGTCCCACCCCGCCCGAACAACCTGAACTGGAAGACTGCTGCAACAGCGGCTGCTCGCCGTGCGTTTTCGACCTGTACGACGAAGCGCTGGCGCGCTATCGCGTCGAACTGGCCGAATGGGAAGCGCGCCACGCGCCGCTCAAGCATCACGAGTAAGCCCGCCGCCGGCGAACGGTCGCGCATGCACCGATTCGGTGTCGCCGCTGGCGATGTGCGACGCGCCCGCCGCCGTCACGCGCCGGCCTGCGCCCGGCGATGCATCGGCCCCAGCGCGGCCGACAGCGCGACGCACACGAGCAGCACGACCGTCAGCGCCCACATCGCCGTCCTGAATCCCTGCACGTAGTCGAGCGCCCCCGGCTGCGCGCCGAGCCGCGCGAGGAACAACCCGCCGAGCGTCGCCGCACCGACGGCCGCGCCGATCTGCAGCATCGCGGTGACCATGCCAGAGGCGACCCCGGCGCGCGCCGGGTCGACTTCCGCGAGCACGATCCGCACGACCGACGGCAGCACGAGCCCTTGGCCGACGCCGATCGCCGCGATGCCCGCATAGAAGCCCGCGCCGGGCGCATGTTCGCCGGCCAGCGCGGCGGTGGTCGCGACGCCGGCCGCGAGCAGCGCGAAGCCGAGCGTGAGCACGCGATAGCCGCCGAACCGGGCGACGAGGCGCGGCATCAGCAACGGGCTGGCGAGAAAGCCGATGCCGAGAGGCAGGATCGCGAGCCCCGACGCGAGCGGCGACCAGTTCAGGCAGCCCTGCAGATAGATTCCGTAGCTCAGGAAGAACGCGCTCAGCATGTAGAACAGGAACGCGAGCGTGAGCCCGAGCGCGACGACCGGGTTGCGCAGCAGGCGCACGTCGAGCAGCGCATCGCGGCCGCCGGCGAGCCGGCGCACTTCGACCGCGAGCAGCGCGCCGAGCATCGGCAGCGCGCCAACGATGCACGCGACCATCCACAGCGGCCAGCCCGCCTCGCGCCCGTGCGTGAGCGGATAGACGAGCATCAGCAGGAACAGCGACAGCAGTACCGTGCCGGGCACGTCGATGCGCTGGCCGCGCGGCGGCCGGCTCTCGGGGATAAAGCGCCAGCTGCCGAGCAGCGCGAGGACGCCGATCGGCACATTCACCAGGAAGATCGCGCGCCAGCCGAGCCCGAACGGATGCAGGCTGATCAGTGCGCCGCCGCCGAGCTGGCCGATCACGGCCGCGAGGCCGAACACGAAACCGTAGAAGCCCATCACGCGCACCTGCTCCTGCGGGCTGAACACGCTGCGGATCGTCGCGAGCACCTGCGGCGCGAGAATCGCGGCGAACAGGCCCTGCAGCACGCGGCCGCCGACCAGCACCGCGCCGCTGCCGGCGAGCCCGCACAGCGCCGATGCGACGACGAAGCCGGCCATCCCGACCATGAACATCCGCTTGCGGCCGTACAGGTCGCCCAGCCGCCCGCCGGTGATCTGCACGACCGCGTTCGCGCACGCGTAGGCCGACACGACGAGCTGCAGCTCGGCCGGGCGCGCACCGATGCCGTCGCGGATGGCCGGCAGCGCGAGGTTCACGATGAAGTAGTCGAGCGGCGGCAGAATGGCGCCGATCAGCAGGACCACGAGCGCCCAGCCGTGATGGTTGCGCGGCGATGCCGCTGCGGCCGCCCCGGCCGGGGTGCAAGGGGCGAGGGTGTTATCGGTCATGAACGCAAGTCCGAAAAGAATGAGGGCCGCATGCTGAATCCGGTCGAAACGGGTGTTCAGACGCGCCGGTGAACCGATATTCTGGCCACCGCCGATGGTTCGGAAAAGCGGGAATTGGTGGTAGTATCCATCGCGTTATCCGATGGATGGAGAGGGCGATGCGCGGTTTCGATCTGGATCAGTTACGCACATTCGCGGCGGTGGCGGACGCCGGCAGCCTGACGGCGGCCGCGCCGCGGCTGCACCTGTCGCAGTCGACGGTCAGCGAGCAGGTGCGCAAACTCGAATCGCGCGCCGGCGTGCCGCTGTTCGTGCGCAGCAAGCGCGGCGTCGAGCCGACGCCGGCCGGCGCGCGCCTGCTGCAGCATGCACGGCGCATCGTCGCGCTGAACGAGGCCGCGTTCGACGAACTGCGCGGGCAGGCGATCAAGGGCGAGTTGCGCGTCGCGATCACCGACTACTACCGCACGCATGAAGTCGCGGGCCTGCTCGCGCGGCTGCGCGAGTGCTACCCGCAACTGAGCCTGCACGTGAGCGCGATGAAGAGCGCGGAGATCGAAGCCGCCCATGCGCGCGGGCAGATCGATCTCGGCGTCGTGATGAACCTGTCGAGCGGCCCGTTCCGGCCCGCGTCGGCCGATACGCGTTGGGTGCTGCGGCGCGAGCCGCTGTCGTGGGTCACGTCGCCGGCGCTCGCCGAACAGTTGCCCGAGCCGTTGCCGTTAGTGCTGCTGCCGGACGACTGCATGATGCATCAGATCGCGGTGCGCTCGCTCGACGAGCAGCACGCGCCGTACGTGCTCGTGCACAGCGCGTCGGGCGTCGCGGGATTGCAGTCGATGCTCGCGGCGGGGCTCGGTGTCGGCTGCCTGTGCGCGTCGGCGATCGGCGAGGGCCTCGTGCGGCTCGGCGGGAAATACCGGCTGCCGGCGCTCCCCGACGCGGTGTTCTCGCTGACGCCGCCGATGCCGGGCGAGCGCGAGACGGTCACGCAGGCGCGCGAGGTGCTGTCGCGGCAGTTGCTGATGTGAAGCGTGAAGCGGGCCGTGCGCGGCGGGTTTGAGCGGTCTAGTCGGCCGTCCCGTCGGCATACGCGCGCAGCCCGTTCGCCAGCGCATCGAACACGGCCCGGCAACGCGGGCTCGTGCGCAGATCCTCGTGCATGACCACCCAGGTTTCCAGTTTCATCGTGGGCCCGTCCGGCAGCACGCGCACGAGCCGCGCATCGCGTTTCGCGAGCCCGTTCTGGCAGAAACCGATCCCGTAGCCCGCGCGAATCATCGCGAGTTGCGCGAGATTGCTGTCGGTACGCAGCGCGAACGCATCGCGCTTCCACGACGGCATCCCGCGCCCGGCCGAGCGGATGAACGGCGTGACCGTATCGAAACCGATCAGCGCGTGATGGGCGAGTTCGCCGGTGGTCGACGGTGTGCCGTTGCGCGCCAGGTAGTCGTCGCGTGCAAACAGCCCGACGTCGATCTCGCCGACGCGCCGCGCGACGAGCGCGTCCTGCGCGGGCGGCGCCATCCGCACCGCGATGTCGGCCTCCCGGTTCAGTACATCCTGGATGCGGTCGGTCGGCACCAGCTCGATCACGAGGCCCGGATGGTCGCGCCGCAATTGCGCGAGCATCGGCGGCAGCACCTCGACCGCGATCACGTCGCTGGCCGAGATCCGCACGGTGCCGCGCACGCCCGCGCCGTGGCTCGCCGCTGCCCGCTCGAACGCGGCCGCCGCGCTGCGCAGCGCCTCGGCATGGCCGCGCAGCGCGAGCGCCGCCTCGGTCGGCAGCAGCCCCGACGGCGAGCGCGTGAACAGCGTCTGGCCGAATGCGGCCTCGAGCGCCGCGACGTGGCGGCCGGCCGTCGGCTGCGTGATGCCGAGCGCGCGCGCCGCGCCCGACAGCGAGCCTTCCGTCAGCACGGCGAGGAAGGTGCGGTAGCGTTCCCAGTTCAGATCGATGGTCATGCATAAATGTATAGCCGATCTATCGGGTTCGGCAATTCCATATTAGGTGGCCGAGCGCCAGAATGCGTGCTGTCAACGGTTCATACACGGAGAACGGCAATGACGGCGAACGCAGGCGGGACGCAACGACAGGCACTCGTGCTCGGCGCGAGCGGAGGCATCGGCGGCGAGGTCGCGTGTCAGTTGCGCGATGCCGGCTGGCAGGTGCGCGCGCTCAAGCGCGGGCTCGACGTCGCGACGGTGGAGCGCGACGGGATCGCATGGATGCGCGGCGATGCGCTCGACCGCGAGGCGGTGGTGCGCGCGGCGCGCGGCTGCAGCGTGATCGTGCATGCGGTGAACCCGCCCGGCTACCGGAACTGGAGCGGGCAGGTGCTGCCGATGATCGACAACACGATCGCGGCGGCGACGGCGGCGCAGGCGACCGTCGTGCTGCCGGGGACCATCTACAACTACGGTCCCGACGCGTTTCCGGCGTTGCGCGAAGAGGCCCCGCAGCATCCGACGACGCGCAAGGGCGCGATCCGCGTCGAGCTGGAGCGGCGGTTGCAGGCGGCGACCGCGCAGGGCGTCCGCACGATCATCGTGCGGGCCGGCGATTTCTTCGGCGCGCACGCGGGCAACAACTGGTTCGGGCAGGGACTCGTCAAGGCGGGGCGGCCGGTTGCGGCCATCAGCGTGCCGGGCCGGCCGGGCGTCGGCCATCAATGGGCGTACGTGCCGGACGTCGCGCGCACGATGGTCGAGTTGATCGAGCGGCGCGACACGCTGGAGCCGTTCGCGCGCTTTCATCTCGGCGGTCACTGGGACGCGGACGGCACGCAGATGGCGCAGGCCGTGCGCCGCGTCGCGCAGCGGCACGGGATGCGGCCGACGGTGCGGCGTTTCCCGTGGTGGCTCGTGTGGGCGGCCGCGCCGTTCGTCACGACGATGCGCGAGATGATCGAGATGCGTTATCTGTGGCGCGAGCCGCTCCGGATGGACAACGCGCGGGTGACGGCGGTCCTCGGCCGCGAGCCGGTGACGCCGCTCGATACGGCGGTGGAGGCGGCGCTGACGGCGCTCGGGTGCTTGCGATGACGGTGGGCGGCGACGGCGAGTGGCAGGCCCGCATGCGGTTGATGCCTTTCATTGCCGGCGCACTCGCCACCCTTCGTCACGCCACGACCGGCAACGCCTCGACCGCATACCGGTGCCGCAGGCTGCGTCCGAGCACCGGATCGTGCAGTTCCATCTCGAACGCGTCACCGTCGCCCATCGCCGCGATCGTGCCGTGCACGGCGACGGTGCCACCAAACATCGCGCTGCGTGCAGGCATCGTGCGCCGGTCGTCGAAGCGCTGCCACAGCACCTCCGGCGCGAGCAGCGTGCTGAGCGCGCCATGCTGATACGCGACGCGTTTGCCGCCGGGCCCGACCAGCCACGAACGCATTTCGATCGCGTCCCAGTGAGCGGCGATGTCCGCATGGCGCCACGCATCGCGGCCGAGCGGCTTCGCGCATACCTGTTTCGACACAGCGACGCCGTAAGCCTCGACTTCCCGATCCGTATGATCGGAACCGACCGTCACCAGCGTGCCGGCCGGGCTGTCGATCAGCACGCACTCGATCTCGCCGCCCGAGCGCGCACCGAGCACGCCGATCGACGGCGCCTGCGTGAGCAGCGCGGACGTTACGCGATAGAAACACGGCGTGGTCGACGGCGGCGCGACGCCGAGCGCCGCGAGTTCGTCGATGTGCGCGCGGATCGCTTCCGGATCGCGGCCTGCCCAGCCGGCGATCACGACGCGTTCGATCTCGACCTCGACCTGTGCCGACACACCTTGCAGGGACATCACGTTGAACGACAGGGCTTGCATGCGGGTATCCGTTTGAAGTGCGAATGAATGAAGCGAATGAGGCGGTCGAGCCGGACGTTCAGTCCGCGAGCGGACGGTGGGCGGTCTCGCGCGCGGCGAGCAGCGCGATCGAGGTCACGACGAGCGCCGCGGTCACGTACAGCGACACGGCCGTGGTCGTGCCCGTCTGGCGGAACAGCGTCGCGATCACGAGCGGCGCGAAGCCGCCGCCGACGATGCCGGCGAGCGTGTACGCCAGTGACGAGCCCGCATAACGGACGCGCGTCGGGAACTGCTCGGTGACGAACGCGCCTTGCGGGCCGTACATCACCGCGTGGATCACGAGGCCGATCGCGACGGCCGCGACGATCGCGCCCGGCCGCGCGGTGTCGAGCATCGTGAAGAACACGAACGCCCACACGATGCCGGCGATCGCGCCGGCGAGGTACACCGGACGGCGCCCGAAGCGGTCCGACAGCGCGCCGAAGAACGGCACCGCGAGCGCGTTGCACGCCGTGCCGACCATCACCGCCGTCAGCGCGACGGGGCGCGACAGGTGCAGCACGGTCGTCACGTAGGTCAGCGTGAACACGACGATCAACGCATACAGCACGTCGGAGCCGATGCGCGAGCCGCCGGCGATCAGCAGGCGCCGCCAATGGCATTTCAGCACTTCGGCGACGGGCACTTCGGCGGTCGCGTGCGACTCGGCGAGCTGCTCGAATTGCGGCGTTTCGTCGACGCCGCGGCGCAGCCAGAAACCGAACACGACGAGCAGCGCGCTGGCCGCGAACGGCACGCGCCACCCCCACGACAGGAAGGTGTCGGACGTGGTGGACAGCGTCACGAGCGCGATGCAGCCGGTGCCGAGCAGCGTGCCGAACGACGGGCCCATCTGCGTCCAGGACGCGGACAGCCCACGTCGCTTCTGGTCGCCATGCTCGACCGACAGCAGCACCGCGCCGGCCCATTCGCCGCCGAGCGCGACGCCCTGCACGAAGCGCAGCGCGACGAGCAGGATCGGGCTCAGGATGCCCGCCTGCGCATAGGTCGGCAGCGCGCCCATCAGCGCGGTCGTGACCCCCATCAGCACGAGCGTGAGCATCAGCACCGCGCGGCGGCCGATGCGGTCGCCGAGGTTGCCGAACACGAAGCCGCCGAGCGGGCGCGACACGTAGCCGACCGCATAGGTCGAGAACGCGAGGATCGTGCCGGCCAGCGGATCGACCGACGGAAAGAACAGATGGTTGAAGACGAGCGCGGCGAGCGTGTTGTAGATCGTGAAGTCGTACCACTCGAGCGACGTGCCGATCATGCTCGCGGACGCGAGTCGGCTGTTGCGGACACGGCGGGGCGCGTGGGCGGCGGGCTGGGCGAGAGTGCTCATGGTGTCGGGCATGTCGTGAAGGATGAGTGGGGACGCGCGGGGCCGATGCGCCGGCCGCGTGCGGATGACGGACGCCCCGGCCGGTGACGGAGCCGGCGTTCAGGCCGGCAGGGCGGCGGCCGGCTGCGTTTCCGTGTTTGCTACCGGCAGCGGCGCGGCGGCGCGCCACATCAGGTCGAAGGTGCGCACGTCGTCGTGACCTGCGATGGCGGCGGCGACCCGGCGCGTGGCTGTGGCGTCGCTGCCTTCGATCAGGACGAGCGCGTCGGCGGCCGGACGCGCGGCCGCATCGGCGCCGATCGGCGCGGACAGGTTCGGCGCGGTACGGAACAGCCGTGCCGCATGGATGCCGGGTTCGCGCAGCGCCGCGTCGAAGCGCGCGCGCAGGTGCGGCACGTCGATGCGTTCGGGCGGCAGCACGAACAGCGCGAGATGCATGCCTTCGCCATCGCCGGCCTCGATCGTCAGGTCCCCAACCCGCCGCTGCGTGCCCGTCATGCGTTCGAAGTTCGCGAGCGACCATGCGGTCTGCTGCGTGAACGCGCGCCGATAGGCGTCGCTCCGGAACACGTCGAGCGTGTCCGTCACGTACAGCGCGAGATACTTGCGCGGGCCGCGGTCGGTCGCGCGAAACCGCCGCGCATGCGTGAAGCCGGGAATCGCGACACGCTCCTGCATGTGCTCGCGGTCGTACCACGCGTTGAAATCGGCTTCGTGCGCGGGGTCGATATCCGTCCAGACGCAGAGCTGGCCGTGCGGAAGGGAAAGGCGGGTCATTGCGGGTTCCTCGTGACGGGGTGTGTCAGGAACCGCAGTGTCCCGAAGACGGGCCGCGCCCGTCCAACAAGAAAACAAATTCGCGGTGAACAGGTTTTCTTATGAGCGGCGCGGACGGCGTTTCGCCGCGGCGGCGGCGGGCTGCGCGGATTTCGGCGTGCGTTTTGCCGCCGCGGTTCCGGTCTTCGCCGGCCGGGCAGCGGCCTTGGCGATGGAATCGGCTGCGGCCTTTGCCGATGCGACCGCCTTCGACTGACTCGCGGCGGCCGGCATCGCGCGCGCGACTTCGCTCGCCAGTTCCGCGATGCGCGCGGCGACCGGCAGGCCCTGCGTGCGATGCGACGCGACGAGCGGCAGCGCGGGGAATTCGGGTTCCACGTCGAGCAGTTCGAGCGCGCCTTCCTGCAGTTCGCGCCCGATGATCGCGGGCGGCAGCGCGGCCACGCCGAAACCGTCGGCGACGAGCCGGATCATCGCGGCGACCGACGTGATGCAGTTGATGCTGGCCGGCCGCTCGACGGCGGCGAACAGCCGCTCGATCGTCGCGTGCGGCCCCGAGTGGCGCGAGAAGCTGATGATCGGATACGCGGCAAGCCGCGCGACGTCGAGCCGTTCGCCGCCGAGCCCGAGACGCGGGCTCGCCGCCCAGCGCACCGGGAATTCGCACAGCGGCAGGTTCGTGAAGTCGGGGCCGGGCACCGGGTCGGTCTGCAGGATCAGGTCGACGCCGTCGGTGCTGAGCAGGCGGATCAGGTGCAGCGTCGTGTCGCTCGTGATCTCGACGTCGAGGCGCGGATAGCGCTCGCGCAATTGCGCCATCAGCGCCGGAAACCAGCTGTGCACGATCGACTCGATCACGCCGATCCGGATCAGGCCCGCGTCGCTCGCCGCGTCGATGTCGCGCCGCATCTCGCCGTCGAGCCGCACGATCCGCTCCGCGTACGCGAGCATGCGCCGGCCCGCGGGCGTGAGCGTGGCCGAGCGCGTGTTGCGGTCGAACAGCCGCACGTCGAACGCCTCTTCGAGCGACGCGATGCGGCTCGACACGGCCGCCTGCGTCGTGTGCAGTTTCTCGGCCGTGAGCCGGAAGTTCTCCAGCTTCGCGAGCCAGACGAAGGTTTCAAGAAACCGGATGTTCATCGAATTCCGAACGGTGAGGCGGTGCCGCACGAAGGCGGCGGGATCGGTCGATGTTAGCGGATTTCCGGGGCGGGAAACGAGCGGGGCGTGTGCGGGGCGTGCGCGGGGCCGGGCGCGGGCGAGGCCGTGCCAAACGACGTGTGCGGCACGGGCACGTCGCGCGCTCGCATTCGAGCCCGCATCGTGCGGACGCTTCGCCCTCCGGCGTCAAAGCTTGTCGAACGCGAGCGTCGGCACATCGACGACCATCGCGCCGCCATCGGCGACGAGCGTCGCGCCCGTCACGAACGACGCGTCGGGGGATGCGAGGAATGCGCACACGGCCGCGATTTCGTCCGGATCGGCCGCGCGCCGCAGCGGCACGTCGGCGCTCACACGGGTATACGCGCCGTCGAGCGTGTCGCCATACGCGGACATCAGCGGCGCCATTTCCGCATCGGCCATCGGCGTGCGGACCCAGCCCGGGCACACCGCGTTCGCACGCACGCCGTGCGGCCCGTAGTCGCGTGCGAGCGAACGCGCGAGCCCGAGCAGCGCATGCTTGCCGACCGTATAGCCGCACACGCCCGGCCCGGCCGCGAGTGCGGCGATCGATGCGACCAGCACGATGCTGCCGCGCTGCGCGATCAGGTCGGGCAGGCACGCGCGTGCGCTGACGAATGCGGTGTCGAGATTCGCGTGCATCGCGTCGCGCCATTGCGCGTCGTCGGTTTCGTCCGCGCGGCCCAGGCCGTGGCCGCCCGCGCACGCGACGAGCGCATCGACCGGGCCGAACCGTCCGACGATCTCCGGCAGGAAGCGGGCCCAGTCGGTCGTGCTCGCGGCGTCGCCGGCGAGGGCGAGGCCGCCCGTCTCGGCGGCGAGCGCGTCGAGCGGTGGCCGGCGTCGTCCGATCAACACGACGCGCTCGCCGCGGGCGGCGAAGCGGCGCGCGCACGCGGCGCCGATGCCAGTGCCTGCGCCGGTGATCGCGATCGTTCGGGGTTGCGGGTGCGTCATGTCATTCTCCGGAAGGATGTCGTTTCCGATCACTTTAGGCGGCGTCGACGCACGCCGGTATCCGCCGAAAGGATGAACCTGCACCGGCCGCACGGCCGACGGTTGCGCGCGGCACACCGGGCCAGCCGCAGGATCCCGGCCATTTTGCAAAGGCTGACGATCGTCGGCGCCGAATCGCTCTATCCTCCGTATTTTTGCGATAAGTCGCAAAAGCCCGGCAAAATAGTACGGGCGTAGCGCGGGCGAGCCCGCGCACCGGCGCGCCGCGCTGGCCGATTCCGTCGTGCAAGCGGAACGGCCGGGGGCAATACCGGCGTGAGCGTGCGCCCGATACGGATCCATCGCGTCCGCCGATCGTGCGTGGTGCGGCGGCGGATCGCCCGGTTGCGCATCGCGCGGCCGGACCATCGACAAGAGCAGGGAGGAGCCGGCAATGAGGCTGGACGACGAAACAGAAAGCGCGAACGTCGAGGATCGACGCGGTGGCGGCGGGTTCGGCGGGCGCGCGACGATCGGCATCGGCACGATCGTGGTGGCGCTGGCCGCATCGTATTTCTTCGGGATCGACCCGCGCGTCGTGCTCGAAGGCGCGTCGGCGCTGCAGGGCCGCCAGCAGCAAGCGCAGCCCGCACCCACGCAGCACCAGGGCGCGCCGGCGAACGATCCCGGCGCGGTGTTCACGCGCAAGGTGCTCGGCAATATCGAGCGCACGTGGACGGGCGTGTTCAACACCCAGTTGCATGCGCAGTACGAGGCGCCGAAGCTCGTGATGTTCACGAACTCGACGCCGACCGCATGCGGCACCGGCCAGACCGCGATGGGGCCGTTCTACTGTCCGGCCGACCACAAGGTGTATATCGATCTCGGTTTCTATGACGAATTGCGCAAGCGGTTCGGCGCGGGCGGCGATTTCGCGCAGGCCTACGTGATCGCGCATGAAGTCGGCCATCACGTGCAGAACCTGATCGGCATTTCCGACAAGGTCGATGCCGCGCGCCGCCGTTCGAGCCAGGCGCGCTCGAACGCGCTGTCGGTGCGGATGGAACTGCAGGCCGACTGCTTCGCCGGCGTATGGGCGAACAACGCGGAGCGCGCGAACCAGCGGCTGATGGAACCCGGCGATTTCGAGGAGGGGCTGAAGGCGGCGGCCGCGATCGGCGACGATCGGCTGCAGCAGCAAGGCCAGGGCTACGTCGTGCCGGAAAGCTTCACGCACGGCACGAGCGAACAGCGCATGTACTGGCTGCGGCGCGGGATGGAAGCCGGTGAAGTGAGCGCCTGCGACACGTTTGCCTCGAACGCGCACTGAAAGTCGGCGCGCGCCCCCTTCGCGCGAGCGCATCGTCCCCCGGTCGAATCGGCTGAACCAGCCGAACCGGGACGATTTGCCGATTTGTGCTCACCGGCGCTTTTCGGCGCCGGTAGGCTGGCCCGAACTTCGACGCGTTCGGCCGCCGGCCGCTTCCATCATGCCGACCCCATCCGTTTCCGCCGACCGCGAAGCCGCCGACTGGCAGCGCGCGCTGCGCGCGTGCGTCGCGGCGTTCGATGCATTCGCAAGCCCGTCCGCGATCGTGTTCTACCGGCTCGACCTGACCGGCGAGCCGGCCGATTTCGAGTTGTTCGGGATGCCGGAGTCGATGCATCGCACGTACCTCGCGCGTTACCGGATGCTCGATCCGCTGCATCCGTCGCGCTGTGCTGCGGGCGTGCGCGCGGTCGTTACACTCGCTTCCCAATTGCCTGACGAAAGACGCGCCGCGTCAGCGTACTGGACCCGATTTCTGCGGCGGCATGATGTCGCCGATGTCGTCGAGATCTGGCTGCGTGACGATGCGGGCCGCACCGTCGGCGCGTTTTCGCTGCTGCGCTTCGGAAAAGACGACGCGGAAGGCAACAGCACGGCGGGCCGTTTCGCGCCGGGCGAGGTCGACGCGCTGACGCGGCTGCAGCCGGTCGCCGAAGCGGCGCTGGCGCCGCTGCTGCGTGCGCGGCGCGGGATCCGCCGGATCGACTGCGAGGAGCGGTTGACCTACCGCGAGGAGCAGATCGCACGCCTCGTGCGCGACGGTCGCTCGAACAAGGAGATCGCACGCGATCTCGCGCTCGGGCAGCCGACCATCAAGACGCACTTGATGCGCATGTACCGGAAGCTCGGCGTGTCGAACCGCACGGAGCTGGTCGGCGCATTGTTCCTGTAATTTTGCGCCTCCGCTTCCGCTTCCGCTTCCGCTTCCGCTTCCGCCTCCGCCTCCGCCTTCCACCTTCCACCTTCCACCTTCCACCTTCCGCCTTCGCGCCTTCACGCCGCACCATTCATCCGACGATAGCGCGCCATTCGCACGCAGCGCTTCCACGTTCCCGAGTCCCCCGCGTGTCGATCCCCCACGCGCTGCCAATTTGCGCTCACCGGGCGCGATCCCCCGTCGATACAGTGGTTCGACGCCCGCGTGCCCGCGCACGCGGCCCAGCCACGATAAACATCGAGAAGACGCCCATGAGCACCACGAACTTCGTCGCCGTCAGCGACACCGTGCGCACTTTCGTCGCACGCGACTTCGGCCTTTTCATCGAAGGCGCGATGCAGCCCGCGCACTCGGCCGCACGGCTCGACGTGTACGACCCGGCCACAGGCGAGCGACTCGCGACCGTCGCGGATGCCGACGCGCACGACGTCGATCGCGCGGTCGCGAGCGCGAAACACGCGTTCGACACCCGCGTATGGAGCGGGCTGCGCCCGGCTGAGCGCGAGCGCATCCTGCTGAGGCTCGCCGACCTGATCGAAGCCGACGCCGAGACGCTCGCGCAGCTCGAAACGCTGAACCAGGGCAAGTCGATCCACGTGTCGCGCGCGATCGAGGTCGGCGCGAGCGTCGAATACGTGCGCTACATGGCCGGCTGGGCGACCAAGATCACCGGCCAGACGCTCGACGTGTCGATCCCGTTCCCGCCCGGCGCGCGCTATACGGCCTATACGCGCAAGGAGCCCGTCGGCGTGGTCGCCGCGATCGTGCCGTGGAATTTCCCGCTGATGATCGCGGTGTGGAAGCTGATTCCGGCGCTCGCGGCCGGCTGCACGATCGTGCTGAAGCCGTCGCCGGAAACGCCGCTCACCGCGCTGCGCCTCGCCGAACTAGCCCGTGACGCGGGCGTGCCGCCCGGCGCGTTCAACGTCGTCACCGGCGGGCGCACATGCGGCGCCGCGCTGTCGAGCCACCCGTCGATCGCGAAGATCTCGTTCACCGGCTCGACCGCGACCGGCAAGCTGGTCGGCGCGGCGGCCGTGCAGAACATGACGCGCTTCTCGCTCGAACTCGGCGGCAAGAATCCGATCGTGATGCTCGACGACGTCGACGTCGCGCAGGCGCTCGACGGCGTCGCCGCCGGCGCGTTCTTCAACCAGGGGCAGGTGTGCGCGGCCGCGTCGCGCATCTACGTGCACCGCAGCAAGTTCGCGCAGCTCGCGGACGGCCTCGCCGGCGTCGCGCAGTCGATGAAGCTCGGCGCGGGCCTCGACACGACCGCGCAAATCAACCCGCTCGTCTCGGCGCACCATCGCGACAAGGTCGTCCAGCACATCGAGGGCGCGCGCCGCGCGGGCCTTACGTTCCTCGCGGGCGGCACGCCGGCCGACGACCTGCCCGGCTACTACGTGAAGCCGGCCGTGATCGCCGATCCGCATCCGGACAGCGCGATCGTGCGCGACGAGGTGTTCGGCCCGGTGATCGTCGTCGTGCCGTTCGACGATGCGGCCGACGCGGTGCGGCTCGCGAACGCGTCGCCGTACGGCCTCGCCGCGAGCATCTGGAGCAACGACCTGAAGCGCGTGATGAACCTCGTACCGCGGATCGAGGCCGGCACCGTGTGGGTGAACTGTCACATTCCGCTCGATCCGTCGATGCCGTTCGGCGGCTACAAGCAGTCGGGCATCGGCCGCGAGTTCGGCCAGTACGCGATCGAAGGCTTCACCGAAACCAAATCCGTCTGCATCGCGCACTGACGCGCGGTGCGAACGCCGACAACCTCGAACCCGGGCGATCGAGGTTCAACCGATCCGAAAGTGGAGATTGCAATGAGCTACAACGAAGCGAAGTTCTGGCACCCGATGCTGCACCCGAATGAAATGAAACAGCGCAAGCCGATCCGCATCGTGCGCGGCGACGGCTGCTACGTGTTCGACGAAACCGGCCGGCAACTCGTCGACGGCGTCGCGGGCCTGTGGAACGTGAATGTCGGGCACAACCGCCAGGAAGTGAAGGACGCGATCGTGCGTCAGCTCGACGAACTCGAATATTTCCAGCTGTTCGACGGCATCTCGCATCCGCGCGCGGAAGAGCTGTCGAAGAAGCTGATCGACATGCTCGAACCCGAAGGGATGCGCCGCGTGCTGTACAGCTCGGGCGGCTCCGACTCGATCGAGACCGCGCTGAAGATCGCGCGCCAGTACTGGAAGGTGCGCGGCCAGGCCGACCGCACGAAGTTCATCTCGCTGAAGCAGGGCTATCACGGCACGCACTTCGGCGGTGCGTCGGTGAACGGCAATACGGTGTTTCGCCGCAACTACGAACCGAACCTGCCCGGCTGCTTCCACGTCGAGACGCCGTGGCTGTACCGCAACCCGTTCACGCAGGATCCGGAGGAACTCGGCCGGATCTGCGCGGAAATGCTGGAGCGCGAGATCCAGTTCCAGAGCCCCGACACGGTCGCCGCGTTCATCGCCGAACCGGTGCAGGGCGCGGGCGGCGTGATCGTGCCGCCGGCCAACTACTGGCCGCTCGTGCGCGAGGTGTGCGACCGCTACGGCGTGCTGCTGATCGCCGACGAAGTCGTGACGGGCTTCGGCCGCAGCGGCAGCATGTTCGGCAGCCGCGGCTGGGGCGTGCGTCCTGACATCATGTGTCTCGCGAAGGGGATCTCGTCCGGTTACGTGCCGCTCGGCGCGACGGCCGTGAACGCGCGGATCGAGGACGCATTCTCCGCGAACGCGGACTTCGGCGGCGCGATCATGCACGGCTACACGTACGCCGGGCACCCGGTTGCGTGCGCGGCCGCGATCGCGAGCCTCGACATCGTCGTGAAGGAGGACCTGCCGGCGAACGCGGCGAAGCAGGGCGCATATCTGCTCGAAGCGCTGCGGTCGTTTCCGGAACGCTTCGCGGCGGTGGGCGAGGTGCGCGGCAAGGGGCTGATGCTCGCGCTCGATCTCGTCGCGGACAAGCAGACCCGCGAGCCGATCGACCCGCTGTCCGGCTATGCGAACGCGGTCGCCGAAGTGGCGCGCGAGCACGGCGTGCTGGTGCGTCCGGTCGGCACGAAGATCATCCTGTCGCCGCCGCTCGTGATCCAGCGCGAGCCGCTCGACCGGATCGTCGACGCGCTCGCGGCGGGCTTCGAGGCCGTGCCGTTCGCGTGAGGGCGTAAGGGCGTGATGTCGTGACCGCGTGAGCGCGTGACGACGAACCGGCGGTGGAGGGCGGGATAACCCGCTCCCCACCGCCGTTTTGCCGATTTGCGCTATGACCGAATTATTTTGCCTGCGTATTTTTTCGACATCGGATCGAGTTTGATCGACAGGGGCCCGGGGTCGAAGCGCTGACGCGCTGCCCCGGGCCGGCCGCGAAGCACGGAACGGGCGCCGCAGCGGCGGCGCCGTCCGAAACAGGAAGGAGACGACGATGTCGGGATGGTCTGGAGTGACGGGCGCCGCGGGCGAAACGCCCGCCGGTGCGCCGGCTGAAGCGGGCGGCGGCACGGTGTTGACGGCGGGTGCGGTCGGTTTTCCGACCGCGCTGGCGAGCGCCGTCGGCCTCATCATGGCGAGCCCGGTGATCCTCACCGCGACGTCGGGCTTCGGGATGGGCGGCTGGGCGTTCGCGGTCGCGATGATCATCGCATTCGTGATGATGCAGGCGCAGGCGACGACGTTCTCCGAAGCCGCCGCGATGCTGCCGACGGCCGGCTCGGTTTACGATTACCTGTCGTGCGGGCTCGGCCGCTTCTGGGCGATCACCGGCACGATTTCCGCGTATTTCCTCGTCCACGTGTTCGCCGGCACGGCGGAGACGATCCTGAGCGGCATCATGGCGCTCGTGAACTTCGAGTCGCTGAACGCCGCGCTCGAGAAGCACAACAGCTCGTGGCTCGTCGGCGTCGGCCTGGTGGTCACGTTCGCGATCACCAACATCATCGGCATCAAGGTGTTCAGCAAGCTCGAGATCGTGCTGACGGCCGGCATGTGGCTGTCGCTGATGATCTTCGGGATTCTCGGCCTCGCCGCGGCGCCCGCCGTGCATCTCGACGGCTGGTTCGGCGGCTCGGCAGTCGGCACGTCGGTGCCGGCCGTGCTGTCGCTGGTCGGGATGGCGATGTTCATGTTCGTCGGCTGCGAGTTCGTCACGCCGCTCGCGCCGGAAATGAAGGCGCCGGGCCGCACGATTCCGCGTGCGATGGCGCTCGGCCTCGTCGGCGTCGCGATCTGCATGTTCCTGTATGGCGCGGCGATCCGCCGCCAGGTCGCGAACGTGCCGGTCAGCCCCGACGGCCTGACGCACCTGCTCGACACGCCGGGCGCGATTCCCGCGTTCGCGCTGCAGGTGCTTGGGCCGTTCGGCCGCGTGTGGTTCGGCATCGCGTTCCTGTGCGCGGGCGCCGCGACGATCAACACGCTGATGGCCGGGCTGCCGCGCATCCTGTACGGGATGGCGATCGACGGCGCGCTGCCGCGCTGCTTCGCGTATCTGCATCCGCGCTTCAAGACGCCGGTGGTCGGCATCGTCGCGGCGGCGATCGTGCCGATCGCCCACGCGTGGCTGATCCACGGCAACCTCGACAGCATCCTGCACCTCGTGCTCGCCGCGACCTGCGCATGGGGTACCGCGTACCTGCTCGTCACCGCGTCGGTCGTGATGCTGCGCATTCGCCGTCCCGACCTGCCGCGCCCGTACCGTTCGCCGCTGTTCCCGCTGCCGCAGATCGTGTCGAGCGTCGGCATCGTGCTCGCGATCTGGTACATCACGCCGCCCGGCATGAACGCGCGCGACATCTACGTGCCGTTCGGCGCGATGCTCGGGCTCACCGCGCTGTATGCGCTGTTCTGGACGGTCGTCGTGCAGCGCCGGCATCCGTTCAAGCCGGTGCCGGTCGAGGAAGTGCTGCGCCGCGAGCACGTCGCGTCGTGAAGCTCGCCTTTAACCGGTGGCGCGCGGCGCTCCACGCACCGCCGCCCGGCCGCCGGACCGGCGCGATCGCCGCGCGCGTGCTGGCCGATCTCGGGGCGGTGTGCGATGCGACCGGCGCTGCGGCCGACACCATGGCCCGGCTGCCGAACGGCGTGCGCGTGCGCGTCGACGAGCGCGTCGAGCGTCAGTTCCTGATGCATACGGTCAGCGTGCAGGTGACGGTCACCGTGCCCGGTCCGGCCGGGGACGGCCGCGCACGCGTGCTGCAGACCGGCTGGCTGCGGCGCACCGGCGTCGCGGCCGAACCCGAGCGGGGATGCGACCCCGGATTTGCGCGCACCGTTGCCGCAATTGCCGCGCAGCCGTCGCTCGCCGACGCGCTGCGCCCGCTGCACCTGACCGACTGCACGATCGCCGCGCACGACGGGCGCTGGACGCTGGCCGTCGTGCCGTTCGGCGGCAGCGAGGTCGTGAACCGGATGCCGTCGTTTCGCCGCTATGTGCGCCTGACCGGCGAGCAGGCCGCCGCGCTGTCGGCGGCCTGTCTTGCCTTCGAAACCGCACTGCGCGGAATTTTGCGGGGGTAAGCTGTGCCGTTGCGAGCCGCGCGGCCGCAACGTGGATTCAGGGTTTTACCGGAGACGCCGATGCTGTTCCAGTCACGCTCACACGAGGACGTGCATGACCACGGGCTCGCGATCGCCGGTTGGCATCAGGTCTATCGCCAGATGACGCCGGGCCGGTTCCGGGGCACCGTCACGCAGGTGCTGTACGACGACTTCCATTTCTTCCGCGAGACGACCAACCGGCGAGTCGCGCAAACCGGCCTCGCGCCGGCCCGGCGCACGTCGCTCGCGGTGCCGTTGTCGGTGCCGCTCGCGGGCACGTTCCAGGGCCAGCCGGTCGACGGCTATGCGCTGCTCGCGCTGCGCGCCGGCGAGGATTTCGAATTCCATACGCCGGAAGGGATGGGGCTGGTCGGGATCAGCGCCGCATCGGACATGATCGACGAGCTGTGCGAAGCCGAGTTCGGCGCGGCCGGCGCGCGCAAGCTGCGGCACGTCACGCGGCTGTCGGACGAGCAGGGCGTCGCGCTCGGCGCGCGGCTGTCGTCGCTGATCGACGACGCGCAGCGCAATCCCGGCTGCCTCGAATACGCGGCCACCCGCAAGATGTTCCGCGATGCGATGCTCGGCATGTTCCTCGATGCGCTCGACCAGGGCATCGGCGTCGAGCGCCGCGACATCACGCACGCTACCTACAGCGATATCGTCAGCCGTTGCGAGAAGCATCTGCGCGACCGGCCCGAGGAACCCGCGACCGTGCTCGAACTGTGCCGCGCGCTGCGCTGCAGCCGCCGTACGCTGCAGACGAGCTTCCAGCGCGTCGCCGACGTCACGCCCGTCGGCTATCTGCGCACGATCCGGCTGAACGCGGTGCGGCGCCTGCTGCGCACCACATGCGCTCATCAGCTCGGCGTGGGCGAGGCCGCCGCGAGCTGGGGCTTCACGCATCTGGGATATTTCGCGCGAGAGTATCGCGACCTGTTCGGCGAGCTGCCGTCGCAGACCTTGCGTCCCGAATGACTTCTTCGTGCCGTGACGGTGACGCCGCGCGCCCTCGTGTGTTACCCGATCGCTTCACCGTTTGCTGATTTGGGATAGAGGTTCCGAATTTTCGCTGGATAGAGTCCTGTCACCCATATCGACAACTCCATCGATCTGCACTGCGAATCGATGACAACAGAGGGGCGGGACATGAAGATCGCACGACGACTGGCCGTGGCCGCGGCCACGCTGGGTTGCATGCACGCACACGCGCAGACTTCCGGCAGCGTGACGCTGTACGGCACCGTGGACACCGGCATCATCTATTCGACAAACCAGCAGTTCACGCGCGCCGACGGCAGCACGGGCGGCGGCCATGCGTGGCAGATGGGCGGCGGCAACCTGGTGCCGTCCCGCTTCGGCTTCCAGGGTGCCGAACCGCTCGGCGGCGGGCTCGATGCGGTGTTTTCGCTCGAGCAGCAGTTCCTGTCCGCGAACGGGCAGGCGCTGCAGGGCGGCACCGCGTTCAGCCGGCAGGCGTGGGTCGGGCTGCGCCAGGATGGAATCGGCACGCTCGGCCTCGGCCGGCAATACGACTCGTACACGGACATGCTCGGCGCGTATGTCTCGAGCAACAACTGGGCGACGCCGTACGGCTCGCATCTCGGCGACGTCGACAACCTGAATGCCGCGTTCAACTTCAACAACGCGGTGAAGTTCACCAGCGCGGACTTCCACGGCCTGACGGTCGGCGGCACGTTCAGCTTCGGCGGGCAGGCCGGCGACTTTTCCGCGAAGCGCGGCTATGCGGTCGCGGCGACCTATACCCGCGCGCCGATCGCGTTCTCCGTCGGCTATCTCGACCTGCACCAGCCGCTCGATGCGGCGCTCGGCGGCGCGAGCGGCTATATCGGCGATTTCGCGTGCAGCAATCCGGGCGCGATGTATTGCCTGCTGCAGGACGCCGGCTCGATGCGCGCGTTCGGCGCGGGCGGCTCGGTGACGTTCGGCGCGGCGACGGTCGCACTCACGTACACGCACACGCGCCTCGGCGACAGCGGCTATTTCTCGACTGCCGCACAGCCGCGCACGCAGGCGTTCACGTTCGACATTGGCGAGCTGAACGTCACGTACATGTTTACGCCGGCGCTGCAAGGAGGCGTCGCGTACATCTTCAACGCCGCGCACACCGACGGGCGCGGCACGACGCGCTTCCATCAGGTGAACGTCGGCACGAACTACAGCCTGTCGAAGCGCACCGCGCTGTACGCGGTCGCGATCGGCCAGATCGCGAGCGGCGCGGGGCTCGGCACCGACACGAACGGCAACGCGGCGAACTACGCGCAGATTCCGGTGCTCGCCAACAGCAATTCGAGCCGGCAACTGGCGGTGATGGCCGGGATCCGCGTGAACTTCTGACGGCGCGCGCGCCGGCCCGGGCGGGGGCGGCCGGCTGTGCCGGCGGCCCCTTCCGCCGTGTGCCACAAATTCTTAACGATCGACGTGAACAATGGCGTTCGCTTCAGGCCGCCCGAAGCGTCGCCCGCGTTGCACACGTGTGCAACGCGACGCCGACCCGCCACCACGCCGATCGAGAGAGACCTCATGACCCTGTTGAGCCGCCTGCGCGCGCTGTCCGCCGTCGTTGCGCTGTCCTTTGCCGCCTCGCACTCCTTCGCGGCGGATCTCGTCATCGCGGGCCGCGACGACATCTACGGCAAGGGGCTGGCCGACGCCGTCGCCGGCTTCACCAAACTGCATCCGGGTACCGACGTCGAACTGCTCAAGCTGCCGAACGCGAACCTGTACCAGAAGCTGAAGCTGTCGATGCGCGAAGGCACCGGCACGTACGACCTCGTGATGATGGACGACACGTGGGCGCCCGAATTCATCGGCCACGGCTGGCTGAAGCCGCTGCCGGCGTCGCTCGCCGATGCCGATCTCGTGCCGTCCGCGGTCGCGCTCGGCCGCAACGCGGCGGGCGCACTGTACGCGCTGCCGATCGTCGGCAACGTCGAGATGTTCGCTTACCGGAAGGATCTGCTCGCGAAGTACAAGCTGCAGCCGCCGCGCAACTGGGACGACGTGCTGAAGATCGCGCAGACCGTCGGCGGTGCGGACAAGAGCGTGTCGGGCGTCGTGTTTCGCGGCACGAAGGGCAACCCGGTCGTGACGGGTTTCCTGCCGATCCTGTGGGCCTACGGCGGCGACGTGTTCGACCGTGCCGGCAACGTGACGATCGATTCGCGCGAGTCGCAGGCCGCGCTGAAGACCTTCCTCGCGCTGAAGCCGTCCGCGCCGAAGGACGTCGACGTGTACGGCGCCGCCGAAGTGCGCGACGCGCTGCAGCGCGGCACCGCCGCGCAGTCGATCGAAGTGTGGCCGGCGTGGATTCCGGCGCTCGACGATCCGAAGCAGTCGCGCGTGGTTGGGCAGATCGCGCTGCAGCCGCCGCCCGGGCAGACGGCAGGCCCCGCACCGATGCTCGGCATCTGGCAGATGGGCATTCCGAAGGATGCGCCGCACGCGAAGCTCGCGCAGGACTTCCTCGCTTACCTGACCGCCCGCGACACGCAGACGCGCCTCGCCGGAATCGGCATTCCGCCGACGCGCCGCAGCGTGTTCGCCGATCCTGCGCTGGTGCGCCAGTACCGTTGGTATCCCGATCAGCTGAAGGCGCTCGAAGCTGGCCGTGCGCGGCCGCGCGTGAAGGACTGGCAGCAGGTCGAGAGCATTCTCGGCGACCAGCTGCAGCTCGCGCTGACCGGCCAGGCTGCACCCGACGCCGCGCTGCGTCAGGCGCAGCAGAAGATCGCTCAGGCGATGGCCGCGGCCGGCAAGTGACGGCCCGCCGTCACGCATCGCCCGGAATCCGCGCATGAAAGCCCTCGGTCGCAGCCTGCCGTTCGTCGCGCTGTTCGGCCCGGCGCTGCTGGTGCTGGCCGCGCTCGCGCTGTACCCGGTCGCGCAGGTGCTGGTCGACTCGTTCTGCCAGGTCGACTATGCGGCCGGCCGGCGCACGTTCGCCGGGCTCGCGAACTATCGCGCGGTGCTCGGTGACGATGCGTTCACAGCCGGCTTCGGCAACACGCTGCGCTTCACGATCGTGGCCTCGCTCGCCGAAGTCGTGCTCGGCTTCGGTCTCGCGCTGCTGTTCGTGCGCGCGTTTCCGGGGCGGCGCATCGCGCTGCCGCTCGCGATCCTGCCGATGATGCTGTCCACGCTCGTGTGCTCGGCGATCTGGCGCAACTGGCTCAACTTCGACGGCTTCCTGAACGCGCTGCTCGCCGCGTTCGGCATCGAAGGCGTGCGCTGGCTGTCCGATCCGCATCTCGCGCTGTGGTCGCTCGTGCTCGTCGACGTGTGGCAGTGGACGCCGATGGCGTTCCTGATCGTGCTTGCCGGGCTGCAATCGATCCCGCAGGAACTGTACGAAGCCGCGCGCACCGACGGCGCGAGCGAATGGCAGTGCCTGCGCGACATCACGCTGCCGCTTGCGGCGCCGCAGATTGGTCTCGCGCTGCTGCTGCGCTCGATCGACACGTTCAAGCTGTTCGACAAGGTCTATGCGCTGACGGGCGGCGGCCCCGGCAATGCGACGCAGACGCTGTCGACCTATATCTACGACACGGGCTTCCGCTTCTTCAACGTCGGACCGGCGAGTGCCGCGTCGGTGCTGATGCTCGCGGCGTCCGCGCTGCTGGTCTCGGGGTATGTATGGCAGACGGTTCGCAAGCGGCGCGCATGACGGCGCAACCCTCGGGCATCTTACGCACGCGAACGGGCGCCGCATTCGATCGCGCGGTGCCGTGGGCGCTGCGTGTCGCCGCGCTCGCGCTGTTGCTGTTACCGTGCCTGTGGATGGCCGGCGCGGCCTTCATGCCGACGCTCGAACGCCTCGATCATCCGCTGCGGATCTGGCCGGCCGCGCCGACCTTCGAGCATTTCGCGTCGGTGTGGTCCAACGGCATTGGCGCGCCGCTCTTCAATTCGCTGCTGGTCGGATTCGGCACGACGCTGCTCGCGCTGGCGCTCGCTTTTCCGGCTGCGTATGCGCTCGTGCGGCTGCGGTTTCCGGCACGGCTCGACCTGCTGTTCCTGGTGCTGGTACTCGCGTTGAAGCTGATGCCGCCGATCACGATCGCGGTGCCGCTGTTCGCGCTCGCGAAGCGGCTGCACCTGCTCGATTCGACGCTCGGCCTGATGCTCGCGTATCAAATCTATGCGCTGCCGATGGCGATCTGGATGCTGCTCGCGTTCGTGCGCGACGTGCCGGTCGAATACGAGGAAGCCGCGTGCATCGACGGCGCGGGGCTCACGCGGCGGCTCGTGCAGATCGTGCTGCCGCTGTGCGCGCCGGGGCTGATCGCGACCGCGATCTTCGTGTTCATCGCCGCGTGGAACGAGTTCTTGATCGCGCTGCTGTTCGTATCGACGCCGAGCCGCTTCACGCTGCCACTCGCGATTGCCGGCTACGTGACGGAAAACGGCATCGACTGGGGCGACCTGATGAGCGCGGGGCTGCTGGCGTCGCTGCCGACGCTCGCCGTGGCCGGCTACGTGCAGCGCTATCTGCTGCGCGGCTTCGCGGGCGGACTGAAGTGACCCGACGCGTTACGCGCAGCTATGCCGGACCACGTGCGTAACCGGGACGACGCGCGTGCGCGACGCACCGTCGAACGTCCGGATCCGGTCGGCGAGCAGGTCGACGGCCGCGTGCGCGAGGCCTTGCGTATCCTGGCGCAATGTCGTGAGCCGATAGGCGTCGTATGCGGCGGCGGGGATGTCGTCGAAGCCGATCACGCGCAGATCGTCGGGCACGCGCAGGCCGAATGCGTCGCGTGCGGCGTCGATCACGCCGAGCGCGAGCAGGTCGGACGAGCAGAACACGCCGTCCGGGCGCTCGCCGGATGCGAACAGTTGCCGCGCGGCATCGATGCCGCACGCATGCGTGTCGGAGCGCGTATCGATCACGCGGACGAGCGCCGCATCGAATGCGTCACGGCGTTGCAACCCCTGCTCGAACGCATCCGCGCGCGAGCGCGCGCTGTAGCTCGCGGTACACGGCCCGATGAACGCGAGCCGACGCGCGCCGGCCCGCACGAGCCGTTGCGCGGCGTGGGCGGCCCCCGCCGCGTTGTCGCTGACGACGACATCCGCGCCCGGCAGATTCGCTTCGCGATTGATCATCACGACGGGAATCCGGTGGTCGAGATACTGCCGCGCGACCGACAGCGGCGGCGATGCGGACGTCATCACGAGGCCCGCGATCCGGTAGCTGAGCAAACGTTCGAGCGATTGCCGGACCTGATGCGGGTCGTCGGCGTTGGTCACGAGCGGCGTGAACGCGCGCTGGCCGAGCGCCGCCATCAGGTCCGACAGCAGCCGCGCACGGAACGGATTCTCGAACCCGGCTGTCACGACGCCGATCATGCTGCTGCGCTGCGTGATCATGTCGCGCGCGATCAGGTTGACCTGGTAGCCGAGCGCGCGCGCGGCCACCATCACGCGTTCGCGCGTTTCGGGCGCGATGCTTGCCGTCGGCGAGAATGCGCGCGACACCGCGGAGCGCGACACACCGGCCCGCACGGCGACATCCGACGCCGTCACCCACGTTTTTCTTTCCTTGTCAGTCATCAATTCATGATCCCTTCGCGACTCGAAGCCCCCACGCCGCTGGCCGACTGGATGTCGGCGCTCGACGACGCGCGGCCGCTGCCTACGCTGACCCTACCGGGCAGCCATGACAGCTGTGCGTATACCGTCGACGATCCGCTCGTGCGCACCCAGCGCGCGCCGCTTGACGCACAGCTCGCGCACGGCGTGCGCCTGCTCGATATTCGGTGCCGGCATCGGTGCGATACGTTCGACATTCATCACGGCGGGATCGCGCTCGGCATGTCGTTCGACGACGTGCTCGCGGATTGCACGCGCTTTCTCGATGCGCATCCGCGCGAATGCATCGTGATGTCGGTGAAGGACGAGTGGCCCGCGCACGCAAGCACGCGCGGTTTCGAGGCAACGTTCGATGCGCATTGCGCGCGGCATCCGCGGCTGCGCTGGCATGCGGGCGGCGCGCTGCCGACGCTCGGCGACGTGCGCGGCGCGGTGGTGTTGTTGCGGCGGTTTCGCAGCCGCCGACCGCTCGGCATCGACCTGACCGCGTGGCCCGACAACGCGACCTTCACGATCGATCATCCCGGTGCGGCGTTCGTTATCCAGGATGAATACCGTGTGCCCGTCGCCGGGTCGATCCACTACAAGTGGCGCGTGATCGACGCGCTGCTGACCGGCATGCCGTCGCCGGAGAGCGGCCGCTGGGCGGTCAATTTCTGCAGCGGTACGGGGATGGGCGCGAACCCTTCGGTGGTCGCGCGCGGCGATGGCAGGGTGCAGGGGATTCAGGCTCGGCTCGCGGAGCGGTTGCGCGAGCTGCATGGTCCGTGTGGCGCGGTGCTGCTCGATTTCTGCGACGACGATGACTGGGCGTTGGTGCGGGCGCTGGTCGAATGCAACGATCACGTGCGCGAATCTGATGGTAGTCGCAGGCTGATCGGTTGTTAGGTGCGCGCGGGTCAGCGCGCGGGATATCGCGGGCGCGTCGATGCCGTATTCAGCGCGTCGCGATCGCCACCGCCGCACCCGCCATCGCGGTCGCGCTCGTACGGTTCGCGATCCGCTTCGCGCGTGCCGAAGTGAGAAACGCGCGCGCACGTGAAGCAAGCAGCGACCAGAAGCAATCGGCGAGGATCAAGATCGTGAGCATCGTGCCGACGAGCTCGGCCCACGCGACGACGCCGACGTGCGTCAGGTCGACGATCGTCGGCAGCAGCGCGAGATAGAACAGCATGATCTTCGGGTTGCCGAGCGTGACCAGCGTGCCAGCGACGAACATGCGCCACGGCGACTGGCCGCGCGGCAGGTCGTCGGCCTGCGCGTCGGTCGGCGCGGTCCACATCTTCCACGCGAGGAACAGCAGATACGCGACGCCGAGCAGCTTCAGCACGAGCAGGCCCGTCGCGAACGTGCGCGCGAACGCGGACAGCCCGGCGACGGCCAGCGTGAGCCACAGCGCCTCGCCGATCCACATCGCGGCGAGGAACGGCAGCACGTCGCGCACGCCGTTCGTCAGCACGCGCGCGACGAGCGCGGCGACGCTCGGGCCGGGCGTGCCGGCGGTGACGAGCAGGGCGATGGCGAACACGGCAAGCGCGGACAGCGTCATGACGAACCTCGTGGGCAGGGACGTTCGAAAGGTATGAGGTTTCGATTATAGTGACGGCCGTTCCAGCCCGCTTATCTCGTCGTGATGACAGCATCGATCCGGATTCGTCCCGCCACGCGGGAAGACGCGGCCGCCATGGCCGCCGTGGAAGTGGCCGCCGCCCAGCGCTTTCGCGCCATCGGCATGGTCGACATCGCCGAAGGCGAACCGACCGATGCGGCCGACGTGCTCGTGCGCATCGACGACGGTCGCGCGTATGTCGCGACGGATGATGAGGGAGCGTGCGTCGGCTTCGCGTTCTACCGGCTGCTCGATGCGCGGCGGCTGTATCTGGAGGAACTGGATGTCGCGCCGTCGCATGCGGGGCAGCGGATCGGCGCGCGCCTGATCGAGCGGATCATGACGCGCGCCGCGCAAGACGGCATTGCCGAGGTCGTGCTGTCGACGTTCCGCGATGCACCGTGGAATGCGCCGTACTACGCGCGCCTCGGTTTCCACATCGTCGACGACGCATCGCTCGACGGCACACTCCACGCGATCCGCGCGCATCACGTTGCGCGCGGCCTCGACGAGACGCAGCGCGTGTTCATGCGCGCCGACGTGCGCGCATGAACGTGTCGCCGGCCGTCAGGCCGCGTCGCTGAGCGCCGGGTAGTCGGTGTAACCCGTTTCGCCTTCGGCGTAGAACGTCTCCGGCACCGGCTTGTTCAGCGGTGCGCCGAGTTCGAGACGGCGCGGCAGGTCCGGGTTCGCGATGAACAGCTTGCCCCACGCGATCGCATCGGCGTTGCCGCTCGCGAGCGTGTCCTGCGCGGATTCGAGCGTGAACTGCTCGTTCGCGATCAGCGGGCCGCCGAACGCTTCCTTCAGGCGCGGGCTCAGGTGGTCGCCCGAATACGACTCGCGCGTGAAGATGAACGCGATCTTGCGGCGGCCGAGTTCGCGCGCGACATAGCCGAACGTCGCGGCCGGATCGGAGTCGCCCATCGTGTGCGCATCGCCGCGCGGTGCGAGGTGCACGCCGACACGCCCCGCGCCCCACACGTCGATCGCCGCGTCGACCACTTCGAGCAACAGGCGCGCGCGATTCTCGATCGGGCCGCCGTACGCGTCGGTGCGGTGATTGGTGCTGTCCTGCAGGAACTGGTCGAGCAGGTAGCCGTTCGCGCCGTGGATCTCGACGCCGTCGAAACCGGCCTTCTTCGCGTTCTCCGCGCCCTTGCGGTATGCGGCGACGATGCCCGGAATTTCATCGAGTTCGAGCGCGCGCGGCGTCACGTACGGACGCTGCGGGCGCACGAGGCTGACGTGGCCGCCCGCGGCGATCGCGCTCGGCGCGACCGGCAGGTCGCCGTTCAGGAACATCGGGTCGGAGATCCGGCCGACGTGCCACAGCTGCAGCACCATGCGGCCGCCGGCCGCGTGCACGGCCTGCGTCACGCGCTTCCAGCCTTCGACCTGCTCGTCGGACCAGATGCCGGGGGTGTCCGCATAGCCGACGCCCTGCGGCGTGACCGAGGTCGCTTCGCTGATGATCAGGCCGGCCGATGCACGCTCGGCGTAATAGCGGGCCATCAGGTCGTTCGGCACGCGCGTCGCGCCCGCGCGGGAGCGGGTGAGCGGTGCCATCACGATGCGGTTCGGCAGCGTTAGATCGCCGAGGGTAACGGGGTCGAACAGAGTGGGCATGGCAGATAACCTCTTCACGAAAGGCGGGATGACCGTCGCGTCGTGCGCGACGGGTGGCCCGCATGGCCTGGGTCAGAGTTCGCGGCGCAGAGCGTCGAGAAATGCGTCGATGACGGCCTCGTTGCGCCGGAAGAACGCCCACTGGCCGATCCGTGTCGACGTCACGAGCCCCGCGCGTTGCAGCGTCGCGAGGTGCGCGGAGACGGTCGACTGCGACAGCCCGCAGCGCGCGTCGATTTGCCCGGCGCAGACGCCATGGTCGTACGGCAGCGTCTGCTCGGGAAAATGCGCGCCCGGCGTTTTCAGCCAGACGAGGATTTCCCGGCGCAGTGGGTTCGAAAGCGCTTTCAGGATCGCGTCGATGTCGAGTTCGGTCGGCATGGAAGGGGCGTGGTATTCATTCCGGCGTTCTGTCAGAGCGCCGGCGCAAGCGGGTATCGTCGATGGGCGAATCATATATCGGAAAAAGACGATATGTGTGAAGGCACTGTCGCGAGTGGGGTTGTTCATTGTCGGCATTCAAAAATGATCGCACTTTTGAGGCGATACATTTTGCGCACAAAATAGTTGGTACTTTATATTTCGTATCGTGAGATTGTGTTTATATGTGTATGTTTATAAACGAGATATTTTTGTTTTTTACTGCGCTGACCGTGAGTCCGATCAACGCAAAAGTGCTCCTTGGGTACGAGACGCTTGTTTTGCAAGAAGAGGCCGACCCGGAAATCGTGGCTTCTGTCTTAGCGAAGGGCTACGCTCCCGACCTCGACGAAACGGAGCTCGAAGAAGTCGGGAGGGACCCATTCCTGATCGCGTACGCGGTAACCGACCCGGGTCACCGTGTCGTCGTGTCGATCGAGGTATCTGCGCCAGCCAAAAAACGCGCAAATCGCCGCGTGCCGGACGTGTGCCGGGACAATGGTGTTTCTGTCTGCAACACATTCACAATGTTGAGAGAGCTTGGCTTCACGACCACGTGGCTCAAGCCGACGGCATAGCCGCATGTGGCCTTTTTCGGGCTTAGAGCAAAATAGTTGCGTCACTCCAGAATCCTCGTGTTGCGGCGGTAACGTCCTGATTTCTAGACCGATTTCCGAGGCAGCGCACGGCCGGTCGAGACGCTGAGTGCAGACGGGGCGCTCTCTGCCTCAAGCTCAGCCTGTGAACACGGCTAGCGCTAATTGTGAACGCCTACAACATCTCTAAGCGAACACGTTGCGGGCATTGTGGAGCGTGGCGGCGAGCGTTACAACTTGTGGCGGATCGGCCGTCCACACCGGTTCGACCGGGTCGACATCCGCACGTGTTGAGATTAGTCCGATTATTGATCGGAAATCAAAAATGATTCGTTCCGACTTATGGTTATCAACGGAACGAAGTCACACTATCGTAGCGGCTTACGATTGGTGCTCGACTCTCTTCTCATGAAGACCACACTAGACGAAATGCTCGCGTTCGTAACGATCGCAGACACGGGTTCGCTGACGGGTGCGGCGGACCGGTTGCATCAGCCGACCTCCGTGATGAGCCGAATCCTGCGGCGGCTGGAAGATAAACTCGACACAACGCTGATCAGGCGCACGACACGCCGGCTGGAACTCACGGAAGAGGGCAACGTCTTCCTCGACTATGCGCGAGACATTATTGCGTCGGTCGAGTTTGCCGAAGACCAGATCGCCCGGCAGCGCGAAACGCCGGCGGGCCGTCTGCGGATCAACGCTGCGATGCCGTTCATGCAGCACGTGATCGCGCCGATGATGCCGGGGTTTCGCGAAGCCTATCCGGCGATCGAGGCCGAGCTTCATACGAGCGACGAGATCATCGACTTGCTCGAACAACGCACCGATGTCGCGATCCGGATCGGTGAGTTGCGCGACTCGACACTGCACGCGCGCAAGCTCGGCAGCAGCAGGCTACGTATTCTTGCCAGCCCGGCCTATCTGGAGAGGGCCGGGATACCCGAGAGCGTGGACGATCTTGCGACCCATACGCTGCTCGGCTTCGTCCAGCCGGAGACGCTGAACCACTGGCCGTTGCGTACTGCGGCTGGCGATGGGTACCGGGTACAGCCTGCGCTGCAGGCGTCGAGCGGCGAGACGCTGCTGACGCTCGCGCTCAATGGCGCCGGCATCGTGTGCCTGGCGGATTTCATGACGGGTACGCATCGCCGCGACGGCAGTCTGGTCGAACTACTCGTGGACGACACCACCGAATTTCGCCAGCCGATTCATGCGGTCTACTATCGCAACGCGACGCTGTCGTCACGCATCGTCAGCTTTCTTGACTACGTCGGTGCACAGTTGAAGGAAAGCGGCGACATCGACTGAGCGAAGTCGGTGAACGGCGGGTCATGCCGCAGCGTAAGGGCGGCCTGTTCGATCGGTATCGGACAGGCCGCCCTTTTTTCCATCGACCGATCCGCCGCCTCGATCGAATTCTGGGAGCGGTGTCTACTGCCCCAGCGCACTCATCAGCCTGACGTGGCTGAGCACTTCGTCGGTCCGTGCCTGCGCGAGTGAGTCTTCGGCCGCGAGCAGCGAACGCTGCACTTCCAGCGTATCGATGAACGCCGATTCGCCGCTGTGCCACGACTGGTTGATCTGCGTATAGGCGCCGCGCGCATTCGCCACCGCGCGTTCGAGGCGCTCGGTGCGACTGTGATCGCGGGCAGTCGCCGCTACCGACGTCTCGACATCGCTGACCGCCGTCAGCACTGTCGCACGATATGCAGCGAGCGCCTGATCCGCCTGCGCACTGCGTAACGCGACGACGCTGCGCCGCCGCCCGCCGTCGAACAGCGGTGCGCTCGCGCCGGCGCCTGCCATCCACGCCAGCGACCGCGCGAGTGTGGCACCGGAGAAGCCGTCGATCGCCGCGCCGATCACGCCGATCAGTTGCAGGTGCGGCTTCAGGTCGGCCTCGGCCACGCCGATTCGCGCATAGGCCGCGACGACGCGCGCCTCGGCCGCGCGCACGTCGGGCCGGCGGCGCAGCAGGTCGGCCGGCGTGCCGATGCCCGGTGCGGCGGCCGTCCATACCGGCCCCGGCGCGGGCGGGTCGACGCGCGCGTAGATGTCCTGCGGCGTCGACGCGGTGATGATCGACAGCCGGTGGATCGCAGCCTGCCGTTGCAATTGCAGCGCGGGCAGCTCGGCCAGCGTCGTTTCCGTCTGGGCGGCGGCGCGGTCAACGTCGGCGACCGGCACGACACCCGCATCGAACAGACGCCGCGTCGATTCCTCGGTGCCGCGCTGGCTCAAAGCGTTGGCCTCGACCAGTGCGAGCCGCTGTTCGAGTCCGCGTACCGTCACATAGGTGCGCACGGTTTCGTCGATCGTTGCGATCCGCACGGCCGCCGCATCGTTTTGTGCGGACGCCATGTCCGCGTCGGCAGCCGAGACGCCCTGGCGGATGCGGCCGAAGATGTCGATTTCCCATGCGAGGCTCGCGTTCAGGTCGAACGCGTTGCCCGTCGTCGGCGTATCGGTCGGGAACGCCTGCGACGCGGACAGCCGCTGGCGGCCGGCGCTCGCATTCAGGTCGAGCGACGGGAACCACTGCGACGCCGCGCCGATCCGCACCGCGCGTGCCGCGTCGATGCGCGCGACTGCGGCCTTCAGGTCAAGGTTGTTCGCGAGTGCCGTGTCGACCAGCCGGTCGAGAATCGGATCGTGAAAGCCGTGCCACCACGCACCGGTGTCGGCGGCCGGGCCGCTGGCCGCGAGGTCGGCATTCGCATAGGTCGCGGCCAGCGGCGGCGGCGAAACGGTGGCGACCGGGGCGCTCGTGCACGCAGTCAGGACGGCCGCCGCGGACAGCGCGGCCACGAGTCGAACGAATTTCATTGCACCACCTCCGTCGCGACGGCCGCGACAGCGGTCTTGCGCATCGCGAGCCGGCGAACCATCACGTAGAAGACGGGCGTAAACAGCAGCCCGAAGAACGTCACGCCGATCATCCCGAAGAACACGGCCGCACCGACCGCCTGGCGCATTTCCGCGCCGGCGCCCTCGGAAATCACGAGCGGCAGCACGCCGAGAATGAACGCAAGCGACGTCATCACGATCGGGCGCAGCCGCTGCACGCACGCTTCGACGACGGCCTCGACCAGATCGATGCCGTCGGCCTCCAACTGTCGCGCGACCTCGACGATCAGGATCGCGTTCTTCGCGGCGAGCCCGACCAGCACGATGAAGCCGATCTGCGTGAGGATGTTCACGTCCTGGCCGAGTGCGCGCACGCCGAGCGATGCGGCGAGCAGGCACATCGGCACGATCAGCAGGATCGAGACGGGCAGGCTCCAGCTGCCGTACTGCGCGGCGAGCACCAGATACACGAGCAGCACGCACAGCGGGAATACGAGCAGCCCCGTGTTGCCGGCGGTGGTCTGCTGGTACGAGAGATCGGTCCATTCGAACGAGATGCCGGGCGGCAGCACCTGCTTCGCGAGCGTTTCCATCGTCTTGATCGCGAAGCCGGAGCCCAGGCCCGGCGCGGTGTCGCCGTTGATTTCGGTGGCCGGATACAGGTTGTAGCGCGGTGCGCGATCGACGCCGAGCGTGTCGTCGATGCGCGTGACGCTGCCGATCGGCACCATTTCGCCGTCGCGGTTGCGTACCTTCAGCCGCGCGAGATCGGACGCTTCGACGCGGAACGGCAGGTCGGCCTGCGCGGTCACGCGGTAGGTGCGCCCGACGATGTTGAAGTCGTTGATGTAGGTCGAGCCGAAGTACGTTTCGACCGCATCGTTGATTTCCTGGCTGGGCACGCCGAGCATCTCGGCCTTCTCGCGGTCGAGTTCGACATGCACCTGCGGGCTCGTCGCGGAGTAGGGCGTATAGACGCCGACCATGCCGGGCGTGCGGTTTGCGGCGGCCACCAGATCCCGCGTCGCCTTCGCGAGCGCGGCGGTGCCGAGGCCGTTGCGGTCTTCCAGCCGCATCGCGAAGCCGCCCGTGCTGCCGAGGCCTTGCACCGGCGGTGGCATCGCGACGACGATCGACGCTTCCGTGACGCTCGCCAGCCGTTGACGCATCTCGGCTGCAATCTTCTCGATCGTCAGGCCCTGCTTCTTGCGCTCCGGCCACGGCTTGAACACCGGGAACAGGCCGGCGCTGTTCGCCGAATTCGTACCGGTCGCCGCATTGACGCCGGAAAACACCGGCACGCGGGCGACACCGGGCACCGACAGCGCGATGTCCTCGATCTTGCGCGCGACCGCGCTCGTGCGTTCGAGCGTCGCGCCGTCAGGCATCCGCACGAGTACAACGAGGTAGCCGCGATCTTGCGCAGGAATGAAGCCCTTTGGGCTCGATACGAGCAGATAGCCGGTCGCGGCGATCAGCACGACGTATATTGCGGCCATCGCGGGGATAATCCGCACAACTTTCCGGACCAGCCTGCCATACGCGTCGGACAGGCGCTGGAACACGCGGTTGAATGCGTTCGCGAAGCGCTGCACGACACGCATCGCAGGCGCGAACAACGCGGCAACCCGCGACACGGGCGCGGCGGCATCGGGTTCGTCGGCATGCGCTTTCAGGATCATCGCCGACAGCGCGGGCGCGAGCGTCACCGACGTGAAGAACGAAATCGCGGTCGACACGGCGATCGTCACGCCGAACTGGCGGAAGAACTGGCCCGAGATGCCCGGAATGAACGAAGTCGGCACGAACACCGCGCAAAGCACGAGCGTAATCGCGAACAGCGCGCCGCCGACTTCCTTCATCGTCAACAATGTCGCGTCGCGCGGCCCTGCACCGGTCGACAAGTGCCGCTCGACGTTCTCGACCACGACGATCGCATTGTCGACGACGATCCCCACCGCGAGCACGAGGCCGAACAGCGTCAGGTTGTTGATCGAGTATCCGAGCACGGCCATCGCCGCGAACGTGCCGACGAGCGACACCGGAATCGACAGGATCGGGATGATCGACGGCCGCCAGCCCTGCAGGAACAGCAGCACGACGAACACGACGAGCACGACCGCCTCGTAGATGGTCTTGACGAGTTCGTGGATGCTGTCGCCGATGAACGCGGTCGGGTTGTAGCCGATGTTGTAGACGATGCCCCTCGGGAAATCCTGGCTCAGCTCGGCCATCTTCTTCTCGACCGCAGCCATCGTCGCGACCGCATTGGCGCCGGGCTGCTGCAGCACCTGCAGCGCGATCGTCGGGTGGCGCAGCATGTAGCTGTCGGTCGCATAGGCGAGTGCGCCCACTTCGATGCGCGCGACATCCTTCAGCCGCACGAGCCGCCCGTCCTTGCCCTGCTTCACGACGATGTCGCTGAAATCCTCAGGGCGCTTGAGCCGCCCTTCGAAGATCAGGTTCGGCTGGAAGGCCTGGTTCGTGATAGGCGCCTGCGCGACCACGCCGCCCGCGAGCTGCGTGTTTTGCGCGCGCACCGCGGCGATCAGGTCGCTCGGGCTCAGGCCGAACGACGCGACGCGCTCGGGATCGAGCCAGATGCGCATCGAGTATTCGCGCGCGCCGAGCGGGTTGATGTCGCCGACGCCTTCGATCCGCTTGAGCACGTCCGCGACGTTGCGGATCGCGTAGTTCGATACGTACAGTGGGTCGTAACGCTGGTCGGGCGAGTACAGGAAGATCGTGCCGAGCTGCGTCGGCGACGATTTGCGCACGGACACGCCGCTGCGCTGCACGGGCTCGGGCAGGCGCGGCGTCGCGAGCGCGACGCGGTTCTGCACCAGCACCTGGGCTTTGTCGACATCGGTGCCCGGCTTGAACGTCACGGTGATGTTCAGGCTGCCGTCCGACGTCGCCTGGCTGTACATGTACAGCATGTCTTCCACGCCGTTGACTTCCAGTTCGATCGGCGTCGACACCGTCTGGGATACCGTTTCCGCGGAGGCGCCCGGATAGGTCGCCTGAATCACGACAGTGGGCGGCGCGATGTCCGGATACTCGGACACCGCGAGCGAGAAATAGGCCAACGCGCCGGCGATCGTCAGCACGATCGACAGGACGATCGCGAGCACCGGCTGCTGCACGGACAAGCGGCCGAGGTTCATTGCGCGCTCCCTGTCGTAACGGTTGCAGGGCCGGCGGCATCGGCCGTCGCGATCGCGCGCGGAACGACCTTGACCTTGTCGCCGGCCTGCACGCGCTGGAAGCCGTCGACGATCACGCGGTCGCCCGCATTCAGCCCCGCGTCGATCTCGCGCAGGTTGCCGTACAGGCGGCCGGGCGTCACCGGGCGGATCGCGACGACGCTGTTCGCGTCGACGAAATACAGCACGCGGCGTGTCGCGTCGGTTGCGACGGCCGAATCGGGAACAAGCAGCGCGTGATGCGCGACGCGGCTCGACAGAGACACGCGGCCGAACTGACCGGGGCTCAGGCGCCGGTCAGGATTCGCGACGCGCGCGCGCTGCCGCAACGTGCCCGTCGAGTTGTCGAGGCGGTTGTCGACGAAATCCATCGTGCCCGTCAGCGATGGCTGCGTATCGCCCGGCAGCGCGATCGCAACCTGCCGCGACGACGCGTTGCCGCCGCTTTTCTGCGATTCGCGCGTATAGCGCAGGTAGCTTTCCTCGTCGACGTCGAAGTAGATGTCGATCGGATCCTGCGACACGATCGTCGTCAGCACGGTCGCATCGCTGTCGCCGCCTTTCACGAGATTGCCCTCGCTCACGAGCTTGCGGCTGATGCGGCCGGACATCGGCGCGACGATGCGCGTGAACGACAAGTCGAGCCGCGCGCGTTCGAGCGCGCCTTGCGCGCTCGTCACCTCGGCCTGTGCGCTTTGCACGGCCTGTCTGCGCTGGTCGTAGAGGCTCTGCGCGATGGTGTCGGTCTTGATCAGGATGCTCGCGCGCTCGAAATCCTGCCGGCTCAGCTTCAGTTGCGACTGCGCGCGTTCGAGCGCGCCCTGTGCAGCGGTGACGGCCGCCTGGTACGGGCGCGGATCGATGACGAACAGCAAGTCGCCTTTGCGGACGGTCGCGCCGTCCTGGAATGCGATCTTGTCGAGATAGCCGCTCACGCGCGGGCGCACGTCGACCGTGTCGACGGCTTCGAAGCGGCCCGTATAGACGTCGACATCGTTGACGTCGCGGGCGACGGGCGGGCTGACGATCACGCTCGGCGTCGCGGCTGGTGCGGTGTCGTCCGACTTGCAGCCGGATAACGCGAGCAGCGCGGCCAGCGGAACGGCGGCCAGCACGGCCGGTAGCGCGATGCGCTTCAATCCTGGATTGCGGTTCATGTGCGTGCGAAATATCGAGTGAGGCGCATCGCGCCGGATGGTGCGCAGTATCGTGCGCGGCGCACGGCGGATAAACAGATGAAGCGGCATAAGAACTTGTACTGCGCAGTCACGAATCGCCGCGCGGGGCGACGATGCGCGAGCCGGTTGTGCAGGATGGCGGGACAGGCGGGAGGTTCGGTGACGACGCGCGGCCCGAATGCCTGTTCAGGCGGTTCGGGCCGGCAATACGGAGGGACGGGGCAAGCGTATGCGCGTGTCGAGAGGCCGGCTCTCTTGCGCGTCGATGCGAATCAATGGCCGCGATAGATCGAGTCGCGGCCGTTGATCATCACCGCGCGGCCGGATTCGCTGGTGGAGCGGCCTTCGCTGCCGTAGCCGGTCGTCGCGGCGGCCGGTGTGGTGTGCGGCGCATCCTGCGCGACGGTGTTTTCGCGGACACGCTTTTCCGCGGCGAGGATCGCCGCCGGATACTGGTTGTGATCCATCGCCGGACGATAGCCGGCGGCGACGAGTTGCGCGAGTTCGGCCTTCACTTCCGCACGGGTTGGTTGACGGTCGGCCTGTTGCGCGAAAGCGAGGGCCGGGGCGAAAAGAATCAGCGAGGCAATGGTACGAGAGCGGAACGATTTCATGACAGGAACCTGTATTGGTTGAGAGGGCCGCAGCGACCTTGGTGTCGCTGCGGTGATGCCAATATAGGGCGGGTGCCGTCGATGAAAAACGGCAGATCGACAAATTGACTTTTGATCTTATGTCATGAGTCGGGCATCAGGTTTCACATGTGCCTCCCTGGATTTTTAGGCAGTGCCTTGTTTAATCGACTGGCCGTTTGGAACCGCATCCAGGCTCATTCAATATCGTCCAGCTTTACTCCGGCGTTGTTCTTCCATGTCAGCACGGCGCAACTCGCGACTACCGCCACCACGATGAGATAGACATTGAATAGCTGCCCCTTGTCGAAGGAATACAGCCATGCATTCAGATATGAGGCGGTGCCGCCGAAGAATGCGACCGCCAGTGAAATGAAAAAGCCGAAGAGACGGGTGCGGTAGCGTGTCGGCACTTGTTCCGAAATGGCCGCAGGCTTGCTCCCGGTGATAAATGCAACGAGCACGAGCCCGACCGACTGCGTGACGAGCAACGTCCACGGCTCGCTGGAAATCAGGCTCCAGAGCGGAAAGATGGTGATCGAGATGCCGAGCAGCGAGATGAGCGTCGTAACCTTGCGTCCGGTGAAATCGGAAAGGCGACCAATGAGCGGAAGCGCGATCAGATAGATTACCTGGGCAATGCAACTCATTGTGAACGCGCGGTGCGCATCCATGTGCTTGACACTGATTGCGTAGATGGCTGCGGACGTTACCCACGTATAGTAGGTAAGCGTCGAACCGGCCTCGTACACGAACAGCTTCAAGCCTTCGCGCACGACCTTGGCCCGCGGCCACGGCTTGTGACGAGCCTGGGTCGAGGCGTCAACGATGACGCTTTCCACCATATTGCGGCGCAGCCATAGCGCGAATATCGCGAGAAACCCGCCCGACGCGAACGGCACCCGCCATCCCCAGTTCTGCATGGCGTCCGGTGAAAGGAACGCCGTGAGCGACGCAAGAAAAAAAGTGGCAATCAGCGAGCCGGCGCCGACCGACATGAACACGGCACTCGACCACAAACCACGCTGCGCGGGCGGAGCGATTTCGGCAACGTAGGCATAGGACGCCGTTGTTTCGCCGCCGTGCGCCGCACCCTGCACGAGGCGCGCCACCAGCAATGCGGCCGAGGCCCAGCTGCCGATTGCGTCATATGGCGGGATGATCGCGATCAGAAGGCTCGCAAACGCCATGAGGAGCATCGTACTCAGGAGTACCGAGCGGCGTCCGATGCGGTTGGCGATCGCGCCGAATACTATGCCACCCAACGGGCGGGCGAAGAAGCCTGCAGCGAATACGGCCAGCGTACCGAGCAGCGACGATGTCTTGTTCGTATTGTCGAACAGCGCGCCGGCAATATAGACCGATGCAACCGTATAGACCGTCCAGTCGAACCATTCGAGCAAATTGCCGAGACTGGACGCGATCAGGGATCGCCGATGAGATGAAGGTTGCGACGCGGCACGTCGCGACGACGAGGAAAGATGAGAAAGGTAAGTCATGAAGTCTCCGATTTTTTGTCGCGGGACATGCTTTCGCGCCCGGTTCGCGCAACCTGAGGGCTCAGGCAATAGCGTGGTCGATGGCTTCCATCGCCGCGACGATGTCCTCGATGCCGAGCGTGCGCTCGAAATGTGCCGAATAGGGGGCTTGTAACGTGAAGCGGGCGACAGTCTCGTAGTGCTCCCGAGTGACGACGCCAGCGCCCAGGTCGCTCAAGCGGACCGGCAGGCCAATGCGCGCATAGAGGCCGATCATGTCGCGCATGAAATCGGGGGCTCGACGTTCGAGATGGAGTTGAACGAGCAGCGCGTACGCGACCTGCAAGCCGTGTGGTGCCCGCGCCGACGTTTCGAGCCGGGACAGGCCACGCGTCATCGAATGAGCGATCGAGAGCCCCGCGCTTTCGAAGCCCAGGCCGCTCATCAGAATGACGGCTTCGACGAGCCGGTCGAATGCCGGAGCAGTGCGGCCGTGCTGGAGCTCGGCCAGCGCCGTCTCCGCATGGGCCTGGATGATCGAAAAGCACTCGCGCGCGAGCACGTACGCCGAATAGGACGGCCTCGCGCCGAACATGTTTTTGCCGCCGCTTTGCAGGCACTGCTCTGCTTCGAAGTATTTGCTGATCGCGTCACCGATCCCGGCAAGCAGGAAATGCGTCGGCGCCTGGGCGATCAACGTGGTGTCGACCAGCACATACGTGGCGCTGCGCGGCAAGTGCCTGACCGCCGCGAGTTGATGATCGTCGTCGTACACCACATAGTTTTTTGACGTGGGGGAGTCGTTCGATGCAACGGTGGGCACGGTGATCAACGCGCAATGAGCAGCATCGACGAGCGCCTTGCCGGCGTCGAGCGTCTTGCCGCCTCCGATCGCAACAACGACGCCATAGTCGAACGATTGCGCGGCATGCTCGAGCTCGCGGACTTTGCGATCCGTGAGTTCACCGCTGAACGCCAGCCAGCGCACGTCGATTTCGTGCGCGGCGCACGAGGCCGCGATTCGCGAGCCGAACTGCTCTTTCACGAAGCTGTCGCAAAGGACAAGCGCGCGCTCCGAGCAGTCGCGAATGTATTGACCGATATCGCCAAGGAGTCCATCGCCCTGGATGTATCGGCCCGGAGAGCCAAAGATAAGTGCAGTCATGATTTCGAGTGACAGGTGGAGAACGTTCGGTACGGGGTCTTGAACAGATACATCACGTCCGATGCGTCAGTGATCGGGATGAAATACGCGCGCCCGCGTCACCGGTCGATCTGCTGGCACGGGCCGCGTGTTCGGGCAGCGAGCTCGCTGAGACGTTGGGTGACAAAGATGCCGGCCTCAGGCCTGCGGATTCACGTTGGGGAGCAGGAATTCGACAAAGTGATCGAGTTGCGACGTAACCATGTGTTCGCCACGGTGAGTGCGAGCGCCACGCGCTTCGGCTTCTGTCAGAAGCCGCGTGACCGCGGGCTGCATGACCACCTCGGCGACGACCATTGCAGGCGTCAGCTTCGACGTGTCGCACGGCAGCGCGTCGTCAAGTTTTAGCCCGAGCGACGTTGCGTTGATCACGATGTCGTGATTGCCCGGTTCGTCGCTGCCGGCTCTTACCTCACAGTTCGGCACCGCCTTTCCGACGAGTGCCGCCAGGTCGTGTGCTTTTTCCGGACTGCGGTTGGCGATCGTCAGCCGTGCAATGCCCGCGCGCGCCAGTGCCAACGCAAGGGCAGTCGCCGCTCCGCCGGCGCCTAGCAGAAGCACGTGCTTGCCCGCGAGCGCGATGCCCTCGCGCAGCATGCCGGCGACAAAACCGGAACCGTCATACATTCGCCCCGTATAACCGCCGCTCGCGTTGCGGCGAACCGCGTTCACGACGCCGAGCAACGATGCGTCGCCTTCGAGCTCGTCACACAGTTCTGCCGCCGCCTGTTTGTGCGGAATGGTGAGCACGACACCGGCCAGATTGGCGATGTGCCGCAATCCGTCCCACGCCTGCGTCAGATGCTCGGGACGCACGGCCCACGGAACCATGATCGCGTTGATGTTCTTCCTGGCGCAAAGGGCATTGAACAGGGTGGGCGTCCGGACGTGAGCGGCCGGCCACGCCATCAAGACAATTACCTGTGTTTCGCCATTGACCGCGGGCGAGGAGGGTGGAGTGGTCAGCATGCGTGTCTCCGTGTTGTTTGAAAATATATGATGCATCACGTGATGGCGATACGGCAAGGTCAATTTGCGGACCGCGATTCATGATGGCCGAAATGCCACGCGTACACAGCGACAGAAGACGCCGGGGCGCGTCGATCATTGCGCCAATAAAATATATGATGCATCATGTGTGAAACGAAGGCGAGATGCCGGATCTTGCCGCGCTCGCCTCGTTCCCTTCAGGTTCCAACAGGAGACTCTATGTCGACAGCATTGCAGGAGAGCGATCAGGCGCTTTCCAGGGAGACTCTCGCGCAGTTGCGCGAGAAGGCGCAATTCGTCCGCCTCGAGACGATTCGTCTGATAGAAATCGCGAAGACGGGACACTACACGTCGGTGTTTTCCGCAGCCGAAATCTTTGCTGCGCTTTACTACGACGTCATGGCGCTGCGTGCCGGCAATCCGCAATGGAAGGATCGCGACCGGTTCACGATGGGCAAGGGGCACGCGGCCGTCGGACTTTTTCCCATTCTTGCGGACTACGGTTTCATCGACCGGGAGACGCTCGATGGCTACACCCGTCTCGGCAATCCGCTCGGCGATCATCCGGACATGACCAAGGTTCCGGGCATCGATTTCAGCTCGGGGTCGATCGGCCACGCGCTGTCGAACGGTGCCGGCATGGCCAAGGCGGCGCAGATGGCAGGCAGCCCCTTCAAGGTTTTCACGTTGCTGGGTGACGGCGAAATGCAGGAAGGGCAGGTATGGGAAGCCGCGCTGTTCGCCGCGCATCACCGCCTCTCGAACCTCATCGCGATTGTCGATCGCAACGGCTATCAACTCGACGGCAAGGTCGACGACGTCATCGGCATCGAATCGCTTGCGGAGAAGTGGCGCGCCTTCGGCTGGGAGACGCATGAAGTAGACGGCCACGATCTGACTGCCCTCGTGCCGCTGCTGCGTCGTGTGAAGGCCGACCCGGTGCGCAGCAAGCCGGTCTGCATCATCGCGAAGACGGTCAAGGGCAAGGGCGTGTCGTACATGGAAACCGAACCCGGCTGGCATCTCGGCTATCTGGCCCCTGACGACGCGCAACGGGCGAGCGAAGAAATCAAGAGCAAGGTGATCTAAGCATGTCTACTCCGCAAAATCCCGATTCGTGGCAGTACCGCGCGCTCAACGCGCGCAATCCCGGCCTCGACTATCTGTCCGATGCGCTCATCGATCTCGCGCGCGAAGGTCATCCCGTCGTCGCCGGCTCCGCCGATCTCCAGTATTCGAACGGCTTGAACAAGTTCGCCGGCGAATTCCCGGAGCGCTACGTGCAATTCGGCATCTCGGAGCAGAACATGGTTTCCGCCGCCGCCGGCATGGCGACCACGGGCCTCATGCCGTTCGTCGCGACCTTCGCATCGTTTCTCGGCCTGCTGTGCTGTGAGCAGATCCGCATGGATGTCGCGTACTGCAAGCTGCCGGTGCGGCTCGTGGGTCACCATACCGGCATCTCGCTCGGCTTCTACGGTACCTCGCACCATGCAACGGAAGACATCTCGACGATGCGCGCGATTGCGAACCTGACCGTCATTTCGCCCGCCGACGGCGCGCAGCTCGCCGCCGCGATCCGCGCGTCGGCCACGTGGCCCGACCCGATCTACTTCCGCATCGGACGCGGGCGGGATCCGAAAGTCTACGAGGATGGTGTCGAGTTCACGATCGGCAAAGCCATCGTTCATTCGGTGGGACGCGATGTCACCATCATCGGCTGCGGATTGCCGGTCGCCGGTGCACTCGAAGCGGCTGACAATCTGAGGGCGGAAGGCATTTCGGCGGGCGTGATCGACATGCCGACCATCAAGCCGCTCGACCGCGACGCCATTATCGCGGCGGCGCGACAGTCGAAGGTGCTCGTCACGGTCGAGGAGCACAACGTGATTGGCGGGCTGGGCGCGGCGGTGGCCGAGGTCCTGGCCGACGAGGGGCTCGGCGTGCGACTCGTGCGGCACGGAATCTACGACGAGTACAGCCTGATCGCACCGCCGACGCATCTGTATGCGCACTACGAACTCGACGGCCCCGGGATCACCCGCGTTGCGCGAGCCGCGCTCGCGAAGGCGAGCTGACGTGCCAGCCGCCCGCGAGACAGCTCAGCGTCTCGCGGGCGGCACACGGTAATCGAGGTGTTTACGGTACGCGAAGGGTGGCAGCGACGCGCTGGCTCGCGAAGCCATCTCCCGACATCGGAGCTCGGGCGCCACCACTTCGCGCCAGTTCTGATAAACGGGAGTAACGATGTTGAATGACGATGGCTGGCGCGGCGCGGAGCTGCGCGATATGGATCTGTTGAGAGACGCGTGCCTGATCGGCAGCGAGTGGGTCACAGCCGATGACGGCACGACCATTGACGTGTTCAATCCGGCAACCGGCGCGTTGCTTGGCACGGTCCCGCGGATGGGCACGGTCGAGACACGCCGGGCGATCGATGCGGCTGCGCAGGCGCTGCCGCATTGGCGTGCGAAAACGGCAAAGGAGCGCGCCGCGTTGCTGCGCCGATGGTATGAGCTGATGCTCGAACATCGCGACGACCTGGCGAAAATCATGACGCTCGAACAGGGCAAGCCGCTGAACGAGAGCCGCGGCGAAATCGACTACGCGGCGTCGTTTGTCGAGTGGTTCGCCGAAGAGGGCAAACGGGTTTATGGCGACACGATTCCGTCGCCGGCCGGCGACAAGCGAATCGTCGTACTGAAGCAACCCATCGGTGTCTGCGCGGCCATCACGCCATGGAACTTCCCGGCCGCGATGCTCACGCGAAAACTCGCACCGGCGCTGGCCGCCGGCTGTACGATGGTACTCAAGCCCGCGAGTCAAACCCCGTTCAGCGCGTTGGCGCTGTGCGTGCTCGCCGCACGCGCCGGTATTCCGTACGGCGTGATTTCGTGCGTGACGGGCAAAGCGAATCAGATCGGTGCGGAACTCACGTCGAATCCACTCGTGCGCAAATTGTCGTTTACCGGCTCGACGGAAATCGGCAAGCAACTGCTGGCCCAGTGCGCCGCAACGGTCAAGAAGACGTCGATGGAACTGGGCGGTAACGCACCGTTCATCGTGTTCGACGATGCCGACCTCGATGCGGCAGTGCGCGGTGCGATCGCGTCGAAATATCGCAATGCCGGCCAGACCTGCGTGTGCGCCAACCGCCTGCTCGTGCAGGATGGCATTTACGACCGCTTCGTCGCGCGACTCGCGGAGGCCGTCGGCAAGCTGGTGGTCGGCAACGGCCTGGACGAACGCGTCACGATCGGGCCGCTGATCGATGCCGCTGCCGTTTCGAAGGTCGAAGAGCATGTGCAGGATGCGCTCGCGAAGGGCGCACGCGTCGTGGCCGGCGGCAAGCGCGCCGCGCAGGGTACGAATTTCTTCGAGCCGACTATCCTGGCCGACGCCACGCGCGACATGCGCATCTTTGACGAAGAGACGTTCGGCCCGGTCGCGCCGATCTTCCGGTTCACGACGGAATCGGAAGCCATCGCGCTCGCAAACGATACGCCGTTCGGGCTTGCTTCGTATTTCTACGGGCGCGATATCGCGCGGGTGTGGCGTGTCGCGGAGGCGCTCGAATACGGAATGGTCGGCATCAACGACGGTATCGTGTCGACCGAAGTCGCGCCGTTCGGCGGCGTCAAGGAAAGCGGCCTCGGCAGAGAAGGATCGCGTTACGGCCTCGACGACTATCTCGAGATCAAGTACCTGTGCTTTGGCGGCATCGCCTGATCGCCGGCCGTGCGGAAAAGGAAACGGCCGCCAATGGCGGCCATTTTTGGCTGATCGGCTTCGAACGCCGTATCGAATCGGCCTAGAAGCCGGACACATATCCTCCGTCGACGGGCAGTGTCACGCCGGTCACGAAGGCCGCGGCGGGCGACGCGAGAAACACCGCTGCGCCCGCGAGATCCCCTGCTTCGCCCCAGCGACCGAGAGCGGAACGCGACACGATCTTGCGCGACAACTCTTCCGATTCCCAGAATATCCGCGTCATGTCGGTTCGGTGATAACCGGGAGCGATCGCATTCACGCGCACGCGGCGCGGCCCGTATTCATGGGCCAGCGAGCGAGTCAGACCGACCACGCCGGTCTTGCTGGCGCAGTAGGCCGGTACATCGGCGTCGGCGAGGTAGCTGAGCATGGACGCGATATTGACGATCGAGCCGCGCGACTGTTCGAGGAGCGGGCGTGCGGCCTGCGACAGGCGCATTACGCTACGCAGGTTGACGTCGAGTACATCGCCGAACACATCGTCCGCGTATTCGTCGCGCGGGCGAGCGACGCCCGCCGCATTGACGAGCACGTCAAGGCGTCCGAGGCTGCCGAAGAATGCGTCGATTTCGCCATGGTTGCGCACGTCCAGCGCGGCAAAACGCAGGCCGGTCAGCGACGCCTCGTTGCGTAGCGCGTCGAGCTTCGTTGCGGACGAGCCCGTGGCGATGGTATGCGCGCCGAGTCGGTGGAACGCCCGCGCGATGGCAAGCCCGATGCCGCTCGTCGCGCCGGAAACGAGCACGTGCCGTCCTGCAAAAAGGTTGTCGCGAAAACTGTCGGTGTCAAAGCTCATGAAGTGAATCTCCAGTGAAAGCACGCGGCGTGCGGACCAAGGCGGTGCACGCCTTTGCATTGCATGCGGAACAAAGCGAAACGAATCAGTTGCTTGCGCCTTGCGCCCGAATCTCCGAAATCGACCGGACGGGCGGAATCGTGTACTTGTAGAAGAGGTTCGCCGGATTCGGATCGATCTTCTGGTCGACGTTGCCTTGCGTGATGATTGCCGGCGGGAAACCGGAGCCCATGGGCAGATTGTTCGCATCGACGCGCCGCGTGAACGCGTTGTGGATGAATTCGATGGCAGCCACACCGGTCTGCTCGCCGGAGTTTTCGCCGGACACGAGGATGTTGCCCTTCTTGATCTGATCGAGCTCTCCACGGTAACCACCGGCTGCATCGGCGATGCGTATCTTCCCCTGCTTGCCCATGTTTCGTACGGCGCGCAATGCGCCGAGCCCCATGAAGTCGTTCTCGGAGAGGATGAAATTCAGCTTGCTGCCGTGCGCGGAGAGAATATCTTCCGTTGCTGCGAGGCTGCCTTCCTCGGTCCACTTGCCTACGCCCAGCGCGAGTACGTTGAACTTGATGTCCGGGGCGCTCAGCTTGCCGGTTTTCTTCAAGGTCTGGAACAGTTCGAAGCCGCGCAACATGGCGTCCTCTCGGCTCGCGCTTGTGTTGCGCTCGCGCATGCGCTGATCGACGATGCCCGCGATCAGTCCGTTGATGCGGCTTTCCGACGTCGAGTTTCCGAGCACGCCGATGACGACGGCTGCGTCGATCGGCGTGTCTTTGCCTGCCTCCTTCGCCACGTACCGGCCTACCTCGAAACCGCTTGCATAGGGGTTGCCAAGCAGTGTGGTGAGCACTCGGGCGCTCGCGTCCGGCGTGGTGCCGACGGTGACGACTGGAATGCCGGCATCGACGGCGCGATTGATGCATGCGGACACGCCCAGCGTATCGGTCGGATCGACCACAATGACGTCCATTTTGCGCGTGACGAAGTTGTCGATCTGCGCGCATTGGCGCTGCAGGTCGCCGTCGGCCACCTGCACGTCGATCGAGTAACCGTATTTCGCCGCACTCTGCCGTGCCCCCTTGATGAGCTCGACGAACCACGGATTGCCCAGCGTGATGTCGGTCCAGCCTATTTTTAGCTGGTTCGGATTGGCCGGCTGCTTCGGCCATGCCTTGCGGACCGCCGTTCGATCGGGCAGGGCTGGATCCACCACACCCGACAGTGCCGTATTCGGCAGCAGCGTGTAGATCTTTGCCTTGGCCTGGCTGTGGACAGGGGCGGTGATGCCGAACGCCAGCACGGTGGCAACGGCGAGTGCTCTGCGAGCAACTTTCATTTCAGTATCCTGAATAATATTATTGGATGAAAAAAGGGAGGCGGAAGGGCCGCGTGGCGGCCCGGGTGGATGGAGAAGTGGTTTAGCGTTGGCCGATGCGTTGAACCAGCACGGCAAGAACGATGATGGCGCCTTTGATGATCTGTTGCGGATAAACAGGCACGCTCAGGAGATTCATCACATTGCCGATCAGGCCCAGCACGAGCACGCCGATCACCGTGTTGAGAACCGAGCCTTTCCCACCCGAGAGCAACGCACCACCGATCACGCACGTCGCGATGCCGTCGAGTTCCAGGCCGACGCCGGTGATCGGCGTGCCAACACCCGTGCGTGCCGTGAAAACGATGCCGGCGACGGCGCTCAGCGCACCGGAAATCACGTAGACGCAGAACTTGTAACCGCGCTCGGAAATACCTGCCAGCCGCACGGCCGTCTCATTGCTGCCCGTGGCGACGACCATGCGTCCAAACGTGGTGTAGGTCATCAGGAAGTAGAACAGCAGCGCGACGACCACGCCGAGCACGACCGGCCATGGCACGTTGATCCAGGGAACGCTGCCGCTGCCGAATTCATTGAGCAATTCCGCCGCCGGCAGATCGAGCGGCAGCATCGTCGGCTGGCCATTCGACATCATGTATGTGATTCCGCGTGCGATGGTCATCATGGCAAGCGTGACGATGAATGGCGCGAGCCCGAAGGCGGTCACCAGTACACCGTTGAACGCCCCGAAAAGCGCACCGAGCATCACGGCCAGCACGACCGCGATAAGGAGCCCGGACGAGCCGCCGAACGGCATCACCGGGACCAGCATGGCTACCAGCAGGCCGCCCGCTGCTGCAATCGACCCCACCGACAGGTCGATGCCGCCCGTATTGATCACGAGTAACATGCCGAGGCTGACGAACAGCAGGGGTGTCAATTGCCGTAGCAGGTTATAGAGGTTTTCCTGGCTCAGAAACGCGGGTGACATGACGCTCGATACGACGAACAGCACGATCAGCATGATCAACGCGTTATGGCGCAACAGACCGCGGAGCAGCGGAACATCGGTGCGCTGCGTTTGCATGATTCCTTCCATTACTTGACTCCCATGGCCAGCGATATCAGCGACTTTTCGTTGATGGCGGGGCCGCTGAGTTCGCCCGCAATACGGCCTGCACGCATGACGAGTACGCGGTCGCACAGGCCGATGATCTCCGGCATGTCGGAGGAGACCACGATGACGGCGACGCCGGCGCGTGCGAGATCGTTGATGACGTGATAGATCTCGATCTTGGCTCCGATATCGACGCCCCGCGTCGGCTCGTCAAGGATCAGTACCCGGCAGCCGTTCGAGAGCCACTTCATCAGCGCGACTTTCTGCTGATTGCCGCCCGAGAGCGTCGATACGTCGACCTCGGTATCGCGCGCCTTCACCCGCAGCTGTTTGATCAGTTCGCGCGTGCGCACGCGCTCGGCGCGATGATCGAGAATGCAGCGCAGGCGCGCGAGCGTGTTGCGCGGTGTCATCATCGCGTTTGCGCGGATCGGCATGTTCAGGAGCACGCCTTGCTGTTTGCGGTCCTCGGGCAGCATCCCGATGCCGCTCTCGATGCCGTGGCGGGGACGCTTCAGCTTTGCGACCGGACGGCCGTCGACCCGTATTTCGCCGCTGCTCCTGCGATCCGCACCGAAGATCGCGCGCATCGTCTCCGTTCGGCCTGCGCCGACGAGGCCGCTGAAGCCCAGCACCTCGCCCGCGCGCACGTGAAACGAGACGTCGCGCACGCGTTCGCCTGCGCAAAGGTCGCGTATTTCCAGCCGAGTATCGCCGATGCACGCGTCGCGCTTCGGAAAGAGATCCTGCAGCTCGCGGCCGACCATCAACTGAACGAGGCGGCTTTCGTCGATGTCGGCAATGCGCACCGTGCTGACGAAGGCGCCGTCCTTGAGCACGGTGGCGCTGTCGCACAGCCGGAAGATTTCTTCCAGCCGGTGCGAGATGTAAATGACGCATACGCCATCGCGCTTGAGCCGCTCGAGCAGGGCGAACAGACGCGTCGTTTCGCGCGCGGTGAGCACGGCCGTCGGTTCGTCGAATACGAGGACACGCGACGTGCGCGAGAGCGCCTTGCAGATCTCGACGATCTGCTGCTCGGCGACCGACAGCGTTGATACGGGCCGCGACACGTCCAACTCACCGAAGCCGAGCGCATCCAGTTGTTCGCGGGCGCGCGCCTTCAGTTTCGACCAGCGGATGATCGATGTTCCCGCGCCGAGGTCGTGCAGAAAGATATTTTCCGCGACGGACAAATGCTTTGCGAGCGAGAACTCCTGATGAATGACGGAGATTCCGTGCGCCTGCGCGGCGTGCGGGCTGTCGATCGGAAGGGGGCGACCGTCCAGCAGGATCTCGCCTTCGTCAGGCGTGTGCGCACCCGCCAGTATTTTCATGAGCGTCGATTTGCCCGCACCGTTTTCGCCCATCAGCGCGTGCACCTGACCGCCGTGCGCTTCCAGGCTGACGTTGCGTAGTGCCTGGACGCCGCCGAAGTGCTTGCTGATGTTGCGCATGATCAAATGGTTGCTCATCGTCTCCTCTGTAATCCTGTTTGCCTCGGGCGGTGTTCATCGCTGCCCCTAAGTGAACGCGTGTCATCTTGCGACGAGTGATGATGGATGATGCATCATATATTCAAGATGGCGTGACTTAGATGGGTATTTCCCCTAGGCGCTGCGAAGCCATACGGACACGGTCGTTGTTGTTCAATTGAGATGCATCATATATCATTGGTCGGCGGGCTGTAGCGATGTGCAGTGCAGCGATGTGTAGTGCAAAAGAAGTCGCGCCCGTTCAATCGACCAGAAGCAGACACTGGAGACACCCTTGACATACGACTACATCGTGATCGGAGGCGGTTCGGCAGGCAGCGCCGTCACCGGCCGACTGATCGAAGCTGGCGCAAGCGTCCTGTTGCTGGAGGCGGGGCCGCGCGACAGGAATCCGCTCGTGCATATCCCCGCCGGTTTCACGCGACTGCTCTCGACGGATCTGCTGTATCACTACGAAACCGAGCCGCAGACCGGGCTCGACTCCCGGCCGCGCATCGTGCCGCAAGGCCGTGTGCTGGGCGGTGGCAGTTCCGTGAACGCGCTCATCTATATCCGGGGGCAACAGGAGGACTACGACGAATGGGCTCGCCTGGGCAACTCGGGATGGTCTTACGACGAGGTGTTGCCGTATTTCAAGCGCGCGGAGGACAACGAGCGGCTCGACGATCGCTATCACGGCGTCGGCGGGCCGCTTGGCGTGTCGGATCTCTCGCAACGCTGCGAATTGTCGACGGCGTTCGTGCGCGCCGCGCAGCAAGCCGGCATTCCTTTCACGCACGATTTCAACGGCGCGCGGCAGAATGGCGTCGGCTTCAATCAGATCACGACACGCGACAAGAGGCGTTGCAGCGCAGCCGTAGCTTATCTGCGCAACGCCGAGGCGAGCGGGCGTTTGACGATCCGTACCGGTGTGCGCGTGGACCGCATCTTGATCGAGGCGGGTCGCGCGATCGGTGTGGAATACGTCAGCAACGGCCAGGTCGTACGCGAGAAGGGCTGCAAGGAGGTGATCCTGTCGGCAGGAGCCTTGCAGTCGCCGCGCCTGCTGTTGCTTTCCGGAATCGGCGCGACGGAGGAACTCGCTCGGCATGGCATCGAGGCCGTGCAGGATCTGCCGGGTGTCGGTGCGAACCTGCAGGACCATATGGAGTTTCCGGCGGTGTCCTACTGTACGGGAAACTACGGTTACTACGGCCAGGACAGCTTCACCAACACGCTGAAGAACGGGCTGCAATATTTGCTGTTCAAGAGCGGACCCGTCACATCGAACGTGACCGAAGCCTGCGCGTTCGTGAACGTCGACGCGCCGCAAGAGCGTCCCAATATCCAGATGCACTTCGTGCCGATCGTGTTTCTCGACCTTGATCAGGATCACGTGAAGTCGGCAGGCGCGACAATCAATCCTTGCGTGCTTCGTCCGCAAAGCCGTGGCGAGATTCGTCTGCGCAGGGCGGATCCGGGCGCCGCGCTGTGGATCGACCCGAAATACTTCCAGCATGCCGAGGATCGACGCGTCGCTGTAGCCGGCCTGAAAAAGGCGCGCGAGATTCTCGCACAACCGGCTCTGCGCACCTATACGAGCGAGGAGGCGCTGCCGGGCGCGGGCGTCGCAACCGACGCCGCGCTGATGGACTACATTCGCAAGCGCGCGAAAACCGTCTATCACCCGGTCGGCACGTGCAGGATGGGCGTGGACGGGCACGCAGTGGTGGATCCCGAATTGCGCGTGCGCGGCATCGATGGATTGCGCGTGATCGATGCATCGATCATGCCGAATCTCGTGTCGGGCAATACGAACGCCGCTTCCATCATGATCGGCGAGAAGGGCGCGGACTACGTGCTCGGCAAGACGGCCCTGAGCGGCGCAGCACTTGACGCGGTGGTGTAGCGATGCTGGAAGATAGCGTGACGATCGGCACGAACAACACGACGGACACGATGGGCGCCTGGACCTGGCAGATCGCCGGCGCGCCTTCCGCGCTCGCATGGCGGCGTGCGGCGAGACCGGTGCCGGGGCCAGGAGAAGTGCTCGTGCGCAACCGCGCCGCGGGTCTGAATCCCGTTGACTGGAAATTCATCGAATGGGGCTCGCCGGCATGGCGGCCGGACCACATACCAGGGGTTGACGGGGCGGGAGAGGTGGTCTCGGTAGGCGCGGGCATCCAACAGGAATGGCTCGGCGTGCGCGTGGCCTACCACCAGTCGCTCACGCGCGACGGCAGTTTCGCGGAGTACACCGCAGTGCCGGCGCGCGCACTGTTGCGCTTGCCGCCGGGCCTCGGTTTTGCCGAGGCGGCGGCGTTGCCGTGCCCCATGCTGACGGCGTGGCAAGCCATGCAGAAAGTGCCGCACCGGGCCGGCCTCGAGGCACTGGTAACGGGTGCCGGCGGTGCGGTCGGCACGCTGTTGGTCCAGCTCGCAGTACGGGCACGCTGGCGAGTGTCGGTGATGTGCAACTCACGTCATTTCGAGCGCATGGCGCGTCTTGGCGCTTCGACGTGTCTGTTGCCGGACATCGGAAGCAGCGCCTTTTCATCGCATCGGCCGTTCGACGTCGTGTTTGACACGGTGAGCGGCCAGCATGCCGCCCGACTTGCGCGTTTCGTCGCCGTGAACGGCCATCTCGTCTGCATCCAGGACCGTCTGGAGACACCCCCGGTCGCGCCGTTTACGACGGCCATCTCGTTGCATGAAGTGGCCCTGAATGCGCTACACACACACGGCTCGGCCGCGCATTGGCGCACGCTGGTCGATGCGGGAGAGCGTCTGCTCACTGACGTGCTGTATCGCGCACTGGCGCCGCTGCCGATCGAGCCGATGCCGCTGTCGCGCTTGCCAGAAGCATTGGAATCGTTGAAAGCCCATACCGGGCACGGCCGGCCCGTCGCCGTAGTCGACTGAGCCGCCGCCGGGTTATCGGCATCGGCACCGCCTGTTGCGACGATGGAGCGTGATGTATCATGCATGAAAACATTTTTCGTCCCGTTATCAGAATGAAGCCACTCGCCCGTGTCGAAAAGAGCAATCTCTCGTCACGCATCTACGAAGAGATCCGCTCCCGATTAATGAACGGTCAGTACGCGCCTGGCGACCGACTGCGTATCAACGACCTTGCCGAAAAGCTCGGCACGAGCATCACGCCGGTGCGCGAAGCGATTTTCCGCCTGGTCAGTGAACAGGCCCTGGAAATGACTGCGGCAACCTCGATCGTGGTGCCGGTGCTCGACGCCGATACCGTTGCGGAGATTCAGCTCATGCGGCGCCTTCTCGAGGGTGCGGCGGCCGAACAGGCGGCGCAGCGCATTACCCCAAAGGAAATCCGCCATCTGAGCCTGACGCACGACGAGTTCATCGAGGCCGTTGCCGCGAGCCCTTCAGAGGCTGCGGAGCGCAATCGCGACTTCCATTTCGAATTGATGGCGGCAGCCAGGATGCCCACGCTCAGCGCCACCGTGGAAACCATGTGGGTCCGGATGGGGCCGCTGCTGCACACGTTTCATTCGCATCTGCCACGGCGCGAGATATCGAATCGTTCGCACCCTCACTATCGCGTGCTGGCCGCGCTGCGCAAGGGTGATCCAGAAGGGGCATCGCGAGCGATCCAGGAAGATATCGAATGGGGCCAGCGCGTGCTGCTCGAATGGATGGCCGAGCGGGAGCATGGCGAAGTCGCCGCTACGTAAGTAGCCGATCACCCGATCCGATTGCGATGCTACCCACGCGGGTAGCACATGCATGCGGCGGCGCATCGCCGCCGCCTATCCTTACTTCTTCGTCACGCGATGCTGAATCCGCCGTCGATCGGAAGGACGACTCCCGTGATGTAGTCCGCATCGGCCGAGCAAAGGAATTTCACGCCCCTGGCGACATCCGAAGGCTGCCCCCAGCGCCCGAGCGGCAGACGTGCGCGAATCGAACCGCTGCGCTCGGGGTTGTTCAGCGCTCCGGCAGACAGTCGCGTTTCGATCCAGCCGGGCGCCACTGCATTGACGCGCACCCCGCGATCCGCGAACGCAGCGGCGTGCGCGCGCGTCAAGCCAACGAGGCCGGCCTTGCTTGCCGTATAGGCAGGATTGCGGGCCGAGCCGAAAAAGCTCCACATCGATGCGATATTGACGACGCAGCCGCGCACCGCGGACAGCTTGTCGAGCGCGACTTCGGTCGTGAGCTGGCAGGCGTTCAGATTGACGTCGACCACTTTTCGAAAGCCCGCTGAATCGAACTCCGCGCGGTCGTGGAGGATGATTCCGGCGGCGTTGACGAGCACGTGAATCTGCGCAAGATCGCCGAATGCGTCGCGAACTTCAGCGGCTGACGTCACGTCGACTCGCCGGAACGCGATCGCCGGATCGAGATCCTCGTCGGCGTCCTTTCCGACGGACACGGGGCGCAGGCCCGCACGCAAGAATTCTTCGGCGATCGCGCGACCGATGCCGGTGCCGCCCCCCGTTACTACAGCAACTTTCGTCATGGACTTTCCTCCTGTGGAAATAAAATATATGATGCATCATATGCCCGTATGCGGATGGGCACAAGCGTCCGGTCGATCGTGGCGGTGGAGGAGGAAAGCTACGGGCATTTCTCGATGCGATGCAGCAGATGCAGCAGATGCGGTGACGATGACGGCAAGGCTGAATCCCCTTTTTAAATTCAACAATTGGAGACTCGAATGACCAATGCGAAGCGGTTTTACATTGCGGGAAAATGGCAAGCGCCTGAGTCGAGCGCGCAGATCGAAGTGGAAAACCCGGCTGACGAGTCGATTATCGAGACGATTGCCGCTGCTACCGCGTCGGACGTCGGTCGCGCGGTAGCGGCTGCAAAAGCTGCGTTCGGCGAATTTTCACGGACCACCGTCGAACAGCGGGAGCGATGGCTCGTCAAACTACTGTCGATCTACAATCGGCGCTACGACGAGATGGCGCGCGTGATCTCGCTCGAGATGGGTGCGCCGATCGATTTCGCTGTAGCTGCACAGGCCCGCACGGGGCAAGGGCACATTGAGGCCGGGATCCATGCCCTGCGGACGTTTCGCTTCCAGCACGCAGTCTCTGGCGGGACTGTGGTTCGCGAACCCATTGGCGTGTGCGCATTGATTACGCCGTGGAACTGGCCCATCAACCAGATCGCGTGCAAGGTGGTGCCTGCCCTCGCAACCGGGTGCACGATGGTGCTCAAGCCGAGCGAGGTGACGCCGCTGAGTGCGCTTTTGTGGGCCGAAATGATCGATGAACTCGATTTGCCGCCTGGCGTGTTCAACATGATCAACGGCGACGGTGCGACTGCGGGCGCGGCGCTTGTGGCGCACCCTGACATCGATATGATTTCGTTTACGGGTTCGACCCGCGCGGGCAGCGCGATCGGCGCGGTGGGTGCGCAAATGATCAAACGGGTAACCCAGGAACTGGGCGGCAAATCGCCGAACATCATTCTCGAAGGCGCTGATCTGCGCCAGGCCGTGGAGAGAGGCGTGCGCCATTGCATGGCTAATAGCGGACAGTCCTGCAATGCGCCGACACGCATGCTCGTGCCCGAGAACGAATACGCGGCGGCTGTCGAAATCGCTCGTGAGGTGACCAACGGCATTCATGTTGGACGTCCCGAGCAGCACGGCAGCCATATCGGCCCTGTCGCGTCGCACGTTCAGTTCGAAAAGGTCCGTGCGCTCATCCGGGCGGGGATCGATGAGGGCGCCACGCTCGTCGCCGGCGGTCCGGATGCGCCGGCGGGTCTCGAGCGCGGCTACTATGTCAAGCCGACGGTGTTCGCGGATGTGCATAACGATATGCGTATCGCGCGCGAGGAGATCTTCGGCCCCGTTTTGACGATGATCCCGTACCGGAGTCTCGACGAAGCGGTCTCCATCGCGAATGACACGCCGTACGGACTTGCGGCATATCTGCAGGGCGATGCGGAATTGGCACGGTCCGTCGCAAGCGAGCTGCGTGCCGGTATGGTGAGCCTCAACGGCGCCGATCAGTCTTTCGATGCACCGTTTGGCGGCTATAAGCAGTCGGGGAACGGGCGCGAGTGGGGAGCGTTCGGTTTCGAGGATTACCTGGAAACGAAGGTCATTAACGCGGTCGGATGACATGAATGCCGAGTCGATGCTCGTGAACGTGTGAGGACCAGATTCAATCAGCCTGGCTCCATCGAGATTCGTGGAACGCTTGAACGATATCGATGATGCCAGGCATCCGCATGCGGAGATGCCCGCGCATATCCGGACAGTCAGATCGATGATTCCTGCTGGATTTGAGCTGCTCTAGAATGGGTCCGGAAAGCTCAAGCGGCAGCAGCCCCATCTTAGTGACCAAAAGACGCCGTGCTTCACCTTTTTCGAATGCGTGACGCCGCCCAGAGCTCTCACTGGTTCCCCCTTCACTTTGCACTGGACGACCGCAATCGGAGCTTCCCGCTCATCCTTGTATAGGGTGGCAGTTGATACTGCCAACTGACGCTTCCGAGCACGCAGATAGGCTAGCACCCGAAGAAAGGCAAACATCGTTGCCGGAGCCGATGCAAAGTAGAACGAATGACAGGGTCGGCCTATGACATGCCGGGTGCCAAGAGTGACAGGGGGCCGTTGTTGTCTCACACCTGCCGTTACGCTGTAATCGGCTTATGCATAGGCAACGGTTCGCTCTGCGGTGGTCGTGCGGTGCAGAACGGCGACCGGTTGAATCCAGCGTCGTTCAGAGTCGTTCGCGTCGCCCCAGAACCGCCATTCGCGGTCGCGTGCCAATCCTGACGCCGGGATGAACGGGCCAGCGAGATAGGCCTGCTTATCACGACAGCACGATTGTCGGCTAAAACTCAGTTTTTGCCCAACGCGTGACAGGGGCGGCCGGCGCTGGAACGGCGCCGCACGGGAGTGACACCGGGCTTCGGACGGCCGCGACCAGTGACAACTTTAATTCGCGACGCGCAACCTCATGAATTTCCGAGGGTTTCGCATCGTTCGGTCAACGACGACCGGCGAAGTGACATCTTTACTTCGCAAACGGTGACAAGTTTATTTTGGTCTACGATGGTCGGCGCTTGCGCACGCTCACAATCGTGGACAACTACACGCGTGCCTGGCGATTGAAGTTGACGGCTCTTCGCCTGGCGAGCACGTTGTCACCGCGCAGACCAGGCTTGCGCAGCATCGTCCGCTTCCACGCTATATCAAGGCAGAGAATGGTAGTGAATTCATTTCGAAGGCGCCCGACAAATGGGCGTACGAGAACGGCGTGGAAATTGACTTCTCGCGTCCTGGCAAGCCGACCGATAACGCGAAGAATGAGTCCCTTAACGACGGTTCCGCGAGGATGTGGTCACAGCATTCCGCCGCAGGTTAAAAACGTTGCTCAACAAATTAGCCCCCATGCAGTGGGATACATGGGGGGTGGCCAGCACTTGACGGTTACGGCACCTTCAGCCTATTACCACCGACAAGGAAAAATATCACTGATAGTATTTCTAAATTACCGATTACCAACCGCCAGTGCAATAGCCAATGCAAGCGTTGGCCGCTTGGGAAAATGACAAAGCTGCTACAGCCGATGCAGCCAAGAGAGAGGAGATAATAAATTTGGCCTTGGTGTTGAACATGAGTCGCTCTCCAATAATTGGTGGTTAATCAGGCGCGAATATTGCAGGTAAATTGCGAACGCGAGCATCAACGCGTTTTTGTGTTGTGCTCAGGATTAGCCTACCCGAACCCGGGGCCAGACATTTTCGTATTCGCACGACTCTTTTTAAATAACCACTAAATCATAACGCTAGTGTTTCTCTGAAAATATCTTGACGTCGCCAATGGTGTGCTTGGAGGTGCAATAGGCGCTTTTGCATTCATCGCATCCAAGCTTCGGGACGATGAGCGATTACGCCTGACCGTGCTCGGCAAAGAGCGGGCATCGAAGGATGCATGTCAGCTATCTGCGTCGTCGCCTGTTGTCGGGGATCCCATCCGGCTTTGTACTCTCGGCCTTGCTTGCGACATATCTTCCGAATTCGAACGATGTGCTACTTGCTGCGGCCGGGATCATTGGGGGAGCGTCCGACGTATTCGAATCTCGCATGGCCAAGGGCCGACGTTCGGGATAACGAGGTAGCTCCTATCCCGACCTCGATGCTCGTGCGGAGATCGACCGATTTGCCCATTCGGATGGTACCTACGTCCAGTCCTTTGCGTCGTCAACACTCGTCGGGTAGCCGGGAGAATGGTGGAGCGGTTCCTGTCGGCGAGTGACGACGCGTTCCGGCCTTCGTGACGAAGCAACTCGTGAGCGGCTCGATGGCGCCATAACGGTCCTCCGATCCTTCGAATTGGCATTGCCGGCGATCGTGCACACGAGTCGACCATCAGTCGAGATCCGTTCCAATGGCGTTACCAGATCCGTTTCAACCTCGGTCATCGTATCGGAAAAGCGGGGGGCCTGTATCGCATGGCCGAAGCCAGTCGCACACGCGACTATGGCGGCCAGGCAGGCTACGCGAATCTGGATCGCGTTCATCGATTTCATCGGACTCGCTCCATGTTTGGTATGTGCGGATGGACGCCGAAACTGGACTGAACTCGGTTGAGCCGCCACGTACGGCGCATGAGCACGGTTGACGAAGCTTGCCTCGAATTCAGTGCACGACGTTGCGCAATGGAGCGCGGGGCTTCGGAAACGCACGCTCATGTGGTCCAGATGCATGCGTTCCGCTACGCCACGCACGCATGGGGCGAACCGCGCGTGTCGATCTGCAATCGGCCGTGCGAACACCAAACGGATTCCGGATATTTCCTGACATAGTCGCTCCGCCTGCTGCACAACCTTTGCGGTAGCGATGTCGAGGCGCCAGTCCGCGGCGCGGCTATCTACTCAATCGTCTCAGGAGCATATCGAATGGCGTCTCCAGGCCCTTCCCGCCCCCCATTTCTCGCGATAGCGGCAATTGTGCTCATCGTTCTATCGTTCGCGTCGGCATTCGCATGGACCGGGGGCTGGCTCGCGCCCGCCCGGCTGAGCGGCGCCGAGCTGATCGATTCACTACAGTCCAATACGGGCAAGGTGTTCCCCGGGTTTCGCCGGGCCCATACAAAGGGCATTTGTGTCGCAGGCCACTTTGATTCGAACGGCGCGGGTAGCGCGCTGTCCACGGCGGCACTGTTCCGCATCGGCTCAGTGCCGGTAACCGGTCGCTTCAATACCGGAGGAAGTGTGCCGACCGGCGCGGACAGCGATCAGATATTTCGTGGACTCGGCATGCGATTCGCGCTGGCCGACGGTGAAGAGTGGCGCATGGCGCTCGATCAAACGCCGATCTTCGTCGTATCGAATCCAGCCGATTTCGTGGCGCTACAGGTCGCGTCGACACCCGATCGAGCGACGGGACAGCCTGATCCCGGCCGGATGAAGGCTTTTCTGTCCACGCATCCCGAGACGCAACGCTTCTTCGATTATCTGGAGAAGACGCCGATGCCCTCCGGCTTTGCAAACGGCACGTATTACAGCATCAACGCGTTTCGCTTCATCGACGCGCGCGGCGTCGCACGGTTTGTGCGCTGGCAATTCGAGCCGGAGCAGCCGTTCGCTGCATTGGACAAGCGCACGGCTGGCACGCTGCCCACAAACTTCCTTTTCGACGATCTGCTCGAGCGTGTCCATGAAGGGCCGGTGAAGTGGCACCTCGTGCTCGTGCAGGCCAATCCCGCGGATCGCACCGACAACGCAACGATTGCGTGGAGCGGGCCGCATCGACGTATCGACGCCGGCACGCTCGTGTTCGATGCAATCGCGACGGAAGCGGACGGACATTGCCGGGACTTCAATTACGATCCGCTGATATTGCCGAAAGGCGTCGCACCATCCGACGATCCGCTATTGCCTGCGCGCTCCGCGGCCTACTCGGTGTCCTTCTATCGACGTGCGGTGGAAGGTCCGCGCCCGGACGCCATTACTCTCGAACACGACCATGGAGCTGCGAAATGACGAGCCCAAACCAGAGCTTTTCCGTGCCGGCCCGTGTCCTGCACTGGCTCATGGCCGTGCTGATCATTGCCATGCTGTTCGTCGGAGCAGGCATGGTATCGACAGTCAGCGCGCGATATCCGCAATTGCTGGCGCTGCACCGGCCGCTCGGCATCGCGATCCTGCTGCTGGCGCTGATCCGGCTTGGCGTGCGTGTGACGCATCGGCCACCGCCTTTGCCGTCGGGCATTCCGCCATTGCAGGCCACTGTCGCGAAGCTATCGCATTACATGCTTTACGGCTTGATGATTGCTATGCCGCTGATCGGTTGGGCGATGCAGTCCGCCGGCGGCTATCCGATCTCAATGTGGAAAGGTGTCGAGCTGTTTCCGATATTGCCGCACGACATCGTCGTCTACGGTCAACTGCGCCGATTGCACGGGCTGCTCGCTTATGCATTTTTCCTGTTGATCCTCGGCCATCTCGCTGCTGCGCTCTTGCACGCATGGATCCGGCGCGACGGCGTCTTCGAGAGCATGGCCGGCGGCCGATAGTGCCGAGCCGGGTTCGTGCGCGGGGCCGGCCTTCGAATCACCGCCCCGGCGATCGTGCTTCCCGGCGCAAGCGCGCCCCCGGGCGCACGTGCGCGGAGCGTCATGAGCGACGAAGCCATAAATCGAAGGTATGCGACGTATGAAAAGTATGTATTTTTCGTATGGATTGCACCGACCTACATTGTCGATATTCAATCCGTTCCGAGAGAACAGCGATGAAAACGACAACGCCTGGCACGACGGCGGCCCATAGCCGACAAAAGCTCGCCGAGAAGATTCGGCAATTCACGCCGAACTGGTTCGCGATGACGATGGGCAACGGAATCGTGTTTCTCGTCATTGCCGCATTGCCATGGCACTTTGCAGCGCAGATGACGTTGGCGCACACGCTGTGGGTGGCCGATAGCGTGCTTTACATCGTGTTCGCCGGCATGCTGCTGGCGCGCTGGTTCTTCTATCCGGAAACGATCCGCCCGATGTTGCACCATCCGCTGCAGTCGATGTTTCTCGGTGCGGTGCCGATGGGGCTCGCACCCGTCATCAACGGCCTGGTGATATTCGCCGGCCCGCATGCGAACGAAGCGGCGAGCCAGCTGGCCTACGGCTTGTGGTGCGTCGATGCAGTACTGGCGCTCGCCGTCGCCGTCGGTGTGCCCTACATGATGTTCACCGCGCAGGACCACGCGCTCGAGCGCATCACGGCCGTGTTACTGCTGCCCATCGTCGCGCCTGAAGTGGCCGCGTCGAGCGCCGCCGTACTCGCGCCGCATGTCGACGTACAGACCGCGCGCTTTCTGGTGCCCGCCGGTTACGTGCTGTGGGCCGTGTCGGTGCCGCTCGCCTTTACCGTGCTCACGGTCGTGTTCTTCCGGCTGGTGATCCACAAGCTGCCGCATCGTGATCTCGGCCCGTCCAGCTGGTTGACGCTGGGGCCGATCGGAACCGGCGCGCTGGGATTGCTCGCACTCGGCCACGCTGCACCGGATGCATTTGCCGGCACGTCGTTCGAGGCGACTGCGATCGTCGCGCGCGACATCGGCTTGATCGGCGGCTTGCTGCTTTGGGGTGTGGGCTTGTGGTGGCTGGCCATGGCGATGCTGTTCACGCTGCGGTATTCCCGCGACGGGCTGCCGTTCAATCTGGGATGGTGGGGATTCACGTTTCCGCTCGGCGTCTACACCGTCGTGACGCTCAGCCTCTATCGGACCACGGGCTTTATCGCGTTTGCCGCACTGGGGTTGGCGCTGGCGGCGCTGCTCGGCGGACTGTGGTTGATCGTGCTGTCCCGCACGCTGCGCGGCCTCGCCCGAGGCGAACTATTCCACGCCCCCTGTCTCATCGGCCGAGCACGACCCGCACTCGGCTGAACGAATCGTCGAACCCGCTCCGGCCGGCCGCACGTGCACCACGCGGTTGGCCGCAGTGGAGCGATGTCCATGTACGTAACCGAACCTTCGAAGGAGATCCAGCATGTCCAAACCCGCCCGCCGTGTGGCCGTGACCGGGGCGGCCGGTCAAATTGCCTATTCGTTGCTGTTCCGAATCGCCCGCGGCGATTTGCTCGGCGACGATCAGCCCGTCATCCTTCAGCTCCTGGAACTGCCGCATGCGCTGCAAGCGCTGCGTGGCGTGGTGATGGAACTGGAAGACTGCGCATTCCCGCTGCTGCAGTCGATCGAAATCAGCGATGATCCGCGCGTGGCGTTTCGCGACGCCGATTACGCGATGCTCGTCGGCTCCCGCCCGCGCGGCAAAGGCATGGAGCGGCGCGATCTGCTGGCTGCGAACGCAGCCATCTTTCGTGCCCAGGGCTATGCGCTCAACGAAGTGGCGAGCAGGCAGGTCAAGGTGCTGGTCGTCGGCAACCCGGCCAACACCAACGCGTGGGTGGCGCGCTACTACGCGCCCGACCTGCCGGCGGATGCCATTACCGCGATGATCCGTCTCGACCACAATCGCGCCGTGTCGAAGCTGGCCGCCCGATGCGGCGTAGCGGTGGACGCCGTCACCGGCATGGTGGTGTGGGGTAATCATTCGCCGACCATGTTTCCCGACTATCGTCATGCGCTGATCGACCGGCAGCCCGCGCCAATGCGGGTCGGCGACGAGCGCTGGTATCTCGACACGTTCATTCCGGAAGTCGCACGCCGCGGCACCGCGATTATCGAAGCGCGCGGCGCATCGTCCGCGGCGTCGGCGGCCAATGCGGCGATCGACCAGATGCGCGACTGGATTCGCGGAAGCGACGGCCGGTGGGTGTCGATGAGCATCGTGTCGGACGGCGAGTACGGCATTCCGCGCGGCCTGATGTTCGGGATGCCGACGATCTGCTGCGAAGGCCGCTATCGTGTCGTGCCGGATCTGGAGATCGATGCGTTCGCGCGCGCCCGCATCGATGCATCGGTTGCGGAACTGATGGACGAAATGCTGGCCGTGCGAGCGATTCTTGCGCCGTAGGACGATCCGAAGCGGATCGAAACCGATCCATTCCCGAAACAACTCACGTAAAAGGCCCCATCGTGTTCAGCACCTTGAGAAAGAAGACAGTCATGTCATTGGCAATCCTCACGTTTTCGTGCGGCGCGTTAGCGCATGAAACGCCCGATCCGACGATACGGCACGATGCGCGAGACGGCATCGTGCGTTTGTACGGCGCAGGCGGCCCGGATACCGCATTCGCGAAAGTCGCGAAGGTCTTCACTGACGAAACGGGTATCAAGGTGGAGGTGACTGGCGGACCGGAGCCGACGTGGAGCCGAAAAGCGCAAGCCGATGCCGATATTCTGTGGGGGACGTCGGAAGAAGATATGGCCGGCCTCCTCGAAACCTACCAGGTGTTTCGATGGAGCGACGTGACGCCGATCTATATCCGGCCGGCCGTCATCGCCGTGAAGAAAGGCAATCCGAAACACATCCGCGGCTTCGACGATCTGCTCGCGGATGGCGTGCGTATCGTCGTCACGGAAGGCGCGGGCGTGGCGAATACGTCGGGCACGGGCACGTGGGAGGACATCGCCGGCCGCATGGGGCGTCTTGACGACGTCAGGCGGTTCAGGAAGAACATCGTCGGATCCGGCAAGGGCAGTGGGCCGAGCTTCAGGATGTTCGTCGACAAGGACGCGGATGCCTGGATCACGTGGCCCGACTGGCCGATCACGCATGCCGACAAAGCCGATTACGTCAGCCTGCCCGCGAACAGAGCGATCTGGAGAGACGTCAATGTTGCGCTGGCCCCGGATGCCGATCCGGAAGCAAGGCAGTTCCTCGATTTCGTGAACAGCGATCGCGGAGCTGCAATCATGAAGACCGAGGGATGGGTGCGGTGAGTGCATGACGGAGCGGAACGGCTGAGCCTCAGTGGTCATCCATCGGAACGAGCCGGCCGGGTGCGGGCGCTTTCGGAAGAAAGCGCCCGTTGCAATGCGCGACCCGGAACGGCATCCGTGCGGCGTCCGCGACGGATGCCGTTCCGGCCGGGCGATTCAGCACATGCCGCCGTTCGCCCGTACGATCTGTCCGTTGATCCACGCGCCTTCGGGGCTGGCGAGAAACGCGACGACGGCTGAAATGTCCGACGGCTGCCCCAACCGTTCGAGCGGATTCATCTTCGCCATCCGATCGATGAGCTCGGCGCTCTTGCCGGCGAGGAACAGCTCGGTGGCAACGGGGCCGGGCGCCACGGCGTTGACGCTGATGCCGCGTCCGCGCAGCTCCTGGGCGAGTACCTGAGTCAGTCCCTCGACCGCGCACTTCGTCGCGATATAGACGGCATACGTCGGCAAGCGCACGCCGGTCACGCTCGTCGTCAGGTTCATGATCCGGCCGCCGTCGCGAACGCGGCGCGCGGCTTCGCGCGACACGTTGAACGCGCCCTTGAAGTTGATGGCGACCGTGCGATCGAACGTTGCATCGTCGAAATCCACGATCTTTGCCTGGTTCATGACGCCTGCGCTGTTGACGACGACGTCGACGCCGCCATAGGCCTTCTCCGTCGCGTCGAACATCGCAATGGTCGCGGCCGGATCGGCGATGTCGGCCTTGACGAGCAGCGCGTCGCCGCCGTTCTCGCGAATCGTTGCGGCGACTTCCTCGGCTGGCGTCGCGTTGCTGGCATAGTTCACGACGACCTTGAAGCCATCGCGCGCGAGGCGAACTGCTATATCGGCGCCGATGCCGCGCGAGGAACCGGTAACGAGGGCTACCTTTTCGGACGTTTGATTCATGTCATGCTCCTGCGGTGTGCCGGGCAGCCGCGAACGAATGTTCGTCGTACGGCGCGCCCGGACGGTGGTGAAAGATATCGGTATCGAAACGACGCGTCGGCACGCCGTTACGGCTGCGCCGTCAAATCGATCTGGTGTGCCGGCTTACGATGACGGGGGGGAGGCGCGGTGCAAGAAGGTCGGACAGTCCGACGCGATGCAGCATCTCGGCGCGCAGCCGGTCGAGCACGGCGAAACCGACGTTCGCGCCGTCTTCGGTCGGATCGACATGCACGCGGAACGGGCGTTTGCCAGCCGGTTTCGCGACTACGTCCACGATCGCGTCGGCGACGAGATCCGCACGGGCGTCGGGCGGTACGATCGCGGCGAACGCCTCCCGGACTTCGCGGCCGAAGTTCGCGTAAGGGCCGGCGTCGTATTCGGCGGCGCGGGCGGTGTCAGCCGGGAGCCCGGCATGAGCGAAATGATTGGTGCCCTGCGTGAATGCGCCCGGGACGATGATCGACGTCTCGATTCCCCAGCGCGACAACTCGCGCGCGTACAACACGGCAATCGCATCCATTGCCGCCTTCGCACCAAAATACGGCGCGAGATACGGCGGTGTGCCGCCCGCGGCGCTGCTGCTCGATACCCACACCAGCAAGCCTTGCTGCCGTTCGCGGAAGTGAGGGAGGACCGCCCGGTTCACCCGTTGGGTACTCACTACGTTGATGTCGTATAGCTGCGCATACTGCTCGGGCGTAAACGCTTCGGCCGGGCCGAATGCCATGTGCCCGGCATTGTGGATCAGCACGTCGATGCCGCCGGCCTGCTCCAGAACCGTGGTGACCGCGCGCGCGACCGACGCGTCCGACTGCACGTCGAGTTCGAGCGTGCACAGGTCGATGCTTGCCTCGCGCGCGAGTGTGCTCATTTGCTCGGTTACCGCTGCGTTACGCCCGGCCGTATCGCGCATTGACGCGTAGACGATGTGGCCGGCATGTGCGAGTGCTTCTGCCGTGAGCCTGCCGAAGCCGCTCGACGCGCCGGTGATGAGTATGACCTTGCTCATGATGGGTTTCCTTGGTGGTGAGTGAACGTCAAACCGGTGAAGAATCATGCGTCTCCACCGCGTGCCCAGCGTTGTTCGATTCGTCCGAACTTCCATATCGCGGCGGACACCGCCCATGTCGCGACGAACAGGCCGACGATCGCGAACCCCATATGGTTGAGGTCGAGCGGCGGCAGCCACGCACCTGATGCGCGGTGCGTGCGAAAGGCATTGCCGAGCAGGCCGAGCATCTCGATCGTTCCGATGATGAGCGCGAAGCCGATGGAGAGACCGGTGACGACGAGGTTGTAGTAGATCTTGCGGATGGGTTGTGCGAGTGCCCATCCGTACGCAAGCGTCATGAACGAGCCGTCGATCGTGTCGAACAGCAGCATGCCGGCGGCGAACAGCACGGGCAGACAGAGAATCGCGTACCACGGCAGGCCCGACGCGGCGCCCGCACCAGTCAGCACCAGCAGGGCGATTTCCGTTGCAGTATCGAAGCCGAGTCCGAACAGGACGCCGACGAAGTACATCTGGCCGGGCGTGCGCACGATACGCATCAGCGGCGCGAGAAAACGGCTGATCAGGCCGCGCGATTGGAGGCATCGTTCGAGCTGCGCTTCGTCGAGCCGGCCGCTCCGCATGCGCCGAAATGCCGTGCAAAGATCGTAAAACGCGGCGATGTTCAGTATCGCTATTGAATAAAGGAACATGCTGGAGACGATCGCGCCAACGGTGCTTGTCAGCATGCGCAGCGGCGAGCCGGCGTCGAGTACATGCGCAGACAGGGAATGCATGCCGAGCGCGATGAAGATGGCGAGCCCGAACACGACGCTCGAATGACCGAACGAGAACCAGAATCCCACGCTCGACGCCCGCTGGCCTTCACCGAGCAGTTTGCGTGTGGTGTTGTCGATCGCCGCGATATGGTCGGCGTCAAACGCGTGCCGCATGCCCAGCGAGTACGCCGTCACGCCGGCGCCGATGCCGAAGGCTCGGGAGCCGACACTGAGATGGTGCGGAACGATGAACGCAAGCAACGTACCCCAGCCGACGACGTGCAGAACTACGATGAACATGGCGACTGCGGCCAGTGAAACGGTTGCCGTCCGGTGATGGGAAAAACGACGAATGTCATGGCTTGCAGACATGGAAGCCTCGTCAAAAAAGATCGGGAGAAACGGGTCGGCCGACGCAGCGCCGTCATCTGCCGCAGGGGAAGGCGGCGGCGCGGCGCACCGCCGACTCGCTTCAGGCCCTGGGCACGTATGGGAACGTCGACGTCGGCTTCGACGTGACCGACTCTTTCCCGATCCCGAGACTGATCGGCGTATTGGCGGCGATCGAGAACATCACATCCGGGGCGTTGTCGGTCATGGATCGCCCGTTCCATTGCGCGAAGCCGAATACGGCCGGCGTCCCGACCATATACGGCAGGACGTTCGGAAGCAGTCGGTGTGCGACGGCTGCTGCATAGCCGTCCGGGTCTTCGGCCGTTCCGTTAGCTCTCACCGCGCCGGCGATCGACTGGATGAGCGTTGCGCCGTAGGTTTCGAAGTCGTCGGCGGGGCGGCCGCCGTTCAGCCGGTCGCCGAGGTCCTCGTTGTACTGGGTGAAGAGAGGATGAATCATCGGGAGACCGACACGATTGATCGGTCGCCAGCCGCCGCTGTCGGTCGCGAGGGTCGCGACCGCCCACACGCCGATTCTCCGGTTGCCGTTCGCCGTGGCGAGCAACTCGGCGTCAGGCACTTCCAGAACGATCGAATACACGGTGTGACTCGCGAACAGATTGCGCGCGTCGCCGGGCTGCCACGTACCGAGATCGAGCGGCTGCCCGTCCTGGAACGCGTGCCCCACTGCGTGAAGGACGTCAGGCTCGATCCAGAACGGATCTCCTGCGCGTCCTGCCCACACGCGCAGGCCGGACGGCGTCGTAATCGTCTCGTCGGTGTCGCCTTGCGCAACGATGTCGCCGGCTGCATGCAGATCCGTAGCCGCGGCGCCGACGATGCGGCGCACGACGAAATGCTGCTTGCCGCCGGCATCCCGCTCGTCGAACGTGATGCGATAGGTCACATCCTCGACTGCGTCCTGATCGAGGTCGATCTTGAATTCATAGAATCCCTCGGGGTGGTAGCCGGGGGTCGGCACGTCGCCGGCAATCGAATGGCAAACGTTGATGACGAATGCGGTGCCGGTCTCGCCTCGAAAGCAGTACAGGTCGGTGATGTCGAGACGGATGTCCTGCCGGGCGAGCGGGGAGTCGAGATGATGCGACATGGTTCGATCCTTTCCGTAAGATCAATGAGGATGGCGGCGGCGCGGTGTCGTGGACACTGGCCGCGATGCATCGCGCTGGATGACGGAAAGGAGTGTGGCGCGCCAGGCGAACGGGCGCTGTCAGGAAAGGCAGTGCCGTTTCCGATTTGCACGGCATCGATACCATGCACGTGTGCCGACGGCTGCGCAGCCGTGCGGACCGGCGGCTGGACGTTATGCGTTCGCGCTGCGCACGGTTCGAACCTGGAGAACCGCAATCAGCGTAATCGCGGCGGACACGCAGACATACCAGCCGGCGGCGGTGTGCAGGCCCGTCCATGCATCGACCGACGCAACCACGAAGGGGGCGGTTCCGCCAAACAGCGCGACACCGGTGGCATACACGACCGACATCGCGACGGCGCGGCCCCGCATCGGGAACATCTCGAGAATGACGACGATGCTCGGTGCGCCTGCGATGGCGGACAAGCCGGCGAACAGCGCGACCACGCAGAGCAATACGACGGGTTGCGGATGCGTCGCCGCGTAATGGAATGCCGGTAGTACGGCCAGCATGGTCAGGGCGCGCGACAGGCCGATGGTCCGCAATCGGCCGATTCGATCCGCGAGCCAGCCGCCTGCCAACGACAGCGCCAGCGTGACCGCGCCGACCGCCACCGTCGTCACAAAGGCCGCGTATGCAGTGGGTGGCGGACCGGCGACGCCGGCCGTGGTCGCGTAGGTCGCGACATAGGTCGGTACGGTGCCGCCGAAGATCAATGCGATGGCGAGCAGCCACTGCGACCGATACCCGACGAGCATGTTGCGCACCGCGTGTTCGTCGCGCGGCACCCGCCACGTCTCGTCGATCTTGCGACGCAAATAGAGCTGCACGGGTATGAGCATGCCCGCTAGCGCGAACGGTATGCGCCAGCCCCAGTGCTGAATTTGCGTGGTCGTCAGCAGGTTGAAGATCGCAATGCCGCAACTACCGGCGGCGATCAGCGCGAGTCCCTGGCCCGCCATCAGCCATCCCGCATAAAAGCTCTTGCGCGCGGGCGGACAACGCTCGATCAACAACGCGCCCGACGATCCCATTTCTCCGCCGACTGCCAAGCCCTGCAGGATCCGGCAGACGAGCACGGCTATCGGTGCGCCGATGCCGAGCGTCGCGTAGTCCGGCGTCACCGCGACACCGACCGAACCTGCGGTGACGAGCGCCGCGCTGAGCAGTAACGCCGGCTTGCGTCCGGCAGTGTCCGCATGGAGGCCGATCGCAAGCGCGCCGATCGGGCGGGACAGGAATCCGGCTGCAAAAGTGCCAAGCGACAACATCCGGCCGTATGCGGCCGATGCGTGCGGGAAAAAAGCATGGGCGATGAACGCGGCGAAGACCGTATAGCAGAAGTAGTCGAAGAACTCGACAGCGTTGGCAAGCACAATCGTGGCGAGCGTGCCCGCCGTGAGCCTGTGTGCAGACGCTGCGTCGGCATCGTTCCGGGATCGTCTCATGCGGCCTGGTCGCCTCGAGGTGCGGATGCTTGCGGCTGACCGGTGCCGAACGCATCGGGAAAGCTCGGGACGGTGAAGCAGAAAGTCGTTCCTCGTGGGCCGGTTTGCTCGATCCATATCGCACCGCCGTGCGCTTCGACGATCGACTTCGAGATCGGCAGACCCATCCCCATTCCATCGCTCTTCGTGCTGGAAAGGGGTTGAAAGACCGAGTCCGGTTGAGCAGCCATGATCCCGCATCCCGAATCGCAGACTTCGAAAAGTACCTGCATGGTGTCGTGGCGGCGCACGCTCACGGTCAGTTGCAGTGCGCGATCCTTGAGCTCGACGGCGGAGATCGCGTGAATACCGTTGATCAGCAGGTTGGTCAATACCTGCTGAAGCTGAATGCGGTCGGCATGCGCGCGTATGCCCGGCTCGATATTCATCGAGACGGCGATTGCATGCGCATCTGCCTCCGACGCGACCAGCAGCATCGCGGATTGCACGATTTCGGCACAGTCGACTTCGACCGCCTCGACCGGCGCGCCGACGAGGAACCCGCGCAAACGCTGGCAGATGGCCGCAATATCGTCGGTCCACCGTGCCGCGTACCGGAACGCTGCCAATGCTTCGCCGATATTAGGCTCGGCGCGGTCCATCCAGCGGGCGGCTGCGTCGAGCGCGGTACGGACCGCACCGAGCGGCTGGCCGATTTCGTGCGTAATCGACGCGACAAGTTGCCCGACCATCGATACTCGGGCCGTTCGTGCCATCTGCGCGCGCAACGCCTCCAGGCGCTCGCTGTTTTCCTTGTGCTCGGTCACGTCGAACGCATAGAAGTGCAGACGACGATATTGCGCCGGCTCGGTCGGCAGCGAGCACCGCCACACGATGGGTACTTTCCTGCCGGTGAGCGTCGACAGCAGGCGTTCGCCCTGGCAGAACGCGTGCCCGTCGAACATCGCACGCAATACCTGCGAGTTGCTGATGCGATTCGCCGGAAGCAACCTGCGCGACTGTTCGAAAAACAGCGCCTTCGATTCCGCGTCGAACAGGGCGAGCGCGGCGCCGTTTGCGTCGATGAACGCGTGTCGCTCGCGCAGCTCGTCGATCACGTGCGGATGGTCGTCGATGTAGGCATCCAGATCCGTCACGCCACATGCCTTGAGCGAGTCGACCCACGCCTTGATGCCCGACCAGTCCTCTATGAGAATCGGTATGGGCGCGTCGCGAAACACCGAGTCGGTTTCGACGCGCGCTTCCGCCGCGGATTCCCCCGCCGGGCCTGACGGTTTCCGTGTCGATAAGCTCGGCGACTTGCCGTTGGGTCCGTTCATGGGGCGAGTTCGAATACGTGCGAAGTGAGGTCGAGCATCGCTGAATGTCGTGGACGAAGGCGTCTCGGGAAAAGTGCGGCGATTATACAAAACCATAATGTCCTGCGAACAAGGCATTCGGCATGTCGGCACGATACGACGTGGCTGACCGCGCGTCGCGAACCTTCTCGTATTTCACCTGCTTGGCGCCTGCTCCGGCTCAACAAACGTGCGAATCGAAAAAAACCGCATCGGCGGCCACTGCATAGTGACGCGAGCATCGGACTGTGCCGGTGCGTCACATCAACTGCAAGGAGCCAATATGTCGGATAGGGTGAAAGTTGCGCTCGTCACCGGCGCGTCGGGCGGCATCGGCAAGGCGGTCGCGCTGCGACTCGCGACGGACGGATTTGCGATCGTGGGCCACTACGCCGGAAACGGCGCCGGGATGGACGCCCTCGTGTCGGACATCACCGCCCGAGGCGGGCGGGCAATCGCGGTCAAGGGCGATATCAGCGCGGCGGACGATGTCGCCGCGCTCTATGACCGTGCGCTGGATGCATTCGGCCGGCTCGATGTGGTCGTCCATTGCGCGGGCATCATGCCGCTGGCACCGATCGGCCCGGACGGTCTGGACGTATTCGACAGGACGATTCAGGTCAATCTGCGCGGCAGCTACCTCGTCATGGCGCATGCCGCGTCGCATCTGCGCGACGGCGGCCGTATCGTCGTCTGCTCCAGCAGTGTCGTCGCCAAGTCGTTCCCCGGCTACGGCGCCTACATCGCGTCGAAGGCCGGCGGCGACGGGCTGGTGAGAGTGCTGGCCAACGAGATGCGGGGGCGGCGGATTACGGTTAACGCGGTCGCACCCGGGCCGGTCGCGACGGAGTTGTTCCTGAAAGGAAAGACGGACGAGCAGATCGAACGGCTTGCGCACCTCGCACCGCTCGAGCGGCTCGGCCAGCCGGACGATATTGCGGGAACGGTAGCGTTTCTCGTCGGCGCGGACGGCCAGTGGATCAACGGTCAGATTCTTTATGCCAACGGCGGTTTTGCCTGATCTGGCGGATGCCTTCGGCAAGAGGTCGCGAAGGTGTCGTCCCGCTTTCTGCCCCGCGCGCAGGTCAGCCCACGCGCGCGGGATGGTCGAGGCAAGCGGTGGTGTCCGACGTATCTGCGGTAGTGGGGCACGAGGGCCCCTGAAGCACGTCAATCAGGCGCGCCGCCATGAAATCGACGAACGTTCGGATCTTCGCGTCGACGTGACGCCGCGACGCGTAAAGAACGAACACGGGCGTGCGCTCCAGGCGATGGTCGGGGAACAGCCGCACGAGCGCGCCCTGTCGAATGTCGTCGATCACGCAGTGCAGCGGCAGCGCGGCGACGCCCGCGCCCGCAAGAACGGCGAAGCGCGTGGCGTCGACGTCGTCGATGACGAACGGTCCGTCGTTGTTCGCCGATGCGGGCTTGACGATGGTAAGCCTGGCGTGGCGCTGCGGCGTCGCAACGCGCGCGGGTATGGGCGTCAGCGCGTGCGGGGCTATCTGCTCGAATGTGTCGATTCGGCAGGCCTGAAGATACGTCGGTTCGGCCACCAGCACATGCTCGATCTGACCGACCATCCGGCTCACGTTCCCGGAGTCGGGCAGTGACGCCGTGGGCACGATGGACACATCGACGCGGTTGTTGATCAGATGTGCGGCGCCGGGTATGAACGTGACATGAAGCTTGACGCTCGGATGCTGGCGTTGATATTCGACGAGGCATTGCGTGAAGCGCCGGAGTCCGAGCTCGGGCGAACAATGGACGTGCAGGGTGCCGTGCGGCACGGTATAGGCGCCGCCGGCCTGCGCTTCGGCATCGTCCAGATCGGCAAGAATCTGCTTACATCTGGCGTAATAGCGCTGCCCGGACTCCGTCAACGACAGGCTGCGTGTCGTGCGGTTCAGCAGTCTCGCGCGCAACCGGTTCTCGAGCGTGGAGACCGCCCGCGACACGCACGCCTTGCTGAACTCCATATGGTCGGCAGCCGCACTGAAACTGCCCGTTTCCACCACATGCGAGAAGATCCGCATGCTCAGTAGCGTGTCCATGAATACCTCGTCGTGTCCAGGAATCTCGACTGTCCGACAGCAGGAGACGGGATCGACGATCGCGCGCTCCGGAATGCTGTCACGAGATCAGAAGATAGCGGCACGCTCCGTTGCGCACCATCGTACGTTGGGATACGCGGGTACCCGATAGGCACTTCCGGCTCATCCTCGCGTATAGCGCGTTGCCGATTTCGGTTCTGCCGTCGGGATGTTCGACCGGCGTCAAGGCCCGATCGTCGAAATGGGTGCACCGGGCAACGGCCAAGCGGTGACGGCGCGAAAGGCCGACCGGTTTCGCATCCTTTCTCATACCTTGGTATAGGTCGGGCCATCGGTTCGTCGCCGCGGAACGTGCCGGCGATGGTGCCGCAGCGCCGGCCGGAAGGCTTCCGTCGAGTCGACCGATTGCCCTCGCGCCGGCTTGCAGCGGGATGGGGATCAGCTGCCGCCATGTCGACGGAACGCGCCGACGGCTGCGCCGCCGCGATTCGTGGATTAAACCTCGATATGACCGGCCCCACCCATCGACAAGTTCGCGCAACTCCTTTGTACGGCTGGTGCACCGTGCTTCGTTTCGATACCGTGTATTCACCGCACTGGTCGTGCGCAACGCTTCATGTTCCCAGGTAGCTAGCCATGATTCTTTTGTCATCGAGTCCTTCCAAGACAGCCACCGATTTCGACGCGCTTGCCGGTGTGCGCGCGTCCAGCCCGATTGCTGCCGAACACGCGTGGCGCGACCCGGGCGCCGGCCGCGATATCGACATCGCGCTTTCGCGCTGGACCCGGAATGGTACCGAGACGCTCGAGGTAACGAACGACTGCAGCGAGAACTGGCACTGCATCGGCATCAACCTCAAATGTACGTTGCTGACCTTCTCGCACGCGGGCCGCACGCTTGTGCAGGGCCGGTTGACGGCGGGTGCCGCGCAAATCACCGCGCCGGGCGTCGCGTGTCGCGCCGTGTTCGACGCGCCGAGCGACGTGCTGCATTTGTTTGCATCCCAAACGGTATTGGCCGAGTGCTATGCCGACCTTTTCGGTCGCGCCCATGCCGGCGGCATCGTCATCGACGATCCGCGCCTCATCCGGGATCCGGCGCTCGAGCGGCTCGGTCAGGCGCTCGCGGTGTCCCACACGCAGGACGCGGCATTGGGCAAGGTTTTCGCCGACAGCGTCAGCCTCGCGATCGTGTCGCGTATCGTGGCTCGCCACTTCGCGACGAACAGGAGCGAAGTGCGCGGTGCGGCTGCACTGCCGTCGTGGCGCATGCGCCGCGTGGTCGACTATGTCGAAGCGCACCTCGCGGAATCTATCGGGCTCGCCGATATGGCACACAGTGTCGGGCTGACGCGGATGCACTTTGCTGCGCAGTTCCGCCGGGCCACCGGATTGCGGCCTCACGAATATCTGATGCGGCGGCGCATCGAGCGCGCACAGCAGCTCCTGCTCGAATCACGCCATGGCTTGCTCGATGTCGCATTGGGTTGCGGCTTCCGTTCGCAAGCCCATTTCACGACGGTGTTCAAACGCTTCGTCGGAGAGACGCCTTTTTGCTGGAGGGCGAAGGCAAATGTCGATCGATGAACGGGTACCGGTTTTCCTCGCCATTAGCGCGGGATTTCTTCGTGGCGCTCACCCGCGCGACGGTCGCGACGCGGTGCTTCATGTCCCGCATGTGTCGCCGGGTTGCAGGAGCGCCGGCGCGCGCTCGTCGAATGACGCGCGCGAGATGGCGGAGCACGCTCGCCGATGTGACGAGCCGGGTGGGCCCCGCCCGGATAGCCGCGGAGCACGCGTGTCGAAACGGTGAAACCTATGACGCAACGAGGACGATGATGAGCTTCTCGACCGACGTAATGGCGATGGATCCATGGCAGCAGACGCTGAGCCTGCTCTCCCAATTGTGCCGAAACGATGTGCGACCGGTCGCGCCTGCGATGGAGCCGCTGCATGCTCGCGGGACGGCGCCTCATGCGCGGCCGAGAACGGCCGGTGCGGGGCGCCGCGCCGTTTCCGTGAGTTTCGTCGATCGTGTGAGCTCGACAGCGGTGACGATCGCATGGCGCGACTCGACGCACTGCTCGTATGGCGATCAGACCTGGCATGTGACGCGCGCCCGCACAGGCGGGACGTGCGCAATCAGTGGTCGGCCCGTCCGGACTGGCGACACCGTCTATCAGCCCCGTGGGCGTCCGAGGCCGCTCAATGCCGGAGCGATGATTCTCGAGTCGGTGCTGCGCGAAGTGGAAGCCGATCGCTGACCTCGGCGACGATGCGGCAAGCGGCGAGCCGCGCGCTAGTCTGCGCCCACTGCGATCGCAGTGTTCAGCGCGCCGCTCGCCACCAGGTCGAACAATGCCTGGCTGCTGGGCGACAGCGATCGCCCTTTCGCCCAGACCATGTGTAGCGGCCGCACGATCCGCATGTCCTCGACCTCGACAATGGCCAGTTCGCCGCGCCGCAACTCGTCCGTTACGCTGAGCGTCGAGATGTAGGCCAGCGCGTGCTGGGACAGCAGCATCCGCTTGATTGCTTCGGTATGGCTCACCGACATCAGCGGCTCGATCTCGAGCCCGGCGCGACGATACGATTCTTCGATGATCGCGCGCGTGCCGGACCCCGGCTCGCGCATGATCACGGTCCGGTCCACCAGATCCCGTGCACGTACTTTCGTCCCCGCAAGCGGGTGGCCCGCCGCTGCGACGACGGCGATCTCGTCGGAGCCGATGCGTCGAGCATGGAGAATGGAGTCGTCGAAAGGGCCCTCGATGAAGCCGATGGTGAAGCTCAGGTCGTGCAAACCCGCTTCCACGCGCTCGGTGTTCGTGACCGTAAGATCGATGGCGACACGGGGGTGACGTGCATTGAACGCCGCGATTGCTTCCGGCACGAAAAAAACGCCCAGTGTGCCGCTCGCACCGATCTTCATATGGCCCGAGCCGAGGCCCGCAAGCTCCGCGAGCTCTTTCTCGGCAGTATCCGCGAGCGTAAAGATGCGGCTTGCATACTCGTAGAGCAGTTTGCCGCCTTCGGTCAATGCCACGCCGCGCGGCAGCCGGTCGAACAGCACGATGCCGAGGCGGTCCTCCAGATCGCGGACTTCCCGGGTGACGGCCGGCTGGCTGACGTGTAAACGCTCCGCGCCGGCACTGATGCTGCCGGCGCGTGCGACTTCATAAAAGGCGAGAAGATGAGTGAAGTTCATGGGGCGCGGGAGAGGCGACGGCTGCTGCGCTACGCATACCCGGCTGAACTGCCGAGCGGACGGGCTCGGCTGAACAGTGCGCGGCGCATCAGCGGTCAACTGCCGAAATAGGGATTGCAGAAGCTGGCCGGGCCGACGCACGATGCGGATGCATGCGCGGCCACGTGAGCGCGCTTGCCGCTTGCCGAGCTACCGTCCGTCGGTGCGCCGCCCAAACCGCTCGCTGCCTGTTCGGCCGCGACCTTTGCTTCGGCTGCTTGAATGTCCGCCGGATACTGCGGATCGTTTCCGGTCGCCGGATTATAGCCAGCACGCTCGACGCGGACCAGATCGGCGCGCACTTGCGCGCGCGTGAGCGGCGTGTTGCTTTGCGCGAAGCTGAGCGCGGGCGCGGCGAGGGTGCCGACGACGAGGGCGACGCATGCAAGCGTTTTCATGATGAAGCTCCTTGAGTTGAGTTGAATTGAAGGCGACACATCTTTCACTGTCGATCGATCCCGCCGTTGTCCAACAGCGTTTGCCTTTACCGGGTTTCGGCGGCCTCGCGATGGATTGCGAGTCGATGAAACAAGGATATCGGCGCACCTCGCTCACGAAAAATGCATTGTTTCGATGCGTGCCATACACCGCGGTTATGGCTTTCAGCTCGCCTGATTGTCGACGCCGGACGGGCCCGCCTGAGGCTTGCGGCCATCGATCGCGTTCAGGTAATGCGCCAGCGCGTCGATCTGGTCCGGTGAAATAGGTGCGCCGAACGCACTGCGCATCTTCGTGATCTCGACCTTCCATTCGCTCGTGGTGAGCGGCGGTTGCCGCAGCACCATGCCCGTGGAGTGGCACATCACGCAATTCGCGTTGGCGATGTCCGCACCGGGCCCGGGCGGAAACACCGAATGGCCGGGCGGCAACGTCACGTTGAGCGCGCTCAAGTGCACCGGCGGCGCGATGGCGTCCTGGCGCGCCGCCTGCGCCGCAATGGACTCGGGAAGGTAGTGCCGGCCCACGAGGCCAAGCAACGCACCAACGGAAACGGGGACCATCAACATCACCGCCATGCGCTTCAGTCTTGCGTTCATGTTGTCGCTCCTTGTCAAGCCACGTCGAGCTGAATCGATTCGATGACGTTGCGCATGAAACCTGCACCGTTCCAGTTCGGTGTGGCCGGCTGGGCCTGCCCGGTCGAGTCGATGGCGCGCACCATCAGCATCTGCGGGCCGCGTTGCGCGAAGCGCACGTTCGTCTGCCACTGGCGGAAGCTGTATTTGCCGTAGTCGTGCCCTAGTTGCGTATCGGCCCAGCTTCGACCGCCATCTGTCGACAACTGCACGCGCGCCAGTGCGTTGATGCCGCCGAACGCAATACCGCGGACGAGCACCGGTTGACCGGCGCCCACTTTGTCGCCGGTGCTCATGTTGGTGAAGAACGAGCGCGGCAGCATCCGGTTGATGGGAACCTGCGGCACGTCGGTCTCACCGGGCCGCACGTTGGCGAAGTGATTGGCCGGCACCTTGTATGCCTTGGCGGTCCAGAAGTTGTCGTCGGGTGTGTCCAGCACTTCGATGTCGGTCACCATCTTCACCCAGTACGTCGCATACCAGCCCGGTACGACGAGCCGTAGCGGATACCCGTTGAGCAGCGGCAGCGGCTCGCCGTTCATCGCGTACGCGAGCATGACTTCGCCGTCGCGTGCATGGTCGATTTCCACGGACTTGAGGAACTTCGGCGTTTGCGGAATCACGCCTGAATCGAGCCCGTTGAAGCGAACGCAAACGGCATTGGCGCGCACGCCCGCATGGTCGAGCACGTCCTTCAGGCGAACGCCTTTCCATAGCGCATTGCCCATCGCGCCGTTGCCCCACTGGCCGCCCGGCACACGCGGGCTGAAGAAGCCGCGCGAGTTGCCCGAGCATTGATTGACCGCGGCGATCTCGTAGCGCGGGAACCTGCGCATCAGGTCGTCGAGCGAAAGATTCAGCGTCCGCTTGACGGCGCCGTGAACAGCAACGCGGTACGTGGCCGGATCGATGGAGTTCGGAATGTTGGCGAGGTGCCAGCGCACGTAGAAGCGGTCGTTCGGCGTGAACACGCCTTGGTCGAAGACATCGAACGGTGTTTCGAGCAGCGGTGGACGCGTGCGCTGCAGGATCACATTGGATTTTTGCGGCAGGTCCGACGTGAGCGGCCGGCTGCCGTTCTCGAACGGCAGCTCGATGGTGCCACTCTGCGTGCCGCGCGCGAGCGTGGGCATCATGAATGCCGCCGCACCCAGCGCGCCGAGGCCGGCCAACAGGCGGCGCCGGTGCAGCGAGACGGGATCGTAATCGTGTTGGCTCATGAGGGGCTCCAGGTCTGTTCGGTGGACAAAGCGCGCGCGGGGCGCGACGTGCCGGTGGGGGCCGGCGGCCTATCGGTGCGGACCGAGAGTCGGCCGGCGTTCAGCGTGACGGACATCGAGCTCGCGACCATCAGCGCGGCAGCGGTGGCGGGCGACACGCAGCCGAACACGGCCGCGGGAATCGCGAGCGCGTTGTAGACGACCGCGGCGGCGAGGTTCTGGTGCATGACGCGCGCGGTGCGGCGCGCGAGCCGCAACGCGAGGTCGAGCTTTTCAATGCCCGCATCGACGAGCATGATGGATGCGGCGGCCATCGACGCGGGCGACGCGCTGCCGACCGCGATGCCGACATCGGCCGCGGCCAGGGCCGGCGTGTCGTTGAGCCCGTCGCCCACGAACGCGACCGCGCCGCGACCCGCGGCCTGTGCGTGAACGATGTGTGCTGCCTTTCGTTCGGGAGACTGCGCCGCGAGGATGGAGTCATCGGCCAGGCCCACGGCCTGCGCGATGGCGCGCGCGACGATCGGCCGGTCGCCGGTCAGCATGCTCACCGTTGCGCCGTGCGCGCGCAGCGAAGCCACGGCGTCCGTTGCGCCCTCGCGCGGGCGGTCGGCGAAGCCCAGCATGCCGCGCCAGCAGCCGTTGCGGGCGACATGGACGGCGGTGTTCGCATCGTCGATGTCGGGTACCTGAACGTCGTGGCTGCGCAGGAATGCGGCGGTGCCGGCGAGAATGCATTCGCCATCGGCGCCTTCCCATGCCACGCCGGCGCCCGGCACCGCGCGCGACGTGCCGCGCGGGGCGTCCACCGCACCGGCGAGCCGGTCGGGCGCGACGAGCGCGCGAATGGCGGCCGCGATCGGATGCTCGCTGCCGCGTTCGGCCCGCGCCGCTTCCTCGATGAGTTCGGCTTCGCGCACGCCGCTTGCCGCGCGTGCGCTGACAAGCCGTGGCTTGCCCTCGGTCAGCGTGCCGGTTTTGTCCAGGAAGAACATGCGAAGTTCTCCGGCCTTCTCGATGGCCTCGACGTCGCGAAAGAGAATGCCTTCGCGGGCCGCGCGTCCGACGCCGGCGCTCAGCGCGAGCGGCACGGCCATGCCGAGCGCGCACGGGCAGGTGACGACGAGCACCGCGACGGCACGCTCCAGCGCATCCGCCCATCCCATGCCCAGCAGGCCGCCGCCGACGAACACCAGCAGCGCGACCATCGCGATGGCCGGGACGAGGCGGCGCGTGAAGCGCTCGGCGATGGCCTGCGACGCCGTCTTGCGCGCGAGCATCGCGCGCACGCTCGCCGCGATCGAATCCACGCGGCGCTCGCCCCATCCGTATTTCACGCACACCAGCAGCTCGCCGTCGGCATTGAGGGCGCCGGCCTCGACGAAGCTGCCGCGCTCCACGCCGACGAGCTCGCTTTCGCCCGTCAGCAGCGAACGATCGAGCGACGACCGGCCGTCCGTGACGACACCGTCGAGCGGCAGACGGTCGCCCGGCAGCACGCGAATGATGCTGCCGGTTGCGACGCGCTTGGCGAGCACGACCGTCTGCGCGCCGTCGCTTGCGAGCACGCGCGCGGTTTGCGCGGGCAAATCGAGCAGCGCGCGCACGGCGTCCGACATGCGGCTGCGCACGCGCAGTTCGAGCCAGCGGCCCGCCAGCAGGAACGTGACGATCATGGCCGCCGAATCGAAATAGACCGTCGATTCGCCGTACGCGACCCGCCACAGGGAAAGCAGGAACGACGCGCTCGTACCCATTGCGACGAGGCAGTCCATCCCGGGCACGCGTGCACGCAACGTTCGCCACGCGGCCTTGAAGAACGGTTGCGCGCAATAACCGACGACAGGCAGCGTGGCGATGCCGGCCAGCACGGCGAGCCCATGGCGAACGGGCTCCGGCACCGTGGCGGCCGTCGTGAAGTACAGCGTCGTTTGCGCCGTCATCACCCACATCGAGCAGAAGGCGGCGATGACGAGCCGCAGCGTCAGGTCGTCGAGCAGCGCGGCCGTATGCGCGCGACGATCGGGCGTCTCGTTTTCGGGCGCGCATTCGTAGCCGAGTTTCGCCGCAGCAGCGAGCAGATGGTCGAGGGAGGTGCGGCGCGGATCCCACTCGACGGTCGCGGATTCCGACGCGAAGCTCACCCGCGCGTCGAGCGCGCCGGGCTGGCGCTGCAGCACGCGTTCTAGCGCATTCGCACAGCTCGTGCACCACATGCCGCGCACGTCGAGCGTCGCACTGTCGGGCGTGCCCGATGCCATTACAGCGGCCTCGCTCATGGGCGTTTCAGCTCGTCTTCGCCGGCCCACGGCGCCGTGCGGTTGCCGATGGCCGCGCGTTCGGCCTTCACGACGTCGGCCGTCAACGCCGGCGAGTGATTGCCGAAGCTCGACCGGACGTGCGAGGCGACTGCGGCAATCTCGTTGTCGGTCAGCGTCGTGCCGAACGCCGGCATCGAACCGTTGAACGTGCTGCCTGCTACCGTGATCTTGCCCGTGACGCCCAGCAGGAGGATGCGCGCGACGAGCTTCGGATCGCCGTTGACCCACTCCGAGCCGGCGAGCGGCGGGAACACGCCCGGCAGACCCGCGCCGGTAGCCTGGTGGCACGACGCGCAGCGGCTCGCGAAGAGCAGGGCGCCGTCGGCCGCCGCCGGCGCCGCGGCAACGGCGTCGGTGCCGCCCGGCGCGGCTTGGGATTTCGCGGCCGAGTTCGGACCGAGTGCGGGATTGAGGAGGAAGTAGCTCACACCCCAGACCGCCAGCGCGGCGGCCACGAGGCCGAGCAGCCAGGGCACCGGGTTGCCGCGCTCGATCGGTTCCGCGTTTTCGCGCGCGCGGACGGCACGCGCGTTGTCTTGTTCGCTCATTTCATTGCTCCCGACGGATCGGCCGGTACCGGATAGGTGTGATTGAGGGCCGTGAGATAGGCGACGAGATCGAGCGCGTCCTGCGACGCGATCACCTGTTTGCCGTCGGCCGGTGCGTACTTCGGCGGCAACTGCACGACGACGTCACCCGGCTTCGCGTGATCGACCACCCTGAACAGGAACGGATAGGCCGGCATCACGCTGCCTGGCGTCACCGCGCGCGGCTGATAGAGATGCGCGAGGTGCCATGCGTCGCTCGGCTGCCGGGCGCCGATGTTGAACAGGTCGGGCCCCGTGCGCGATACGCCGAGCAGGTGCGGATAGTCGTAAACGTAGTCCGCGGGCACGGACGGGCGTCCCCATCCGCGCAGTTGATCCGGGCCGAGCGACGGCGCGTGCGGCTGTTGTGAATGGCAGTAGACGCAACCCATGTTCACGTAGGTCGCACGTCCGCGCAGCTGCGCGACGGTATAGGGCTTCAGCGGCTCGGGCGGCGCTTCGCCGCGTAATTGCCGATACGGAAGGGCGACGAGGACGAGCGTCGCCATCGCGAGCATGATCAGCGAGCCGATTACGACGGTCAGGACGCGGTTCATGTCATGCCCCCAGCGAGATCGCGTGGCGCGCCGGCGCCGCGTCTGAGCGCGCGCCCTGCCGACCGAAGACGAGCGCGAAGAAGTGATACGCGAATACGAAATGGCCGATCGTCATGAGTGCGCCGCCGAGCGTGCGTGCTTGCAGATATGGCGTAAGGACTTCAACGGATGCCATGAACGGCCGCGCGGGATCGAGCAGTGCGATGCCTTGCAGAACGCCGCCGATCGTGAGCGAGACGAAGTAGATGGCAAAGCCGACGGCGGCGAGCCAGAAGTGGAGCCAGACGAGCTTCGGGTACGGCCATTCGCGTTCGAGCACGCGTGGCATCGTGAAGTAGATCGAGCCGAACATGATCATCGAAAAGAAGCCGTACAGGCCGAGATGGGCATGGGCCACCTTGTACTGCGTGAAATGCACGAGCCGGTTGAAGAACGGCAGCGCCTCGAGCGACCCCTGCAGCGACACGAGCGTGTACAGCACGGCGCCCAGCACGACGAAGCGCAGGGTAGGCGAGTGTTTCAGCGCGCCGAAGTGGCCGGCCACCGTCATATGGTGGTTCACGCCGACGGCGAGCACCGGGACGATCATCATCACGCTCTGGACGACCGACACGCTCTGCAGCCATTGCGGAACCGGGCCGCCCAGCAGGTGGTGAATGCCGGCCTGGCTGTAGAACATGGCCAGGGCCCAGAAGCCGACGAGCGAGAGCGCGTACGAGTAGATGGGCCGCCCGAGCACCTTCGCGATGAAGTAATAGGCTGCGGCCAGGCCGATCGGCGTGAGCCACAGGCCGAGCACGTTGTGCGCGAACCACCAGTTTACGATGGCCTGCTCGACGCCGAAGTGCACGCCCGGCACCTTGGCGACGATGTAGAGGATGGGGAACCACAGCAGCGCGGCGGCGAGATACCACACCGACACGTACAGATGGCGCGTGTTGCGCCGTGCGATGGTCATGAGGAGCGGCACGGCCGCGAGCGCGCCGCCCGCCGCGAGCAGGATGCCGATTTGCCACGGAATCTCGAGCCATTGCAGCCCGTCGGTCCATCCCGACAGAATGGCGGCGATGCCCGCGGAGAGGCCGGCATTCCAGAGCCACGCGCCGGCGATGGCGTAGCGGCCGCCCGCCAGCTGTGTCTTGAGCAGGCGCGGCAGCATCCAGAGGGCAATGCCGATGCCTGCCATCGATGCCCATCCGTATACCACCATATTCAGATGCGCGGTGCGCACGCGGCCGAACGTGAGCCAGGCCGACTGCGTGAGAAAGTCGGGGGTGGTCAGCTTCTGCGACGCGACGAGGCCCGCAATGGAGCCCAGCAGCAGCCAGAACACCGAGGAGCTCAGAAAGACGAAGGTCGGTCCGCGGCTCGACGCGTCCAGCCGCGCGCGTTCCGCGAGTTCCCGGCCGAGTGCCGGCGCGTCGCTCGATGCGCCGGAACGTGTGCCGGGCGCCACATGCGCGGCGGCCTGCTGGAGGCGCTCGCGTTGCGATGCGGACAGGGCCGGATCTTCCGTCTGTCCGACTTCCCCCGCGGCGAAGATGACCTCGGCTGCATCGGGGCCGGCCCGCATCAGGCCGTTCATTTGCGCCCAAAGGAACAGGAACAGCCCGAGCACGGAGATCAGAAACGACAACGCGAGCAGCGTGCCAATCGTGAAGTTCATTTCGACAAAGCTCCTCGGTGAATGGAATATCCGCGCGAACCCGTAAGGTGTCCTTCATGACGGGAAAACATTCGGGTGCACGACGTCAACGGATGATCGATCTGCAATTGATGTTGTCGAAATCGGTGGTGAGGGCGGGAGCCAGTATAAGTAGCCCCGGCGCGCCCGTAATATTCAAATTCATCATCGCCGGCATGCCTTTTTCGTATGCCTCGCCGGTCGACCATACTGAGCGCCTTACCCGCCGATCGCGCGCGCAACGGCGAATGCCGCGGAATCCGGGCCTACCGTGGCCGCACGCATCACCTTCACGGGGACGGACTTGTACGCGGGTGTGCGGCTTTGCGCATCGAACGCATCGAGCGGCACGAGCGGATTCGCTTCGGGGTAGTAGGCGCCGCAGCAGCCGTCCGGCAGCGAGTATTCGACGATCTTGAAGCCGCGCACGATACGTTCGATGCCGTCCGTCCAGAGCGCGACGATATCCACGCGCTCGCCCGGATGCAGGTTGCGCCTGGCGAGTTCGCGCGGATTCATGAACAGCACGTCGCGCTGCCCGAATACGCCGCGATATCTGTCCGAATGAGAATAGAGCGTGGTGTTGTACTGATCGTGGCTGCGCATCGTCGTGAGCATCAGCGCTTCCGGGTCGCCATGATCGAAGTCTTCGTCGAGACCGGCGAAGACGAGGAAATTCGCGCGGCCCGTCGAAGTCGCCCACACCCTTTCGCGCGCAGTCGACGCGAGATGAAAGCCGCCGGGTATGCGAATGCGCTGGTTGTACGCCTGGAAGATCGGGAATACCACTTCGATCGCGTCGCGAATCCGGTCGTAATTCGCGACGAGATGTTCCCATGGCACGCGCGATGCACTGCCGAGCGTCGCACGGGCGATACCGGCGACGATCGCCGGCTCGCTGAGCAGGTGCTCCGACGCCGGCGCGTTGCGGCCAGCCGACGCATGGACCATCGACATAGAATCTTCCACGGTAATCGATTGCGGTCCGTCCGCCTGGATATCGATTTCGGTGCGTCCGAGGCAAGGAAGAATCAATGCGGCCTTGCCGTGTACCAGATGGCTGCGATTGAGCTTCGTTGCGATATGCACGGTCAGGTCGAGCCGGCTTATTGCCGGCTGCACGCGGACCCAGTCCGGTATGGCTGCGGCGAAATTTCCGCCCAGCGCGATAAATACCCGGGCGTGGCCGCGCATCATCGCGTCGATGGTGGCGAGCACGTCATGACCGTGTGCGGCGGGCGGACGAAAGCCGAACGCGCGCTCGATGCCGTCGAGCAGCGCAGCGCTCGGCTTCTCGGTGATGCCGACCGTCCGGTTGCCTTGTACGTTCGAGTGTCCGCGCACCGAACAGATGCCGGCCCCCGGCCGGCCGACGTTGCCCCGCAGCAGCGCGAGATTTGCGATCTGCTGCACGTTTTCCGTCCCGCGGCGGTGCTGAGTGAGCCCCATGCCGTACACCAGGATCACGTTGTTCGCCGCCATGTAGATGCGCGCGGCATTTTCGATGTCGGCGCGCGCGAGCCCCGATACGCGCTCGATGGCGTCCCACGACGCGGCGCGCAGGTCCGCGACGAGCTCATCGATGCCGTGCGTATGGCCGGCGATGAACGTCACGTCGAGGATTCGGGGTTGGTCGGCCGCGACGGCCGCGTCGTCGGCCTCCACGATGGCCTTCATCATCCCCTTGAGCACGGCCGCGTCGCCGCCGACGCGCACCTGGTAGAGAAACGTGCTGATCGGCGTCGAACCGAGCGTTGCCATTTCGAGCGGATCCTGCGGCGCGGTGAAGCGCTCGAGCGCACGTTCGCGAAACGGGTTGAACGAGACGATCTTTGCCCCGCGGCGCGATGCCGCGTGCAGGTCGGTCATCATCCGGGGGCTGTTGGTGCCGGGGTTCTGACCGAAGATGAAGATCGCGTCGGCCTGCTCGAAGTCCTCGAGCAGCACGGTCCCTTTGCCAACGCCGATCGACCGGGGCAGCCCGACGCTCGTGGCTTCGTGGCACATGTTCGAGCAATCGGGGAAATTGTTCGTGCCGAATTCGCGTACGAACAGCTGATAGAGGAACGCCGCCTCGTTCGATGCGCGCCCGGACGTATAGAAATCCGCCTGATCGGGATGATCGAGGGCGTTCAGGGCAGTCGCGATCGTCGAGAACGCGGCCTCCCAGGTGATCGGGACGTAGTGATCCGACACGCGGTCATAGGTCATCGGGTGAGTGAGACGTCCTGCCATCTCGAGATCGTAGTCGTCCCATGTCGACAGCTCGGACACGCTGTGTGCGGCGAAAAACTCGGGCGTGCAGCGCTTCGACGTTGCCTCCCATGCCACCGCTTTCGCACCGTTCTCGCAAAATTCGAACGATGAAGTATGTTTCGGGTCCGGCCACGCACAACCCGGGCAGTCGAATCCCTCCGGTTGATTCATCCGCAGCAGCGTCTTCGCGCCGGACACGGCAATGCCCTGTACCGCGAGCGCCGCTCCCGTCGCTTTCAGCGCGCCCCAGCCGCCCGCGGGTTCGCTATAGATTCGAACGGTCTTTTTCTCGGCCATGTCGGGTTCCTCCATCGATTCGGTTCGATCTTGATGCGCGCATGCGCGGCGGCATTGCACCGCGACGGCGCGAGTTTCGAATTCGCACGCAAGAATTCGCACGGCAGGAAAACGATCGTCGCGGCGGCGATGCACATTGGCCTGCTGCATCGGAACCGTGAACGCCGCGGACGACCGTGCGGAGCCGAAAATCCCGGTCCCTGTCAAAAAGAGCCGGGCATGGTCGTTTCGATAATCGTGGCAGTGCGTGAGTTTTGCGGCCGCGAGCTGCGGCCGCAGGGCGACGCGTAACGTCGCTTCTACCGGAGGACCGGATGGAAGCGGCATCGTCAAGGAGAGAACGAAGATGGCAACGCTCGTATTGAAAGACGGGACCGAACTGTTCTACAAGGACTGGGGCTCAGGCCAGCCGGTGGTGTTCTCGCATGGATGGCCGTTGAATGCCGATGCATGGGATGCACAGATGATGTATCTCGCCGAGCGAGGCTATCGTGTGATCGCGCACGACCGGCGTGGGCACGGCCGCTCCAGTCAACCCTGGGGCGGAAACGAGATGTCGCGTTACGCGGACGATCTCGCCGAACTGATCGAATATCTCGATCTGAAGGACGCGGTGCTCGTCGGTCATTCGACCGGAGGTGGCGAGGTTGCCCGTTATATCGGCCGGCACGGCACCGGTCGTGTCGCGAAGGCCGTATTGATCGCCGCGGTGCCGCCGCTGATGCTGAAGACCGACGCCAATCCCGGCGGCTTGCCGTTGTCGGTGTTCGACGACATCCGAAAGGGCGTCCTCGCGAACCGCTCGCAGTTCTTCAAGGACCTGGCGGTGCCGTTTTACGGCTTCAACCGCGACCACGCAAAGGCGTCGGACGGGACGCTGGATGCCTTCTGGTACGCGGGTATGCAATGTTCGATCAAGAGCGCGTACGACTGCATCAAGGCGTTCTCGGAAACCGACTTCACCGCCGATTTGCGCAGCATCGACGTTCCGACGCTGATCCTGCAAGGCGATGCCGATCAGATCGTCCCGCTGGACGATTCCGGCCGGCTGTCGGCAGAGATCGTTCGCGGGGCGCGGCTGACGATCTATCCCGGCGCGCCGCACGGCTTGTGCACCACGCATGCCGATCAGGTGAACGCGGATTTGCTCGCGTTCATCCGCGCATGACGTTCCGGCCGCGCGTCGCGTCGTCGGGCGGGATGGCGCGAAACTATACGTATAGATGATTTCCGCGGATTGTCGATTTCTCTAATATTGGGTTCGACAGGGCGGCCAATGTCGGGTCGCCCGAAATGGAATTCCGTCCGAGGGCCCGGGTTTGCACAATTTTCCAATCGTTTCGATTGTTGACGATGACGAATCCGTCCGTGTCGCCACGTCCAGTCTGGTTCGCTCTCTGGGGTGGAGCGCGAAACTTTATGCATCGGCGGAGCAGTTTCTGGCGTCCGACGACGTTCGGGAAGTCTCGTGCATCATTTCAGACGTCCAGATGCCCGGCATTTCAGGTCTGGAGATGTATCGACAGCTGGTGGACAGCGGCGTCACGGTGCCGATCATCTTCATTTCGGCATTCGTGTCCGAGGCCGTCCGGCGCCAGGCGGTCGGTATGGGGGCGATCAGCGTGTTGAGGAAACCCGTGGATGCCGTACAAGTCGCGCGTGATCTGGCATCCGTGAAGGAAGGTCGGGGGAACCCGGCTTCGTAAGCGCATTCATGAAGCCGGGTATCGCCGCTCGTAACGTCAACGCGCCGCCGTGGGAACGGGAGATACCGACTGGCAATTCCCCACTTTTCATTTCCTTCGGGCACTGCGAAACACGACGACGATGAGCAATCGGACAATAGGCAAGCCATGGCGAGAAGACGCGCGTGTGTTGTACACGTTGGCCGGTACACTGACGGCGCTTATTTTCATTATCGACGTGACGCCGCTCGATATCGCGATTGCAGTGCTTTACGTGGCGGTGGTGCTGCTGGCCGCGTCAGCCGGCTCGCGTCGGGCGACGTATGTCGCCGCATGCGGATGCGTGGGACTGACGTTGCTCGCGCTTGCGCTGTCGCATGACGCACGATATTCCGGCGGTGCGCTCGCCCGCTGCGGCGTAAGCCTGCTCGCGATCTTGACGACCGCAGTGTTGTCGCTACGCAATCTCGCCAACACCGGCATTCTGCGCGAGCGGCTTCAGTTGCTCGATCTGACTCATGACGCGATCGTCGTTTACGACTTGCAGGACCGGATCGCATTCTGGAATCAAGGCGCGGAGGCGCTTTACGGCTGGACGGCCGAACAGGCGCTCGGCCAGCCGGTCCATATGCTGACGCAGACCGTCGCGTCGGTGCCGCTCGACGACATTCACCGTGCCGTACTCGAATGCGGACAGTGGCAGGGCGAACTGCAGCGTGTCCGCAAGGACGGCAAAAAGGTGATGATTTCGAGTCGACTCGCGCTGTGGCGCGATGCCGGCGGAAAGCCGGTTGCGATACTCGCGACCAACAATGACATTACCGACCGCAAGCGCCTGGAAGGCGAAATGCGGCGGCAGCAGGACGAGTTGCGCGCGATGATCGACGCAATTCCCGCAATGGTGTGGAGCTCGGACAGTAACGGCAAGATCGACTACGTGAACCAGCGGTGGACGGAGTTCGGTGTGTACATGGCCAAGCGCGAAGAAGATATCTGGCGTGCCGTCGTCCATCCCGACGACTTCGATACGATGCAGCACGCGTGGGAGCGCGCCGTGGGCAACGAGTCACGGTTCGAGAGCAGCGTTCGGATCAGGCGCGAGGACGGCGTTTACCGGTGGGTGCATATCCGCGCGGCGCCGCTTCGTGACGAGAGCGGGCGTGTCGTTCGCTGGTATGGCGTGAATACCGACATCGAGGCACGCAAGCAGGCCGAACAGGCGTGGCGCCGCAGCGAGGCATTTTTATCGGGCGCGCAGCGGCTGAGTCATACCGGCAGTATTGCGATGAGGCTTCCCGACTGTACGATGTGGTGGTCCGACGAGACGTATCGCATCTTCGAACTCGATCGCCACAGAGTGCCGGATTTCGAATCGATTGCGTCGCGCGTCCACCCCGACGACGTATCGCTTGTCCGCGATGCCTGGCATTGCCAGATCGCAGGCGCGTCGGATCCGGACATCAAGTTTCGACTGCTGATGACCGATGCCCGCGTCAAACACGTCCATTACGTCGCGCATCCGATCCGACATCAAAAGGAAACGGAATACGTCGGCGCATTGATGGACATCACCGAGCGCGTCGTCGCGCAGGAAGCGCTGGATCGATCGAATGCCGAACTGGCGCACGCGACGCGGGTAACGATGCTGGGCGAATTGGCCGCATCGATTGCTCATGAAGTCACGCAGCCGCTTGCCGCGATCGTCACCGCGGGTGACGCTGCATTGCGCTGGATCGACCGTCCGGAGCCCGATCTGGGCGAGGTACAGCAATCCGTCGCCCAGATGATCCGCGACGCCAAGCGCGCCTCCGACATCATCCGACAGATCCGGGCGATGGCGAGAAAGCGCGCGCCCGAGCAGCTGCCGCTCGACCTGAACGACGTTGTGCGAGAATCGCTCGAACTCGTCGCGCGAGAGCTGGAAACCCACCGGGTGGACGTAGAGGCTGACTATTCCGCTTCGCCACAGCGTGTGTGCGGCGACCGCGTCCAGTTGCAGCAAGTCGTCATCAATCTGGTGATGAACGCGATACAAGCGATGTCGGGGCTCGCCCCGGGCACGCGCCGCTTGCTGCTTCGCACCCGAGCGCGGGACGGTCACGCTCACATGATGGTGGAGGACCAGGGGGCCGGGGTAAGCAGCGAAGACTTCGGCCGGCTGTTCAGCGTATTCTTCACGACGAAACAGAATGGGATGGGTATGGGGTTGTCGATTTGCCGGTCGATAGTGGAAGCGCATGGTGGCCGTATCTGGGCCGAGATCCCGGAGCGGGCCGGAATGGTCATACAGTTCGTATTGCCACTGGATGAGGAAATGTGTAATGAACACTGATACGCAAGACCCCGCCCAGCAATCGATCGTCTATGTCGTCGACGACGACGAGTCGATGCGAACGGCGGTCGACATGCTGCTCCGGTCGGTAGGGTTCCGCGTCGAAGCGTTCGCATCGGCGCAGGAGTTTCTCGCCTTCGACAAACCCGACGTGGCGAGTTGCCTGATTCTCGACGTTCGCCTGAAAGGCCAGAGCGGGCTCGCGGTTCAGGAGCAGATCGCGGCCGCCGACCTGCATCTGCCGATCATCTTCATGACGGCGTACGGCGATATTGCGATGTCGGTGAAGGCGATGAAGGCCGGTGCGATGGATTTTCTTCCGAAGCCATTTCGGGAGCAGGACATGCTCGATGCGGTCACGACGGCACTCGAGCGCGACGCGCGCTGGAGAAGCGAGCATCGTTCGCTCGTCGACCTGCGTGCGCGCTATGCAACGCTGTCCGCGCGCGAGCGCGAGGTCATGGCATTCGTGGCGAGCGGGCTGATGAACAAGCAGATCGCGGCAGAAATGAATCTGAGTGAAATCACCGTGAAGATTCACCGCGGACAGGCGATGAAGAAAATGGAGGCGCGCTCGTTGGCCGACTTCGTGAAGAAGGCGGAGGCGCTGGGTGTCGACCGGCCGGCGCAGGCGCCTGCGGCAGCCAGAATGCAGCGCAGCTAGCGGGCGTCGAAGCCCGATGAGTCGGGACGTTCGGCCGCTCATCCGATTCGCGTTCCCGGACGACGACGGTTACGGCCGGGACTACGCCGAATGCACGACGTCTCGGCCCCGCGAATCGGCGCGTTACGCGCATCAGCTCAACTTGTACGACGCGGCACCGACCCCGGCGAGTTTTCCGGCGTCGACGATAAGGTACTCGGGACGAATCGGCCGACCCTCGAGATGGCACTGCAGGATCTCGAGGGTGCCTGCCGCATAGCGAGCCTGCGCGGACAGCGACGTGCCCGAGATATGCGGCGTCATTGCTTCGCTCGACATGTGGCGCCACGGATGGTCCGGCGGCGCGGGTTGCGGAAACCACACGTCGCCGCCATAGCCTGCCAGGCGACCGGATTCGAGCGCTCGCACGACCGCGTCTCTATCGCACAGCTTGCCGCGCGCGGTATTGATGAGATAGGCGCCGGGCTTCACGTGGCTGAACATTTCGTCGTCGAATATATGTTCGGTGGACGGATAAAGCGGGCATTGCAGGTTTATCACATCGCTGACCTCGACGAGAGATCTGGCGGTGGCGTGGTAAGAGAGGCCGAGTTCGCGTTCAAGGTCGGCCGACAGGCGATGACGACTGTGGTAATGAAGATGTACGTCAAACGGTTTCAGCCGCCGCAGCACGGCCAGCCCGATGCGACCTGCCCCGATCGTTCCGAAATGCATGCCTTCGAGATCGTAGCTTCGGCTCACGCAATCGGCGATGTTCCAGCCGTTGTTGGTCGCGAACTGATGAGCGGGAACGAAATTCCGGACCAGCGCCAGCACCGTCATGACCACGTGTTCCGCGACGCTGATGCTGTTCGAAAACGTTTCTTCCGCGACGGTAATGCCGCGCTCCGCCGCAGCCTGGAGATCGACATGGTCCGAACCGATCCCAGCGGTGAGCGCGAGTTTGAGCTTGCGTGCTTTCGCGATTCGCTCCCTCGTCAGATAGGCCGGCCAGAACGGTTGCGAAATCACCACGTCCGCGTCGGGCAGGTGCCGCTCGAACGCGGAATCGGGTCCGTCCTTGTCGCTCGTCACGATTAGTTCGTGACCGTTTGCTTCCAGATAGGGCCGCAGGCCGAGCTCCCCCGACACGCACCCGACGAGTTCGCCCGGCGCGAAACCCAGCGTACCTTGCGGGGAAGGCAAGCGCTGTCCGCCGGGATATGCCGCGATCGCCGGGATTCCATCACGTACGTACCGGGGCGGATAGCCGGACGTCGGATCCGGGTAGAGCACGCAGAGAACTTTCGCCATTCATCGTCTCCTTCCTGAGTTGACGGGTCTACGCGGTGACGCGTCGTCGCAGATTAGGAGAGATGGACCGTGGCGAGTTCTATTGCGGCACGGCTTTTGCCAAATCGCATGAAGTAGCCGCGGGGTCCTTTCGCCCGTTGGAAGAAGTGCTTGCGTCAAGTCATGCGTTGCCATGCCGGCAATCGATGCCGCGATGTGGCTACGATGCCGACGATGGAAGCGTGATGTGAAATGTCGTGCCGGACGGTTCGTGGAGGGTTGCCCGCAGTTGTCCGTCGTGGGCCTGAACGATCGAATGAGCGACCGAGAGGCCGATGCCCATTCCCGTATCCTTGGTGGTGAAGAATGGCTCGAAAAGCCGTTCCATATGTGCGGCCGACATACCGGGGCCCGAGTCCTTCACCTTTATGTCCACCGTGCCCTCGCCGCTGCGCGATGTGGAGATCGACAGTAGCCGGCGTCCTTCGTTGACGGCGTGCATCGCCTCGATCGCATTGGCGACGAGGTTGAGCACGACTTGCTGAAGCTGTACCCGATCGCCGGTCACGGTCGGAGGCGGGGCGGCAAGCGTCGTTTCGATGCTGATGCCGTTTTTCTCCGCGTCTCGCCGTGTCATGAACAGGACTTCGAGGATCGCCTCGTTGAGGTCCACCTGCTCCTTTCGTACCGGAGATTTGCGCACGAGGTTCCTGATGCGGTCGATGATGTCACCGGTCCGCAAGGTATCGCGCACGATAAGTTCGAGCGCTCTGGCTGCGCGGTCGACGTTTGCCGGGCGAGCAGATAGCCAACGTAGCGCGGCGTCGGCATTCGCGGACATCGCGGCGATCGGCTGTTTCACCTCGTGACTGATCATGGCCGTCAACTGTCCGACGGTCGATACCCGGTTCGCGTGCGCGAGTTCCTGCTGCATTTCGCTGAACCGGATTTCGCTGTCTCGCGCACGTGCGTCCGCGCGCTTGCTTTCGCTCAGATCGAGAACGAATGCGACCCCTTGATCGCCCGTCGGCGAGAACATCGCGGCCCCGACAAGGACAGGCGCGCGGCTCCCGTCCTTGCGAAAATACTCTTTCTCGATCGGTGCAAGCACGCCGGTCGCGCGAAGTACCGGTTCGTGGATCTGGAAGTCGACCTGAATCCATTCCGGTGGCGTGATGTCCCTCCAGTTCAGCTGGCGATGGTCGAGCTCGTCGCGACTGTAGCCGAGCAACTCGAGAAAGGCGGCATTCGCGTCCAATATCGTGCCATCCAGCGCGTAGATGAAGATGCCGATGATGTTCGCGTCCACGAGGCGTCGAATCCGCGCTTCGCGGTCGGACAGCTCCCGATACAGGCGCGCGTTCTCCAGCGTAATGGCGACCTGCGAAACGAGAACGCCGAGCGAGGCCAGGCGGGCAGGCGCGAATACGCCGGTGGAAAGCCTGTTTTCCAGATAAAGCGTGCCGACCAATGTGTGTCGACGAACGAGAGGAATGCACAGGATCGAGCGCACTCGATGTGTGACCGTGTAGGCATCGGTCGCACATATCGGATCCTTTGATGCATCGGGTATCGACAGCACTTCCCGAGTCCGCATCACGTAATTGATCGTCGCCGTCGGGACCCGGTCCGGGTCGAGCGGCGAGCTTTCCTGCTGAATGCATACCGCCTCGCCGCGAACCGTCGCCTCGGCCTGGATCTTCGCGGCACCATCGTCCGCGGTGAGAATCAGAATGGCGCGATCCGCGCCGGAGTGAGTCAGCGCAGCTCTCATGAACGTATCGACGACATTCTCGAGAACGATCTCGGACGACACCCGCTGCGAAACGTCGATCAGCATCCAGTAGTCGATCTCGCCGGCCGTCGACCGCATCGTCTCGTGCGCGTTGCTGCCACGTGGGTCGGCGTTCAGATGCGGGTATGCGTCGTCGAGTTGCCGGACTTTTCCCGGCGCCTCCCAACGCAGGTACCCGTAACGTGCATTGCGCAAGTAGGCATCGCTGATGATCGACAAGCCTCGGGACTGGTAAAAACGCGCAGCCAGTTCGCTCGCAATCGCTTCCTGATGCGGAAAGTCGCTCGCGCGTGCGGAATTGATCGCCTGTTCATAAAGCCGCTCCGCATCGAGTATGCGCGATTCGATGCGCGCGATTTCGGCATTCACGAGCGCTGCGCGATTGTCAAAGTTCTGGGGAAAGTTGCTTGCCAGCACATTCAGCTTCGCCTGGTGCCGGGTGAGTCGCTCCAACTGGCGGGCACGCATCGCAGGCGTAACGTGCTCCAGCGTCGAGGCCAACGTGAGCGCAGCGTAGTAATGAAATTCGGCCTCTTCCAGGAACATCGAAGAGGTCCATATCAACGGCTCGGCACGGAGGAGCGAGTCGAAAGCGGTGTCGTGGTCGCCTGCCAGATAACGTGCTTGCATTTTTCGCGTCCAGTACCAGCACTCCGCGATGGCAAGCCCGGGACGATTCGAAAGCCGGAATTCGAATGCCTGTTCATTGAAGCGCTCGCTGTCGAACGTCCCGAGCTTTCTCGTCCGCCCTCGCAGGCTTTCGATGAACGCGAGCTGTGTCGAGATGATGTCGACGACCAGACCATGTTGAGCGTTCCGGGCAAACGCAAGGCCGCGTTCCGCTTCATTGTGGACGGCGGAAAGCGGATCGCCCGCGAACAGCAATACCGTATTCAGACAATTCAGAGAATACGATGCGTACAACAGGTCCCCGGTCTTGTTGGCTGCGGAAAACGCATAGCGCAGTGTGTCCTTGGACGCGCGAACATGCTCGGCCCAGCACTTCGTGAAGATCGCGAACACCATGGACGTGCTGGCATGGTAGCGGTGTTGTGCGTTGCGTTCGGCAATGCGGTAGCCCGCGTGGCTGAAGCGGATCCCCAGGTCGAAATCGCCGAAACGCGGTCCCGCGGTCCGGCTAAGCGTGCAGAACGCCACGCAGGACGCGTCACAGTTTCCGCTGGTCAGGCTGAGGTTGATGGCCTTGCACGTAATCAGGGAGTTCAGATTGAAATCGGTGAAGCATGCCGCGGAAAGCAGGCGGGTCAGTACCTCCAGCGTAGTCAACGCCAGCGGGTCGACCATGGCCGGCAATCCGGCGATGTCGTCGACTGTCAGGTTGGCTGCACGCCGGTGGAGTTGAGCATATTCGTCTTGCACGTCCTGATCGGACGGATGTGCCGACGACGTGATACCGACACAACGTAGATATTCGAGCGCGACGGCGATCGCATCGTCGCTTTGGTCGAGAGCCGTGTACACGTCCATCCGTTGTACCGTGACGCGACCGAGTTCGACCGGGTCCATCCCTTGTGTCGGCAATGCGACCAGGCGCCGTTCCGCCAGCTCGAGTTGTCCGGTCAGGAATTCACATTCGGCAAATTCGAGTTCGAATTCGAAATGAATACCGGCTGGGTCGTTGGTTGGTGTAGCGCTTAGTTGCGCCGCGCCGGCATTGAAGTAGCGAAGCGCGGTATCGTACGCGGCGGAACGCTTCGCTCGAATGCCGGCTCGCAAATTGAGCATGGCGACTTCGTGCCGTTCTTCCGGCAAGATGAGTTCGTCTCCGGCGCGATTGAATTGGCCGACGATTTCAAACAACAGCCCTTCGTCGGCCCCTTCTACGAGATGCGGCAACAGGTGCCGCGCAGCCATCAGGTGTATTTCCGCGCGCGAGCAAGCAGGGATGAGCGAATATGCTGCCTCGTGAATCCGGTCGTGAGCGAATCGATAGATATTTCCGACGCGTTCGACGAGCTGTTGACGGATGGCGGCCTGAAGCTCGCCGTGCAACGCTTCTTCGCTGGTGTTCCGCACGATCGCCAGATTGCAGGTCGTCGCAGCGCTGCCCAGGCACGCAAGGTCGCGGAGCGCGTCCTTGCAGTTTGGTGGAAGCCGGCCGAGCCGGATAGCCATCAGGTCCGCGACGTTGTCCGTATAGCGGGCGCTCCGGACGTCTTGAACGTTCCATGACCAGCGTCCGGCGGCCGGATCGATGACGAGCACGTTCTCTTCCGCGAGTGCATGCAGGAACTGAACGACGAAGAACGGGTTGCCTGCCGTCTTCGAATATACGACTCTCGCAAGCGGCTCGACCAACTTGTCGGTGGAGTGCAGGATGTCGCGAAGAATGGGCGCGACATCCTTGGCAGTCAATGGCAGCAGGTCAATTTCATGAACGGCGATTCCCGCTGCTTTGGCGGTGGAGATCTTTCGCCTCAGTGGATGATCGGCATCGACTGCATTGTGGCGATACGCACCGATCAGCAGCAGGTGCCGGATGTCGGAATGGTGCGCGATATGTTCGATGAGATCGAGCGTTGCGGCGTCTGCCCATTGAAGATCGTCGATAAAGAGCGCCAGGGGAGGGCTCAGCGTCGCGAACACCTGCATGAGGTCCCGCAACACCCCTTGGAAACGGACCTGTGCCTGTTGCAGCGGCAACTCCGGTACGCTGGGTTGCTCGCCGATCAGCAGTTCGAGATCCGGCACGAGGTCCGTGACGAGGCTTCCGTTCTGCCCAAGTGCATCGAGAATCGCGCCGCGCCACCGGCGTACATCGTCTTCGCCTCTGGCGAACACGGACTTGATCATGCCTTTCAGCGCAAGCGCCACCGCGGCATACGGTACGTCGCTGTTGTACTGGTCGCACTTTCCGCTGGCGAAAGTCCCTTGAAACGTGCCGACCGCAGTTTGCAGCTCGCGCGCGAGACACGATTTGCCGATACCGGCATAACCGGAAATCAGCACCAGCTCGGTGGATCCCCCCAGCATGGCCCGTGAAAATGCGCCGGTCAGTCGCGCCAGTTCCTGGTCCCGACCGTACAACTTGACCGGTCCGGAAAGTCGCTCAGGCAGATCGGCGACGCCCAAGTCGAACCGAGATATCGTCGCGCTCGCTGACCACTCCGCCATGCATCGACGCAGGTCCCGCTCCAGTCCTGCCGCGCTTTGATAGCGTTCGTCGGGGCATTTCTCGAGCAATTTCATGACGATCGCCGACAACTGGGGATCGACGAGTCCGTGGCGCAGATGGGGCGCGACGGGCGTGCGCGACGTGTGACTGTGTATCCACTCCATCGGAGCGGTTGCGGAAAATGGCAGTTGCCCGGTCAACATGCGATAAAACACGACACCCATGCTGTACAAATCGCTGCGCGTGTCGATCTGCCAATTCATGCGGCCCGTTTGCTCAGGCGCCATGTAGGCCATCGTACCGGCAATGATTTCCGGGTGATCTGCCATCTCGAGACGATCCTGGCCGCCAAGCGCGATCCCGAAGCCGGTGAGCCGCACACGGCCGCCGGGTTCGTCAACGTACAGGTGAGAGGGTTTGAGATCGCGGTGAACGATCTTGGCGGCGTGCATATGGCCGACGGAGACGACGCTCTGAAGAGCGATATTCAGAAAGCGTCGGATGTCCAGCGGCTCGCTCAATAGCTGCGCGAGGCTGACGCCGGCGGCGTTCTCAAGAATGAGCGCGACGCTGTCGCCTTGTCGCTGCAATTCGAGCGGGCGCAACGCCCACGCGCCGTCCAGCTGGTCGCGCATCCGGTATTCGTTCAGTAGATGTTCGACGGCGATCGTGCTGGATGCACCGCGTCGCGGCCGGGCGACGACGACCGGGATGCGCCGCCCTTCGGCGTTCGTGATGCATGCGCGGGAGTGAGAGATGCCGTCGTCTTCAGGGATGACGGAGGGGGCGGTATCGGTCATGCCGGTGATCGCTGTTCCGGGAGAGATATAGCTGACGGAGTCGTCATGACGATCGGCAACCCTTGGCGACCTGACGCGGCGCCGTCACGATCGCCGCGGCTCGTTTATCGTTGCGCGCTCAGGCCTGTGCGGCCAGACGCTCGTCGCGGCTGATCAAACCCAGCGCTTCCGCTTTCAGTACGAAATCGGCAATCGACGGCGACTTCATTTTCTTCATTGCTTGCCCGCGGTGCAGTTTGACCGTGATATCGCTCAACCCCAGTTCGGTCGCGATTTGCTTGTTCAGCAGCCCGTTGGCGACCATCGTCATGATGGTTCGTTCTCGCGGCGTCAATGTGTCATAGGACGCACGCAATATCGCCATCGATCGATCGGACGTGCGGCGCTTGCGATCCGACTCCAACGCGCGTGTCACGGCGTCGATCATGTCCTGTCCGCGAAACGGCTTCGGAAGAAAGTCGAGCGCACCGGCCTTCATCGCCTGAACCGACATGGGGATATCTCCGTGCGCCGTCATCAGGATCACGGGCAAGCGCATGTTCCGTACGATGTGCTCCTGCACGGCGAGTCCGCTGTGCCCCTTCAAGCGAACATCGAGGACAACGCAACTCGGTTGGTCCGGCAAGCCGGCGGCCAGGAACGCATGCGCACTGTCGAACGAAACGACATGCAAGCCGACGGAATCGAGCAACGTTTCGACAGCTTCACGCACGGCGCTATCGTCATCTATGACAAAGACGACCGGGTCCGTCGTATCACCATTCAGGTCTGTCATCACCGCTCCGCCACTGAGATCCATAGGAATTGCACTTGATTGATGTTTTTGCTTAACAAGCTGGCACCCCGGCCATATAGCGCCACATTTTAGAGCGAAACAAGTCGCCGGAACCGGCAGAGGGCATCCTGATCGGACGACGGCGGCGGGTCGCGAGCAATATGATGGTGCGCGTGAAATCGTCATACCATTAGCGTTCGACATCATTAGCTGGCGCTACGACATCTGAATCCGGGTATGACAGTAATGTCGCGATCTGGCTATTTACAGGTGTCGTGTTTTTAACTGCTGGCGTGCTAGAGGGCTCATACGACTACCGGGCCGGGCGGGGAAGGTACTGGCGACACGATCCACGCTGCGGACGCCGGAAGGCTGCGCCGACTTGTCGCGCGCGTTTCGCCTCTTCCCCATGGAGATAGGTCGAGGTGGTGGCCACTGACGCGTTGCGCAAGTTGTCACACACGACGACCAGTTCGACGCCGGCGTCCAGCGCGTGGGTTGCATGTGTGTGACGTAGCCAGTGGGGGCTGGCGTGCCGTAGCTTCGCGGCGAGGGTTGGATGGCGCGCGTCCACGCTTTCCGCCGCCGCCTGGAAAAATCCCCCGAGCACCTGCCGCAGGCGTGCCGCGCTGATGCCGGCTCCGGCTGGCTGGGCTGCGCTTCGTTCGGTGTCGAGGGCCGCCACCAACGGCGTGGCCGGATGCCAGCGGGTACGCCTGACCGGCAGACCCCGCGCCTTCAGCGCGCGCCGCAATGCATCGCGCGCGAGCGGCGGCAGCGCTACGCGTCCGGGCTTCGCGCCTTTGCCGGTCACCTCGAGCCACAACATGCCCCGGGCATCGGCCGCGATGTCGCCCAGCGTCGCGGCCACCAGCTCCTGCGCCCGCAGCCCGGTTGCGACGCCAAGTCCAATACAAAACGCAGCCGTTCCGCGGCCGGGGCGGTCCAGCCGGTCCGCTCAAGCCGGTCGGCTACGGCCCTCACGATGTTCCACTCACGATCGGTCGGCGCCCGGCGACATCGAACGGCATGCGCGTGGCGCCGCCGCGCACCGTTACCCCAGCAAAGGGATTGAGCACGACATAGTGCTGGTTTATGAGCCACCCGAACAGCGCGCGCAGGACTGCCAGCGCATAGGCGGTTGACCGCGCCGTCATAGGTCCTGCGAACGGACGCCAGGCGGATGTGGTACGCGGGCGCGGCGGCCCGGTCCAGCGGGCGTGGGGCGTTGGATGCCGCAGAAAGGCGCGATAGGCGATCGCATCGTCGGTGGTCAGTGACGAGAGGGGCTGGCGGCGCTCGACAATGGCCCACAGCAACAGCCGTTCGGCCTCGCGCCGGTACGCGCGGGCGGTGTGGGGTGACTCGTGCAGCGCGAGCCATGCCTCGATCGCCTGGTAATCGTTGGTCGCGGCGAGGCCGCAGCCATCGCGCGGGGCGCGGAAGCGGCCCCGCGAACCGTCGAGGTCGGCGGGCAGCGCATCTAGGGACCATCGCGGGACCGACTGAGCGGTCACGGCCTCGTAAGGAGCCAGCGAGGCGGCCCGCCGGCTCAGGTCCGGGTACGCCGCGACAAAGGTTTCGACGTGGTGCGCACCCTGGCGCCCCAGATTCGGGATTGGCCGCCACCAGCCAGGGCGGTGGGCCATCCGCACCAGCAGGTCCGCGAGCGAGTCGATGCCGGCGGCAGCCAGCGCGCGCGATGCGCGGCGGCAGCCAGCGGTTCACCGGGTCGCCGCGATCCGTCAAGGCGATCCAGTTCGCGGGCGTGCGCGTGTGCGAAGTGCGCGAAGGCGACGCGCTGCCGCTCTTCGAACTCAGCGCGATCTGGCCGCATCGTTCGCGTCCGACACTGGCCGACAAGTTTGCGGCGCTGCTGAACAGCGGCTGATGCAGGGTCGCGGCCGGCAGGCGCCGGATCGGCACGATCGCATGCGATGCTTCCTTGTCGTTCGTCAATCGCTGCGGGTGCCGGGCGATCACGCTTTCCCATACTGCGCAAACAGCCAGCGCCGCATGGCCTGCAACGCTTCCGAATGCGCATTGGCCTGCGGGAAGACGACGTAAAACCCGAGCGACATCGGAAACGAAAAATCGAACACGCGGCGCAGTCTGCCTTCCGCGATGTCGCGCTCGACGAGCGGCTCGCTGGTCAGCGCGATGCCTTGACCCGCGACCGCGGCGTCGATCGCGAGCAGCGACTGGCTGAATCTCGGCCCTTTCGTCGGATCGGCCTGACCCGTTCCGCCGAGCTTCTCCAGGAATTCGGGCCACAGATCGTGCGCGTCGTGCAACAGCGCATGCATCGACAAGTCCGCGGGCGTGCGAATTGGCGGGCCGCTGTCGAGCAGCTTCGGGCTGGCGACGGCGAATATGTCGAGCGGAGCCAGCAACTCCGCAGCCAGGCCGGCCGGGAATGGCGGCTTGCTGAGTCGAATCGCGATGTCGACGCCGTCGGCCCGAAACGACGCGAGCCTTTCGTCGGCGATGACGCGAACCTCGATGTCGGGATGCAGCCGGCCGAAGTCCGCCAGGCGCGGGATCAGCCACTTCGACGCGAACGACGGCGTCGTGCTGACAGCCAGCACCGTAGGGCGCTGGCCAAGGGCGTCCGTGGCGTCGGAGATGATCTGCAGCGCGCGCTGGACCGACGAAAAATACTCGAGCCCTTCGCGCGTCAGCGCAAGCCCCCTGGGCAAGCGTCGAAACAGCTGAACCGCCACGACGTTCTCCAGATGCCTGACCTGCTGCGCGACCGCACCCTGGGTCACGCCGAGTTCGTCGGCGGCCAGCCGGAAATTGAGGTGACGCGCCGCCGCCTCGAACGCGCGAAGCGCATTGAGCGGCGGGAACCGGCGGGTACGCAACAGAGAATTCATTCAGTAGAAATTCTACAGAGTGGATGGAGAAATCATCGTTCGACAAGCCGATTATAGAGTCCTACAGTGGCGCTTTGGATCGACGATCGCGGCGCTGAGCCGACCTCCGGGAGAGTGGAATGACTGTAGAGAAAGTGGCTTTGGTGACGGCGGCGGGCAAGGGCATGGGCGCCGCAATCGCGCGCGACCTCGCGAACACCGGTTATCGCGTCGCGCTGATGTCGCCGTCCGGCAGCGCGGTCGAGCTGGCGCAGGAACTGGGTGGTTTCGGCGTTGCAGGCTCCGTTACCGAAGACGCCGACATCGAACGTTTCGTGAACGAGACGCTCGCGAAGTACGGGCGGATCGACGCGGTCGTCAACAACACCGGACATCCGCCGAAGGGCGACTTGCTCGCCATCGACGACGACAAGTGGCACGAAGGGCTCGACCTGATCGTGCTCAACGTCGTTCGCGTGCTGCGCCGCGTGACGCCCGTCTTCCTGAAGCAGGGCGGCGGCGCGGTGGTCAATATTTCCAGCTTCGCGGCCGACGCGCCCGAGCAGGCGATGCCGGTGTCGTCAGCGCTGCGCGCAGCGCTGAGTTCGGTCACGCGCCTGTACGCCGATCGGTATGCGAAGGACAACATTCGCATCAATTCGGTGCTGCCGGGCTTCATCGACAGCTGGCCGGAGACGCCCGAGATCGTTGCTCGCATTCCGGTCGGCCGTTTCGGCAAGACGCAGGAGATCGCGCAGACCGTGAGGTTCCTGCTGTCGGACGGCGCCGGCTACATCACCGGGCAGAACATTCGGGTCGACGGCGGCATCGTGCGCGCGCTGTAAGCCGGATCCACGGCAGGACGATGTGCGCGCCGGCGGTCCGCCCGCGGCATCAGTTGTGCCGTTCGCCGATCCTGTTCTCTTCCGGACTCCAGACGCTGAGCCCTTCCGTCGGGTCCAGCGGCAGCTCCCACGGGCGCGCGGCGATCGCCTGCATCGTCGCGTCGAACCCGGCCTGGCGGCGCGCCGCGATGCCGTCCGGCGTGAAATCGATGTCCTTCCACTGATCGTCGCCGTCGAGGCGCGGCGCCGCGAGCTTGATCACGTGCATCGTGGTCTGGCAGCCCCACGCGGCGAGCGCCTGCACGTCGGGCGCCTGCACGTCGGGCGACTTGCGCTCGGCCTCCGGCAGCCGCATGACCAGTTCCTTGATCACGTGGCGCAGCCCGTGAATCTGCTGTTGCCGCGCGATGTTGCTGTCCGTGCGGCTCGCATACTGAATGTCCTTCTGCCGCTCCGACACCTGCCAGATGCTTTGCGGCTCGGGCCCGACCGGATTCCACATCTGCACCGAGAAGATGATCGAGCTGCGGCGCGGCGCGTCGTCCAGCACGACCTCGACCGGCGTATTCGAATAGATGCCGCCGTCCCAGTAGGGCGCGCCGTCGACCCGCACGGCCGGGAACGCGGGCGGCAGCGCGCCCGAGCTCATCACGTGGTCGAGGTCGAGCGGCCGGTCGCGTGAATCGAAATAGCGCATCGTGCCGGTGCACGCGTTGACCGCGCCGACGGTCAGCCGTGGCCGGCGCGCGTTCAGCAGGTCGAGATCGACCAGAGACGCGAGCGTGTCGCGCAGCGGCTCGACCAGATAGTAGGACGCGTGCTCGACGCCGACGCGCGCGAGCGGCCCGAGCCATGCGGCGGGATTCGGCCGGAAGAATCCCGGGATCCCGGCGCCGATGACCGCGAGCTCGGCGCCGATCTTGTCCCAGGTGGTGGGGAAGCCCGGCACGTTCACGGCGGGCCGTTCGGTCACATGGCGCCAGAATTCGGCCATCCGCTGCGCGCGGTGTCCGGGTGCGTTGCCGGCGATCAGCGCCGCGTTGATCGCGCCGATCGACGTGCCGATGACCCAGTCGGGCTGAATGCCCGACGCGTCCAGCGCCTCGAATACGCCGAGCTGGTATGCCCCCAGCGCGCCGCCGCCCTGAAGCACGAGCACGACCTGGCCCGGCAGTTTCGGATGTGCGGGTTGACTTGCCGTCATCGCTTTCCTCGCAGTCGGTGACGGCCGGCGGGTTCCGGCCGAATGGAACCAGTGTAGGCGATCGACGCGCACCGTCCGTCATGCCGGATCGTTGCGCGTGTCGCGGCGCGCCGTGTCATTCCACGGTGATGGTCTCCTTCATGTACGGATGAATCCCGCAGAACACCTTGTAGACGCCCGGCTTGTCGAAGCGGAACGAGTAGGTCTCGTCCTGGTCGAGCGCTTTCGAATGGAAGATGCCCGCGTCGTTGACGACGGTGTGCGGTTCCGCGTCGAGGTTCTTCCACGTGATCGTCGTGCCGGCCTTGATCGTGGTCGACATCGGCGAAAACATGAAATTGCGGATCGTCACGAGCGGACCGGCTGGAGTTTGCGCGAACGCGGCGAGCGGCGTGCCGGCGGCGGCCGCGCACAGGATCAGCGCGGCCGGCAGCATCGAGGGCTTGAAGAAGGTCATGTCGGTCTCCTTGCGTATCCGGATCAGGCGAGCGTCGTGTCGCGCAGTGATGCTGTCGTGGGATGGCCGGCGAAATCGACGGTCGTCACGCCGAGCATCGCGGGCAGCCGGTCGCGCGGCACAGTGAGCGGCACGGGGCCCGGGCCGTTGCCGGCGGTCGGCTGCGGAAACGCGGTGGAGCGCGCGGTATGAAACGTCACGTTGCCCTCGACCTTCGACACGATCTGGTGGATGTGTCCGTTCAGCACGGTGACCGAGCCGAAGCGGCGCAGCAGCGCCATCGTCTGCGGCGCATCGCCGGTGCCCCAGCCCCACGGCTCGTAGATGGTCCACATCGGCATGTGCGAGAACACGACGATCGGCGTGCTCGACGACTGCCCCTTCAGGTCCTGCGCGAGCCAGGCGAGCTGATCGTCGCCGAAGCTGCCGAGCCCGTTCGGCTTGAAGTGCATCACGTTGACGAGCGCGACGAAGTGAACGCCCGCGTGATCGAAGCTGTAGTAGCCGCGGTTGTCCGACGCCTTGCCGAACCGGCTGAAGTATTCGGCGCCGGAACCGTCGGTCACGTCGTGTTCGCCGGGCACCGTGTGCAGTTCCGGCACGCGTAGCCCGGACAGCAGCTGCGACGCGTGGTCGAATTCCTCCGGTTTGGACAAGTGCGTGATGTCGCCGGTATGGATCGCGAGCGCGGGCGCCGTGGACATCCCGTTGACCAGATCGATGGTCTGCCGCAGCGTGGCCGCGACGTCGGGATTCGCGTCCTTGTTGAAACCAATGTGCGTGTCGCTAATCTGGACGAACAACGGCCGGCCCGCCTTCGCGGGGACGGCGGCGCCGCTTTGCGCGAGCGCGAGATCGAACGGCGTCAGGATGCCGCCCGATAGCGTAAACAGCGTGCCGAGGCCGCCGAACGCCATGCATTGCAGGGCCTTGCGGCGCGACGGACGGGTAGGGGTCGATGAAGACATGGGAGCCTCGCAATCGTATGACGTAACCGGACGGCCGGATCGTCCAGGAATAAGCCGGCGCATTCGCATGCCATACCGGCGCGGCGACGGATTTATTCCCGCGTGTTACGAGGTTGGGCACCGCTGCTCGCGGCTTGCGGCGCGAGGACGAAGCGCAGGCGCATGACGTGTCAATGTCCTGTAAGTGACACGTCACAGTTGCGTCATCCGCGCCCGATAGCCTGCGACACCGAATCACCTTCTCCGGAGCCCTTCATGCTGAATCTCGCGGCAACGGAAGCCAGCGGTGCGGCCAGTCATCGGACGCACATCATCAGCCTGGCGCTGCCTTGTCAGGCTGCCGGCCATCGTCCGCCCGACGCCTGGGAATTTGTTCCGGGCCGCACCCGCTGACGCGGCGATCGGCCATCCCATCGATTTTCAATTCGACCAAGACGCTACCGATGGATATCCGTTTCTTCGACCCGAATCGCACCGCCAACGCATCCGCGTGGCGCGTGCTCCCCAATCGCTGGGACGCGGTCGCGTTTCCGTTGATCATCGGCATCCTCGCGATGGCGATCGTCGGCTTCCATCAGACGCTGGCGCCGATCGCGACCCTGCAGGCCCAGAAGATCTCGCTCGATCCGTCGAACCTGCCCGAATACGCGCTGCGCACGACGCTGCGCATGCTCGCCGCGATGGTGGCCTCGCTCGTGTTCACGCTGGTCTACGGCACGCTGGCCGCGAAGAGCCGCCGTGTAGGCATGGTGTTGATCCCGATCCTCGACATCCTGCAGTCGGTGCCGGTGCTCGGCTACATCTCGTTTACGGTCACGTTCTTCCTCGCGCTGTTCCCCGGCCGCGTGCTCGGCGCCGAGCTGGCCGCGATCTTCGCGATCTTCACGAGCCAGGCGTGGAACATGACGTTCAGCTTCTATCAGTCGCTGCGCACGGTGCCGCGCGACCTGAGCGAAGTGTCGCGCGGCTTCCACCTGACGTCGTGGCAGCGCTTCTGGAAGCTCGAGGTGCCGTTCTCGATGCCGGGGCTGATCTGGAACATGATGATGTCGATGTCGGGCGGCTGGTTCTTCGTCGTCGCGTCGGAGGCGATCACCGTCGGCAACCAGACGATCACGCTGCCGGGAATCGGCGCATATCTCGCGCAGGCGATCTCGGACAAGAACCTCGGCGCGGTGGGCTGGGTGATCGTCGCGATGTCCGTCGTAATCCTCGCGTATGACCAGTTCCTGTTCCGTCCGCTCGTTGCGTGGGCCGACAAGTTCCGGATGGAGAACACCGCGTCGGGCGATGCGCCGCAATCGTGGCTGCTCGACATGATGCGCCGCACGCACCTGATTCATCAGTTGTTGGTGCCTGCCGGCTGGCTGCTGTCGCAGGCCGCGCGGATTCCGTTGCGCGCGCCGTCGCGGAACGGCGCTCCCTCGCGCGCTGCGTCGGCGCGTGGATCGTCGCGCATCGGCGATATCGTGTGGGGAACGTTCGTGATCCTGATCACCGTGTACGTCGTATGGCGCGTCGTCGGCTTCGTCGCGACCGGCGTGACGATGGGCGACGTCGGCCACGTGCTCGTGCTCGGTCTCATCACGCTGCTGCGCGTGCTGGTGCTGATCGCGATCGCGTCGGTGATCTGGGTGCCGCTCGGCGTGCTGATCGGGTTGCGCCCCGCGCTCGCCGAGAAGATCCAGCCGCTCGCGCAGTTTCTCGCCGCGTTCCCGGCCAATCTGCTGTTCCCGGTGTTTGTGATCGTCATCGTCCACTTCCACCTGAACGCGGACATCTGGTTGTCGCCGCTGATTGTGCTCGGCACGCAGTGGTACATCCTGTTCAACGTGATCGCCGGCGCGATGTCCTATCCGAACGACTACAAGGAAGCGACGAAGAATTTCCGCATCCGCGGCTGGCAGTGGTGGCGCCAGGCGATCCTGCCCGGCATCTTCCCGTACTACGTGACCGGCGCGATCACCGCGTCGGGCGGCGCGTGGAACGCG